>Ga0194121_10000142_pt1 | contig 118790 bp, 115 predicted proteins | sample TA2MahCa50mmetaG_FD_148609 | JGI IMG/M metagenome (GOLD analysis project Ga0194121, IMG submission 148609) | Freshwater microbial communities from Lake Tanganyika, Tanzania - TA2015020 Mahale Deep Cast 50m | ecosystem: Environmental > Aquatic > Freshwater > Lake | place: Tanzania: Lake... | reverse complement strand
AGACGATCGCGCGCCGACTTGACGGCCATCAAGATGCTCTCGGTGCCACCCGAGGTCATGTACCCCGCGGCATCTGCCGAGGCGCCGAGCCACGGCTTGGTCATATCCACGACATCGGCCTGAATTTGCCGCAAACTCGGGAACGCATCCGTGTTCAGGGCGTTCTCGCCACTAAACCGCCGATAGGCCTCTTCAGCCACAGCCAGCACCTCGGGGCCGGCGTTATAGGCGAGGCTGAAGGCTCGACCCTCACGCCAACGCACATCATCGCACCGCAGTGCCTCGAGGGCGTCAAATACGGCACTGGCATCCATGCCGAGATTTGGCAACGACTTCGGTGCAGGCATACGAGACGATGTTGGCAGGGAAGCGTGGATCCGACGAAACCGCTTGCTTCAACTCGCCATTAACTTTACATAACTAACATTATGGGCGAATTGGGATTTACCCAGACGCGCCAGAACAGGCCTTACAGGGCTCATGCGGCCCGGCTCGGACTCGGGTGCAGTTGCTCGTTTGCCAGCGGTTTGGCGGCCTGTAGAAGCCATTTGAGAGCCGCTTTGAAGTCTCTGGTCGTCGGGTCTACCGCCGGGTCGAGGTCGGCCTCGACGTCGGCGATCGCGCACTTCAAGACATAGATCTGGTCGCGCAAGGCGTCAAGTTCCTTGCGGGCTATCACCAATTCGTCTTCGCTCAGGGCCAGTTCGGTGGCCCGCTGCCGCGCCACCCAGTCCCATTGGCGACACGCCTGGCTGCAAAACCGGCGTGGCCTGCCCGCCCCTTGGCGCTGGCTGAACGGCGAACGGCACCATTGACAACGATCTTCGTGGGTTTTGAGTTCCGTTGATTTCGTCATGACAGAAACCTACCCGAGTCGAGTTGTCCGAGTGGGCATACTGAACCGTGCCAATTAGCCTGCCTCGCCCGCCGCGGATGATGGCGTCTGACAACGCCGCCGGGGCGCATCCCGACATCGTTCAGGCGTTGGTTCGAGCCAACGCCGATCATGCTCTCGCCTACGGCCAAGACGTGTATACCGAGCAGGCTCGGCAACTGTTCAACGATCTGTTCGGTCGCCAAGTGCGCACCGAATTCGTGTACGGCGGCACGGGCGCCAATGTTTTGGCCCTCGCCTGCATGCTCAAGCCCGCCGACTCGGTCGTCTGCACCGAGATGGCTCACATCGCCGTCGACGAAGCGGGCGCACCCGAACGAATTCTCGGCGCCAAACTTCAGACCCGCCCGTCGCCCGATGCCAAGCTCACGCCGCAAGACATTTTGGACGTCGTGCACTTGCGCGGCAACATTCACCACGCCCAGCCCGCCGTCGTGTCGATAACCCAGGCCACGGAGCTGGGCACGCTCTACTCGGCCGGCGAGGTGCGCGAAATTTGTGCCGTGGCGCACCAGCACGGCTTGCTCGTGCACATGGACGGCGCGCGACTAGCCAACGCCGCCGCGGCACTCGGCGCCAGCCCGCAGGCTTTGCGTAGTTTCACCGTCGACGCCGGGGTCGATGTGTTGAGTTTCGGTGGCACCAAGGCGGGTTTGGTGTTCGGCGAAGCCGTCGTGTTTTTCAACACGGGTCTCGGCGATCGCGTCGAGAATATCCGCAAACAGATAACTCAATTGCACAGCAAGATGCGGTTCATTTCGGCGCAATACATCGAGTTGCTGCGGACTGATCTGTTTTTCAAACTTGGCGGTCAAGCCAATGCGATGGCACTCGCCTTGTACGAAAAAACCCGGCATCACGAATCGCTCGGCCTGCACGCTCCCCCGGCCGTGAACAGCCTTTTTCCGACAATTCAGCCGCGAGCCGCCCAGGCGTTGCAAGACTGGGCGTTCTTTTGGGATTGGGACGCCCCCAACCACAAATATCGATGGATGACGGCATGGGACGTCAAATCCCAGGACATCGACACGTTTGCCGAGGCGGTTTCACAAGCGCTCAAGATCTAATTGACTGATCAGTTAGATATCGCCTAGTTTGCTTGGCGTGTCAGCGTTTGACTTTTTTCAACGACGAATCGCGACCGACGACAAATGGATGAACGATGCCGCCTGTCGCGGGCTCACCGACGTGTTCTTTCCGTCGGCCGCCGAGCGACCACAAGCCCGTGCACAGCGCGAGCAGATGGCGCGCGCGGTTTGCGACACGTGCACGGTTCTGCAGACCTGTCGAGAGTTTGCCCGGGATCATCATGAATATGGGTTCTGGGGCGGCGAATCCGAAGAACAGCGGCACCACGCGGGCTTTCATCTGATCGCACCGATTGGCGTGCGCGCCCGCTCTTAACAACCGATCGAAATCTCTGCGAGAATGAGACGTGGTCTCGCAGTTGCCTTTTCGTGGCGAGTCGCTGCCGAATGCCCGACAAACCGTAGGTGATGCCTGGTCGGTCTACGCCGACGCTCGCAAGATCGTCAAATTCGATGAAATCTCGGCGCATGTCTCGACGAACCGCGTGTTTCGAATCACCCTCGACGACGCGAGCACGCTGATCGCAAAAGTCAGCTCATACGGTTCGTATTTTCTGTTCGCCGAAGACCACGATCGGCTGGCTCGATGCAGCGCGCAGTTGCGCGGCGGTCGGTGGTCGGGTTTTCTCGCCGAGGTGCTATCGAAAGACTCTCGGCCGTTCACCTGGTACGACGGAAACTGCTGGGCGGCCTTTTATACGGATGTCCAAGGCGCTGCCGGACTGCCGAGAATTCTCGACGACCAAGACGTCACCACTCTCGCCCGCGAGATCGCCGAGTTTCACCTCGCCTGTGCCGACATCGCCCCGACTATGCCCCCCACCTCGAATTCGGTAAAGAGCGACGCGATTCATCTCTACGACCTGCTGAACGACGACCAGGCGGGCGAACACTTTGCGCTCGACTCGCTCGCGATCTCGACGCTGCGACGGTTCACCCACGACTTTTTGCTGCATCTCGAGAAGGTCCACTATGACGAGTGGCAACGAATCCCGATCCTGGTCGACTGGAATCTCGGCAACTTCTCGGTCGAGTCCAACTCGCCGCACTCGTCGCCCAGGTTCAGGCTCGCCACGCGCTGGGATTACGACTGGTTTCGCATTGAATCAAGGCTGTTGGACTTCTATTTCCTGAGTCGGGTCTCGTCTCGCACGGGAGACAGAACCCAGTTCACCTATTCCGCGCACACCCTTGTCGAGCCCCGATTCGTCAAATTCATCGCCGCCTACAACGACGTCTTCAAGTTGAGTCGCCAAGAAATTGAGTTCTTGCCGTTCGCCTATCGCTTTTTCATCCTCAACTATGTGATCCGCGAAGGCGCGCGCTTTTTTCGCCCGGATCTGTGCCGTCAATTTCGCCGAGATGCGGCGAACAGTTACCTCGTCGAATCGGAGCGCCTCGACTTGTCCGAATTGCTGTCTGTCGTCGGGTCGTAACTTCGTCAATCGCGAATTTTGCGCAGTTTTTCGCGAAACAGCTTGCCCTTGGCCACGTACACCCGGGCGCCGTGATCGATATCTTCGCGATGGGTGCGTCCTGCTTTGATGATTGCCGGCGAGCCCACCGCGAGCGCCCCGGCCGGCACGACCGTGTCGTTCAAAACGACCGAATTCGCCCCGACAACTGCGCCCGATTCGACCACGACCCGATGCAAGACGATCGCCCCCGTCGAGACTTGGGCTCCTGACTGAATCGTGCAGGCCTCGAGGTGCACGATGTGCCCGATCACGCAGTCATCACCGACGATGGTCGGTGTTTCTGGCGTCGTGTGCACGACGCAATTGTCTTGGATGCTGGTTCGTGCGCCAATACGAATCTCACCGTCGTCGCCCCGCAACACGGCGCCGGCCCAGATCGTCGACTCGGCGCCGATTTCTACCGCGCCAATGACCACCGCTTCGGGGTGCACGAATGCCGAGTCGTGAATCTTCGGAACGCGATCACCTAGCGCGTATACAGCCATGAAATCACCGTACTATTTCGGCCGAGATCTTTCTATTTGCCTATACCGTTAAGGCTCATGTCTAGACGCCTTGATGTCGAACTCACGAGCACGCGCGGCGACGGTTCGTGGACATGGCGGGCCGCCGGCGCCAAGGTTCCGAAGGGCGTCGTTGACTCTTCGCTCCTGCCGGGGTCGAGCAAAGTCGGCGACGTGCTGAAAATCGAGGCCGACTTCGACATCGACGGCGTCACCGTGTTGGCCGTGATTCAGCAGCGAGACAGGTCGCAAAAGGCTACATTTCTCGAGCTCATCGACGGCCAACCATTCAAAACCGTCACCGAAAATCTCGCCGGGCGCAAGAAATCTGGGCGTGGCTCGAAGCCACGGCGCACGTCCAAAGGTGGCACCGAGGCGAAGGAAAAACCAGCGCGTCGCGCGCCGAGGTCCGATCGAAAACCACCATCTGCCCCGGTTGTTCAGTTGCCCGTTCGCCCCGCCGCCAAGCGTCTCAAACCAAGTCGAACCCACCGCAGCGCGGTGCTCGCTGCCTTGCCCGCCGAACAGCGCAGCGTTGCCGAGCGCGCTCTGGCGGGCGGCCTGCGTGCGGTGCGCGAGGCGATCAAAGAACAGAACACCGCACTCAAAGCCGAAGGCAAACCAGAGATAAAGGCCGACGGCTTGATTCAAATGGCCCAAGATATTTTGCCCAAATTGCGCGTCGCCGAATGGCTCGACAAGGCCGACGCGGCAAAAAATGAATTGCCCCGACTCGACCTGCGCGATCTCCGCGCTGTGGTCAGTGGCGCCGACGACCCAATGGTCGCGCGCGATGAATCGACCCGTGCACTCGCCGCAGAACTCAAACAGGCCCTAAAGAGCCGCCAAGAGGCCGAATTCACCCAATGGCTCGATGATCTTCGTCTCGCGATTTCCGCAAATCGTGTTTTGCGGGCGATCAGGATGTCGGGTGAGCCGCCCAAGGCCGGCGTTCCATTTCCTGCCGATCTGGCACAACAACTGGCCAAACTTGCTACCAATTCTTTGGCTGTCGACGCGACCTCGGATAGATGGATCGCCGTGCTCGAGGCCCTCGCCTTTTCGCCGATTCGCTCGCTCGTCAAACCGTTGGGCTCGCCGCAAACCACAAACGACGCGCTGCGCGACACGGTCAAAAGACTCGCTCCGTTGATTCCCCAGATCGCGGCGCTGTTCGCGATTGAAGTGCAACCGGGCGCAATTGCCCCGCGCCCTCTGCGACCCCCTCGAGTCAAAAAAGAATATCGTCGCCGACCAAAAGCCTCCGCTGTCTGATCAATTAACCTTGGGCGATGGCCAACATCGTCGAGTATGAAGTGCGCGACAAGGTCGCGATCATCACCTTGAATCGTCCCGAGGCGCGAAACGCGGTGAACGGAGAGGTCGCCAGCGGAATCGAGAGCGCGATTGACAAACTCGAACAAGATCCCGATGTGTGGATCGGTATTCTCGCCGCAAACACCGCGGGTCAGGAGCGTCCGGTGTTTTGCGCGGGTGCCGACTTGAAAGCGATCAACTCGGGCAACGCCGCCGCGCTCAACACCGCTAGAGGGGGCTTCGGTGGCTTCGTCTATCGGGCGAGAAAAAAACCGGTCATCGCGGCGGTCGACGGGTTGGCCACCGCGGGCGGATGCGAATTGGTTTTGGCGTGCGACATGGTCGTGGCCACGACCCGCGCAACATTCGGTTTGGCCGAAGCGACCCGAAATCTGATCGCCGGCGCGGGTGGACTGTTCAGATTGCCCCGCGCGATTGGTCGGGCGGCGGCAATGGAGGCGATTCTCACCGGCGAACCGTTTTCAGCGCAACGCGCCTACGACCTCGGGATGGTCAACAAACTGGTCGAACCGAACCACGCTCTCGATGGCGCGCTGGATCTCGCGAAGCGCGTTTGCAAGGCGGCTCCGCTTGCCGTTTGGGCCAGCCGAAAAGTTGTCCTGGCGGCCGCCACAGAATCTGACCAGGCCCTGATCGAAATGACCAACAAAGAGTTCGGCGCGGTTTTGTCGTCGGAAGACACGAAAGAAGGGCTCACCGCGTTCATTGAAAAGCGCCCGCCGAATTGGAAGGGCAAGTAGGGACCCAGTTAATCGAGTAGGTCGGTCGTCACGGTGATAAGTCGTGCAACAAGGCCGGCCCGCTCGAACAAGTTCTTGGTTTCACGGTCCCCCGGTAGTGCATAGCCGTCGAGGGCTGCGAGGCCCTCGGTTTTGGCCCACTGCAAGACCGTCGCGAGCAGGTTGTCTCCCAGACCCAGACCACGCGCATTTTTTGTGACAAAGATCTGCTCGACCGTCGCAATTCTCGAATTTTCGCGTTTTGATTTTCGGGCCAAAGCAAAACCCATCACTTCGCCGCGATCCCCCACGACAAAAATCGCCGTGTCGTCGTCGTCGAGCGCCGATTGCCAGTTCGGCGCGACAGGTTTTACCGTCGCCGAAAGTTGCGAGCCACCGCGAAACTGGTCGAGCGATTCTCGGCGCTCGGTTTCGAGCAGCGAGAGAATTTCAATGTCTTCGTCGGATCCTCGTCGTACAAAGATCTGCATAAAATGGAATCAACCGTTTTGGAACAACGGACACACGGGGTCGTCTACCGGGCAAACGGGAGCAGCTTGGCGAACCAGGTAGTAACAGCGCGAACACTGCGTCTCGTCTGGCCGTCGAGGTTGCAAACGTTCGACACCGTCGGTGCGATCATCGCCGACTGAATCATCCTCGACCTCTTCTTCGGCTTCGACGGGTGTTGTCAGTTTCTCTTGCAGAATCGCCGATAGATCTGCCTCTACATCGTCTTCGGTCTGAAGTTCTTCGTCTTCCTCGTCGTCTTCGCCTGTTTTCGGCTTGGTTGCTGGTGACGCGAGAGTCGAGCCCTCGTCGGTGATGACTGGATCAACGACGAGCAGATCCCCGTCGACCTCACCGTCGATGGCGTCGTCTTCGCCCAAAATATCTTCAGGGTCGACATCGACCTCGTCATCGTCGAGATCGTCGGGCTCCATTTCGCCGTCGACAATCTCCTCAGAATTTTCGACCTCTTTTTCTTCGTCAGCCATTTCTTCCAATTTTTCGGGTGTCGTGAAGCGCGCATAGTATCCGATATCCGGGGTGATCCCACCAAATCGTCGGCGAGCGCCTTATTTTCGCTTGGATTCTGCTTTCCGTTCGGAATCAAGTCGTTCGAGTTCGGGCGCTTCTTTGACGATGTGGGTCATCGCCTCGGCCACCGCCCTGTGCCCTGCCTTTTCGGCAATGAGCCGATGCATCTCGATCGCCACCCGCCGATATGACGGGTGTCCTTGCGGCGACGAACGCAGCTCGAGCATATGCATCGCTTCGCGGGCATTGAACTGCATCGTGTACCTCATGCGATAGGCCATCGCCACCGCGTATGGCGCCTGGCTCGGATAGTCGGCCAACAACGCGTCGTATAGTTCGCTTGATCTGTGCATCGATTCGTCGAACAGATCCCCCAGACCCGCCTCGACCACCAATTCGGGTCGGACAAAACCGTGATAGGGGGTCAGCTTTTGCCACTCGATGGTCAGCAGACGATGACGCTGTAGATCGCGAAAAGCGCCATAATCGCCGAGTACGTCGAACCGATAATCGACTCGTTCGAATGCCCGCCCCGGCTTGTGGCGACGATTCTTTCGCTCGCCGACATATGCGCGAATCAGGGCGACCTTTTTGTCATGACTCAATTCGCGAACCTCGTCCAATATCTGTGATTCGGGCAGATGTGAACTCGAGTAACAAATCGCGGCCAACAATTTTTCTTCGCCGCGCGGGTCGAAATCAACCAACTCGACTTCGTTTACGTCGGCGGGGTCCAACGCACCGAAATAGTCGTCGACCAGTTCGATCGTCTCTCGCTCTCGGTCGGCAAGATAATCCGTCCAAGCTCCTCCCCGATCAGCCAGATCTACGCGCTTCAAAAAACTCGGTACGACCTTGCGCAATTCGGTGAGCATCAAATTCGCATACATTCGTGCTTCGGGCAGGCTGTGACCGCGCATTCGCAGCAAAAGCGCTTCGTAGCCCTGCCCGGTGCCGTAGATTCCGAGATTCGACAACGACGCCGCGGGCAATGCTCCGCGCACGGCATCGAGCGCCTTGGCTCTGGTGGCCTGCTTGAATACAAAATCCGAGACGTTGCCGTCGTTTTTGAGGGTCTTGCGAACATGCGTCGTCACCGACTCGACCATCGTCGAGTATGAGTCGAACATCCGATCCATATCGCCCACGTAACGAGTACCGAATGGTCCGTTCAAAATATCTCCGTCGCGATAAAAGCGATAGCGGCCGCCAAGACGCGCGTCGTAATTTATGTATCTGGTGCTCTGCTCCAGATAGCTCATCAACCGACCACGCTCGAGAATCTTGGTCAGCAGATTCGAGGCCTGTTCGCAGGCCAGGTGCACCCCGCCCAACTGGGCGACGCTGTCGTCGCCGTATTCGAGGAAAACCTTCTCGTAAAGATCCTCGGCGCGCTTGAGGCCCGTGGTGGCGTCGAACGACCTGTCACCGCTCAGGTCGAGATCGCCGACGAACTCGTCCAAAAACAGGCGCCGCAAACTTTTTGAACTGCGACTGTAACGGGCGAACAACGCACCCTTGACGACCTCGGGCAGGTTGACGAGGGCGAAAACCGGCCCGTCCAGGTTCGTGAAGTACCGACGCAGGGTCTCCTGCTCGCCGCCCGAGAACGCTTCTGGCACATACACCGTCACGGCGCGATATCTTACGATTCAAGCCCCGCTGAATCAGGGATTTATCGAGCCCCCGAATTTCAGCCAAATATCGACGTTCAGAGCACCCCGTCCGGCACGAATCCATCGCCGAACGCCGATTTCACTTGGCGTTGCAACGAGTCAGAAACCCACATATCGATAGCCGTCATCGCCATGATCTTCGCCCCGTCCAGAATGGCTCGATTCGCCTCTTCGCCTTTCGCATGGTCGGCGAACGCCGCACTGTGCAGCGAAACGCCGCTCGGCGCAACTTGCAACATCGGATGAATCGACGGCACCAGATAACTGATGTTCCCCATGTCGGTCGAGCCGCCGCCTGTGCCGGGCAAAAACTCGGTGGTCATTTTGCGCCCGAAGATTTCGGCATTGCGAACATAACTCTCGAGCAACGGAACGTTGTCGACCAGATCGGCGAAGGTGTTGCCCTGCCAGTCGAACGACACGGTGCAACCGGCGGCCACTGCCCCACCCTCGAGGCACTGCGCCACGCGTTTCTTCAGCGGTTGGAGGGTCTCGATCGTCGGTGATCGAACGTACCAATCCATTTCTGTTTCGCGTGGCACGATGTTCGGCTTCTCGCCCGCGTTGGTGAAGATTCCGTGAATTCGCTCGGTCGGCAAGATGTGCTGTCGAAGCGCCGCGACATTCATGTAACCGAGCACCGCCGCATCGAGTGCGTTCTTGCCCTTGTGCGGCGAAACTGCCGCGTGCGCCGCAAGGCCGTGAAACTTCACGAACAGATTCTGAACCGCGATCGCGTTCATGCGCGCCAAGTCGGCGTCGGAAGGGTGAATCATCATCGCCGCATCGACTCCTTTGAATGCGCCTTTGCGTGCCATCTCGATCTTTCCACCACCACCTTCTTCGGCTGGTGTTCCCATCAACCGCAGGTTTCCGTCGCACTGTTCGACGACCCCAGACAGCGCGAGACCCGCGCCAAGACCGGCAGTGGCGATGATGTTGTGTCCACAAGCGTGGCCAATACCGGGCAACGCGTCGTACTCACAGAGCACCGCCACGGTCGGTCCCGAGCCGCCGCTTATTGACACATCGAACGCCGTGTCGAGATCGTAGGCGCCTCGTGTGACGGCCAATTTCTGGTCGGCGATGTAATCGGTGAGAATCTTGTGGGCGAAGCGCTCTTCGAAATTCGTCTCGGGGTGCGCGTGGATCTGGCGACTGATCTCGATCAGATCGGATTTTCGCTTGTCGACGTCGGCGCACACTTGGCGCTTCAATTCGCTGATCGTCTCCGCGGTGAACTTGCCCATTGCCTCATTCTAACTTTTACCAATACAGCGTCAATGCGTCGGCAATGACCCGAAAACTGCACTCTTCGACCAAACCCATCTTCACCGAGTCGACCGTCAACCGCGTCGCACGAGCTTCGTCGAAAAGATACTCACCCGACTGGTGATACGAAATTTGCGGATGCGGCAGGTGCGAACCCGTTTTCATCCTTCGATAAGCGAGGATCCTTTGGGGGACTTTCATCTCCGGTGAGATCCGGAGCACATCGAGTTTTCCGTCGTTCGGGTGAGCCCGTGGCGCCCAATCCCGACCCCCACAGAATGAGACATTGAAGATGCCGACGGTTCGACCCCGAAAAAACCCGTTTCCGAGAATTGCGTAGCCAACGCATAAACGGGTGAAACGACCCTCCTTTTCGTGTCCTTGAATCTCGATCAAATCAAAACTGGTTCGCAACATTTGTCTCGCCTCTGGTCGTGCGCCAGACAAGCCAAGACCGCGTGCCGCATTTGACTTCAAAATCGCGAAATTTGAGCGGGCTCGGTCGAGACTTGGATCTCGACCCAGGAAGTCCCCTAGAAGCGCGTCGGTCTCAAAGATCTTGAGTTCGCGGGGGCGGCCGACCAATTCGCCCCAGTTGTCGCCCTTCTTGATTGTCATCATTGCGCCAGGGCCGGGCCTTGCGATGCGGCGACGACACCGCGCATGATCAGCCTCACCGCTTTCTCGGCGTTCGTCGCGATGGTCGTGTCGGGTGAAATTTCCGAAACCTGACGCAACAAATCGATCAGCTGCTTCATCGTCCTGACGAAATCACCCGCAGTGAGATCCTCGTCCAAAAGGTCGATCAAATCCGCTCCGGTTGCCCACTCAAGGGTCGTCTCGACGAGACCAGGATCAAGGTCTCTGTGGCTTGCCACGCCGCTTGACTCTTCGTCACGCGCGATCGCCGCGCTGAGTCGCTGCAAGTCCTTCCAGCGACCGGCCAGAGATTTGGGAATACGCGCCTTCGGTGCTTCGTCGGCGCGCCTGAATTCGTATACAAAAACGCTCATCAGGGCGGCCAGGTCGGCGGGAGCGAGATCGTCAAAGATCCCGTTTTCGAGGGCCTCGGCGATCAACAGATCCAGCTCGTGAAAGATCCTCGCCAACGATTTGCCTTGACGGGTGAGTTTCCAATCATCTACATACCCCCGCCGATCCATCAGATCGACCAGCTCATCGAACCGAGCACTTACCGACTGCGCCGACTTTTGAATTCTCTCCTCGATCGACTTCAGTTCTGAATCGATTCGGTCCGCCGATCTTGCCGCGATCAGTCGTCGACGAAGTTCGGGGTCGCCGACCACCGGGTGCGCCCCCGTCGAGATCTCTCGACCCGCAATCGAACTGGTCTTGACTCTCGTGCGCCGCACACGGAGCGCCACATCTTTGATGTACTTCGGGCTGGTGCGGGCGTAACTCTCGGGCAACCTGATTTGGGCGACCTTCGTCGGCGGTCGGTCAAAATCCCCCGCTTGAAGTTGCAGCACGGCCTTGTTCGCGGTGACCAGCGTGATCTTGGTGCCGGTCGTTCTCTGGGCCGTTGCCACGACCACGGCCTTGGTTTCTCGACCCGCACGCGAGATCATCACCATGTCTCCAGGTTTCAAACGTTCGATTTCCGCCGCGATTTGTGCCGCGTCCGGTTTGCTGTCGAGCATCGCGCGATATTCGTCGATATCGCCGAACGGGCTCTCAGCCTGCGCTCGAAGACGGTCGCGCTCCTTGCTTCGGCGCGCGATGCGGGCCTGAAGCTCGACAACATCTCTTCCGCTTTGAAATTGGGCGAACGACAGATTCAACAGGTGATGCGCCTCTTGACGCGAGTGGGTGTTGATCAGGTTCGCGGCCATGTTGTAGGTCGGTCTGAACGCGGAGACCAGCCTGAATGATCGACTCATCGCCAGCGCGGCAACCGAGTCGAAGAACGTGAATTGATTCCAAAGCACCAACGCATGGCCCACCGTGTCGATTCCACGCCTTCCGGCTCGACCCGTGAGTTGCGTGTATTCGGATGCCTTCAGCGGCTGGTGGTTCTCCCCCGTGAACTTGGTGATCTTTTCGATGACCACGGCCCGAGCCGGCATGTTCAGCCCGACCGACAGAGTCTCTGTGGCGAACACCAAGCGAACCAGGCCCCGAATGAAGCATTCTTCGACGATCTCCTTGAACGCCGGCACCATGCCCGCGTGATGGCTGGCGATGCCTGATTCGAGCTGATTCGCGAAGCGCGAAAACCCGAGCGCCGCCAAGTCGCCATCGCTGAAGATCGCCACCCGTGAATCGATGATCTCCGCTATCTCTCGTCTCTCCGCCTTGTTCGTCAGGCGTATGCCGTGGCGAACGCACGAGTCGGCGGCTTCATCGCACTGGTTGCGGCTGAAAATGAAGACAATCGCCGGCAGCAGATCTTCGTCTTGTAGAAGGTCGGCGATTTCGAGCCGGTTGGGCGCGAAAACTCGGGAGCGTCGGTCGGTCTGATTTTCGAATCGTGAAACCTCTTGGTTTGGCGATCCATCCACCAGGGTTTCGAACATCCGCAATTCATGCCGAGTCTTGTCGCCGATCACGTAATGATTGACCAGTTCCACGGGGCGCCTCTCTTCGACGATCGCCAATGTTTTGCCACGCACGGTGCCGAGCCATTCGGCAACCTCTTTGGCGTTTGAGACGGTCGCCGACAGGCAGACCAACTGCACCGACGGCTCGAGGTGGATGATCACCTCCTCCCACACGGGTCCGCGATAGGCGTCCTGCAGATAGTGCACCTCGTCGAGAACAACCACGGCCAACCTTTCGAGGGCTTCCGATCGCGCATAGATCATGTTGCGCAACACCTCGGTTGTCATCACGATGATCGGCGCGTCGGTGTTGAGGCTGTTGTCGCCGGTGAGAAGACCCACGTCGTCGCGCCCGAAATACGCTGCGAGGTCGTTGTACTTCTGGTTCGACAAGGCCTTGATCGGTGCCGTGTAGAACGCGCGCAACCCTTGCCGGCGGGCCGCCTCGATCGCGTATTCGGCGACCAAAGTTTTGCCCGAACCCGTCGGCGCGGCGACGAGCACGGACTCACCCCGATCCAAGGCGTCGAGGGCCTCCATTTGGAAGTTGTCAAGGGCAAAGTCGTATCGCGCAATCAGTGATTCGCGCGACGGTCGGGTCATGGAAAACTGTTAGTACGCTTCGCGCGCGCGCTTTCTGGTGGCCAAGAAGCCGACCAAAATCGCCACGAAGTACAAGAGCGTCAGGGGCAAGCCGAGCGCCATCAAAGTGATCGGGTCGCCACTCGGGGTTATCACGGCGGCGGTGAAAAAGATCACCACGATCGCGATTCGCCACTGGCGAATCAATGTTCTGGGTGTGAGAACGCCGACAAGTTGAAGAAAAACGATCAGCAACGGCGTCAAAAATCCGACCCCGAAAGCCAACACCATCAAGGTGACGAGGCTGACGTATTTTGTGATCTGAAAGGCTTGGTTGACATCGGTGCCCGACCAAGAAATCAAGAATTGCAGCGCCCTCGAAAGCGTCCAATAAGCGAGCCCGCAGCCCGACAAGAACAAGACGATCGACGACCCGATGAACGGAATCGTGTACCGCTTTTCTTTGCTGCTGAGCGCGGGCACGATGAAACGCCAGATCTGCCACAGCAACACCGGCAACGCGAGAATCAGTCCTCCGTAGCCGGCGATCCGCATTCTCGCTGACAAACCATCCAACGGCCCGAGGGCGAAAAGTGAGCCGTCGCAGTTGAAGTCGGCGCGCTCAGTGCACAAATCCCGATACGGCTTGGTCAAAAAGCGAAGCACCGGGTCGTAAAACGCCAACACTCCGGCTGCCCCCAGCGCGATTGCAAGAATCGAGCGGATCAGTCGCATTCGTAGTTCGGCCAGATGTTCGACCAGCGACATGTTGCCCTGGTCGCCCGATTTCGATTTGCGTCCGATCACGACACGTCGTCCAAGGCGTCGGCCACGGGCGAATCATCACCGGATTTTTCCGGATATCGAGCCTCAGCCGAATTTTCCCCTGCTGAATTCCCGGGGTCTTGAGTTCGCTCCGCTTGGTTTTCCGGATCGTCGGCGTCGTATAGGACGATCGGCAACTCCACTGGTTTGATTTCGGCCGGCGGGGGCTCGTACGGCACGAAAGTTGGGTCGATCGTTTCTTTTGCTGCCGATTCGAATTGACCCGCCGTCTCGGTGAACAGCGACTTCATCGAATCGGTCGTGCTTTTCAGTTCTTTGAGCGGCTCATTCATGACCTTGCGCAGGTCGGTCTTCACGCCAGACGACATTCGCTTGAGCTCGGCATATAGACGCCCGGCGCGCCGAATCGCGTCGGGCAGTTTTTCCGGTCCCAAAACCACCAGACCGATGATCAGCAGGAACATGATCTCGCTGCCGGACAGGTTGAACATGCTCAAAGTCTAGGAGCGCACCTCTCCTATCATCTGAGTGTGCAACAGCGCCTGCCTTCATTGTTCCCAACGCCGACTTTGTTCGCACATCGCGGCGCGAGTGCACACGCTCCCGAGAACACTCTCGAGGCGTTTCGCCTCGCGCTCAAGCTCGGGGCAACCGGGCTGGAGACCGACTGTTGGTTGACGCGTGACGGATGCGTGGTTTTGGATCACGACGGAATCGTCGAAACCGGTCGACTGCGCAAGTTGCGCAAAAAGATGATCGCCAACCTTGCATTCGACGAGTTGCCCTCGCCCTTGCCAACGCTCGGCGACCTGACGGATTTGCTCGACGACGATGTTCGTCTGTCGATCGATGTTTGTGATCCTCGGGCCTTGCCACTGATCGCAAGGACGATCCAAGACGGTGGGATTCGATCACGAACTTACATCTGTCATCCGAGTCTTGAGTTGCTCGGCGAATGGAAAGTGAGGTTTCCCGAATTCAAATACGTCAACTCGATTCGTCTTGGCAAAATCTCCGAGGGGCCCGAGCGAAGGTGCGCGAACCTCGCCGAGCACGGCGTCGATGTCTTGAATATGCACCGCACCGACTGGAACGGGGGACTCGTCGCGCTGGCCCATCGTTTCGGTCGGGCTGCGTTCAGTTGGGATCTTCAGCATCCCGACCAACTCGAATCGGCGCTGCTGATGGGAGTCGACGCCGTCTACAGCGACTGGTCAGACCGAATGGTCGACGCCTATGCCGTCGTCTATGGCGATCCGCAAAATCACAAGCCCCGCCAAGCGCTCGGTGGCCAGATCAACACGAAGGCCTGACCGACGATCAAGTCTTCGCTGATCGCGCCGAACATTCGGCTGTCAAAACTTTGCGGACGGTTGTCGCCCATCAAAAACACTTGGTCTGCTTCGAGGGTCACCTCGTCCATGTCGACCACGCCGCAGCGGGCCGAAAGATCGCCCTGGCCGGTGTCTCGACTCGGCAGATAGGGCTCGTCGATCGGTGCGCCGTTGATGTAGACGACGCAACCTTTGATCGCCAAACGCTCGCCGCCAAGCCCGATTGCCCGCTTGATGAGATCATCGTGCTCGACGACCGAACCATTCGTCGTCGCGCGGTCGAATACGACGATGTCGCCGCGATCGATTTCTCCGAAACGGTAGGCAAGTTTGTTCACCAACACCCGATTGTCGCCAAACATCGTCGTCTCCATGCTCGGCCCCGCGATATAGAACTGCTGCACAAGATAGACGCGCAACAAGATCGCCACTACCGACGCGACGGCGATTACTACTATCCATTCGATCAATTGCTTCAACCCCAGCGCGCGACGTCGATCGGCGTTGTCTAAGCGACCTTCTGGCACCCGATAATCGTAGTCCTCGAACGGAAAATCAAAGCGACGCGATCAATTTCTCGACACGCTCATCTTTCGATTTGAACGGATCTTTGCACAACACGGTGCGTTGCGCCTGGTCGTTCAGTTTCAGGTGAACCCAGTCAACCGTGTAGTCGCGCTTCTTTTCTTTTGCCCTCTTGATGAATTCGCCACGAAGCCTCGCCCGCGTCGTTTGTGGCGCGATGTCGCGTGCCCTTTCGATCTGCTCGTCGTGACAAACTCGCTCGACAAGGTCGTTGTTTTGCAATTTATAGAAGAGACCGCGATTTTGGCAGATGTCGTGGAATTGCAGGTCGACGAGCTGCACCCGCGAGTCATCCAGTGCAAGTCGGTGCTTTTCTCGGTAGGCGTCGATCAGGTGATATTTGATCACCCAATCCACTTCGCGGTTCAACTTCAGCGGGTCGTTTTCGATCGTCGCGATGCAGTGCTCCCACATCTCCAAAGCCTTCAGTTCTTCGGCATTGAATCGGTCTGAACCGGCGAACCGCAGCGCATGATCCAACAGCTCGCGTTGGATATCTAGCGCCGAGAGCTCCCTGCCCGAGGCGAGACGAATCTTTCGCCGACAAGAGATGTCGTGGCTGATCTCGCGGATCGCGCGCGTTTGATTCTCGAGGGTCAGATCGCGCATGACAAATCCGGGATCCTCCATCATCTTCAACACGCACGAGGTCGCGCCAACCTTGACGAAATTCGTATATTCGCTCATGTTCGAATCGCCGACGATCACGTGCAGCCGCCGAAATTTTTCGGCATCGGCGTGCGGCTCGTCGCGGGTGTTGATGATCGGTCTGCTGCGTGTGGTCGCCGAACTCAGACCCTCCCAAATATGCTCGGCACGTTGCGCGATCGAGTAGATCGGCCCGCGCGCCGTCTGCAGAACCTTTCCCGCTCCCGCGAAAATTTGTCGCGTCACCAAAAACGGAATCAAGATCTCGGGGTATCTTTCGATCTCATCCCCGCGCGATGTCAGGTAATTCTCATGGCACCCGTAACTGTTGCCGGCCGAATCCGTGTTGTTTTTGAAAAGATAGATGGTTCCCCTGATCCCTTCGTCGCGCAATCGCTGTTCGGCACCGACCAAGAGCTCTTCGAGTATTCGCTCGCCCGCCTTGTCGTAGGCGACGACATCGAGAATCGAGTCGCACTCGGGGGTCGCGTATTCGGGGTGAGATCCGACATCGAGATAGAGCCGCGAGCCGTTCTCGAGAAACACGTTCGAACTTCGTCCCCAACTCACGACCTTGCGAAACAGATAGCGGGCGACTTCGTCGGGGCTGAGACGGCGCTGCCCGCGCAGGGTACAGGTCACGCCATACTCGTTCTCGAGACCGTAAATTCGTCGATCCATGCTCAAAACCTAGCCATAACACTGGTCTGTCGCGAGCCTGAAATGGGGCTCTATTTCAGAAGTTTTTGAATCTCGTCATCTTCGACGCGTCGGAAACATCGCCTTTTTCCATTGCGCTCGAGCAGCGCGATTTCAAGTTCGGTGTTGCTCAATTTTCTTTCCGGGCCCGACAATGCCTTGACCGCGATCTTGACCGCGTCCTTGAGCGGCGACTTCGGTTTGAAATCGGTCTTCAGTCGGGTTGAAACCGCCTCGCTGTCACCGCCCAAAATCGCGAAATCGTGCTCGTCCAAGACTGTGCCGTCATAGAGCACGTGGAACATGCGATCGGTGGACGGATCCTGGCCAATTTCGGCGATCAACAACTCGACCTCCATTGGCTTTGGTCCTTCACTGAACATTTGACTCAGAATTTGTGCATATTGGTTGGTCAGACTTCTTGCGTCCACGTCATGTCTGGAGAACTGATAGCCCTTCAGATCTGCCGCGCGCACCCCGGCGACCCGCAGTTGATCGAACTCGTTGTATTTTCCGACGCCCGCAAAGGCGATGCGATCATAAATCTCGCTGATCTTGTGCAACGTCGTCGACGGGTTTTCCGAAATCATCGCGATGCCACCGTCGAACTGAAGGGCGACGATCGCCCGTCCGCGGGCGATTCCTTTTCGGGCGTAGTCCGCCCGATCTTTCATGAACTGTTCTGGTGGTACGTAAAACGGCATGCTCATCGTGAACCGACCTCTTTGCCGATTTCCGTGTAAATCGTCGCCAGTTCTGAATCGCTAACCGAGACCCATCCATCTTTGGTGATCGATGCGACTACCGGATAGATTCCCCGCAACACATCGGGTCCGCCGGTGGCAGAATCGGCGTCGGAGGCTTCCCAGAGGGCCTTGGCGCAAATCTTGATCGCCTCGCCCACCGAAAGATCTCGACGCCACGCCACGCGCATCACGGTGCCGGCGTGCAGCATTCCCGTACCGGTGGCGACAAAATCCTTTTCTTCGTATCGTCCGCCGGTCACGTCGTAGTCCCAGAGGCGGCCGCCTTTTTGCGCCGGGTCATAGCCAGCGAATATCGGAACCACGACCATGCCCTGCATCGCCGCCGGCAAATTGCTGCGGACGAACATCGACAGTTGGTTTGCCTTTCCCTCGAGCGAAAGCGTGTGGCCCTCGACTTTTTCGTAGTGTTCGAGTTGCAGCTGAAAGAGTTTTATCATCTCCATCGCCGGACCGGCCGCTCCTGCTATCGCCACACCGCTCAACTCGTCGGCTTGCACGACCTTCTCCATGCTGCGATGGCTGATCAAGTTTCCCGAAGTGGCTCGTCTGTCCCCCGCCATCACGACTCCGCCGGCGCATCGCATCGCGACACAGGTGGTCGCGTGGGGAATGGTCAGATCGGCCTCGTCCGCCTGGGCGCTGAACGGCGAAAGACCCACTCGCTTGAGTAGTTCACCAAAATTCGCACCCGGGTCGGAGCCCGCCGAAAACATCGGCATCGACATGTTTTCAGGCTACGGCTACTGTCCGCCCTTTTGCACGTAGCTCTTGACGAAATCCTCGGCGTTTGACTCAAGCACCTCGTCGATCTCATCCAAAAGATCGTCCAGTTCCGCGATCAATTTTTCGCCCTTTGGATCGACCTTGCTCTCGACCTGCACTTCATCTTTCGCACGATCTGAGTTGGATTTCTTTTTTTGAGCTCGTTCAGCCATAGGCGCACCATAGCCAAAATATTCGGGGTTGTAAACCTCTGTGAAAGCGCTGTCTAATTCGAAGGCTTGAAGTTTGAGTTGGTGATTTCGTCGCCGAGCGCCGCCACCAACTCGGCGGGGCTCGCGCACCTGTTTATCAATTCTTCTATCAAGACCCTTGTGCCTTTGAGCGGCTCCATCATCGGCAGGCGTTTCAGCGGGTCCTTGCCGATATCGAAGACGATGCTGTCCCAGTTTGCCGCCACTACATCTTTCGGCCACTTCTTGAGACACATTCCGCGGAAGTATGCGCGCGTGGTCTCGGGCGGACTATCGATCGCCTGGGTCACGCTCTCCGAATCGACCATCGTCTCGAGCCCTGCGCGTATCGCCAGGCACCTCTCGGGTCGCATGTCGTGATATTGCAGATCGACCATCTTCAGGCGTGGGTCGCCGACCCGCAAGCCGTGTCTCTTGGACATACCGTCGACGATCCGCTTCTTTGCCACCCAGTCCACGATGTGACTCTGCGACTCGGGGTCCTCTTTCAGGCCCTCAATGACCTCGCGCCATCGCCGCAAGATCAATTTGCCTTCGTCATTGCCGACCGACTCGAGACCATGTCTCGTCGCGTAGCGCTCGGCCTGTTCGCAAAGACTCTCTTGCAGCTCGAGTGCCGTCAGCATTTTCCCCGAATCGAGCAGAACCTTCTGGCGCAAAGTCGGATCATGGCTGATCTGCCTGATTGCCGAGACGGGGGTGGCCAGCGTCAATTTCAAATCAAGCTGACCGTCCTCGATCATCGCCAGCAAGATTGCCGTCGTGCCCAACTTCAAGAAGGTGGCGATCTCGCTCATGTTCGCGTCACCGACAATCACGTGAAGACGTCGATATTTTGATGGATCGCAGTGGGGTTCGTCGCGTGTATTGATGATCGGGCGCTTGAGCGTCGTTTCAAGCCCGATCTCTTCCTCGAAAAAGTCGGCGCGCTGAGAGATCTGATAGGCCACGGAATTGTGTGGCATGCCTTCAAACTCGTTGCCGACCTTGCCGGCGCCGCAAAAAATTTGCCGTGTCACGAAGTGCGGCGTGATCAATGTCGCCAACTCACCGAACGGAATTTGACGACTCAACAAGTAGTTCTCGTGGCAGCCATAACTGTTGCCCTTCCCGTCAGAGTTGTTTTTGTACGCGACCAGTTCGGCGCCATCCGGCAAGACCTTCTTTGCCGCGATCATGCTTTGACGAACGATCTCCTCTCCGGCACGGTCGTACAGCACCGCCTCCGAGGCGAACCTGCATTCAGGGGTCGAAATCTCCGGATGCGCGTGATCCACGTAATAGCGCGCACCGTTCGTCAACACCGTATTCACCATGTTGACTTCGATTTCGGGCGGGCACACCTCGTCGAGACTGAAGCCACGGGCGTCGGAACCCGGCATTTCGGCCTCGAAGTCCCAGCCGATCGAGGTGTCAAACCGACTTACATAAGAATTGATCAGCAGCGACGACGCTGTGATCGGGCTTGATTCGATCCCGTTGGCGATGATGCCGTATTCGGTTTCGATACCAAGGATCTTGGCGATGCTCATGTGAAGTTCCTAGAGATATTGGCCCGTCGCCGTTTTTTCGATCGCCCGCCCACCCGCGCTGCGGTCGGATTCATCTTTGATCAGCGTTCGGATGAACACGATTCTCTCACCCTTCTTGCCCGAGATCTTGGCCCAGTCGTCCGGGTTGGTGGTGTTCGGCAGATCTTCATGCTCCTTGAACTCCTGACGAATCGAAAGTTTCAGATCCTCGCCACTCACCCCGCGCGAACCCCCGGCGATGACCCGCTTGATCGCCAACTTCTTCGCCCTTCGCACGATGTTTTCGATCATCGCGCCCGACGAGAAGTCCTTGAAATACATCACGTCACGGTCGCCATTCTGATAGGTCACTTCAAGGAACCGATTCTCCTCGTCATTGCTATACATGATTTCAACGGTCTTGTCGATCATCGAGGCAATCGCCTTGTCGATCGAGTTTTCATTGGCTGAAACCTCGGCTTCGGCGATCGGCACCTCGCTGGTCAGATAACGGGCGAAAATTTGTCTGGCCGCATCGGCGTCGGGGCGTTCGATGCGAATCTTGACATCGAGTCGACCCGGTCTGAGAATCGCGGGATCGATCAGGTCTTCTCGGTTCGTCGCGCCGATGACGATCACGTTTCGCAAGCCCTCTACTCCGTCGATCTCGGCGAGAAGTTGCGGAACTATCGTCGACTCCATGTCCGAGGAGATGCCGCTCCCGCGGGTTCTGAACATCGAGTCCATTTCGTCGAAGAATACGATGACCGGCCAGCCCTCCTCGCTTTTTTCGCGCGCCCGCTGAAATACGAGCCGTATCTGTCGTTCTGTCTCGCCGACATATTTGTTCAGCAGTTCGGGACCCTTGATGTTGATGAAATAGCTCTTGCCCTTTTCGCCCCCGTTCGCGAGGGCAACTTTTTTCGCCAGGCTGTTGGCAACCGCTTTGGCGATCAATGTCTTGCCGCAACCCGGCGGGCCATACAAGAGAATGCCCTTCGGTGCGGGCAATTGATGCTCGGTGAACAGATCACCGTACAAGAACGGCAATTCCACCGCGTCGGCGATTTGCTCGATCTGAGAATCCAAACCCCCGATGTCGGCATACGAAATGTCGGGGACCTCCTCGAGCAGCAAGTGTTCGATCTCGGGTTGCGAAAGTCGTTCGAGAAGCAGGTTTGTTTTCGGGTCCATGCGCAATAAATCACCGTTGCGCAAAATCGTTCCGCGCATTGAATCCGCCAATTCGCATACGCGGTTGTCGTCGCCCCGTGCGACGACCACTGCCCGAATGCCGTCCTCAAGCAGTTCTTTTAGATGCACGACCTCGCCGATCGTCTCGGATACCCGAACCTTGACGACACTGAAACTCTCGTTCAGCACGACCTCGGCGCCACGCTCGAGCGAGTCGAATTCAATTTCAGGGTGAAGCGAAACGCGCATTTTTCGGCCGTTCGACAAAATATCCACCGTCTGGTCTTCGTTCTTGCCGACCACCACCCCGTATCCGCTCGGAGGTTGGGTCAACTTCTCCATTTCATCGCGCAGCGACGCGATGTGCTCGCGAGACTCTCGCAACGTATACGACAATTTTTCGTTCTGCGCCACGGCCTGGGCGAGTTGCCCTTTTGTTTCGAGCAGCTTCTCTTCAAGCTGCCGCGCGCGGTCTTTTGCAACGTCACCGTTCACATCGCCATCTCGTGCCATAGTGAATTCCTCCTCTCAACTCGTGAGCCCCACCGTATAGCGCACTTTGCGCTTATCAAAACCGACTCAGTTCCATCAACCAGTCCGATTGGCGTGTAGTCTGTTCTGAACTTGAATTTTGTGGGAACGGGATTTTTCAGGGAGACTTAGGGCGATGAAAGTCTGGATAGATCAAGATCTGTGCACCGGTGACGGTCTCTGCGAGGAGATCGCGCCTGAGGTCTTCACGCTGCTAGACGACGGCCTGGCCTATGTGAAGGAAGGCTCGACGATCTACGCCACCGCAAAGGGCAATCCCCAGGGTGCGGCAGGAGTGGCAAACTTCGCCGATTCGCAACTTGACGCCGTCGTCGAATCGGCCGAAGAGTGCCCAGGCGAATGCATTTTTATCGAGCCGTAAATTCTCGAAACCCTAACGACAGGACGAAATCACCTAATTTTCTCCGACGTATCTCGCCGACGTCAGAAACCCCGTATGGGCGACCATGCGGTGATCCGGTCGCACCGAAGCGCCGTCGATATGCCAGGTTCGATGCAAGACTTCGACGGTGCGATGATCGAGCCAACCCTCGCCGAGCGCCTCGTGCATCTTTGTCGCCTGAATGATGCTTGGCGAATAGGAGACGAGAATCGATCCGCGGCGCAAAGACTTCTCGGCATGGGCGACGACGCGCCACGGTTCAGGCAGATCGAGCACCATTCGATCAAATCCGATTTCGGAAATTCCCTGGTACACATCGCGCACCGAGACGTGATAGCGGTCGAGCGCACCGATACCGAGAAACTCGCGAACATTGATCTGTGCGCGATTCGCGAAGTCCTCACGCAGCTCGTAACCCGTCACCTCGGCACCGTAGCGAAGCATCGTCATCGACAGCGCACCTGAACCGAGGCCCGACTCGAAAACCTTTGCGCCGGGGGAAATATCTGCGATCATGCAGATTGGCGCCAGATCTTTCGGATAAATCACCTGCGCCCCGCGAGGCATCTGGATCACGAAGTCTTCGAGCGTCGGTCGCAACGCGATGTATTCGGCACCCTTGGTTGACCGCAGCACCGAGCCCTCGTGCTGGCCGACCACTGACCCGTGGTTCAGACAACCGGAGTGCGTGTGAAATTCTCCGTCTCGCTTGAGGGTGAACAGGTATCGACGCCTCTTTGCGTCCAACAGCAACACCTTCTCGCCATAACCAAACATTGGTCTGAACACCTACTTTTTCGGATTTTCCGTTGGGCGCGTCTTCTTTTTGCCACTTCGACGACCGAGCAAGAATGACGACAGCAGACCCAGCGAAGATGCCCCACCAATCAGCGCCTTCAGTTGCGTCGAGCGGCTACTGAGATTGTCTTTGACGTCGTCCTGAAACTGTTCGAGATTCGCGATTACTTCGTCACGCGACGGATCTTTCTCCTCAGCCATGGTCAGTTCAGGGAGCCTTTCTTGATTCGCCTTACGGCGAGAAAGTAAACCACGAGCAAGACGGCCATGGCGACCAAATAACTAAGCCACGACCAACTGTTCGAGTCGCCGAGGCTCGTCGTCTGCAACACACGGAGTACGCCGAGCGAGCCAAAGACGACGGCGACGCCCAAACAAACCGCACCCATCAGACCGAACGCCATCCAGCGTCCCGCCCCGCGAATCGGCTTCAGGGTCTCGCGCTTCGTGTAACTGACCAATGACTCGAAAATTTCGGAAAAAGACTTGGCCGAAGAATCCTGCGGGTCGTTCGAAGATATTTTGAATCCGGTCACACTGCAATTCTACGGGGCGGCATCCTGCGTCAGGGGTAGAAGTTTGCTCGGTTCAATGCGTTCATCACCCGCCGCCAGGGCGATCATCAAATTGTTCCAAATCGGCCGATAAAAATTCAATGTCGAAGAACCAGGGCCGTTCATGATCAACGAGAAGACGCTGCTGCGATCGTCTGCCAAGGGAAACATTCCGGAGAGAGCCTTGACCCCGTTCAGGGTTCCCGTCTTTGCCAACATCGTTCCCGAACCGGGACCAGAAAGGAACACGTCGTCAAGCGTTCCGGTGCGTCCCGCCAAAGCCATCGCGTTCGTCATCAACCCTTTCCGACCGTCGCGTTGCAACAGTTGGCGCAAAAGATTGCAGGTCAGTCGGTTCGATCGATCTAGGCCGGAGCCGTCGATCAGCGCCACTCCCTCGCCGGGCAATCCCCACTCGGCGATTTTTTCGGCGATGACCGTCAGGCCGTCGACTCGTGTCGCCGAGCCCTTGCCGACCCGGCCGATTTCCTTCACCAACAATTCGGCGGTGTTGTTGTCGCTGTTGGTCAACATTTCGGTGACAATCTGATTCATCGGCACCGATTCGAGGCTCGCAATCACCGGCGTGTCGGCCGAGGCGACGCCGGAATCGGGCGCATCGCGCACCGCGACACCCCGAGCCGCCAAGAGTTTCGTAAATTCGAGCGCCGCGGCGTAGGCGGGGTTCGCCGGCTTGAGCGGTGTACCGCTGACTGCGCCATCGTTGATCATCAGCGCCCCGAGCGGGCCGGCCTCGACGCTGCGTATGCCGTCGCCCCAAGAGGGCACATACCTTTCGAAATCGAAAATGCTCTCGTCGCCGATGACCCCGCCCTCGACCGACCTGACACCCATCGCAACCAGTGCGTTCACGAGATCCTCGACGTTGCTCGGTGTCAAATTCGGGTATCTCTCGGTGAGCAGATATGCGCGAGTCGTCAAAAGTGGATCACCCGAGCCGACAAGCCATAGATCGCCGCGAACCACATCCCCGGCGACGATGCCCTGAATTTTGGTGGTGAATTTGCGATCTGGTCCGAGCACGTCGAGGGCGACCGCGGCGGTCAAGAGTTTTTGGTTGCTTCCGGGTATCAGCGGCGTGGTCGCGTTCAAATCGATGATCGTCTTTGAGTCGGCGGAAATCGAAAGGCAAGAGTCGACGGGCAGGGCGCCCACAACCGGGTTCAGACGGGCCCGAACTTTACCCGCCGAAGTCAAATCGGCGAGCGTTTCAGGTGTACGACGCGCCGAAAAAAGTGGCGTTACCGGCGGGGTGGCCAAAGACCTGGGATTTTCGACTGCGCGGACCTCTTCGCCCGCCGCCACCGCGACCTGCCAAACCGACAATAGTGGCACGCCCACGATGATCGTCGTTGCCAACAATGCGAGAGCAAGTTTTCGCGTCGACATTTTGTCGGCGCGCGACACGATTCGCTTCGACAGGTCGGAGATCTGGCCGAAATTCATTGCGTCCGTTCAATCCCGCGAAACCGCGCATACTCGTACATCCGACCGAGGGCGTGCGCCGCACGCTGACCACTCGCGTAACAGAGCCGTCCCGTTTCGCGCACGGCGACAACGCCAGGATTGTTCGGGTCCGCCACACCAAGTTCCGTGGCGACCAGAATCGGCTTTTCGTGTTCGACAGATAACCGGGCGGCGGTCTGTGCATATTTGCGATCTTGGTTTTCGTGATAACTGACGATTCGCTCGAGTTCGCTCGAACCGTAAAAGCCGCCTTCACGCAACATTCTTGCTTGATTCGACTGTATTCCGATCCCCAAAAAAATTAGGGCATCCACCTGTGGATGCGAGGCGACCAGATCCAATATCTCGGCCACCGTGTCGCGAGTCTCGCCTCCGGCGCAGTCGATCGGGTTATTGCGACTCCAGCGACTCGGCAGAAGTTTCGAGACGCCGGCCATCAGTTCCTCGGGGAGGTCGATCAACCGGAGAATCTTCTCTTCGGCGATCACATCTGACGTCACAACACCCCAACCGCCGACCGTGGTCAATACAACCGTGTTAGGCCCCCTGGGCAGCGGTTGGGTGGCGAACGACGCCGCCACATCGAATGCCCGTTCGATATCCCGGACTCGAGTCACGCCGAATGATTCGCAAAGCCCGTCGAAAATCAGGTCGTTCGTCGCAATCGCCCCCGTGTGGCTGCTGGCCGCCTTGGATCCGCTCGAGGTTGCCCCGCCTTTCACGGCGACGATCGGTTTTTTGCCGGCTCCGTTCTTGAAAACCCGGGCGATCTTCGGACCATCGTCAATTCCTTCGATATATACGAGTGTGACCGCGGTTTGCGGGTCGCCGACAAAAAAGTCGACGAACTCGGCAACGCCAACTTGAGCCGCATTGCCGACAGACACGGCGCGAGCGACGCCGACCCCCGTCTGACGCGAATAATTCATGAAACTCGAGGAAAAGTTGCCGCTCTGACTGACGATCGAAATTCGACCCTGCGGCGGAAACGGCGCGACAATCTGAGCACAGAGTTGTTTCGCCGTGCTGACGATGCCCTGGCCATTGGGTCCGACCAGCAGCATCCCAAGTTCGTCGGCAAGTCTCGCCAGCTCATTTTGAAGACGCCGACCTTCGTCGCCAGAGTCGGCGTAACCGGCTGAGGTCACATAGACCGCCTTGACACCTTTGCTCGCACACGCCCGCAGGATTTGCCCGTTCGCGCTCGCCGGCGTGCAGACGAACGCCAGATCAACGCTGTCCTGGGGCAACTCATCGAGGCTCGTCAGGCAGTTGACGCCCAAGACCCTCGCCCCATCCAGATTGGTCGCAAAAGTTCGTCCCTTGTAGCCGTTGGCCAAAATATTGTGCAGCGAGACAAAGCCGAACTTTCCGGGGTGCGTCGACGCACCAACGACCACGACTCCCGAAGGCTCGAACAATGCGAGAAAACTCTCGGGAAAAAATTTTCCGGCGACTTCGTCAGCCCCCTGAATCAACGGTGCCTTCGAATACTTTTCGATCAAAGCGTCGACTGCAACCACAGATCCGTCGGGTCGAACAATCAACGGGTTGATGTCCACCGAACAGATCGCCGCATCAGATTGCGCAAGATTCGACACGCCGACAATTGCCGACGCCAACTGGTCGAGATCAACCGCGGCGTCACCGCGAAACGAATCAAAAAAGTTTTGTTGCTTCAGACGGCCGATAAGACGCCGCGCACCGTTTCGATCCACCGGCACGGGGGCGAAAACGAAATCGTCCGACAATTCTGCGAACACCCCGCCCAAACCCAGCATCACAAACGCCCCGAATTGGGCGTCGCGCACTAGGCCGACGATCAACTCGCGTCGACCCGCTTCCATTTTCGCCACCAACAGCGATACTCGACCGTCTTCGGGGGTTGCCGCCGCCAACAGCTCGGCGCCCGCCGCACGAAGCAACTTCTCGTCGCGAACATCCAGTTTGACCAGCCCGCGCTCGGTCTTGTGCGCGATTGAATTCGAAACCAATTTGACCACGACCGGATAGCCGATTTGACCCGCGGCCAAAAGCGCCTCATCAACCGCAAGAACCTCGCGTTCTTCGGTGAAAGGAACCCCAAATTTGCGGAGAACATTCTTTGATTCGACCTCAGAAACGGTGAAGCGCGAACTTTCTGACACGTGGCAACAGTAGTGTGCGCCCAGTCGCGGTCGGAGACTAAATTGTTGGCGTGCAAATCATCTCCGCATTGTTCGTCGAGAACTTTGCGCTGCGACAAGCACCCGGGCCGAGCACGCGAATCGACCTGACCGGTGCCTTCTTCTCGATGGCCGCACCTAGGCCGGTACCTGTCACGATCGACCCGCACCTCGTGGTGCTCGTTTACTGCCCGGCGAACGAATCGGGCAACGGGGTTTTGGAGGTCGTGTTTCGCGGCGGCATTGACGCCGATAGTCAACTGCTTGCGCGCAATGTGAGTCCGTTCACCGTCGAGCCGGGAAAATTCACCTACAGGCTCGTGCGTGGCGAACTCGAGCTGACCGACTATTCGCAGATTTTTGCCCACTGTCGGGTCGGCACCGGCGATTGGCATCTCGTGCCGTTGACTCTTTTGCCCCCCGCATCCACCGCCGCCGAACCCAATCAGACCGACTGAGCAACTAGTTTTAGCGCAGTGGTTTCGAAACTTTCCGCCCAAACCGACTCGCAAGTCGTTTCTCTCATCCGCGGCCTTTCGATGGATGCACCGCTCGCGGCCAAGAGTGGTCACCAAGGTACCGCAATGGCCCTCGCCCCGCTCGCCCACGTTCTCTACAGCCGAGTTCTTCGCCATGACCCGAGCAATCCCGAATGGAAGAATCGCGATCGCCTCATCTTGAGCAATGGTCACGCGTCGATATTGCAATACGCGTCGCTCTATTTGAACGGTTACGGCCTCGAACTTGAGGATCTCAAAAAATTTCGCCAGTTCGGTTCGGCCACGCCCGGTCACCCCGAGGTCGGACACACCGCGGGCATCGAAGTTACGACGGGTCCGCTCGGTCAAGGCTTTGCCAACGCCGTCGGTATGGCGATCGCCGAGCGAAATCTGCGCGCACGATTCGGCGCATCGGCGTGCGACCACAACATCTACGTGATCGCGAGCGACGGCTGTTTGATGGAGGGAGTCAGCCACGAGGCGGCGTCGCTCGCGGGACATCTCAAACTTGACCGTCTCGTCTGCATCTTTGACGACAATTCGATAACCATTGATGGCCCGACTTCGCTCAGTTGCTCGGACGATGTCGCCAATCGATTCTCGTCGTACGGTTGGAAGGTCATGCAGCTGGGCGAGATTGCCAACGATCTTGACGCTCTCGAAGACGCGCTGCTAACAGCGCGGACAAATCGCGGTGCACCGACCCTGTGTATCTTGAAAAGTCACATCGGGTATCCCTCGCCCGATTTCACCGACTCACATGAGGCGCACGGAAACCCGTTGACGGCCGTGCACGTCTCGTCAACCAAAAGAATCATGGGTATACCAGATGAACCGTTTTGGGCGCCAAAGCAATTGGTAGATGCAGTTCGCCAACACGCCCGAAGCCGTGGGCAAAAGTTCACAGCCGATTATGAAAGAGATGTCTCCGATTTGGAAGATCCCCACAATTGGCGTGCCGCATGGGAGACGCCCGGTTCTTCGTCTTTCGAATCGTTGTTGCCGATTTTTGATTCAACCTCAAATTTCGCGACGCGTCAGGTGATACAAAAAGCGCTCGACGCGTCTTTGCCGGCACTGCCCGGCCTGATCGTCGGCTCGGCCGACCTGACGAACAATACGGGCACCAAACTCGCCAAGCAGACTGCGCAAAGTGCGACCGCCCCCGATGGTCGCCAGATTTACTTTGGCGTCCGTGAGCACGCGATGGGTGCCGCCGTCGTCGGCATGGCGTTGCACGGTGGTGTGCTGCCCGTATGCGGTACATTTTTTGTCTTTGCCGACTACATGAGACCGGCAATACGTCTTGCCGCGTTGTCACGCGCAAAATGCATCTTCATCTTTTCGCATGACTCGGTCGGCGTCGGTGAAGATGGTCCGACTCATCAACCCGTCGAACAGCTCGCCTCACTTCGGGCGATTCCGGGCCTGCAAGTGATCAGACCTGCGGACCCGAACGAGACAATTGCGGCCTGGTGTGCGGCGGTTGATCATCATGGTCCAACCGCATTGATCCTCTCGCGACAACACGTAGCCAGCGTCACCGACGGGAGCGCCGTCAAATTTGGTGCGGGCATCGTCGGCGAACCCGTCGCCGCACCAAAGGCCGTGTTGCTCGCCACCGGAAGCGAAGTCGGGCTTTGCGCCACGGCTCAGAGCGAACTCAAAAATGAAGATGTCCAGGTTCAGGTCGTGTCGATGCCGAGTTGGGACCGCTTCGAACGGCTCGGGCAGTCAGAGAAAACCAAGCTGTTTCCGCAAGGTGCACCCGTGATCTCGGTCGAGGCGGGCGTCACATTCGGTTGGCACAAATACGCCGATCAAACGATCGGAATCGACAGGTTCGGTGCGAGCGCCCCGGGCGCGATCGCGATGTCTGAACTCGGGATCAGTGTCGATGCCGTCGTCAGGCGGGTGAAAGATCTCTGATGTCGTCGAGATTGCATTCTTTGTTTGATGACTACGGTCAGTCGCCGTGGTTGGACAATCTCAAACGCAGTTTCATTACTTCGGGAGAACTCGAACAAATTCGCGCGTCGGGCATCCGCGGGCTCACGTCGAATCCGACGATCTTTCAAAAAGCCATCCAAGGCTCCGACGACTATTCCGATCAGTTGTCGACCCTGGTCAAGGCAAAGTTCTCGCCGATCGACTGCTACTGGCAATTGGTTCTGCGCGACATCCACTCGGCAGCCGAAACTTTCGCCGACCTTCACGAGTCTTCAAAAGGCCGTGACGGGTTCGTCAGCGTCGAAGTCGACCCCGGCCTCGCTCATGACGGTCAAGCAACTCTCGTCGCCGCGCGCGAATTGCATCAGCGCGTGGCGAAAAGGAATGTGATGATCAAGATCCCTGCAACTCGCGAAGGTCTGCCGGTGATTCGAACGATGATCAGCGAAGCCCGCAACGTGAATGTCACGCTCATTTTCGGTCTTGAGCGATATCAACAGGTGATGAACGCCTACATCGAAGGGCTCGAAGATTTGGCCAAGGCTTCACCCGAAAGACTCCGGACCGTTGCCAGCGTCGCCAGTTTTTTCATCTCTCGCGTCGATACCGAAATCGATCGCTTGCTTGAGCAGTCCCAAAACCAGGGAGCCAAAGACCTGCTCGGCACCGCGGCTATAAACCAGGCGAAGATCGCCTACAAGATGTTCACCGCCAACTTCTCGGGGCCGAGATGGCAGAAACTCGCCGATCTTGGCGCCAGACCCCAACGACCGCTGTGGGCGTCGACTTCGACGAAGAACCCGAAATATCCCGACACGCTTTATGTCGACAACCTGATCGGCCCGAACAGCGTCAATACCCTGCCCGACAACACGATCGCATCGTTCGCCGATCATGGCCGGCTCGGCGAAACGCTCACCAAGAATCTGGATCTCGCCGAATCACAATGGGCGAAGTTGTCGGATTTTGGCGTGAATGTCGACGATGTCGCCGACCGCCTCGAACGCGAAGGCGTCGCCTCGTTTCAAAAGAGCTTCGACGAATTGATCGGTGTTCTCGGCACGAAATCGGCCGAGATAGCGCAGTGACCAAGAACGAGATCGAAGCCCTGCTCGATCGTCTCCTCGACGAATCAGAAATCACCGAAGACCGCAGAATCGCCAAAGAGTTGCTCAGGTCTGCGCTTCAACTCGGCGGCGACTCGACTTCGACTTTGAACCTCAAGATCGCCTCTTCCGCGATCGCCGAGATGCGCGAGGCATTCGCGATGTTCGCCCCGTTCAGCAGTCGCAAAAAGGTGACGATTTTCGGTTCGGCTCGCACCACCAAAGATGATCCGCTCTACAAACAAACCGAGGCTGTCGCCGCCAGACTGGCGCAAAGCGGTTGGATGGTCATGACCGGCGCCGGACCAGGAATCATGGAGGCCGGCATGTCGGGGGCCGGTCGTGAAATGTCGATCGGCGTGAGCATTCGTCTGCCGTTCGAGACATCGGCGAACCCGATAATCGCCGGTGACGAGAAGTACGTGGCGATGAAATATTTTTTCACCCGAAAACTGATGTTGGTCAAGGAGTCGCACGCATTCATCTGCATGCCGGGTGGCTTCGGCACTTTGGATGAAATGTTCGAAATTCTCACCCTCTCGCAAACGGGCAAGGGAAACCCGGTGCCGATCGTAATTCTCGACCTGCCCGGGGATCCGTTTTGGGAAGACCTCGACACGTTTATTCGCAACACTCTCGTGCCACGAAAACTCGTCTCGGTCCAGGATCTCGCGCTCTACAAGATCTGCAATTCGGTCGACCAGGCAGTATTGGAGATCAACAACTTCTACTCCAATTATCACTCGATGCGCTACGTCGGCAAAAGACTCGTGTTGCGACTCAACAAGGCGCTGTCCAAACCCCAGATCGACGATCTCAACCGTAGATTCGTCGACATCTGTGCCAACAATTCGAGTCTCGAAGTCGTGCCCGCCAGCCGACAAGAAATCGAGGACAACGACAACCCCGAAAAGTTCAGGCTCGCCCTGCGGTTTGCCCGCCGCGACTTTGGGCGCCTGCGCGAATTGATCGACGCGATCAACACCCTCTAGACAAACGACGAACCTGGTTCAGTTTCGGGTCAGCAGTGAGATCGCCTTCTCGACGGCCCTTCGTGCCTGCGTCAAAGTGCGCTCGAGTTCGGGGCGTTTGGTTTCGCCCGCCTCGTGCGCCTGTTTCAACACATCGAGTGCCCGATCGGCGAGCCTTTCGGAGACCGACCTCAACTGGTCGACGATTTCGTTGAAATCTTGCTTTGATTCGGGCATCGCACAACAAGTATGCCACCAGCCTGCGCCGAGATGTCGCGGCCAGAAGAACTCCGTGAGTGGATCGGTTTCGCTGATCCCGACTTCGAACAATCGTCAAGCGAGGCGAAAAACCACGCACAACATATTCGGCCCACCCGAAGGTGCGACAATCGCCAAGGGTCTAGTTCCGCGGAACTTTGTTCGACTTTCGTCGATCTTCGAGACTCAAGAATCGCTTGCGAATACGAATATTCGAAGGCGTCACCTCGACCAGTTCGTCTTCACCGATCCACTGGATACCCGACTCCAACGTGTGCGTGATCGGTGTGGCGAGTTTCGGTCCGTCGTCGTGGCTGTGAGTGCGAATGTTCGTCAACTCCTTTGCACGCACCGCGTTGACGACCATCTCATCCTCGCGAGAGTTCTCGCCGACGACCATTCCTTGATAAACCTCGACACCGGGTGAAACAAAAAGGGTTCCACGCAACTGCAAATTGTCGAGTGCATACGCGGTCGTCGAACCCTTGCGATCAGAGACCATCGCGCCGCCCATTCGATGGGGCAACTCGCCCGCCCACGGCATGTGACCGCTGAGGCTCTGGTGCAAAAGCGCCGTGCCGCGGGTGACGGTCAACAACAGCGACCTGAACCCGATCAAACCCCGCGACGGAGCCCGAAAACTCACGATTGTTCGACCACTGTCGCCGGTTTCGAGGTTTACGACCCGACCTTTTCTCGGTGCGAGGGCCTGCGTCACGGCGCCGACATATTCGTCGGGTACGTCTATCGTGCCGGCCTCGAGCGGCTCGTGTTTGACGCCGTCGATCGTCTTGGTGATGACTTCAGGTCGACTCACCTGCAACTCGTAACCCTCACGGCGCATGTCTTCGATCAACACCGCCAATTGCAATTCACCGCGACCGGCAACCTCGATGATGTCGGGGCTGTCGGTGGTGTTCACCTTTATCGAGACGTTTCCCAAAACCTCGCGGAACAAGCGCTCGCTCAGATGCCGGCTCGTCAAATAGGTGCCCTCGCGGCCGGCGAAGGGCGAGGTGTTGACGCCAAAACTCATTCTCAGCACGGGCTCGTCGACTTCGAGCCGTGGGAGAGCCGGCGCATTCTCTTGCGCCGCGATCGTGTCGCCAACTTCAACCTCGTCGATCCCCGCGAGAATGAACAGATCGCCGGCGCCAATCTGCGAAACCTCTTCGCGACCGATACCGCGAAAGGCAAACAGGTTCGAGATTCTTCTCTTTATCCACGGGGCGGGATCTTCTGATGTCGGGTGTTGCCAGACCGTGATCGTGTCGCCCTTGCTCATCACCCCGGCCGCGACACGACCTATCGCCAATCGACCCAAATAATCTGAGGCGTCAAGGTTTGCAACCAGCGCTTGCAGCGGGGCCGATGCATCGCCAGCAGGTGGCGGAATCGTGTCGAGCACCGAATCAAGCAATGGCACCAGGTCGGCATTGTCCCCAGGCATGCCGATGCCCTTCATTGATCGCCCTTCTCGTGCGATCGCCGAAATCACCGGAAAACTCAGGTGGTGATCGTGGTGCGCGAGGTCGAGAAACAACTGCTCTACCTCGTGCAAAACTTCTTCCGGGCGCGCGTCGGCTCGATCGACCTTGTTGAGCACGACGACGACCGGCAAATCGCGGGCCAAGGCCTTCGCGAGCACGTATCTCGTCTGCGGCAACGGACCTTCGGCGGCATCGACCAAAAGCAGAATGCCGTCGACGAGGGCCAACGCGCGTTCGACCTCTCCGCCGAAATCGGCGTGACCCGGGGTGTCGACAAGATTGATCTTCGTGCCACGCCATTCGATCTCGGCGACCTTTGCCAAAATCGTGATTCCGCGTTCGCGCTCCTGGTCGTTCGAGTCCATCACGCGTTCAACGACTGTTTGATGGGCGGCGAAGGTTCCGCCACTTTTCAGCAGGGCGTCGAGGAGGGTGGTCTTTCCGTGGTCTACGTGGGCGACCACTGCGAGATTGCGGATGTTGTTAATCTTGAAAACCCACTTCGAAATCAGGGATTTTCGTCGTCGTGCTCGTCGGTGATTTCGTCACCGTTCTCGTCGAAACGAACGCCATAGCGTTCTGCGATCGCGGCATATTCATCGTCTTGCGACCTGGCCTTGCCGGTCTTCGATACCCCGAGATCTTCGGCGGACGGCCCCGACTGCTTGAGACGGCGCGCTTCTTCGAATCGGCGATGACGACCCTTTTTCACGGTAGGGCTCCAATTTTTTGGGGCGGATACCGTTTTGGTGCCCGCCTAGCGGTTAAACATTGGCTTTGACTCTAGCCAGTTTCGCCCGATAAAGCACGGATTGGCGACTCTTCGTTAGCTGGTCGTCGCGATCAGCGTGAGATGTCCATCTCGATCCACGCTGAGTCCGACGTCACCGTTGAGGATACGTTTCAGGTCGTCACCAACGAGCACCGCCCGCCAACCGTGGGCCAGACGGGCATCTGGTTCGTTGCGCAGAAACGCCGTGATGTCGCTTCTGGTCGCCAACAGGGTCGCATCGATCTTGTTTTTTCGCGCGAGTTCGCCGATCCAGGCGGTGATCAGGGTCAGAGCAGGACGCGAATGCTTGTCGATTTCGTCGCCGTCAGTTTTCGGAAGTTCGACTGTGCGCTTCACGCCGTCGCGAACGGCGTTCATGATCTCCCTACACAACTCCGCAGACAAGTGGCGCTCGTCGACACCCCTCGTCGATGCCAAGTCTTCCACCGTTTTTGGCACCCGTTGGGAGATGCCCAAGAGCGCCATGTCGCTCATGATTCTTCGCGGCGGAACGTCGCCGCGCATCGCTCTCTCTTCGCGCCATTGAGCCAACGACTGGGCCACGCCGCGCGACACCCCTTTCAACGAACGCGCCTCCTTGAGTTTTAGCCAAGCAGAAACGGGCTCGACAGCGCCTTGCGGTCGCTGAATCAATTCTTGGCAAGCCTCCACAACCCACTCCGACCGGCCAAGATCGCTCAACTGGCGATGAATCTGACCGTGCAGATCCAGAAGATGCTCGACATCATCTGCCGCGTATCTGCACTGCTGATCGGTAAGCGGGCGTCGCAACCAATCGGTCAGACGATCCCCCTTTGAGAGCGACTCCTTTTTCAACGCCCGCACCAAGGTCGCCAAAGACGGAGTCGAGAATCCGATGAAGCCAGCGGCCAACTGGCAATCAAAGATTTTTGTTGGAGCGCACGTAGCGGCGACGCGCAAGACCTCGAGGTCTTGTTGCGCCGCGTGAAACACCGCTGTCAGATCGCTGGCGAACAACTCGGCGAAGTTGCGCGGGTCCACCGCCAGAGGATCGACCAACGCGATGTTCGAACCCCACTTCAACTGGACCAACGCCAAACGAGGAAAGTAGGTCTTCTCGCGATGAAACTCGGTGTCGATCGCGTAGATCTCGTGACGCAAGATGTCGGCGATTACTTCAACAAGACCCGATTCTGTGTCGACCCATCGATAGTTCACCCCGGTGATTCACCCGTGACGACATCGTGTCCCGCCGCAATCCAGCCCATAGTGCCGCCGGCGAGGTTGACGACATTCGGTTGATCCTGGTCATGACAGAATTCGCAGGCCTGCATGCTTCGACCACCGCTTTTGCAAACCATGTAGGTTGTCTTCTTGGCGTCGATGTTCCCCAACTTTTCGGTGAAGACGCTCAACGGGATGTTTATCGCGCCCGGAATATGACCCGCCACATACTCATCGGGTTCGCGCACGTCGACAATCTGCAGACTTTTCAGCGACAATCGCGAGAGGGAGGCGACGGTTATCTCTTCAACTGCCATTGACCAAATTTAGTTTATTCGAGGTCTGTCGGCGAGTTTATGTTGCGCAACGCACGATGCGAAACTTCGATCGTTCTCATTTTTAGCGATGGGGCGACGTTGTGAATTGCGCGCTCGCCCTCGACGAATCGCCTTTCAAGTGTCGGCAAAGTAGAGGTCTTCCAGTTGCTGCACAACCATTGCGGAGAATCGGTCGATGCAACCTGAACCTCGAAAGAGTCATCGAACTCGGCAAGCGCCTCGCAGGTCGATCGGTCGATAAACGGCACGTCGCAGGGCAGGATCAAAACATTTTCGGCTCTGCAGACCCTCATCACCGAAATGAGCGCACCGAATGGCCCCGAATCCACGAACGCATCCTCTACGAATTCGATTCCAAGATCCTCGGCCGTCTCGCGCGAGCCGCCGACGAGAAACAGGTCGAGAATCTGCGACGCTCGCAGGGTCGCGACTATGCGCTCGCCGAACGAACGACCATCGAGCACGGCCGAGACTTTGGGCGAGCCAAAACGCGAACTCTTTCCGCCCGCAAGAATCGCGCCGCTCGTGGAGCTCATCTCAACAAATGGGTCGCGTCGCCGCTCGGGTCGAGTTGAGTCAGAAACTGCTCGCAGCGAACAGCCTCGGAAGTTTCTCCGATCAATCGTGCGTGCTTCGCCAACCCGGCCAGGCATCTCAGAAACCCACGGTTCGACGCGTTGCGCCAGCGCACATAACCCGACCCGCGCCATGAGTTCGCACGCAGACTGTCGAGACCGCGGTGATAGCCGACGCGATAGGCCATGTATGCCTCGATCCCGGGGCTACTCGTGTCGCCCACGCTCGCCCACCCCGCGAGCATCGTCGGGTACCTTGCGACGACCAGAAGAATCTCGCGGCGTCGAGTCGCGGGCTCGCCGATCGACAGCGCCGTTTCAAGTTCGGCGTTCGCGTGAGGGTCAATTTCGGGCAAGATCGTCTCTGGTGGTCCGCCGGCAGTGAGGTGAACGGGCTTGTCGCTCATCGCCCTGCCACACTAGATGCATGGACTTATTCTCGCTCGACTCGGAAACCGCGAAAAATATTGGCTTGAGCGGGCTCGGACTGGGCCTTCTCGGCGTCTTGGTCGTCCTCAAATTCGTCAAGTCGGTCGTCTCAAAAATTCTGCTCCTTGCCGTGTTCGGTGCCCTCACATATTTCTCTTTCACTCAACGCGACTCGCTTTCGGTCTGCATTGCCAAACTCGAGGCGACTTCGGCGTCAGATATCGCCGAGACCACCTGCACATTTTTCGGACAGGAGATATCTTTGCGCGGAATCAACAAATGACGATCGACGTGGTTTCGTCGATTACACGACGACTCGACTCGTCACCGATGTTGTTTCTTGGCGACCGACCTGGTTTGGTTGATCCGTTGCTTCGCTTCGTCGAAAACCTTCTGTAGTGCAATCGTCAATTCGCTCGTCAGATCGGTGGTGGCCGATCTGGGCAGGCGTCCCTGGTCGGGCTTCGGCGGATAAATCGGCCGGCCGACGACGACCGCACAGCGTCTTGGCAAGATCTTTTTCGAATGCTTGGGCATCACGTCCTCGGTGCCACCGAAGCCGACCGGCACGATCGGAACCGAGGCTTTGATCGCCAAATACGCGGCGCCATCGAACAGTGGGTGCACCGTCGGGCCAGATTGACGGGTGCCCTCTGGAAACATCACCAATGGCTCACCTGATGCCAAGACCTTCAAACAGCGTTTGAGCGCCTCAAAGTCCGCGCTTCCCCGGGTAACGGGAAACCCGCCCAGCCCCGAGAGAATCGCCGCGAATGGCTTCTTCTTCCACAGCGAGTCTTTGCCCATGAAACGCAGACGACGCCTGGTCACGGCGCTCGCCAACGGCGTGTCGACATTCGAGCGATGAATCGGCGCCAGAATAAAGGCGCCTGTTTTCGGCACGTTCTCTTTGCCGTAAACCGTCAGTCGAAAATAGATCTTGCTGAACACCAAAATGATGGCGCGCGCGGCGGCGTAGAAAAGTTTGCCGCCAAACCCTTGACCAACGATGAAACTCTCGACCTGCGTCATCGGTTCGCCGCTCGCTTCGCATCGGCGATCATGACCAGTTGCTCGAGTTGTGCGACGACCTCGTCAACCGATCGATCGCTGGTGTCGACAGTTATCGAATCGTCGGTTTTCGTCAACGGGCTGTCCGATCGGGTCGAGTCGCGGCGATCTCGCTCGGCGATCTCGGCGGCGATCTGCGCGACGTCGCCACCCGACTGGGCTACTCTGCGTTTGGCCCGCACGAGTGGGGACGCCGTCAAGTAAACCTTCAGCGTCGCATCGGGAAAAACAACCGAACCGATATCGCGACCCTCCACGACCCCGCCGCCGTTCTCTTCGACCCAAATTCGTTGACGCGCGCGCAATTCATTGCGAACCGAAGAATTGGTCGCCACCAAACTGACCGCCTTGGTTACCTCGGGGCCACGAATCGCCTGGGTCGCGTCGATCGAGTTGATCGTCACCAGTTCTTCGCCGACATCGAGCACACAATTGACCGAAAGTTCCGCCACTGCCGCTTCATCATGCAAAGAAACGCCGTCGCTTAGCGCCAAAAATGTTACCGCTCGATACATCGCCCCCGTATCGAGATATTTCACGCGCAACTTTCTTGCCAATGCCTTGGCGACTGTCGATTTGCCCGCCCCGGCGGGACCATCAATCGCAACGACAATCGTCATGTTCTTCGGCGACTAGCCCCTCACCAATTGGTGTCTTGTGCTCGGCCTTCGTTGTAGCCCGAAGCGCTCTGTACGCCAATCACTGCCCTGTCTTGAAGCTCTTTGAGGTTCGAGGCCCCGGCATATGTGCATGCAGAGCGGATACCCGAAATGATCTGGTCGATGATGTCTTCGACGCTTGGTCGTTGCGCGTCCAAATACATTCGTGAAGAACTAATGCCCTCTTCGAACAGTTCCTTGCGGGCGCGTTCGAACGCGCTTTCGGTGCGGGTGCGGTTTCTGACCGCGCGATTTGATGCCATGCCAAAACTTTCCTTGTAGAGCCGTCCGTTGGTGTCGCGCAATGTGTCGGCGGCCGACTCGTACGTTCCGGCCAGCAACGAACCAAACATGACGTTGGCCGCCCCGGCGGCCAACCCGAGGGCGACATCGCGCGGGTAACGAACTCCACCGTCGGCCCAGACGCTCTTGCCCAGTTCTCTCGCCGTCCGGGCGCATTCGAGCACGGCCGAGAATTGCGGTCGGCCAACGCCGGTCATCATGCGCGTCGTGCACATCGCACCGGGCCCGACACCAACTTTCACCACGTCGGCACCTGCGTTGATGATGTCGCGTGTTGCTTCGGCCGTGACGACGTTGCCGGCGACCATCTTGGCTTCGCCGACAACCTGGCGAACCTCCGAAATCGCATCCAGCATTCGTGTCTGGTGTCCGTGCGCCGTATCGACGACAATCACGTCGACCCCCATCTTTGTCAGTTGTCTCGCGCGATCGGCGGGCTCGGCGCTTATCCCAACTGCGGCAGAAATAAGCAACTCGCCATTTTTGTCGACGGCCGGCTCGTAGATAGTGCTCCTCAGCGCGCCGTTGCGCGTGATCACCCCGACGAGCAGACCGTTGTTGTCGATAACGGGTGCGACCGAAAGTCGCGCCTCGGTAAGACTCTCGAACATTTGCCGGGGAGACAATGATTCGCTCAAGGCGAAGATCTCTGTGCTCATCACATTGCGAATCTGGGTGAATCGATCGAAACCGACTGCGTCGTGTTCGGTGAAAATTCCCGCGGGCCGACCCTCATCGTCGATCACGATCACCGCGCCGTGGCTTCGCTTGTAGATGAGACTCAACGCCTCGCCCACCGTGCCGTCGACGCGCATGGTTATCGGCGTATCCACGACCTTGTGCCGTGACTTGACGAACGACACGACCGTCTCCACGACATCGAGGGGAATATCTTGGGGCAGAACGACCAATCCACCCCGTCGGGCTACGGTTTCAGCCATTCGTCTGCCGGCAATCGCGGTCATGTTCGAAACGACGAGTGGAATCGTGGTTCCAATTCCGTCCGGAGTCGAGAGATCGACCTTCAAGCGCGACGACACCGATGAAAGGCTCGGCACCATGAAAACATCGCTGTAGGTCAGATCAAAAGATGGCGCCTCGTTCAAAAAACGCATCGGTGATCCTCCCAGTGGGGCTTTTTTGAAGCCTCCATAGGCTACGCCCTGTGAATATCAACGCCACGAATACCCCTGTTTTTATGGTGCACGGATGGGCGGGTTCGCACCTTGAGACATGGCGCAAGCCCGGCCTCGAACAGTTGCTCGTCGATCAGGGTCGAACCGTCGTGGGTGTCGACCTGCTCGGACACGGCACGAATCTGAAGCCCCACGACCCGCACGAATATGGCGACATTCCAAACCCGATTCGCGAACAACTAACCAAATTCGAAACCCCGGTTGACGCAGTCGGCTTCTCGCTTGGCGCAATCGCCCTTCTCCAGCTTGCGAGACATCAACCGGATTGTTTTCGCAGGCTGATGTTGGTTGGCGTCGGCAACGGTCTGCTCGAGCCTGATGACGAGACCGAGACCGCCCGCATCGTCAGCGGGATCGACGGGTTGGCCCCGACGAACGACATCGTGGCCAGACAGTTTGGCACATACGCACGAAGTGGCGACAATGATCCACGGGCGCTCCGCGCCATCTTGCTTCGACCGCGCGCCGAACAGTTCAAGGTTGAAGAACTGCAAAATATCGGGGCCGAGGTAAGGCTCGTCGTTGGCGACAAAGACTTTGTCCAACCCGTCGAGAGACTTGCCGGCTGCTTCAAAAATTGCCGGACAACGATCCTGAAAAATTGCGACCACTTTGCGACCCTCGACCACTTCGGCTTCATCGATGCAATGCTCGAATTTTTCGCCAAGCCACGATGAAAGTTTTGGATCCTGCAACGACCAACGCAATCGAGCAATGTGTCGTCGCCTTGAAAAGATCTCAATTGGTCGCCATTCCCACTGAAACCGTTTACGGTCTCGCCGCGCTGGCGACAGACAAGGTTGCGATAAGAAGGATCTACGCGGTGAAATCACGACCTTCATCGCATCCGCTGATACTTCACATCGCCAACCCTGCCGATCTCGACTACTGGGCGACCAATGTCTCCCGCGACGCTCGAGACTTGGTCGATGCGTTTTGGCCCGGCCCGCTGACGATCGTCGTGAATCGTACCGACTCGGTTTGCGATGAGATCACCGGCGCGCGCGATACGGTGGCAATTCGGTGCCCAAGCCACAAGTTGACCCGAGAACTCTTGCTTCAACTCGGTTCGGCAATCGTCGCCCCCTCGGCGAACAAGTTTGGCAAGGTGAGTCCGACCAGGGCACAACACGTTGTCGACGATCTGGGTGACGAAATTGATTTGATCCTCGACGGCGGCGAATGCGATGTTGGTCTCGAATCAACCGTCATCGACTGCACAACCAACCCGCCACAGTTGCTCAGGGCTGGTGCGGTGTCAATCGAGCAGATCAAGGATGCTTGCAACATCGCCGTGTCCGATGCATCGGGCGAGAGTCGGGCTCCGGGCATGCTCGATAAGCACTACGCGCCAAATTGCCGCGTTGTGCTCGTCGCCGATGCAGACGAGGCAGATCGCCGACGACACGAGTTGCTAACTCAAGGAATCAGGGCCCGGGTGCTCGACTATTCGGCCGACCTCGAGAAATATGCCCATCGGTTATACGACAGCTTGCGCAAAGCCGACGACGACAAAGTCGACGTGGTTATTGCCGTTCTTGCCCCAAGTAGTGGGCTTGGAGCGGCCATAAACGACCGTCTGTACAAGGCTGCAAACTCCCTCGAGTAGTGCGCGGGAGACCAAAAAATCCACTTTTCAACTGTAGAAACTATGGGTGTCTGCCAATAGGCTCAGGGGTCACAGGGGTGACAAATTGTCGCCCCACTCCTAGGGGGAGAAAATAATGAAGAAAAGCACGGCACGTCGTTTCGGTGCGCTTGTTGTTGGTCTCAGCCTTTTGGCTGGAGCCTGCGGCGGCGATGACGAAGCGGCGCCAGAAGAAGCCCCGGAAGAGACAACCGCTCCAGAAGAGACAACTGCTCCGGTAGTTGACGAAACTGGCAGCGAGTTGCAGGGCATGAAGGGAACGACTCCACTCGTGGAGCTGACCCAAGAGTTCAAAGATGCAGTCAATGCATTTTGGACCGGCAAGGGTAACGAAGCGCTCACAGACTTCAACTACACCGCTGAGTCATTCGACGCAGTGCTGTTGATCGCTCTGGCAGCCGAAGCAGCAGGCACCGACGGCAGCGCTCTCGCTGACCAACTTGTCGCTGTTTCGAAAGACGGCACGAAGTGCTCGCCAGCAACCTGGGCAGATTGCATCGCAACTGTCAAGGCCAAGGGCGATGTCGACTTTGACGGCTTCTCGGGACCAAACACTATGAACGGAAACGGCGAGCCTCTCGAGGCTTCGTACGGCATCCTTCAATTCGGTGAGGGCAACCGTCTTGATGACTCGTTGACCACCTATCAACTCGCAAATGCTCCAGAATCTGCAGTATTGCCGCTTTCGAAGACCGGCGTTTCCCGCAAGGGCAACGGCGTTCTCAAGATCGGTGGATTGCTCCCAGAGACTGGCAGCCTTGCATTCCTTGGTGCGCCGATGATCGCCGGTGTCGAGTACGCAATTGACGTGCTCAACCAAAACGGTGGCATCCTCGGCAAGCCGGTCGAATACAGCGCAGGCGACTCAGGTGACACCTCAACTGACACAGCCAGCGTGACCGTAGATCGTCTGCTCAAAGAAGGTGTCGACGCCATCGTCGGTGCCGCATCATCGGGCGTATCTCTCACGGTTATCGACAAGATCACTGCTGCCGGTGTAATTCAGTTCAGCCCAGCGAACACATCGCCGAAGTTGACAGATTACGCGGACAACGGTCTCTACTTCCGCAACGCGCCACCGGACAACCTCCAGGGTGCCGTTCTTGCTGAAGTGATCATCGGTGACGGCAACCAATCGGCCTACATCTTGGCTCTTGACGATGCTTATGGCACGGGTCTTGCCAACGTGGTCGAGGAAGTGCTCACCAAAGCAGGTGTCGAAGTCAAGGGCAAGAAGATCTACGATCCGAAGGCAACAACATTTGATGCCGAAGTGGGCGAAGTCGTAGCCGCCAACCCAGACGCAATCGTGTTGATCACCTTCGACGAAGGCTCGCGCATTCTCCGCACAATGGTGGAGAACGGCGTAGGTCCTCGCGCGAAGAAGGTCTACGGCTGTGACGGAAACATTGGTAACGCACTCGGCGAGAACTTTGACGCTGGTAAGTAACCAATAATCCGAATTCGTTAAAGGCAGGGCCCTGGACGAAAGTCCAGGGCCCTCTCTTATCCTCCGGCGGTCTTGGCTAGGGTGCCCAAATAGAGCTTGATCACGTTCGGGTCGGCCAGAAGATCACGACCGCTACCCGTGTAGGCGTTCTTGCCCTGATCCAACACATAGGCCCGATCCGCCACTTGCAAACATCGACGCGCATTTTGCTCGACCATCAAGATCGCGATGCCCTCGGCATTGATTCGTTTGCACTGCAAAAACACCTCGTCTTGCAAGACGGGCGAAAGCCCCGCTGAGGGCTCATCGAGCAACAGCAACTTCGGTTCCATCATCAGGGCGCGACCCATCGCCACCATCTGCCGCTCACCGCCCGAAAGCGAACCGGCCTTCACTCCTGCGCGCTCACGCAGCCGCGGAAAAAGTCTCGTCACATACTCGAAGCGTGTTTCGAAATTTGCGGGCTTCAAGAAACAGCCCATCTCCATGTTTTCCGTCACGGTCAAACTTGGAAACACGTTTCGATTTTGTGGCACATACCCGACTCCGCGCTCCACGAGTTCGTGCGAACGATGACCCACGATATTCGCTTCGCCGAGCATCACCGTGCCCGACCTGACTAGGCACTCGCCGAGTATCGCCTTGAGCACGGTCGACTTGCCCGCCCCGTTCGGTCCGATGATGCCGACGAACTCCCCCATTGCAACGGTGATATCGCAGCCGTTGAGAATATTCACCTCGGGAATGTAGCCGGCGACAAGTTGCTCGACGCTGAGAATATTCTTCGTCATCAGACTTGCCTGTCCAACAATGATTTGCCCTGGTGGGAGCCGAGATACGCCTCGATCACATGGGGGTTGTTGCCGATCTGCTCGGGTGTGCCCTCGGCGATCAGGGCACCTTCTGCCATCACGACCACCCAATCGGCGACATCATTGACCATGTCCATGTCGTGTTCGACGAAAAAAACCGTCATGCCGTCGTCGCGCAGACCACGAATGTGTTCGTTCAGACTCTGCTTCAACGCCGGGTTAACGCCCGCCATGGGTTCGTCGAGCATCACCAGACGCGGCTGAGTCATCAATGCGCGAGCCATTTCGAGCAACTTTCGCTGACCCCCCGAGAGCGTGCCCGCATACTCATTGCGCATATGGTCCATCCTGAATCGCGTGAGCAAAGCATCGGCGCGCTCTTCGATCTTCATTTCTTGACCCCGCCAAACAAACGGCAGGAGTCCGTTCCACCATCTCTCCCCGGTTTGATGCATCGCCCCGAGTTTCATATTCTCGATCACCGACATTTTCGTCAAACTTTTCGTCAGCTGAAACGTTCTGACCATGCCCATGCTCGCCGTCCGATGTGCCACAACTCGGCTCATGTTGTGCCCGTCAAAACGCCATTCACCGACATCGGGCGTATCGAAGCCCGACAACAGATTGAACAGCGTGGTTTTTCCTGCGCCGTTGGGTCCGATCAATGCGGTGATCGATCCGCGTTGCACCTCGAGATGTTTCACATCGACTGCGACGATGCCACCGAAATGGCGGCGGATGCCATCGACGCTCAAAATCGGATCGGGCTTTTGCGAACCTGCGACGGCCTCGGTGCTGGCAAGGGCCTGTCTGGCCGCGCGCGCCACCTCACTAGAGTTGCGTTCAACGACCATCGAGCGCCATTTCCCTGCGATTTCCAAAGATTCCCTGAGGCCTAAACGACATCAACAACATCAGGCCGATTCCCACGAACATGTAATTGACCGCGCCCACCTGGGTGCTTTGAATGACCGTAAAATCGCCGATTCGCAACGGACCGCCTCTGGTGAGTTCGCGCAAGAAGTTGTCGGAGAACACGAAAATAACCCAGAACAGCATCGAGCCAACGACAGAACCCGAAACTTTGGCGAGGCCGCCCAAGACCAACGCGGTCAACACGTAGAAGGTGACATCGCGGCTGTAGTTGTCGGGTTGCACCGTACCGCGGTCGAGAGCCAACACCATACCCGCAAACATGCCGATGATTCCACCGATGATCAGCGATTGCATCTTGTAGACATAGACGTTCTTGCCCAGACTTCGAACGGCGTCTTCATCTTCTCTGATTCCCTTGAGCACGCGACCCCACGGGCTACGCATCAACTGCCAAACGAAAAACGAGAAGATCGCCACCAAGGTCCAGCCGACCAGAATTGAGAACAACGCGTACCCGCTGAATCTGAAGGGTACAAAGCCATAAGTCTTGCCGGGTTCGAACGGATTGAGCGCTCGATATTCACGACTGAAATTGCTGATGCCATCGGTGCCACCAAATATCTTGTTGAACCTCACCGAGCGCACGAATAGTCGCACGATCTCTGCCGTCGCGATCGTCACGATCGCCAAGTAGTCGGCGCGCAACCGCAAAGTCGGAATGCCCACGATCAGAGCGAGAACTATCACGAACAAAATTCCGAGCGGTATTCCCCACCAAAGTCCGATACCGAAATATTGCGCCGTCACACCCAAACCATAAGAACCGCAGGCCATGAATGCCGCCTGACCAAAATTGACCAGGCCCGTATAGCCGAACTGGACATTCAGACCGAGCGCCGCTATCGCGAAGTAAATCGCGTCGACGCCGACCGCCGCGCGAATGGTGTTCTGCAGGATTTGGTTCCAGTCCACGTCAGCCAACCCTTTGACTCTTGCCCAAAATACCCTGGGGTCGGACAATCAACACGACGATCAGAATGAACAGCGCCGGCGCAACCTTCAACTCGCTGGGCACGAAAATCGCCGCCATTTCGACAAAGATTCCGATGCTGAATCCCCCGATCAACGCCCCGAAGGCCGAGCCCAGGCCACCCAAAGTGATGCCGGCAAACATCAGGAACAAAAGATCGGAACCCATCGAGAAACTGACTTGTTCGTCGAGACCGCGAAAGATCCCGCCAGTGGCCGCGAGCGCGCCCCCGGCGAACCACACCACCCTGATTACTTTTCGCGTATCAATACCCGTCGCCGAGGCCAACTGCACGTTGTCACTCACCGCGCGAATCGCCTTGCCGAGCCGCGATCGCTGCAGAAACAGAGCCACACTGACCAAAATAATCACGCCGAGGATCGCCGTCGTCAAATCCCGCGGTGTGATGCCGATCGGCCCGAGTTCGAGATTCGTCTGCTTCGAAAAACTCGCCAATTGTTTGGTGCGACCGCCGAATTGAAACAGATAGATGTTTCGCAACATGATCGAAAGACCGACCGTGACCACCAACTGCGAGATCAATCCGATCCCTCGTTTGGTCAACCGGGCAAAAATTCCCCAGTTGAACAACAGACCAAACAGCCCGCCCAGCAAAATGACCACCGGTCCCGAGATCAAAATCGGAATCTCCAATGTGACATTGAAGAAGAAGGCAACTAGCCCGCCGAAGGTGACCATTTCACCGTGCGCGAAATTTGTCAGCCCCGTGGCACCAAAGACAAGCGACAAGCCCACCGAACACATCGCGATAATCAGGCCCAGTCGAATGCCATCGGCGAGCCGCTGGAGAACTCGTTCGGTCTGCGTCGCGCCCGCGATGCCGCTCTCGCCGGTAAAAAATGTGACGCGCTTGGTGTTTGTCGTGAAGAGGTCCTTGGTTATCGAGATTTGAGACTTGTTCGCATCGATCAATTGCAGGCCTTCGGGCAGAGATTTGACGTCGAGGGTGATCACGTAGTCGTCCCTGCTCGGCACGGCGATGGTGCACAGTCCTTTGTCGTCGGTCGTCGCCGTGCCGATCAATTTCCCGTCGACGGTAGTTATGGTTACCGAGACATTGGCGACCGGCTCGCGACTCGTGGCACCGTCAACCAGAGTCTGATTCTGGACGCTCGCAATGATCGAATAGTCGCCTGCATTTGTGTCGCTCGCGCCCGCTGCGGATGCCGAAAACATCCCAAAGAACAGCAATAGCAGGAGTCCGAAACCCGGGCCGACTCTGCTCAAGCGACTTCGAGTCGACCGACTTTCAATAGTCATGCTGGTTACAAGTCAAGCACACCAGTCGGCACCGCAGAAAGTCTCGAATGCCAATAGACATCAAGCGCTCCGAGCCAAACCAGCACCGACATCGCGACGTGGATCGCCACCAGAATCACCGGCACCCCGAGAAAATACTGCGCGTACCCGACCCCGCCCTGAGCGACCAAGACGGCGCCGAATCTCATCAAGGATCGACCCAATAGGGCGCGCGAAGTTTGGGTCTTGCGGGACATTTTCACGACGACCAAGAAAGAGCAGAGGGTCGCCCAGACCATGATGCCGTGGATTCGCACGATGTCGGTCATAGCGAAACCGAGACGAACTGCATTTTCATCGCCAGCATGCGGACCCGAACCCGTGACCAGTGTCCCGACGACGATGACCAAGCCCGTCAAAACCAACAAGACCTTGACCGCAAACCGAATATTGCCGTTCCCCAATAGTGGTTCGGCGCGTGCGGTCGGTTCTTCGCTGATCTTGGTGATCTTGGCGTGTTGAACCAACATATACGCCACCGACATCAGAAAGATGCTGACCAGGAAATGCGCGATGTTCGAAAATGGATTGAGCCCGGTCAACACGACGACAGCCCCGATCAAGACTTGAGCCACGACTCCCAGCACAAGAACCACCGACATGCCGACCAGGTCACGGCGTCTTGGTCGAAGGCCGATTGACAGCAGCGCACACGCGACAACGGAGAGCGCGACGACCCCCGTGAATAGCCGATTGATCTGCTCGATCGCGGCGTGCCCCGAGGAGACATCGATGAACTTGGATTCGCTGCATTGCGGCCAGTCGGCGCACCCCAGACCCGACCCAGTCAGACGCACCAGCGAGCCGGTGATGATGATCGCATAAAGCGCCACGAACGCCCCCTGCGACACCCTCAAATAGCGCTGCGCCGGGACTCGCACTTCTATTTGCCTCCCACCGGAGCCGGCGCCGATGTGGTCAGTTCAGCCAGATGTGAGTATCGTGCGCAAGTAGTGAAAAAGGAAACGGTCGAGAAGCGTCGCATCGAGATTCTTGAGGCTACCTGCGATGTCGTGATCGAGCGGGGCTTCGCCGGTACACGAGTGGCGGATGTCGCCAAACGTCTTGGCGTCTCGAACAGTCTGATTCACTACCACTTCGCGTCCAAAGAAGAATTGCTGGCCGCCGCTTTCGAGCACTATGCGCACAAAGACTTGAGTGAAATGCAGGTCGACAGTGATTCCGCACCGACGGCGGCCGCGAAGTTGTGGCGGCTGATCGAAAGTTATGTCCCCGAAGGTAGTGACGATGTCGAATGGATGCTGTGGATCGACGCGTGGGGCGAGGCGCTGAGAAACCCGAAGATGAAGCCGATAAGTCAAGACCTTGACGAGCAGTCAATCGCCGTGTTCGAAAAAGTTTTGCGTGCGGGCAACGAGTCGGGCGAATTTCATTGCGTTCACCCGCGCGAGTCGGCGACGCGAATTTCTGGCCTGATCGACGGATTGGCCGTGCAATACGCGGCCCACGAGGGGGTGCTCAAACGAAAAGAGTTCATCCGTTTGATGCGTCAATTGGCCGCAGCCGAGACGGGTCTTTCACCCGACGATATTCGCGACACTCGTCGAACCCCCAAGTCGACGAATGGCCTCAAAAACATCGACCAGGACGACGGGCCACGACCGGCATCACTCGCCACCGACTTCGACCTGCGCCAATTGGTGAGCCAATACCAGGATGCGTTGTCACGGCATGATTTTTCACGACTCAAGAACTATTTTTTGGATGACGCAAAGCACAGCGAGGACGGCAAACTCGTGGCCTCCGACATGTCACAGATCCAAACGCGGTTCAATGCAGATTTTGAAGCGAGCACCGCCGTGATCGAAGTACTTCTCTCGGTCGCCTTCTATGCCGACGAAGGCAACGGCACAGCCCACGGCAATTTCATCGTCGAACGGCGAACAAGACCGGGCAACCAAAAACCCTCCGTTGATCTGTTTCGTCGCACCGACACTTATCGCCGCACATCGCAAGGCTGGCGCTGCATCGACCGACAGCAGACCGCGATCTAGCCGATGTCAGAAGGCGCCGACCGAATCGCCCTTGCGCTCAGCATCACCACCAACCCGCACCGGCTGGTGCGGGCGATTTTCTCGGGTCGGCGCCGGAACATGAATCCCGAATTCGAGAAGGTTCATCTTCGCCCTGTGCAGATCGGGTCTGAAGTAAAGCTACAGATTGTCACGACATCCGAAGAGAAGGTTCGAACTACGAACATCGATTTCGCCGAGTTCGAACCCGAAAAACTTTGGCATTCGGGCTTTGCGAACTTGCTCGTCGAGGGAACCACCGAGTCGATCACCGCCCGATTCACCAAGAAGGGCGAGCCTCTTGTCTCGATAAAGCCCGCTCGAAATCCGCAAAATTTGGCGCACGACCAAACCCGCGCCCGCCTGCTCAATACCGATTCTGAATTTGCGGTTCGGCTTGGTTTGGCCGACAAGTCTGGTCGGCTCAAACCCTCGATGCGCAAAAAGTTCGCCCAAGTCGAAGAATTTGCACGAATTCTTTTGCCCCTGGTCAAAACGGCGATCGGCAGGCAGAAAATTCACACACCCTCACTTGCACGACCGTTGACGATCGTCGACCACGGCTGTGGCAACGCATATTTGACCTTCGCCCTTCATCTGTTTCTGCTGGAACAGGGACTTCCCAACAGGATCGTCGGCATCGACAAGCGCGAAGATAGTCGCCTACGAAACCAAGACGCTGCCGAGAAACTGAACCTGACCGAAAACGTGACATTCATCGCCGAAAGGATTCAAAATTTGGCCCAAGCGCCCACCGACATTGTTCTTGCCCTTCATGCTTGCGATACCGCAACCGACGATGCGCTTGCGTGGGCAGTGCAAAACTCGGCAAGGATCGTCTTGGCGGCACCTTGTTGTCACCAAGATTTGCAACGACAAATGTCTCCCGAGGTTGGCCCTTGGTCGCTCGTGGTGGCGAATCCGATTTTGAAGCAGCGCCTTGGAGACATTTTGACCGACTCGCTTCGAGCCCAACTGATGCGCGTCTGCGGGTACCGCACTGACGTGATCGAATTCGTCGGCGATGAACACACCCCACGCAACGCGATGATTAGGGCAATATTGGACGAAAGGCTTGATCACTCGCGCCGGACAACTGAGATTCTCAAGTACCGCGAATTGGCGGACTTCTGGAAGGTGCGGCCAAGGCTGGGCGAATTCCTCGGGATCTAGCCGAATTTTGTTGCCAAAAGTGAGTTGACGGCTACCTAGCGTCACCGACAAATCAGCCAAAATCAGCATTCTGGCTGAAAAGTCCCATTTTTGACCACTCAAAGTGGTCAAATGATTATTTTGAGTGAGATTTTCCTCAAGTTCTGAGCCCAAGTGCCGATCCCTTAACCGGATCTCACACGGGAGCAGAAATGTCAGGAAAAGCGAAATTCTTCGCCAGTCTCATCATCGGCTCGATCTTTAGCCTCGGTTCGGTCGTGCCGAGCGTCAGCGCAGCGCCGACCGCGGGAGCGGCGTTGCCCGTGTTTGGTGACTCAGGTCCGACGGTTGTGCGACTGCAACAGGCTCTCATCGCCCGAGGCTTCACGCTCAAGGGCGGGGCCGACGGCGTATTTTCGGCTACGACCCAGGCCACCCTCAAGAACTTCCAAAAGGTCGTGGGTTTCAAACCAACCGGTCGCCTCGACGAACGCACGGCCAAGTTTCTTGGTTTGATCGCCGCCGATCAACCGCCAGCCAAAAAGGTGAAGGCGGCGGCGACAGCGGTCGCTGCCCCTGCCGTGACGCCAGTTGCAACAAAACCCGAGAAGGTTTCGAAGACTGCAGCCGTCGCTCCGGTTGTGGTTCCTGCTGTAGCGCCGGTATCCGCGGTTGTGACACCGACGACTGCCCCGGTCGAGGGAATGCTCACCATAAGTACATTGCCGGCCCGCGGCCAAAGAAGCGATGCGGTTCGACTGGTACAGGAAAAACTGATCGCCAACGCGATCGAGGTCAAGGGTGGCGCCGACGGCATCTTCGGAGTCGCGACAACGATCTCGGTGACGAATTTTCAGCTCGCCCGCGGACTCAATGCGACCGGCGCAGTTGACCTGCCGACGGCTATCGCCTTGGGGGTCCTGCCCGATTTGGCGACTCTTGGCATCCCGCAGATCGGCGTGTTTCCGTCGCAGGGCCGATGTTCGTTCGTCGATAGTTGGCACGAGTCGCGACCTGGTGGCCGCTTGCACATCGGTGTCGACATAGTCGGACCAAAAGGTTTGGCTCTTTACGCGGTCGTCGACGGAACGATCACAAAAATGTACGGTGCTGATTCGAAGCTGAGCGGAAATGCGCTTCGTCTGACCGCGCCTGATTCGACCTACTTTTTTTACGCCCACCTCGACTCGTTCGCGCCGGGGATCACAGTCGGTTCGACTGTTCGAGCCGGTCAAATCGTCGGCTACATGGGCGCAACCGGAAACGCCGGAAACTCACATCTGCACTTCGAGGTGCACCCTGGTGGTGGCGAGGCGATCAATCCCTATCCGATGATCAAGGCTGTCGATGCATGTCATGTAACGGAAGTGCTCCCACAACCGTAAACATCTGCTCGACATCGAAGTGGCGGAGAGGTGAGATCCTCCGCCACTTTTCAATATGTTCGATCTTCGCGAGGAATGTGCTCGAGATCGGACAGGGGCGAAAGAGCGAACGTATAGCCATCGCCAATCTTGAACGCCTCTAGTCGCGTGATCGAGGCGTGACCAAGCACGAAACGCTCCCACTCCCAGGGTGTCGGGGTCAAGCCGAGCAGATGACAGATCACGGTGCTGTTGGTGCCCGCATGGGCGATACAGGTGATTCGTTGACCCGGATTTTCAATGTGCCAAATCGGCAACTCGTGTTCAATTCGATAGACGCCGTGCTCGGCCAGAAACTTTTCGGCACCGCTGTGAATTCGGGCGACAAAGTCTTTCATCGGCTCGCCTCCCTCGAGACCGTGCCATTGCTCGCGCGCCGATCTCTCGCGCTCTTCTTTGTATGCCTTGTTCGCCCGCTCGGCGGGCGAACCTTGCCAAACCGGACTACGGATCTCTTCGAGCCAAGGTTGAATCACTTCTTCTCGGTTCAAAGCCGCAAGTACCGGCTCGGCCGTTTGTCGTGAGCGCAACAACGGCGAAACGAATATATGGTCGAACCTTTCCCGTGCCAGACGCTTGCCCAACAGGTCGGCCTGGCGACGACCCAGTTCGGTCAACGGCGGGTTGTCGACACAAAGTCCGTCGGCGACCCATTGGGGCTGGGCGTGGCGACACAAGAACAGTTCCATCGCGCCAAACTCTAGCAATCAGCGAGGTTCAATCTTTTTCTAGTTCTTTGGCGACATCCACTTTGATTTGGCACTCGTCGAAAATGTTCTGCAACAAGACCCAATAGGTCTGATCAACGAGAATGGGGTCTGCCGTATTGTTCTTCAGCAGCTTCTCCCCGACACACACGGCCTGCTCGTCGGTTATCGCCACACCGAATCGTTCGACCACCACATATCCGAATGCTCGAATAACGCTCGACTCGTTGTCGCCGCCCGCCGTTGGTGGTTCGACGTTCTCTTCTTGAATGATCGGATCGGGCAATGTCGTGCCGACGCTCGGAAACTTGTTGACGGCATTGTCGATCGTCGTGCTGCAATTGTCGCCGAAGTAGTCGGCCAAGTTTGCCTGAGCCTGCTGGTTGGACTCTGATGAAAGCCTTACCCCCGCGCTTGTAACCGCCGAGTCCTTGTCGGCCAGATTTCCTTGCCAATCAATCTGCTCCAAGGCGTCGGACAATGCCCCATAGGTGTTCAACAACAATTCGATGTCGGGCCGTATCTCGCGCGGGGCCGCCTGGTTCAACAGAATCAGTGTCTGCAATATCTGGTCGAACACCTCGCGAAGTCGACCTGCTTCGAGCGTTTCGATCTCGTCGAGGGCTAGGGATATCTGGGTGCTGGCACTGTTCCATCGGTCGGATTGCTGGCACATCGCCGTCGTGTCGGCGCCGGTCGCACAACCACCCATTACCGACAGCGCGATCAAGGCGTGGGCGAACCGGCGAAGCCTCAAAACAGCCTCAATTCTGCACGGATGTTGCCGAAAGCCACTGGGCGTAAATCTTCGCATACTCGCCACCTCTGGCGATCAAATCGTCGTGGGTGCCGTCTTCGGTCACAAGACCGCGCTCCAAGACGATTACGCGATCGGCGCGCGTGGCGGTGCTCAATCGATGGGCGATTGAAATTGTCGTTCGACCGACCGACAAGGCTTGCAGGGCTTTGGCCAATCGCACCTCGGCGATTGCGTCGACCGCCGAAGTTGCTTCATCCAAAATCAGCACATCGGGGTTCGTCAATGCGGCCCGAGCCAGCGCCACAAGTTGTCGTTCGCCGGCCGACAGTGATGCCCCGCGTTGACCGACCTGGGTCTCAAGACCTTCGGGCAACGACTGCACCCAGTCGGTCAGTTCGAGATTCATGATCACCTTTTCAAGATCTTCGCGTTCGGCGTTCGGTGCGGCGAACAACAGATTGTGCGCGATCGACTCGGCGAACAAGAACGGCTCTTGGGGAACGACGACGAGTCGGCGACGCAGCTCGTCGTTGGCGACTCGCTTCAGGTTCACCCCACCCAGGAACACCGAGCCGATCGTCGGGTCGGCCAGTCGGGCGATCAGTCGCGCGAGGGTCGTTTTTCCCGAACCCGACTCGCCCACCAGCGCCACATGCTGGCGCGCGGGGATCTCGAGGTTGATGCGGCGAAGCACGGGTAGGTCGTCGTCCTGTGTGTCGAGACGCGAACTGTAAGAGAAACTCACGTCCTTGAGTTCGATATTCAAGTCGCGACTGGGCAATGCGACGGGGTTCGGCGCCTGCGGCGGCCCCACCGGGGTGTCGAGCACCCCCAACACGCGACGCAGACCGGCCACCGCTGTCTGGGTTTGATCGACAACTTCGGTGAATTCGGCTATCGGCTCGAGAAAACGATATGTCAAAAACACGAAGCCGACCATCGAGCCGGCCGTCAAACCGCTGTCGACTCCCCTGAACACACCGACACAGATGATCGCCACGATCGTGAACACGGCGAAAACCTCTCCGGATGGAAACAAGAATGCGCCGATGACCCCCGCGCGAATCTGGGCATCGGCGCGCTTGCGCACCGCCTGCTTGCTCTTGCGCAACATCGGCGTTTGGGCCTGATAGGCGCGCAGCGTCTCGGTGCCAGATACCAATTCACTGACCGTGCCGAGCAATTCGGCGTTCTTCTCTCGCGCGACGTCATAGGCCGCAACCAGGCGGCGCTGCAAGTTGCGAAGCACGAAATAGAGCGGCGCAGAAACCGCGAATGCAACCAGCGCCAAAATCCAATCGTAGGAAATCATGACGCAGGCCACCACGAACATCAACGATCCGTCCAGAAGCCAAACCAGCGCGCCCCACGAGAAGAACATCGTCAGTGTTTCGATGTCGCTCGTCACTCTCGACACCAACGCGCCGCGCCTCTCTTCGTTGTGGTCGGCCAGACTCAGTCGATGGATGTGCTCGAAGAGTTTCACGCGCATCGTATAGAGCCCGTTCTCGGCGCCCACTCCAAGTCGATACACCGCCTGTCGCAGGGCCAATGAGGCGACCACGACACAGACGGCCGCAACCGCCGCCATCTGCACGATGAACCCAATTCGAATGTCGTCGGGTTGAAGACCCTTGTCGATCGTCTGTTGAATCGTCACCGGGATCACGACCCTGGCCAACGAGCCGACGACGGCCAATACGAACGTGACGCCGATTCCCTTTGAGAGCGCGGGTGCTACGCCAAAACCGCGATTGATGGTTTTGGCGGTGGTGAATCTTCCGACGGGCTCGTTCATCGATCGTCTCGCTTCACCGGTTCTGCCGATCATCCTCAAAGGCACGGATCAGCGCTTGATAACGGGCACTTCGAGACAACAACTCCTTGTGGGTGCCACGGTCAGCGATTCGATAGTCGGCCATGAACAACACTTCATCGGCCAGCGCGATCGTCGACGGCCGTGATGCGACGATCAAAACGGTTTGTCTACCAGCGAGCAGCCGCAGATTGTTGAGCACTTTCGCTTCAGTCGTCGGGTCAAGAGCGGATGTCGTGTCGTCGAGCAAAAGCAGGGCCCGATTGTGGGCGATCGCACGGGCCAGTGCGACGCGTTGTCTCTGCCCACCACTCAGGCTCACCCCGCGCTCTCCCATCGTCGTGTCGAGACCGCCTTCGAGCGCGCCGACAAACTCGCGACATTGCGCGACATCGATCGCTTCTTCGATGTGCTCGGCAGAAATCTCAGAACCGAGGGTGATGTTGTAGCCGAGCGTGTCGGCGAACAAGAACGCCTCTTGAAACACCAGGGCGACGCCCCCGTCGCCGACGCTGATCGAACCACCACAAGGCTCGATCAAACCGGCCATCAAATGGAGCAACGTCGTCTTGCCGCAACCTGTGGCGCCCACCAGGGCGACGGTCTTTCCCTTGTCGATCTTCAAAGAAAGTCCGTCGATCAATGTCGTATCCGGATTGTGCGAGTACGAAAGGTTTTCGACTTGAATCCCGACGCCTCGCGGAGATGTCGTGATCTTGCGCATCGGGTCGGCAATGATTGTTTCACTCAAGACTTCGTCGATGCGCCGCCAACCCGCAACCGAATAGGGAATCTCCGAAAACAAGTAGCCGATGATCCGCAACGGAAACATCAACAGCGTAAAAAGGTAGATAAAACTCGAGAGTTCTCCGACCGTCATTTGCCCGGATCGGACGCGCAAAGCACCCAAGACGATCAACGCGATGTTGATCAACGTGGGTATCGCATCGAGCATCGCCTCGAACATCGACCTGATCGCGACAGCGTCGATGCGCGCATCACGCAAGCGGCCCGTGATCACGGCAAGGCGATCGGTTTCACGCTGCTCGGCACCGAACGACTTCACGACCATCACCCCGTCGAAGCTCTCGTGCACCGCCTCGGAGAGCGTGCCAAGTTCTTTCTGGGCCTGGTTGTAATAGCGATCGATTCGTCGTTGATAACCGATGTTTAGCGACAACAGAATCGGAAATACGCACACCGCGACGATGCCCAGCGGGATGTCAACGTAAAGCATCCACGCTGCCGAGACGAGCATCATCACCAGCACCGAACTTGAGTACGGAAGTGGGGCCAAAATCGCCACGCTCGCGTCAGAGTCGATACCGCAACGAGCCACGACGTCACCGGTCATTCTCGATCGATGCCATTTGACGGGTTGGGCGACGACATGATCCAAGACGCGATCGGTGAGGGTTGCGGCGGTTCGCCACTCGGTCTTTCCGGCGTAACTGCGCCTGATGACCACGCCAAAGGCGCGCAACAGCCCGATGCCGATGATGATCACCGAACCGATGACGAGTGCACCCGCGTCGCTTCGATTTTCGTTGAAGCGCACGAGAATAACCTTGTCGATCATCCAACGCAGGCCGATCGACGACGCCACCGTGCACACCGCAAATAGCGCGGCACCGGCGACGGCCGTAACGAACAATCGCGGATGAAACTTGACGATTTTGGCGACCAAACCGGCGGCTTCTCTAAATCTCGACCTGGCCTCGAGATTGGCCGAGTCGGAGGTCACACTCTCATCTACGATCGAAGCCACCGATTAGTTCTAGCAGTCGCTCCGGGTCGTATCGTTGAGCGAGATGAAGACAATCGCCAGATCCCTGCTCGGCGTCGTAATTCTGTTGATCATCGCGATGTGGGTCTACGCATTGTTCTTTGCGACGAAAGAATCGGTGAACAAATTCGGCGATCGCCAGTGGGCCGAGCGCGCCCAGGAGCGCTGCTTGATCTCACAGCAAGAGCGAAAGGCGCTGGCCGACTATCGCATCGTCGATGATTTGGGCCAGAGCGCGCTCGCCGAACGGGCGATGATCGTTGATCGTGCGACCGACACGATGCAAAGGTTCGTCGAAGAGTTCCGAGCGGAGCTGCCAACCGATCCGAAAGGGCGAGCCCTCGTCACGCTGTGGCTGGATGACTACGAGGTCTACATTTCGGATCGACGCGACTTCGCCAACGATCTGCGCTCGGGGATCAATCTTGGTTTCGCCGAAACGCCGGTCGACGGGCTTCCAATCAGCGAGAAGATCGCCACTTTCGCCGCCGACAACGAGATGCCGGGTTGCAAACCACCTATTGATCTGTCGATCTGAAATCTTTCGCCGACCAACCAGTGTCGGCAGAGTATCTGCGAATGATCCTCGCCGGGGCGCCGACTGCAACGCAATAATCGGGCAACTCGCCGGTCACCACCGAATTTGCGCCAACCGCCACATTTTTTCCGATCGAAGACCCCGGCAAAACGACGACCCCGTGGCCGAGCCATGAGCCGTCGCCGATCTTCACGGCCCGCTCGGGTTGCGATTGTGCGGAAATCGGGCGAGTTACATCTTCGTAGCCATGGCTCTGGTCGGTGATGTAGACATGATGTCCGGTCCAGACATCGTCACCGATTTCAATCGAATAGTGCCCGACAATTCCGGAGCCTCGGCCGATCAGACATCGGTCACCAATCTTGACGACCGGGTCGGTCAAACAGGCTTGCCCCTCGACCATCCCTGCCGAGAGGGCGACGTACTCGCCGATCATCGTCTGACTACCGATATGTATGTATCGTTGGTTGAAGATCGTCGTCGTCGGAAAAAGAATCAGCGAGTTCTCGCCGAACTTGCCGAATTTTCTCGCCTGCCGCGATCCCGTGCTGATCGCCGCGTTGACACGCAACCAATGCCACACTCGTGACAGAAAATCACCAAACATGCGCGCGAACACGAAAACAAATCTAACCAATGACGATTAGATTTGAGTCGTGGTAACTGTCGACGGCCCCTCCGGACGCTTTCGTGGTGTCGACGTCGGCGACGATGTGTTGCGGTTTTTGGGCATTCAATATGCCACCGCCCAACGGTTTCGTGAACCGCAGGACATCACGGGTTACCCGACCGAGGTTCAGGCCGTCGAATTCGGTGCCCAATCTCCGCAAGTGCCCGGGTTCATGGAAGAGATTCTCAATACGCGGAACATTCCGGCCGATGAGCAATGTCTATACCTGAATATCTGGGCGCCGAAGAGCCCGAAAAACCTTCTGCCGGTCCTGTTTTGGATCCATGGTGGTGCGTTCACCAACGGAACAGCCGCGACCAGTTGGTACGACGGCAAGAACCTCGTCTCGCTCGGCGATGTCGTGCTCGTGTCGATCAACTATCGCCTCGGCCCGTTCGGGTTTATCGGCAGCCGCAGTTTTGGGCTGCTCGACCAATTGAGTGCGTTGCGCTGGGTGAATCGAAACATCTCGGCTTTCGGCGGCGACCCCGAGAATGTGACGGCTTTCGGTGAATCTGCCGGCGGCAGCAGCGTCGTCGCCTTGACCGCTTCACCGAACGTCCACGGCCTGATTAGGCAAGGTTGGGCGATGAGCCCCTCGTTGTTGCAGTTGCGCTCGGTGCGCGAAGCCGAGATTGCGAACCAGCAGTTTTTGACTGCGGCCAAGTGCGCGACGATCGAAGAACTCGAAAAACTGCCGAGTCGAGACATCGTCGACGCGTCGGGAAAGATCTTGGCCGAAGTCGAAAACTATGTTTCGACATTCACCCCCACATGTGGTGGCGACGACTTGCCCGAAGACGTCTACGTAGCCTCGGCGAATTCGGGCATACCGCTGGTGATCGGCACCAATCGCGATGAGAATCGTCTGTGGATCGCCCTCAATCCGCAAACCTCCCAACTGAGTACCGATGCGGGCAAGAACATTTTTCAAAAAACTTTCGGCGACCGCGCCGAGGAAGCATGGCGGACGTATTCGCGCCTGAGGCCGAACCACTCGCCCGCGCAATTGGTCGCCGCGATGCAGACCGATCAAAACTTTCGCTTTCCTGCCTGGCGACTTGCCGAACGACGAAATCAATCGTCGGGCAAGACCTGGATGTATTGGTTCACTTGGCCGACGCCCGCCTTCGACGGCGCACTCGGCTGTTGCCACGCCCTCGATCTACCTTTCATCTTCGACAATCTCGCGGCGCCGAGCGTCGAACTGTTCATCGGCAGCGGCCCAGGGCGCGAGGAGATCTCCCGGATCTTCACCGGCGAGCTTCTCGAGTTCGCCCGATCTGGTCGAGTTTCTTGGCAAGAGTTCGATCCCGAACGCCGCGAAACATTGCAGATCTCGACCGAAAAAATCATCGTACGCGACCCCGAACCCGAACTTCGTCGACTGTGGGCATCGACGCTTTGATTTCATTGTGGCAAGACACGGCCGAAGATTTGGTGGTCCCCGAACCGAAACCTGCGACACAGCGAGAATTTGACGTCGCAATCATTGGTGCCGGTTTCAGCGGCTTGTGGACGGCCTACTACCTCAAGAAGATGGATCCCGCGATCAGGCTCGCTATTTTCGAGTCACAGCAAGTCGGCTTTGGCGCCAGCGGTCGAAATGGTGGTTGGGTCAGCGGATTATTGCCGATGTCGCTCGGCGAACTCGAGAAAATGTTCAGCCGCTCCGCTGCGATCGAGATGTACCGCCAAAGTTTCGCGACTATCGACGAAATCGAACATGTCGTTCGCGCCGAGCAGATTGATTGCGGATTTCACCGCGGTGGAACCCTGAATGGCGCAACCAATGCTGTTCAGGCAAAGAGAGTGCGCGACGAAATTGAAGAAGCCCGAAGATTCGGCTTGGGTGAAGAGCACCATCGGTTGATCTCATCCGACGAGATGCGCGCGAGGCTGAATGTGCCGAACCTAGTGCTCGCTTCCTATACGCCGCATTGCGCCGTCGTTCATCCATTGAGATTGGTCCGGGGTTTGGCCAAAGCCGTGTTGAACTTGGGAGTCGAGATCTTCGAAAATTCTCATGTCGACAAGATTCGACCCAGGCAGATTCGCACCGCAAACCACGGGTGCCGCGCTGAAATCATCGTTCGTGCCACCGAGGGCTACACCGCGCAAATTGCTGATCATCGTCGCCTGCTTGCCCCGCTCTACTCATATATGGTGGCGACAGCGCCGCTGTCGGCCGAACAAATCGCACGACTCAACTGGAAAAATCGTGAGACTTACCACGACGCGCGCAACATGATCATCTATTCCCAACTCACCGCCGACAATCGCATCGCCTTCGGTGGCCGGGGCGCCCCCTATCATTTCGCCTCGCGGGTCAAGCCCGATTTCGACACCAACGCAAGGATCCACGACAAGATCATTCGTTCGATGAACTCGGTCTTCCCCGTGAGCACGGAGGTCGCTGTGACTCACCGCTGGGGCGGCCCGCTTGGCGTGCCGCGAAACTGGCAACCATCCGTCAACTACGACAAGCGTTCGGGGTTGGCGTCGCTGGGGGGATATGTCGGCGACGGAGTGGCGGCAGCCAACCTCGCTGCGCGAACACTCGCCCATTTGATTCGCGAAGACGACCACGACCTGACTCGTTTGGCATGGGTCAATCATCCATCTCGCAACTGGGAGATCGAACCGTTGCGATTCGTTGGCATCAATGGGCTGATCAAACTCTCTGAGTCGATCGACAAACACGAACGCCGAACCGGCAAACCCGACCGCATTCGCGAGACCGTTCTGAAAACTTTTTTGGGTTAGCCTTCGATCTCGCCGAAATCGACCGTCCGACTTTCGGCGATGCTGAGATGGGCTGCTTGACCGATCGCCACGCTCATCAAGCCATCTTGCAGCGTGACTAGGCTTGGCGATTTCTCACGAATTGCTTTTTGCATCTCGAGATGCTCGATGTACGACGCGCCAAAATGCATGCCTACGACCGTCGACGACGATTGTTCGACTTTCACTTCTTCGACGCCCTTTCGACCCTTGTCGCGTCTGCCGATACGAACCAACGATTCGGGCATCAGCGCCTCGATCTTGCCCTGATCGCCGACCACACAAATCTCTTGCTCGTTTTTCCCGCCCTCGGCAAACATCGAAAGGTCCAGCATCGCGCGCACCCCCGTATCAAACTCGACCGTCACGTACGCATTGTCCAAAATGTCGGGTTTCGCCCCGCCGTAGCGCTCGTCCAAATGATTCACGCTCTGCGCACCCGAGGCATAAACCGTCTTCGGCCGGGCTTGTGCCAGCAAAATCATCAGGTCGAAGAAGTGGCAGCACTTCTCGACAAGAGTTCCGCCCGTGAATCGGTTGAACCTGTTCCAATTGTCGACCTTGTTCAAAAACGGGAAGCGATGCTCGCGAATTGAGATCATTTGCACTTTCCCGCAACTGCCCTTTTTCACCTCGGCTATCAACCGTGCGGTCGGCGCCATGAATCGATATTCGAGGCCGACCCAAACGACGCGGTCTTGTTGGCTCGCGCGGCGCTCGACTTCGATCACTTCCCTGCATTCGTCGGCCGTGATGCACAGGGGCTTTTCGACAAACACATGCACATCGTGTTCGAGCGCGTCGGCTATCGCCTGGCGATGATGAAAATTCGGGGTCGCAATCACCACCACATCCAGATGCTCTTTGCGCAGCATCTCGCGATGGTCGAGGTATTCGCTGACCGACGGTGCTAGCTGCAAGGCATTTTGCCGACTGGGTTGATGCGGATCGGCGATTGCCGCGACCTCGCACCCCTCGATCGCCACGAGATTGCGAATGTGCTCGCACCCCATCATCCCCACGCCAACAACCCCGTAACGCAAGACACCGACGGACACGTGGCAAGACTAGATCGCTAAAATCTGGGCGTGAGTTTGAGTGGAGACGAGCGGCTGTATTTCCGGCAGTTGCTTTCGGGGCGCGACTTCGCGGGCGATGACCAACTGGCCCAGCAAATGGTCAACTTCGTCTATCTGATCGGCGACCGTCAGACCCGAGAGTGCGTCGTGGTCGACCCGGCCTATGCCGTGGACGAAATCACGCAAATCGTCGACCGTGATGAAATGCGACTAACCGGTGTGCTCGCCACCCACTATCACCCCGACCATGTCGGCGGATCGATGATGGGGATGAACATCGAGGGCATCGCCGCGTTGCTCGGCAAGCGGCAGATACCGATTCATATCAACAAGAACGAAACCAAGTGGGTCGTGCGCACGACCGGAGTCGCCGAGAATGATTTGATTCAGCACGAAGGCGGCGACAAAATCTCGATCGGCCAAATCGACGTCACCTTCGTGCACACACCGGGTCACACGCCAGGAAGCCAATGTTTCCACGTCGAAAACAGGTTGGTTGCGGGCGACACGCTGTTTCTCGAGGGATGCGGTCGCACCGACCTGCCCGGCTCCGACCCCGGCTTGATGTACGAGAGTCTGCAAACTTTGGCCGCGATGCCGCACCAAACGATCGTCTGCCCTGGTCATCAATACTCGGCGACGCCCACCGCAAAACTCGGGACGGTCCTCGAAACGAACCCCGTTTTCGCCGCGGCAGATCGCCGCCAATGGCTCGAGTGGTTTTCGCGCTAGCCGAGAATCGAATTCAATATTGCGCTCAGGCCCGTCGCGAACAACAACGCGACGACCAGGCTTCTGAATTGGTCGGGGTTGATCTGGCTGCGGGCTTTTGTGCCCAAATAGACGCCCACCAGCATCACCGGAATTGCCAAGGCCGACAATCGAATTACATCAGGCGTCAATTTTCCCGCGAAAAAAAATGTCAGCAGCGTCAAGAAGTTCAATATGGTGAACACTCTGTTCAATACGGCGCGAAAATCCTGCGGCGAATATTGTCGCGAATGCAACAAGAACACCACAGGTGGGCCGTTGGTCGATGTCGCGGTCGACAAGACACCCGCGAAAACACCCATTGAATAGTCGAACAGAACCGGCATTCTGCGCAGGTCGAAACCCTTGACGCTTAGAACGACGCCGATCAGCACGACGACACCCAGAACCGCCTTCATCGGCCGGGCATCTAGGTTCACCAGCAGCCACAGGCCGAATGGCATGCCGAAGAGCGCCGAGACGACGAGGCGCACCGAAACTTGACGGACCTCGATTGCCCGAGATTCGAACCACTGAATCCCGCAACTTACCGTGGACACCGCCGTCGCGGTGACGACGGCGGTCGGAAGATCGATGAACAGAATCATCAACGGAACCGAAATCAACCCGAAGCCGAAACCGAAGAGGGCCTGCATTAGCGCGGCCCCGAATACGATCAAGGCGATCGCCACGAACTGCCAAACGCTCACAAAACGACCAACTTAATCGTGCAATGCGTCGAGGGATTGAGTGAAAACTTCGGTGTGCAGGTCGATATCCCGCTCGTCGTGAAACGGCGAAATCAGAGCCATGTTGTGAAACGGCGTAAGCAGTATTCCACGGTTCAAAGCGAACAGATGCATGAAGGTTTCGAGATCAGGGTCGACGCCCGCCGCCGCCTCGGCACCGTTTTTTGGTGAAGATGTGAACCAATATTCGGCTCGACACCCCAACCGTTGCACGCTCCAGTTCATCTTTCGGGCTTGCACCGCCCGCTCGACGCCCTGAGTCCATCGCTCGGCCAAGGCGATCGTCTTGTCGAACTGGCTCGGCAACAACGCATTGGTCAAAGTCGCCCGCACGGCCGCCATCGCCAGAACGCTTCCGGCCAGTGTTCCGCCGAGTCCGGAAACGTCGGCGTCGTGGCCGTCCAACGAAATCGCAATCTGCCGGGCGATCTCGTGGGTGACACCGTAGGCGGCGACAGGTATCCCTCCGCCGATCGTCTTTCCGATCACCAAAATGTCGGGGTCGAGATTCCACAACTTCGTCGCCCCGCCCGGCCCGGCGCAAATCGTGTGAGTTTCATCGACGATCAATATCACGCCGTGCTTGCGCGTCAACTTTCGAACGCCCTCCAGATAACCCGGCTCGGGCAGGACGATGCCGATGTTTGTCAGCGCCGGTTCGATCAACATGCAGGCCACGTCACCAAAACTCAGTTGCCTTTCGAGGTTCGGCAGGTCGTTGAACGGCACCACCCGCGTCGTCAATGAAGGATGAACCTGCGGTCCGATCGCGCCATCCCTGGAAACGGTCTTCATCTCCGAGTCGGCGATGACGAGAGCCTCGTCTACGGTGCCGTGATAGCACCAGTCATGCACCAACACCTTCGGGCGTTTGGTGATATGCCGGGCGATTCGCAGCACGAAACGGTTCGCATCCGTTGCGCTGATCGAGAAATGCCATTTCGGCAGACCAAACCGCCGCGCAAGTTCGTTGCCAACCCATGTCGCGTCCGTACTCGGCAACATCGTCGTCGAACCGCGTTCGAGTTGCTGCACGATCGCCGCGTTGATTTCTTTGACGGCATGCCCCGTCATCGAGCCCGTGTCACCCAAACAGAAATCGACGAACTCGTTGCCGTCGATATCGGTGAACCGCGCACCGCTCGCCTGGTGGATCGAGATCGGAAAAGGCCCCGCCCACCTTTTCATCCAAGGCATCGGCACGCCACCGATCAGCGATTCCTTGGCCGCCCCGTATGCGCGTTGCGACTTCGGGTGGAGATCGACAAACTTTTGTTCTTCTGCAGCCATCGCTCGGGCGAGACTTTGTCTGTCAATCACATCCATATTCTGGCAAATTCGGGTCTAACATCTTAAAGTGCCTCTTGGAGATTTTCGCGACACCCAATTGGGCATGAAAATCAACTATCCACGCCTCAAGAGTCGAATCGACGCGCTGGCAGAGATTTCACCGATCGAAGGTGGCGGCAACTGCCGCCTCGCCCTGACCGACGAGGACAAACACGGGCGCGACCTCGTCGTCTCGTGGATGCGCGAACTCGACCTCGAGATTTCGATCGACACGGTCGGCAACATCATCGGCACCTGGAACACGGCGGAACTTTCACCTGTGATGTCGGGTTCGCACATCGACACGGTGCGCACGGGCGGTCGATTCGACGGTTGTTACGGTGTGCTGGCCGCGCTCGAGGTCATTCAAACTTGCCAAGACGCCAAGATCAAACCGCCGCGACCATTGGCCGTCGGAGTTTTCACCGACGAGGAAGGGGCGCGTTTCGCACCAGACATGTTGGGCTCGCTCGTTTATGTCGGCGGAATGGCCGTCGAGACGGCGCTGGACATCCTCGCGATCGACGGGGCGAAGTTCGGCGACGAACTCGTGCGCATCGGCTACGCGGGTCCCGCGCCGTGCCCGGGAATTTCTCCGCACGCGTTCGTCGAACTGCACATCGAGCAAGGCCCGATGCTCGAGGCAAACAACACGCGCATCGGCGCGGTGACCAGTGTGCAGGGCATCTCATGGCGAGAGGTGACGATTCTCGGCCAGTCGAATCACGCGGGCACAACGCCGATGTCGTTGCGCCACGATCCCGCCTATGTCGCCGCCGAGATCACGGTCTTCGTTCGGAATCTGGCGCTGGAACTCGGTGGCGACCAGGTTTGCACGGTCGGCAAAGTTGATCTGCACCCAAACCTGACGAATGTCGTTCCCGCTCGGGCGACATTGACTCTCGACATGAGAAACACCGATGAGAACTTGCTTCAACTCGCCGAAAAGAGAATCGCCGATTTCTTGACGAAAATCGCCGACAGCGAGGGCGTAAAGATTTCGACACGGGTGCTCGCCAGATTCGAACCCGTAGTTTTCGACGATCGCGTCGTGGCGTGCGTCGAACAAATCGCCAAGCAGCACGGCCACACGGTGCGGCGCATGCCGTCGGGCGCGGGTCACGACGCCCAAATGTTGGCCAGGGTCTGCCCGAGCGGGATGATCTTCGTGCCGAGCGTCAAGGGAATCAGCCACAACCCCGCCGAATTCACCACCGACGCAGATCTCGAGGCGGGCGCGAATATTCTTTTGCATGCGATGCTTTCTTTGACCACGCTGGAAACTCAGGCCTGAGTCGTGGCGCGCAATCTTCACGTCGCCGCCGCCCAACTCGGCCCGATTCAAAAAACCGACGACCGCAAAAGCGCGGTCAACCGGTTGCTCGCCCTGCTTCGCCAGGCCGCGGCGAAGAAGGCCGAACTTGTCGTGTTTCCCGAATTGGCATTGACGACATTTTTTCCACGGTGGTTCGTTGAGAACATTTCCGATGCCGACCATTGGTATGAAACCGAAATGCCATCGCCGATCACGGCGCCACTCTTTGACGAAGCCAAGAAACTCGGCGTCGGGTTTTGTCTCGGCTACGCCGAATTGACGCCGTCAAAGCAGCGTTTCAACACGCAGATCTTGGTCGACCAGAAAGGTGTCGTGGTCGCCAAATATCGCAAGGTGCATATTCCGGGACACGAGGAGAATGAACCGGACCGGCCGTTCCAACATGCCGAGCGCTACTACTTCGCGCCCAGCGACGAGGGTTTCGGCGTATGGAAGGCCTTCGGTGGTCGCATCGGCATGATGATCTGCAACGATCGCAGGTGGCCCGAGAGTTATCGCGTGATGGGTCTTCAGGGCGTCGAGATGATCCTCTGCGGCTACAACACGCCGCTGCATTACGTCCCCGATCCGTCACAAGATGTTTTGCAGGGTTTTCACAACGCCTTGGTGATGCAAAGCGGTGCGTATCAAAACGGAACATTCGTCGTCGGTGTGGCCAAGGGCGGCGTCGAAGAAGGCGTCGACAGCCTCGCCGATTCAAGCATCATCGCTCCGTCGGGCGAGATTCTGGCCAAAACTCAAACCAACTCCGACGAAGTGATCACGGCGGTTTGCGACCTGGATTGGTGCGCCAACTACAAGAGCACCCTGTTCGACTTTGACCGCTACCGTCGACCCGAGGTCTACGGTCGGATAACGGGCCAAAGGGGCGCGATTCTCGGCTAGGTCGGCAGCTCGAAACGGTCAATTTTTACAATCTGTAAACCTGAAGTCCAATACGGGTATGGTAAATACATGTCCACTGAGATGATCTCGGGCGCCGCAACGGGTCTCGGCGGGCGCGTCAATTTCAAGCTCAACGGCGACGATGTTTCGGTCAGCGCCGAGCACCCGCATTTGCTCGCGGCGTTGCGCGAGGAACTAAACATCACCTCGGCCAAAGATGGCTGTTCACCGAGCGGCCAATGTGGATGTTGCACGGTTTTGATCGACGGCAAAGCGGTGGTCAGTTGTCAGCAACCCCTCGCGAAGATCGCCGGCAGCGAGATCACGACGCTCGAGGGTGTCAGTCAAGCCGAACGAGAACGTTTCGCCAATGCGTTCGCCGCTTGCGGTGGGTTGCAGTGCGGTTTTTGCATCCCGGGGATCGTCGTCAGAGCCAAGGCGCAGATCGACAAAAAAGGTGCGGGGTTGAAACGCGAGGACATGGCCCGACATCTCGGCGCACACCTTTGTCGTTGCACCGGCTACGTAAAAATTTTGGACGCGATCGAGGCCGTAGCCAAAGGTGAGGTCAAGGAGGCGATCACAACGGGGGGTCTCGGTACCCGCATGGTCAAGAAAGAAGCAGAGTTGTTGGTCGTCGGCGATCGCGACTATATCGACGATCTGCGACCGGCGTCGATGTTGCATGCAGCGCTCGTATTCACCCGACATGCGCGGGCCAAAATTCTCGAAATCGACACCTCTCGCGCCTTGCTCGAACCTGGCGTGAAGACGATACTCACGGCAAAAGATGTGCCGGGCGAATTGATGATGGGAATCATTTACAAAGATTGGCCGGTGATGATCCCGGTCGGTGGTTTCACTTCTTATGCCGGCGATGTATTGGCCATCGTCGTGGCTGACTCGCGTCAACACGCGCGCAACGCCGTCGAAACAGTCGCCGTTGAATACGACATCTTGAAGCCATTGACCGATCCGCGAGCGGCGATCACGAGCGGAGAAATCGCCGTCTGGCAGACGAAAGACAATGTTTTGTCGAAGAGCGCCTATCAACGCGGCGATGTCGAGACGGCTTTTTCGACCAGCGCGCATCGCGTGCGCGAGACATTCAACACCCAGAGAATCGAGCACGCCTTTCTTGAACCCGAAAGCAGCCTGGCTGTGCCAGTTGAGGCCGGCGAAAGGCGCGGTCTGCATGTCTATTCGGGTGGCCAAGGTGTGTGGGATGACCGCAACGACATCGCTCGCCTGCTCGGCCTCGACAACGACCGAGTCACCGTCGAGCTGATCACCAACGGCGGTGCATTCGGCGGCAAAGAAGATATGAGCAACCAGGCGCACGCCGCACTCGCCGCTTGGATCTTGAACACGCCCGTGAAGTGCACCCTTTCGCGCGAAGAGAGTTTCTTGATGCATGCCAAGCGCCACCCCATCGAGATGACCTACGAGGCGGCCTGCGACGCCGACGGTCGGCTGACGGCTCTTCGCGTCAGGGCGCTCGGCGACTCGGGCGCATATGCCAGCGTCGGAATGAAGGTGCTCGAACGAATGGCTGGTCACGCCAGCGGGCCTTACCATGTGCCGAACATCGATGTCGAGGCGATTGCGGCGCGCACGAACAACCCGATCGGCGGTGCCTTCCGTGGCTTTGGCGCCAACCAGGCGCAATTTGCGATGGAAGGCGTGATGGATCGCTTGGCCGAACTGACAGGTCTCTCGGGTTGGGAGATTCGCAAACGCAACGTGATCAAACCCGGCGTAATTTGGGGGCCGGGCCAGATCATGGATGACGGGTGCCTCGGCGCCGAAATCTGTCTCGACAAGATCAAACCGCAATACGACGCGGCTGTCGCCGCCGGCAAGGCCGTCGGTCTCGGGTTGGGTCTCAAAAACAGCGGTCTCGGCAACGGATTCAAGGAAATCTCCAAGGCTGTCGTCAGATTTCGCAACGACGGTCGCATCGAAGTTCGCCACGGATGGACAGAAATGGGACAAGGCATCAACACGGTGGCCGCCCAGGTCGCGGTGCAAGAACTCGGCGTCGACGCCGAGTTGATCGATGTCATCGTCGACACGACCCGCGAACTCGGTTTCGGTCAAACCACCGGCTCGCGCGGCACGCTGATGGGCGCGGGCGCAGTACAAAACGCATGCCACGCGGCGATCAAAGCGGGACGCACACCTGAAGTCGACCATGTCGGTGAATACCGGGTCGACTGGACGAACAAACTTGGTGAGCCGGGAGTCGTCAACCCGATCATTCATTCGACGTTCAGTTACGCGGCGCAGCTGGTGATCGCCGACCGCCAGACCGAAAAGATCGAAAAGGTCGTCGCCGTGCACGATGTCGGCAGAATCGTCAATCCCACTTTGTGCGAAGGCCAAGTCGAAGGCAGCGTTCACATGGGTTTGGGATACGCCCTGACCGAAGATTTTCCCGCCGACCCGGAGACCGGCTTTCCGACCAACAAGACTTTGCGCAGTCTCGGCATTTTTCGGGCCAAAGATGTGCCCGCGATCGAAGTCGAATTGGTCGAGTCGGCCCAACCCAACGCGCCGTACGGCATCAAGGGTGTGGGCGAAATAGGGCTAGTACCCACGGCTGGTGCGGTGGCGGCTGCGTTGCACGACCTGGATGGCACGTGGCGCAATCGGCTGCCGATGCGTCGCACAAAAGACGAAGACTGACCATGTCGAATCAGACGGCCGGTCGGATTTGCGCGCATCATCACCTCTACTCGACGCTCGCGCGGGGCATGCCCGCGCCGCGACGATCATCCGAATCGTTTCTCGAGATTCTGCAGAACATTTGGTGGCGACTCGATGCGGCGCTCGATCTTGACATGGTCTATTGGTCGGCGAAACTTGGCGCGACCGAGGCGCTGATGAGCGGCACCACTTGCATCATCGACCACCATGAATCACCGAACTGCATCGAGGGTTCTCTGTCGACGATCGCCACGGCCTGTGCCGAGGTTGGCGTGCGTGTCAATGCTTGCTACGGGGTCACCGACCGCTTCGACGACCAAAACCGATTGCACCCGAAGGTTTCACCCCTTTCTCAAATGACCGACGGCGCCGCACGCGGTTTGGCCGAATGCGATGATTTTCTCTCATCAGGTGGTCGCGGCATGGTCGGTGTGCACGCGGCGTTCACGTGTTGCGACGAGACACTGCAAAGCGCCGCCGAATTGGCGACGAAGCACTCGGTTGGCGTGCATATTCATGTCGCCGAAGGTGTCAACGATGTTCAGGCCGGTGCCCGGCTCGAGAATCTCGCCAAGGATGATTGGCTGCTGGTTCACGGTGTGCACCTCGATCGCGACATCAAGGGCTACCTGGTGCACAATCCGCGCTCGAACATGAACAATTCGGTCGGCTACGCCAAGCCGACGAAACGAACCAACAAGATTCTCTTGGGCACAGACGGCATCGGCGCCGACATGAACGACGAAGCCCGTCTCGCCTACGCCAGATTGCGCGAGTTCGATGTGTCCGAGAACCCCGAGACGGTCTGGTCTTGGCTGACGAATGGCTACGATTTTTTCCCCGAGGCTCGGCATGACAAGGTCACCTACAACTACGATTTCGCCGACAGCCCCTGGCACAGCGCCTTCACGACGAATATTCGGGCGTTGAGCGTCGAAGTCGACGGAGAAAAGATCCTGCAAGACGGTCGACCAACACGAGTCGATCTAGAGCAGATTCGGGCAAAGGCCCAAGAACAGGCCGTTCGCCTCCATAGGAGATTGGAAAACTGATGACACAGACGAACAACGGTGCGGCACGGGTGGCGTTGTATTTGCAGGATGCGCACAAAATTTCCGAGGGCATGGAGTTCGCGCGATACGCCGAAACCAAGGGTTTTGAAGCCGTCTGGCAGGCCGAGAGCAGACTTGTGCGCGAAGCCACGGTGCCGATGGCGGCGTTCGCTTCGGTGACCAAAAGACTGAAAGTCGGCTCGGGCGTCGTCGATTGCTGGAGTCGAAATCCTGCACGATTGGCCGCGACATTTTCGACGCTCGACGACCTGGCTCCGGGTCGGGTGATTCTCGGCATCGGCGCGTGGTGGGACCCACTGGCCGCCAAGGTCGGCATCTCGCGGGCGAAGCCGCTTCGCGCGATGCGCGAGATCGTCACCGCCGTGCGCGCGCTGTTGAACAACGAAACCGTCACCTTCAAGGGCGAGTTCGTCAATCTCGACGGAGTCGAACTCGATTATGTTTATCAGCCGCGACGACCGAAGAACGTGCCGATATATATAGGTGCAACCGGAATGCAAATGATGGAGCTCACCGGAGAGATCGCCGACGGCGTCGTCTTGAACTATCTGGTCTCCCCCGAATACAACCGTCGGGCGATCGAAGCGCTCGCAACCGGCGCGCAGCGAGCGGGCCGCACGATCGAGTCGATCGATCGACCGCAGTTGGTCGTGTGCAGCGTGCATGAAGATCGCAAGACCGCCCTCGATATGGCCAGACAAATGGTGACGCAATACCTCGGTCAACAGCCGCACATCATGAAGGCTTCGGGCGTTCCGCAGTCGTTGCTCGATAAAGTCGGTTCGGTGCTCACCTGGCCGGCGACCCACGAGCAAGTCGTCGCCGCTTCAAAGCATGTGCCCGATGAGATCGTGCAGATGCTGACCGCGAGCGGCACGCCGGCCGAGGCGCGACAGCGTGTGACTCATTACCTGAACAACGGCGCGACCTGCCCGATCCTCTATCCGTTGGGCGATGTCAAGGCGATGATCGACGCGTTCTCGAATTGGGACGGCAAGTCGTGAGCGTGGTCGTGCCCCGAACGCTGACCGATGCCCTGCGCGCCATGGCGGCGAACCCTTCGGCGCTCTTGCTGCAAGGTGGCACCGATCTGATGGTCGAAATCAATTTCAATCATCGCAAGCCAGTTGACGTGATCGCGTTGCGCAAGATCCACGAACTGCGCGCGGTGAAAATTGACGGCGAAACAATTTCGATCGGGGCGGGTTTGCCCTATCAAGAAATGGAGTCCGGACAAATCGCCGAACTCGTGCCGGCGCTCGGTCAGGCTGCTCGCACGGTCGGGTCTCCCCAAATTCGCGCCGCCGGTTCTTTGGGCGGCAACCTCGGCACCTGCTCGCCCGCGGGCGACGGGCTGCCGGTGCTCAGCGCGCTAGATGCGATGATCAACCTGCGCTCGGCGAATGCGTCACGCAATGTATCGATTCATGAGTTCATGGTCGGAGTCAAGCGCAACGCCAAACAACCCGGCGAAATCATCGTTTCGGCGACCGTGCCGATCGTGCGCGGTTGGCAGGGTTTTGCGAAAGTCGGCGTCCGAAACGCGATGGTGATTTCCGTTGCTTCGTGTTGCTTGGTCGTCGATCGAACCAAGGGAAGTATTGCAGTGGCCCTCGGAGCAGTCGGTCCGACGGTGATTCGTTGTCGACAGGCCGAACAATGGTTGTCGACGAACGTCGACCTAAAGCAAGATGCGATGATCGGGGCGAAACTTGCCAAAGAATTCGGCGAACGGGTCGCCAACGAAGCGCGACCGATCGATGATCACCGCGGCACGGCCGAATATCGTCGCCATGCAGTGGCGACTCTCGCGAGTCGTCTGCTGCAAAGGTCGGGTGCCCGATGAGCATCGACAACGAGATCTACAGTCTGACCGTCAACGGTGAGCTTCACCAGGTCAAAGATGCGTGGATCGGCGAAAGCCTGCTCTACGTGCTGCGCGAGCGACTCGGGCTTCCGGGCGCGAAGGGTGCATGCGAGCAGGGTGAGTGCGGAAGTTGCACCGTGATCATCGACGGCCAAGCGGTCTGCTCGTGTCTCGTGATGGCGGCGACGGCGATCGATTCGGAGATCACGACCGTCGAAAGTCTGGCCGAGAAATATGGCCTGACCGCGGTGCAGGACGCGTTCATCACCGAAGGCGGTGTGCAGTGCGGTTTTTGCACGCCCGGCCTGATCGTGGCGATCGAACATTTGCTCAACAAGAACGCCGAACCATCCGAACTTGAAATCAAAGAGGCGATCTCGGGCAACATCTGTCGCTGCACCGGTTATGGGCGAATCTTCGAAGCCGTAACGACCGCAGTCGCGACGCGCAAGGCGACACAATCTTGAGTCAAGCCACCCAGACAACCACTCGTCGAGATGTTCTCGGTACTTCGGCACTGAGGCCCGACGGCATGGCCAAAGTGACGGGCCAATTCGAGTTCTCCTCGGATTTGCACGCCGAGAACATGCTCTGGGGTGCGACTCTTCGCAGCCCACACCCATATGCGCGAATAGCCAACATCGATCTGTCTGCGGCCTACAAGATTTCTGGCGTCGAGGCGATCATCACGGCCGAAGATGTGCCCGGGAAAAAGACCTACGGCTTGATCTCCAGCGATCAACCCGTCTTTGCCAGTGATTTCGTTCGTTACATGGGCGAACCGATCGCCGCTGTCGCCGCCGATCACCCCGAAACTTGTCGTCGTGCGCTCGCGGCAATCAAAATCGACTACGAAGTGTTGCAGCCGGTGACCGATGCCGAGTTGGCGCTCTCGCCGAGCACCAAGCCGATACATCCCGACGGAAACTTGATTCGTCATCAACGAATCATCGCTGGCGACCAAAACCTGCAGGGCGAAGTGGTCGTCGAAGGTGTCTACGAAGTGGGCATGCAAGACCAGGCCTTTCTCGGGCTCGAGGCGGCCCTGGCAATGCCCGACCCGGGTGGGACGGGCGTAGAAATGTGGGTCGCCACCCAATGGTTGCACGAGGACCGAAAACAGATTGCCGCTTGTCTGGGTCTGGCTGAATCAAAGGTTCGACTCACTCTCAGCGGCGTCGGTGGCGCATTCGGCGCACGCGAAGATATCAGCCTGCAGGTTCACTGCGCGCTGCTCGCCTTGCGCACTTCTCGTCCGATCAAGATGCAATACGGTCGCGAAGAGTCATTTTTTGGTCATGTGCATCGACACCCGGCGAAAATCTATATTCGGCATCACGCCTCGCGCACAGGTGTGCTTCAGCGCATCGAAGCCAAAATGTATTTCGACGGTGGGGCTTACGCCTCGACCAGTTCGGCCGTGCTGATCAACGGCGTGACGCACATTCAAGGGCCTTACAAATGCTCAAACGCGACGGTAGATGGCTACGCCGTTCGCACCAACAACCCGCCGTGCGGGGCGATGCGCGGCTTCGGCGTGGTCCAGGCGTGCTACGCACACGAGAGCCAGATGGACAAACTCGCCCAGGCTTGCAACCTCTCGCCCGTCGAGATTCGGCTGATCAACGCGATGCAAACCGGCGACAAACTGATCACGGGCCAGGTCGTCGAAAGCGTCGCTCCGGTCGCTCGATGCATTCGCGAAACCGATGCCATCGCCATGCCTGCACCGCTCGCACTCGACGCAGATCCGCTCGAGTTGGTGGGCGGAACGGGGCTCACCTCACTGCCTGAAAACATAGTTCGCGGGGTCGGCTGGGGTGTGTCGATCAAGAACTTGATGTACAGCGAGTCGTTCGACGACTTCGCCGTGGCGCGATGCCAACTCAGCGATGGTGTGGCGACGCTCAAATACGCGACCGTCGAAGTGGGACAAGGCTTCGTTGTGCTCGCCCCACAAATCGCCCGAACGATTCTTGGTGTCGACGAGGTGGTTCTCGACACGGTCGATACGGGCATCGGGTCTGCGGGCAGCACCTCGGCCTCGAGACAAACTTGGATGAGCGGCGGTGCAGTCGACGGTGCATGCAGGCTCGTTCGGCAGAGACTTTTCGAGCATGTCGGCGCGAAGTTCAACATCGACCCGATGCGTTTGGTCGTCGAAGATACCGACATCGTCGACATGATCGGCGATTTTCGCATCAGCGTCATCGAGGCATCCACGGGGGTCGTCATCGACGAGACCTTCGAACACCACCATCGACCGACCGAGGAACTCGACGCCAACGGTCAGGGCAACTGCCACGTCGCATTCGCCTTCGTCGCGCATCGCGCGGTTGTCGACGTCGATGTCGAACTCGGGTTGGTGAAGGTCATTCAGATCGCCACCGCCCAAGACGTGGGTCGCGTGCTCAACCCCGTTGCCGCCCTCGGCCAAATCGAAGGCGGCATCGCCCAAGGTCTGGGCTTGGCGATCATGGAAGAGATCGTGCTCGAGAACGGCAAGATGCGCAATCCGAGTTTCACCGATTATCTGTTGCCCACCGCCTTGGACGCGCCAAAAGTTGTGGCCGTGATGATCGAAGAGCCCGAGCCCCAGGCGCCGCTCGGCGCGAAAGGTATCGGTGAACCTCCGTGCATTTCGGTCACCCCTGCCATCGCCGCGGCGATTCGCGACGCCACCGGCAAAGAACTGCCGCGCGTGCCGATTCGACCACAAGACATCTGCCTGTAACTGGTCTCAGCCCCTCGAAACCGCAAGCAACACGCCACCCAGCGAACCCGGACGCACCCTCAACGATTCTCTAGCGGAGACTTCGAGTTCGGGGCTGCCGAAATCTGGCTCGACTCCGGCGTCTCTGGCCAACCTCGAGACCGATCGTCGCTGCGACGGATCAACCAGACTCACGACGACACCGGTCGAGCCGGCTCGACCGGTGCGGCCCGAGCGATGAATGTAATCTTTGTACTCGGCCGGCGGGTCGAAGTGAACGACGCACGGAACATCGTCGATGTGAATGCCGCGAGCCGCGACATCCGTCGCCACCAACATGTTTGATCGTCCGCGACGAAACTCTTCGAGCGACTTTTCTCGCTGGGCTTGACTCTTGTTGCCGTGAATTACCGACGACTTCACGCCGGCAACGGCGAGTTGTTTGGCCACTCGGTCGCAGCCGTGTTTTGTTCGACAAAACAGGATGATTCGCTCGTAATGGTTCGTCATTTGAGCCACCGTTTCGATGCGGTCGTTGCGATTCACCAACCAGAACTTGTGCTCGATATCGGGCTCGGCCTCTTCGGTTTTGGTTTCATGCCGACGCGGATCATTCAAAAACTCTTTTACGACCTGCGAAATGTCGCCATCCAAGGTCGCCGAAAACAACAGAATCTGTCTTTGTTTGGGCAAGGCCCGAAGAATGCGTCGTACAGCCGGAAGAAAACCCATGTCCGACATCCGGTCGGCCTCGTCGAGCACCGCGATCGTCACGCTGCCGAGCGACACATCGCCACGCTCGATCAGGTCTTCGAGTCTTCCGGGGGTTGCGACAATGATGCTCGCCCCGCGAACGGCGCGCACTTGCGGCCCGTAACCGGCGCCACCGTAGACCATGGCGACGCGCAAATCCGTGCCCTGGCACAGCAACGCAATCTCTTTTGCCACCTGTATCGCAAGTTCGCGCGTCGGCACGAGCACGAGACCTCCGGGGCGACCTGGTTTCGACTTGCGCAGGCGCACCGCCAACACCAGACCAAAGGCGATGGTCTTGCCTGATCCCGTCGGGGCCTTGCCACAAACATCGAAGCCGGCGATCCCGTCTGGCAATGTCGCCGCTTGAATTTCAAAAGGCGCAGTGATACCCCGATCATCCAGTCTTTTCACGAACCTTTGCGGTACGCCCAATTGCAAAAATGTCGACATGACTCAGTTGCCCAAAACGTTTTGCAGATATTGATTGCCGAACACCCGACTCGGGTCGACCTTCTCGCGAACCGAACGGAAATACTCGAACTGTGGGTACCTGGTCGTCAGGCTTTCGGCATTTTGAAAATGGATCTTGCCCCAGTGCGGTCGACCTTGATAAGAGTTCATTATCTCTTCTACGGCTTTGAAATACGGCAGGTAATCCATGCCCTTGAAAATGTGCACGGCGATATATGCCGAGTCTCGACGGCTTGCCGTGCTCAGCGGAATATCATCGGGCGCGGTGAACCGCACTTCGACCGGAAAATTCAGGAGAAACCCGCGATCTTCGACGGCGCGACGCACCCGATTCAGCGCCTCGGCGCACGCCGCGCGCGGAATCGCGTACTCCATTTCGTAAAACTTGACGATTCGCTTGCTGGCAAAAACTTTGTAACTCGCGTTCGAGTATTCACTGCGACCCGAAGACGGCAGCGCCCTCGCCAGTTTCGGAATCAACTTCGGCCGCAACCGACCCAGATGGCAAACGGCGCCAAAGGCGTAGTTCTCGAGAAATGTTTTTGCATACCAGTGCGACAACGCGCTCATCGGCGCCGCCGCCTCGTTCGTGCGCCGGTTCCTCTTGGTCAGCGCCCATCCCGTGTGCGGCACCCAAAAAAATTCGAAATGATCGTTGCCGTCGATGTGGGCGTTCAGATCTTCGAGCAAAGCATCAACACGCATTGGCTCTTCGACCACCGCAAGATTGAACGCGGGCACGACCTTGAGGGTGATCGTGCTGAGCAGGCCGATCGCCCCGAGTCCGACACGAGCGCAGTTGAAAACATCGGTGTTTTCGCCGGCCGAGCATTCGACGACGCTCGAATCGGCGAGCACCACGCGCAATCCGACGACTTGGCCGGCGATACCCGTGAACTTTGCGCCGGTGCCATGCGTCGAAGTCGAAATAGCCCCCGCGATCGTCTGATAGGCGATGTCGCCGAGATTCTGCATCGCCAAGCCGTGCTCGTGAAGAACCTCGTTCAACGCCCAAAGTTGCATCCCGGACTCGACCTCGACGGTCAGGTTCGCCTTGTCGATGCGCCTGACTTTGGCGTAAGACGACAAGTCGACCAGCAACTCTTCGGGTTTGGCGATACCCGTGAAACTGTGCCCGGCGCCGATCGCCTTTACCCGTTGGTTGTTGCGCACCGCAGACTCGACGATGAATTGCAATTCGCCCTCGGTCGACGGCTTCATGCACCAGACGCCCGGGGCCTGTTGATTGCCCGCCCAGTTCGACCAGTTCGTCAAAACCCCGGGCTCGGTTCTTGACTGATTCGTCGTGGTCATGTCACCGCCTTCAGTTTCAGAGTGGTCAACCTGCGCACCCCGACAAATACCAAAGCCAGCGCCAGCAAGGTTCCCAAATTGCTGAGCATGTGAAAGCCGAACGCCTTGCGAATGAATCCACTCGAAAAGCCCGCCATCCCACCGCAAAAACTCATCATCAGATCGGCGGCGCCTTGAACGGTGACCCGCGAACTCACGGGTACCGATTCGACCAACAAGCTCGTGCCACCGATCAAACCAAAACTCCAGCCGATGCCCAACAGCCACAACGACGGCCACAACAATGTCGCCTCTTCACCGGCGAGCGCCGCCATCACGGTCGCCGCCGTCAAAAGAATCGCTCCCAAACTGATCGACATCAATTTGCCGCGACGGTCGGTGAACTTTCCGACGAAAGGACTGAACGCATACATCCCGGCGATGTGCAGAGAAATTACGAAGGGGCTCACATCTTCGTGCCCGTGCAGTTTGAGATGTACGGGCGTCATCGTCATTACCGCGACCATCGTCACCTGCGAAATGACCATCGAACTGAGCGCCACCCGCGAGTTCGTGTTTTGCGAAATCGTCCGAAAGGCGTCGCCGATTTTTGGTCTTGCGACGCCGACACCCTGCTGTGAGACGAGCCCACCGCTGACTTCGAGCGGATCCGGTCGCAACCTCGTCGCCACATTGAGCAGCGCAAACAGGAAGAAGACAGCCGACGCAACCCATGGGCCCGTGTATGTCGTCCAACCGAACCAGTTTTCGCCAAGCGACTCGGCGGGCTTGATCAAGATCGGGCCAAACACCGCCCCAAAGGTCGAACCGAAGAGGATGTAACTCATCGCCTCGCTCTTCTGGTCGTCGGTCGCGAGGTCCATCGCCGCGTAGCGAGACAGGAGATTCGACGCCTGACCCGAACCATAAAAAAACAATCCCAGAATGAACAGTGGCAACGAACTGTTGTGCACCGCGAAACCAGCCGTCAGACCGCCGAAGATCGCCAGACTGTAACCGTATTGCAGGCCGACGCGACGCCCTTTGACGCTCATCTTGCGAGCCAATACTTGCGACATGAAGGCAGACCCGAGGGTGAAGGTTGCGCTCGAGATTCCTCCCCAAGGTGTGTCTTGGCCGAGGATGTCTTGAATCACGAAAGCGCCGACGGTCACCGCCGCCGAGAGCGCCGCCGCGGCCACGACCTGGCCGGCGACGAGGGTTCTCAGGGTTTTCTTTTGCAACGCGACGCGAGCGTCACTATCGAGCGTCACGACGAAACTTTCACTGAAAAAATAATAACCACCGTTTGCGGGTCGACGAGACCACTTGTCGTGTCGAAGGAGGGACTTGAACCCTCACGCTCTTGCGAGCGCCAGCCCCTTAAGCTGGTGCGTCTGCCAATTTCGCCACTCCGACTTGCAGTAAAAATCTATCTAGTTTGTCAGCAACAAACCCAGCGCAATAACCGTAAGTATCCAGACCAGCGCCAACACCGTCGTGATTCGGTTCAAGTTTCGCTCGGCCGCGGCCGAGCCGAGGGCAGTGGCGCCCCCACCACCAAACATGTCAGACAGGCCGCCGCCCCGACCACTGTGCAGCAGCACGCCGACGACCATCGCCAGCATCGCCACCACATTGATCACGATCGTCAGATATGTGACGAAATTGCGCACCCCCGAATTCTATCTTTAGGTCTCGGGAAAATGGCAGGCTGAGAACTGGCCGCTCGCCCGTTGCAACAAAACTGGTTCCTCCTGTGCACAAACATCTTGCGCCTTCCAACAACGCGTGCGAAAGCGGCAGCCGCTCGGCGGATTCACCGGCGATGGCACGTCGCCCTCGAGCATGATTCGCTGTCGGGCCCGCTCACTTTTCGGGTCGGGTACGGGCACGGCCGACAACAATGCCTTCGTGTATGGATGACTCGGCTTTTCATATACATCTTGTTGGTCACCGATCTCCACGATTTTCCCCAGGTACATCACCGCGACCCGATCGGCAATGTGCCTGATCACCGACAAATCGTGGGCGATGAAGATATAACTCATGCCGAGTCGTTGTTGCAGGTCTTCGAACAAGTTCACTACGCCGGCCTGAATGCTTACATCCAGCGCCGACACGGGTTCGTCGAGCACGATCAGCGCGGGGTTTAGGGCCAGGGCACGAGCGACGCCGATTCGTTGACGCTGGCCACCCGAGAACTCATGCGGATATCTTTGCGCGTGGTCGGCGGCAAGACCGACGAGTTCGAGCAACTCGATCACTTTGTCCGTGTGGTCTCCCGGCACGTTTTGAACCGTAAGCGGCTCGGAAATCGACGCACCAACGGTCATCTTCGGGTCGAGCGAAGCGAACGGGTCTTGAAACACGATCTGCATTTTTCTGCGCAGCGCTCGCATTTCTTCGAATTTCAAGGAGCCGAGATCTTCGCCCTCGAACTCGACGGTGCCCGAAGTGGGCTCGATCAATCGCAAAATGCATCGACCGACGGTTGTTTTGCCCGAACCCGACTCGCCGACCAGGCCAAGTGTCTGGCCCTTTTCAACGGCGAACGACACATTCGTCACGGCCTGAACAATCCGTTTCCTTCGTCGTGCGCCGTTGTTGAGGCGCAACTCGAAATTCTTGACGAGGTTCGTGACTTTCAATAACTGCGTCGTCATACGAAAATCCCGATTCGGGGTAGTTCTTTGGCCCGCACACAGGCCGATTGCAGGTCGTCGACCTGTCTCAATTCAGGCAAGTCACCCCGGCAGATTTCCGCGGCAAACTCGCATCGCGGATGAAACGCACAACCGCGGGGTGGTTGCAGCATGTTCGGCGGAAAACCGGTGATCGGCTTCAGTCGTTGCTTGCCGGCACGAGGCAACGAAGCGAGCAGACCCCGCGTATATGGATGACTGGGGTGATCGAACACACTGTTGATCGGGCCCTGTTCGACATTTCGACCCGCATACATCACATTCACCCTGTCGGCCACGCGCGCGATCACACCAAGATCATGGGTGATCAACACCACGGCCGTACCGAAGCGCGCTTGTACTCGCTCGATGACCTCGAGAATCTGGGCCTGAACCGTCACGTCAAGCGCCGTCGTCGGCTCGTCGGCGATCAACACCTTGGGATTGTTGGCGATCGCGATCGCGATGACAACCCGTTGGCGCATTCCTCCTGAAAACTCGTGCGGATATTGACGCGCCCTATCTGCGGGTTGTGGAATACCGACGATGTCGAGAAGTTCGATGGCCCTTTTTCCTGACTCGCGATGGGTCAAGTCTTGGTGCGAGCGCAGCATCTCAGAGATTTGATCACCGATTCGGTGCACGGGGTTGAGCGCCGAGAGTGGGTCTTGAAAAATCATCGACAAAAGTCGACCGCGCACGTCGCGCATCTTTTTTGGCGATGCACCGATCAACTCCTCGCCCGCCAAAATGGCAGAACCGGTGACGCGTGCCCTTGTTGGCAAGAGACCCATCGTCGCCAAAAAACTCACGGATTTTCCCGAACCCGACTCGCCTACGACGCCGAGCAACTCGCCCGCCTCGACTTCGATGTCGACCCCGCGCACGGCCTCAAGTGGGCCTAAGGGTGTATCGAACGTGACATGCAGGTCGCGAATTTGCAGAACTTTTTCTGCCATCATGCTCCCCGATCTAGTCGCGGGTCGGTTGCGTCTCGTAGCGCATCACCGATGAAGTTGATGCTCAGAGCGATGATGATCAGGGCGAAACAAGGAAACACCGCCAGCCACCAAAAACCCGTTTGCACCGCTCCCTTGGCAGCACCCACCAAGATGCCGAGTGATGTCGCTCCATCGCCGGCCTGCGGGCCATAACCGAAAAAAGCCAGTGTCGACTCGCCGATGATCGCACCAACAACCGAAAATGTCAGCGCGACCATGATTTGGCCGATCGAATTTGGCAACAGATGACGAGAGATCATGTATCTTCGCGAGGCGCCAACCGCGCGTGCAGCCTCGACGAATTCACGCTCCTTCAATGAGAGCACCTGCCCGCGCACGATGCGTGCGACGCCCATCCAGCCGAAAATACCGAACAGTACGATGATGAACCGCACCGAGTTCATCTCGCCGGTCAGTGGCTTCAACCATGGCACCGCCCCGAGCACATTTCGCACGACGAGTAGCGTCACCAAAAATGGGAAGGCGAGGAACAAGTCGGTGACCCGCATCATGATGTCGTCAAACTTGCCGCCACGAAAACCGGCGATTGCGCCGATCAACGAACCCAGGGTCACTGAAATCAATGCACTCGCGAGGCCGATAACAAGCGACACGCGTATTCCAAAAATCAAGCGACTGTAAAGATCGCGGCCGATGTCATCCGTGCCGAGCCAGGCATTGGCTCTCGGGGATAAAAACGAATTTGGTGGCGCTTGAACCGACTGATTGACTCCGTAGCGTGCCGTGAACGGGGCCAAAATGACGAACAAACTCAAGATAAGAATCACTCCACAACTGACCACGGCGGCTTTGTGCGAGACAAATCTGCGAAAGGCCATCTGTCGTGGCGAGAGTTGCAGCGTCAGGTCACTCAAGACGAATCCTCGGGTCGAGCCACGCATACGAGATATCGGCGATCAAATTGAAAAGCAAAACTGACGCGACGATCACGACCATCCACGGCATCAACAACGGAAAATCACCCTCGCCAAAGGACTTCAAAAAATACAGACCCATTCCGGGATACGAAAAGATGTTTTCGGTGATGATCAAACCACCCACTATCGAACCGACATCGAGTGCCGCAATCGTCACCACGGGAATCAGCGCGTTACGCATGCCGTGTTTCAGCAAAACTCGACGCTCACTGATGCCCTTGGATCGCGCCGTGCGCATATAGTCGGAGTTCAAGACATCCAACAGCGACGAGCGCATATACCGGCTGTAGGTGGCGATGATTTGAATCGCGACGACGATCGTCGGCAAAACCATGTAGCGAATCATCAACGGAAGATCAAACCCTGAATGACCAGGTGGATAGACGCCCGAGGTCGGAAATAGGCTTGCGCCGAACCACCTTTGCCAATAGACGGCGAACAAAAGCTGGAGCAGAATCGCGCTGATAAACGGCGGAATTGAGATGCCAACAAAGGCGCTCGTGTTGATGAACACATCCCGCTTGCCGCCGGGTCGCAGAGCGGCAAAGACTCCTGCAATCAAACCAAAAAAGATGCCGACGACCGTCGCCGCGGTGCCTAGACGAAGTGTGTTGGCCATTGCGTCTTTGAGCGCCGGCCAAACTTCGCGACGACCTTTGATGCTCGGCGCCCAATCGCCCGTCACAAAATTTCGAAGCCATGTCAAATAACCCTTGACGAAATTTGGGTCGAGCCCATTCAAATCGATGTACTGCTGAACTTTCGCCCGACTGGCCCGCGGATTGATTCTCTTATAACTTGCAACCGGGTCGGTGCCGAAGCGCAACGCGAGATAGACCAAAAAAGTCACGATCAACAGCGTCGGAATCGCCCACGCCAACCGCCTCAAGATATAGCGAAACATCTTTTCAACTCTTGCCGATCAGAAAACATTGTCAAAATCGGGATTAGACGACCCGTGACGCACAAGGTGCGCCGATTTGGAAGAACCGGCGCACCTTGCCTGTTAACTATCTTTCTCGAGCGCTTAGCTCTTGATTTCAACCTTTGCTTCACCAGAGAGCAGGTTGGTGACCACGTACTTGCCGTCATTGGTAGTCGCGTAGGCACCAGGCATCACCTGGAATGCCGAGGTCCAAACCATCCACGAAGAGTTCGCACACTCCGTGATCGGGTTCAAACACTCTGGCCACTGTTCGGCGCCGAGCACGATTTGCCCGTCACCGTCGACATCTTGCCAGAGGTGAATGTTGTTGAACGCAGAGTAGTTGTTGAGTTCACCGTTCCACGGACCGCCGACCTTGTCGGTGCGGACGAAACCAGACTTGGGGAACTGCATCAACGGCAGCATCACATGGTCTTTGGCCATCAGCGCAAGCACTTGCTTGACCTTGTCGGCACGGGTCGCCGCATCAGCGTCGACATCGGCCGCATAGAGCAGGTCAGATGCTTCGGTGTTGCACCAACCTTGGCTGTTCTGGCCGATGTTGCCGTTGGCCTCGGTCGGGATCAAGTCGCAAGTGAACCCTGCCGTCAAGTAGGCGGGATCTGGTGGCGCTGTCGAGATATACATCGCCATGTCGTAATCCAAAGCTGGAAGTCGCTGCTGGAAATAGCAGGCGGCGTCGCAGTTGTCGGCTCGAACCTTGAAACCGGCTGCATTTAGCAACGGAATCAAATAGGCCTGCGTATTCTCGCGGCGGGTATTGCCGGTGTTGATGATCCAACGAATATCGGGGACATTGCCACTTGGGTCGACCCAGTATCCGTCTGCGCCCTTTGTCCAACCGTTCTCGGTCAACAACGCTTCGGCTGCTGCAGGGTCGTGACTGTTCGCGAACTCGTCACCGTTGCAAAATGGACCGGGCACCATCGGACCGCACTGGAGCAATTCTTTGCCACCAAGTGGGATGTAGATCTGCTGGAACAACGCCTCACGGTCGATTGACATCGAGAACGCGGCACGGAAGTTCGGGTCAGCAAACGGACCACACTTCTGCTGGAAGTAGAAGCCTTCATAGTCGCCGCCGTAGTCAATCTGACTCTGAATGTTGTCTTGGGCAACAGCCGCTTCGATACCAGCAAAGAACTGCGGGTAAATGAAATCGACTTCGCCTGCTTTGATCGCGGCGATTTCAGTGTCGCTGTCGGCTTTCGGCACCATCACGAACTTCTTGGTGACTGCCTTGTCGGCGCCCCAATACTTGTCGTTTGGCACGAACACAACCTGATCCGGGCTCCATGACTTGATCTTGTATGGTCGGCCCGAGAACGGAATGTTGTCGGCGAAGTCGCCAGAAACATCTTTCGTGTTCTTGACCGCTGCGGCCTTGATCAATCCGCCGAACAAAGTTCGCCATGGCGCATAAACGGCCTTGAGTGTGGCGACAACCTGCTTGTCGCTCGCGCCCGCCGCGACCGCGGTGACTTGGTCGTAACCCGAGGTCGAAATCGAACCTGGTGTGTTCAACGCCGCTTCCCATGTGGCGACGAAGTCGGCTGCCGTAATCGGCGAACCGTCATCCCAAACCGCCGCTGGGTTGATGTCGTATGTGATCGTCATTCCGCCAGTGGTTGCCGGCTTGGCATAGTCGTAGGTGACGTTCGGGCAGTCTTCCAAACTCGTCGGATAACTGACCGGCTCGGCCGCCGGCTCGGCCGCCGGCTCGGCTGTTGTTTCTTCTGTGGCCGTATCGTCACTGCCACCACATGCCGCGCCAATCAATGACACAGAAATTAGTGCTGCAGCAAGACGCGCCATCTTTGTGGTTTTTCTCACTACCTGACCTCCCCGTCGAAATAGGTAAAGACCGGTGCGGTCCTTATCGCCTAGAGCATACTCACAAGTTGGCCATTTCGAAAAATTCGAGCGGATATCAATTCAAGGGGCGCAGGCGATACTGACAAATGCGCCCGAATTCGGCGGGGTCCAAACTCGCTCCACCCACCAAAACCCCGTCAATATCAGGCTGCGACATGATCTCTGCGATGTTGCTCGCCTTCACGCTTCCGCCGTATTGCAGCCTGATCGCAGCCGCGGCAGAACCCGACGAAACCTTGGCCACCTCTTGGCGAATTGCTTCGATCATCACCTGGGCGTCTCCGGCAGTGGCCGTCTTGCCGGTGCCGATCGCCCAGATCGGCTCGTAGGCGATGACCATCGATTTGACCTGTTCGACGCTGCGCTTTTCGAGCGCGCTTCTGACCTGACCCAAAACCTTTTCGTGAGTCCGGCCGGCTTCGCGCTCGGCCAAAGTCTCGCCCACGCAAAGTATCGGGGTCATTTTGTGTTTTTGGATCGCCACAATTTTGTTGTGCACGACCTCATCGGTTTCGCCGAATAGTTCCCGACGTTCGCTGTGGCCGACGATGACATAACTGACGTTGAGTTTGGCAAGAAAGGCCGCCGATACTTCGCCCGTGAACGCCCCAGAGTCTGCCTCATGACAATGTTGCGCGCCCAAAATAAATTTGAGCTCGTCGGCGTCGATCAGGGTTTGCACGCTCCTCAGATCGGTGAACGGTGGGTGAATCGAAACATCCACCGCCGCAAGATCTTCTTTGCTCAAAATGTACGCGAGCTTTTGCACGCACTGGATCGCCTCGAAATGGTTGTGGTTCATTTTCCAGTTGCCGCTGATCAACGGTCGACGAACATCACTTGACATTTGGCGCTCCTCTTAGTGCGACGAGACCGGGCAGGTCGCCCAGCTCAAGAAACTCTAATGATGCCCCGCCACCGGTCGAAACATGGTCGACATCGTGCGCCAAATTGAATTGCGTCAAGGCCGCCGCCGAGTCGCCACCGCCGACGACGGTGAATGCTTTCGTCTCGGCCATCGCCGTGGCGACGGTTCGTGTGCCCGAGGCGAATCTTTCGTCTTCGAACATTCCCATCGGTCCGTTCCAAAAAACACTTCGGGCTCCGATGATGATGTCGGCGAATGCGGCGGCACTACCGGGGCCGATGTCTAGACCTTTCGCGCCATCGGGCAGGCGCTGACCAAACGTCGCAAATTCGCCCGCACTGTCGAGCCCGACGATGTCTTCGGGCAGTGTGATTTTGACCTTGCCGTTCAGCAACTTTTTGCAGGCGTCGATCTGATCTCGCTCGCACAGTGAGTCGCCAATCGAATAGTTCTTCGCGGCGAGAAAGGTGAAGCACATGCCGCCCCCGATCAACAGTTGGTCGACGACCCTTGACAGCGCCTCGATCACACCGAGCTTGTCGCTGATCTTCGCGCCACCCAATACGGCGACAAATGGCCGCTTCGGGTTCGATCTGAGCTGGGTCAAAATCTCAAGTTCGCGCTGCAACAACCGACCGGCGGCCGACGGCAGAGTTCGTGGCGGCCCGACGACCGACGCGTGGGCGCGGTGCGCGGCACCAAAAGCATCGTTCACATAGCAGTCGACATCGGTGACCAGTTTTGCGACGAACGATGGGTCGTCTTTTTCTTCACCGGGGTCGAACCTCAGGTTTTCGAGCAACCCGACACCCGGCGCGAGTTGCGCCAGTCGGTCGCGAATCGGCTGCATCGAATATCTCGGCTCGGGCTTTCCTTTTGGTCGACCAAGGTGGCTGGCGCAGACCACTTTTGCCCCGCGACTCGTCAACCAATTGAGCGTCTCGAGCGAACGACGCATGCGAAAATCGTCGACGATCACTCGGTTCGAGTCGGGCCCCGACATCGGAACATTGAAATCGGTTCGCACGAGCACGGTCTTGCCGCGCACGTCACCCAAGTCTTCTAATCTTGGGATCATTTACGGCTTCAGCGCGACCCCGATGAAAGCGGTGATATCCACGAGACGATTCGAATATCCCCATTCGTTGTCGTACCAACCCAATACTTTGACCAACGAGCCCATGCTCATCGTCAGATCTTTGTCGAAAATGCAACTGTGCGGGTTCGTCACCACATCGCTCGAGACGATCGGATCGGCGCAGTATTCAAGAATCCCCTTCAACGAACCCTCTGCGGCGCTCTTGTAAGCGGCGTTGATTTCTTCGATCGAGGCCGGCTTTTTCAGGTTGGCGACGAAGTCAGTGATCGATCCCGTGGGCACGGGCACACGCAGCGAGGTGCCGTCGAGTTTTCCTTTCATCGCCTGCATCACAAGGCTTGTCGCACGGGCGGCGCCCGTGCTCGTCGGGATGATATTGATCGCGGCCGCTCTCGCCCGTCGCAGATCGCTGTGCGGCAAGTCGACAATCGATTGGTCGCCGGTGTAGGCATGAATCGTGGTCATCAAGCCATTTTCGACGCCGAATGCGTCGTCGAGCACTTTGACCAACGGCACGAAACAATTCGTGGTGCAACTCGCATTCGAGACGACTTTGTGCTTTTTGGCGTCAAAATCGTTGTGGTTCACGCCGTAAACAAAGGTTGCATCGGCATTCGTCGCCGGGGCCGACACCACGACGCATTTCGCACCGGCATCAAGATGCGCGGCCGCCTTCTCGCGATCGGTGAAAAATCCGGTCGACTCGATGACGATGTCGACACCCAACGCACCCCAGCCAAGTTCTTTTGGGTCGCGCTTCGACAAAACCTTGAGCGTTTTCGAATCGATGCTTATGCCGTCGTCAGTGGCGCTGATTTTGTTTGGTAGCATCCCCAGAACCGAGTCGTATTTGAGCAGATGGGCCATCGTCTTCAACGACCCGACATCGTTGACCGCAACGATCTCGATGTCGGCTCCAGTCTGTTTTGCGGCGCGGTAAAAGTTCCTTCCGATGCGGCCGAAGCCGTTGATTCCAACCCGAATAGTCATGCCAAAACCTTAGTCGGCTTTGACGATTATCTAGAAATATCGCGATGCGTCACGCGCGGTTTGTGCGAATTTTCAGACAACCAATTGTTGATCTGCTCGGCGATCACCACCGAGCGATGTCTTCCACCGGTGCAACCGATGGCCAACGTCAAATAGCTCTTGCCCTCCGCCTTGTACGCGGGCAACAAGAACTGCAACAACGACTCGAGGTGGGCCAGAAACTTCGTGGTCAATTCATTGCTCAACACGAAATCGCGCACGGCGGCGTCGAGACCCGACAACTGACGAAGGTTTTCGTCCCAGTGCGGGTTCGGCAAAAATCGGACATCGAACACCAGATCGACATCCAACGGAATTCCGTGTTTGTAGCCGAATGAAACCACCGAAACTTGCATCGAATCATCGGCGCCAGTTTCCGAAAACATCTCGGTGAGTTGGTTCTTGAGTTGATGAATCGTGAGATTGGTCGTATCGATCACCAGATCGGCTTCGGCCTTGACCGATTCAAGCAGCGAACGCTCCGTTGAGACGGCCTGCTCGATGCCCGAGTTGCCTTCGGCGAGCGGATGCTTGCGTCGCGTCGCGCCATATCGTTTGACCAATTCGGCGACTGTGGCATCGAGGAACAACATGCGAACCCGGTGCCCCGAATTGCGCAATCTCTTCAGCACATCGACGACGTCTCGCTGGGCCGTCGTCGAGCCGACAACCAGGGCGAGTTTTGCCAACGTCTCGCCCACGGCGGCGATTTCGACGACTTTGTCGATGAGTTCGGTCGGCATGTTGTCGACTACGAACCATCCCAGATCTTCAAGGTCGTCAGCCGCTTGCGATCGCCCTGCTCCGGAAAGACCCGTGATCAGAAGTATGTCAGCCACTGCTATTTAGGCTACCTATGCCTCGTCTTGCGCATCCGCATGAAAACGCACGTACACCCTCTCGGCGACCGAATCGGGCAACCAACTGAGTCGGCTCAGGTCGGCTCGTGTCGCCGATTTGACTCGACCGACACCACCCAACTCGGCGATGAGTTTTTTCGCCCGTGCGTCACCCAGACCCTTGATTCCCTCGAGTTCGCTCTTGACCATTCTCTTGCCGCGCAACTCGCGGTGAAATTTGTTGGCGAACCGGTGCGCCTCGTCGCGAATCACCTGAAGCATGAACAACGCGTCGCTACCGCGCGGAATATCTACGGGATCGCTGTTGCCCGGCACGAAGACCTGCTCGAGTTTTTTGGCCAACGACGCCACCGGAATTTCGTGTTCAAGACCTAGTTCGCGCACCACATCTTCGGCGACACCGAGTTGCCCCTTGCCGCCATCGACAAGCAATAGTTGCGGGGCATACGAAAACTTGCCCGGTCGAGCACCGCGTTCGTTGATCGGCAGGTCGCGCTCTTTGACGTAGGCGCCAAGTCGTCGGCTCAGCACTTCGCGCATCGCCGCATAGTCGTCGTTGCCTTGACCGCTCTTGATTTTGAATTTTCGGTAGTCGCGCTTCAGCGGCAGACCATCTTCCAATACGACCATCGACCCGACATAATCGGCGCCCTGCAGGTGCGCCATGTCGTAGCACTCGATTCTCAGCGGCACCTCGGGCAGACCGAGCAAATCTTGCAGTTCGTTCAACGCACGGGTTCGTGCGGTGTGGTCTGACGCGCGACGAAGTCGATGTCGGTTCAACTCATGCTTCGCATTTTGCATCACCAGTTCGTGCAGTTCTCGCTTGTCGCCCCGTTGCGGCACCCGAATTTCGACTTTGTTCGCCCGCTCCTGAGAGAGCCACTCTTCCAGTGTCTCGAAGCGCTCGGGCTCGGTCGGCACCACGACCAGTTTTGGTACGCCAAGAATCGGGGCCACATCATAGAGGCGCTCGACGACGAGACCCGCCAAACGACTCGGCGTGACCTCTTCGACTTTGTCGACGATGAAACCCCTTCGACCCACGACCCGACCCTTGCGCACGAAGAACACTTGTACCGCCGCTTCGAACTCGTCCTCGGCGATGCCGATGACATCGATGTCTTCATCTCTTTCGCCCACCATCTGCTGGCGTTCGAGGGCGAGTTTGATCGCCTCGAGTTGGTCACGAAACTTTGCCGCCCGCTCGAACTCGTGGCTCTGCGCACTTTCCGACATTTGTTGTTCGAGGCGTTGCAGCACGGTTTCGCTCTCGCCATCCATGACTTTCAAGAAATCTTCGACCAACTCGGCATAGCGATCAGCCTCGACGCTCTTGACGCATGGCCCCGAACATTTTTCGATGTGAAACAACAGACATGGCCGCCCCAGACGCTCGTGTTGTTTGAACGTCGACGACGAACATGTCCTGATCGGGAACGACTTGAGCAACAAGTCGAGCGTCTCGTGAATCGCCCAAGGGTGCGGATACGGCCCGAAATACCGAGTGCCCTTTCGTTTTCGACCTCGCATCACCATCGCTCGTGGCCACGGCTCGTCTACGGTCACCGCCAAAAACGGATAACTCTTGTCGTCACGCAGGCGAATATTGAACCGCGGCGAATATCGGTTGATCAAGCTGTGCTCGAGAATCAGGGCCTCGACCTCGTTGCGAACCTCGATCCATTCGACCGTCGCTGCGGCGTCGACCATGTTCGCAGTGCGCGGATGCAGCGTTTCGGGGTTCACGAAATAACTTCCGATTCGAGCCCGAAGATTGTTGGCCTTGCCGACATAGATCACCCGACCTGCGCCGTCTTTGAATTGATAACTGCCGGGCGCCTCAGGTATCGATCCCGTTGGGCGTTGCATCATCTCGCCTAGTCCAAAATTTTCGCGAGGTATTTCCCCGTGTGCGAGCCCGAGATTTTCGCCACCGCCTCGGGCGAACCTTCGGCGACGATCGTTCCGCCTCCGTTGCCACCCTCTGGGCCCAGATCGATGACCCAATCGGCGGTCTTGATCACGTCGAGATTGTGTTCGATCACCAACACGGTGTTGCCGCCCTCCACGAGTCGCGAAAGCACGACCAATAGCCGGCGCACGTCTTCGAAGTGCAGACCCGTGGTCGGTTCGTCGAGCAGATAGATCGTTCGACCGGTGCTTCGCTTCGAAAGCTCGCTGGCGAGTTTCACCCGTTGCGCCTCGCCGCCCGACAAGGTCGGCGCAGATTGCCCGAGCCTGACATAGCCCAGACCCACGTCGACGAATGTTTGCATGTGGCGGGCGATGCGCGGCTGGTTGGCGAAGAAATCGACGGCGTCACTGATCGGCATGTCGAGGATCTCGGCGACGTTCTTGCCCTTGAAAGTGATGTCGAGGGTGTCGCGGTTGTATCGGGCGCCCTTGCAGACTTCACAGGGCACATATACGTCGGGCAGAAAGTGCATCTCGATTTTTAGGGTGCCGTCACCCGAGCAGGCTTCGCACCTTCCACCGGGAACGTTGAAACTGAATCGACCGGGTTGATATCCGCGAATCTTCGCCTCGGGCGTGGATGCGAATAACTTTCGGATGTCATCGAACACCCCCGTATAGGTTGCGGGGTTCGATCGCGGCGTTCGACCGATCGGCGATTGGTCCATGTCGATGACCTTGTCGAGGTGCACGACGCCGTCGACACCGGTGTGACGACCCGGCGCCTCTTTCGACTTGTAGATCTTCTGCATCAACGACGGAAACAAAATGTCGCGAACCAACGTGCTCTTGCCGCTTCCCGAGACCCCCGTGATGGCGACGAAACAACCCAGCGGAATCTTGACGTTCAAATTCTTGAGATTGTGCTCGCGCGCGCCTCGTATCGTGAGAAACTCCTTGCCCGGCTTGCGCCGCATCGACGGGGTTTCGATCGTGCGTTGCCCCGACAGATATTGCCCCGTGATTGAATCTTTGACCTTGAACACACCTTTGACCGGCCCGCTGTAGACGACCTGCCCGCCGTGTTCGCCTGCGCCCGGCCCGATATCGATCATCCAGTCACTGGCCTTGATCGTGTCTTCGTCGTGCTCGACGACGATGACCGTGTTGCCGAGATCGCGCAAGCGTTGCAAGGTTTCGATCAGACGATGATTGTCGCGCTGATGCAAACCGATGCTCGGCTCATCGAGCACATAGAGGGTGCCCACCAGACCCGAACCGATCTGGCTGGCCAGTCGAATTCTTTGGGCTTCACCACCCGCCAACGTGCCCGCGGCCCGCGACAGCGTGAGGTAATCGAGGCCCACATCCAACAAAAAGCCCAATCGCGCGTTGATCTCTTTGGTGACTCTCTCAGCGATCATCATGTCGCGATCGGAGAGTTTCAGTGCGGCGAGAAACTTCGCCGATTCACCGATCGACATCGCACAAACCTCGGAAATATTCTTGCCCTCGACCAGCACGGCCAAAGACGAGGGCTTGAGTCGTGCACCATCGCACGACGGACAAGGCACTTCGCGCATGTAACTCTCGAATTGCTCGCGCGACGAGTCGCTCTCCGCGCCCTCGTGTCGGCGCTTGATCCATGGAATTACGCCTTCGTATGACGTGCTGTACTCGCGAACACGCCCATAACGATTCCGATACTTGACGATCATGTTGTCATCGACGCCGTTCATCACGATTTTCTGCGCCTTTGCCGAGAGTTTCGACCACTTTTTTTCGAGGTCGATATCGAATCGATCGGCGACCGCGTCGAGCATTCGCGTGAAGTATTGGGTGTGCGCCGAGCGCCACGGGGCGATCGCCCCCTCGTTGATGCTCAAGTTGGGATCCGGCACGACCAGATCGACGTCCACTTCATATTTGGTGCCGAGACCCAGACATGTTTCGCAGGCGCCATAGGGCGAGTTGAACGAAAAATTTCTTGGCGCGAGATCCTCGTAACTCGTGCCGCATTTCGGGCAGGCCAAATGCTGACTGAAAGTGATCGGCTCGCCGCCGTCGACGATCTCCACCTCGGCCACACCGTTGGCGAGTTTGAGGGCCGTTTCGAGCGAGTCGGTCAGTCGTCTGGTGATTCCGTCCCGACAAACCAGACGATCGACGACGATGTCGATCTGGTGTTGCTCGTATTTCGCCAGGCGCGTTGGCTTCTTCAGAAACTCGTTGATCTCGACAACTTCGCCGTCCACGCGCGCACGCGAAAAACCCTGGCCAGCGAGTTCTTGAAGCAAGTTGTCGTATTCGCCCTTTCGTCCCCGAACGACTGGCGCCAAGATTTGGAAGCGGGTGCCCTCGTCGAATTTGAGGATTCGATCCACGATTTGTTGCGGGCTTTGGCGCGACAATTTCGTCATGTCGTTCGCGCAATGTTGAACCCCGATTCGGGCGTACAGGAGTCGCAGATAGTCGTAAACCTCGGTGATCGTGCCGACGGTCGACCGTGGGTTGCGCGAAGACGATTTCTGGTCGATCGAAATCGCCGGCGAAAGACCGTCGATCAGATCCACATCGGGTTTGTCCATCTGACCGAGAAACTGACGGGCATACGCGCTGAGCGACTCGACATAGCGTCTTTGCCCCTCGGCGTAGATCGTGTCGAAAGCCAGGCTCGATTTGCCCGAGCCCGACAGACCGGTGAGCACGATCAACTGGTCACGCGGCAACTCGACGCTGATGTTTTTCAGGTTGTGCTCACGGGCACCACGAACGACGATCTGATTTGCCATCACAGGCAGGCTACAAAGTGTTACTGGGCGTCCCGTAGCTCGCGCTTGAGTTCCTTGATTTCATCCCTGAGACGTGCGGCATACTCGAATCGCAATTCTTCGGCGGCCTGGTTCATTTCTTCTTCAAGGGTGAATATCAGCCTCGCCAATTCGCCCTCGGGCAAGGCGCGCAACTCGCGCACAACCCTGTCGCGTTCGTGGTCTTTTCGCTTTCCCTTGCCCGGCATCGGGGCCGTGCTGTTCGGGCGAAGCACCGAAAGTATGTCGCCAATCGCCTTGCGCACGGTTTGTGGATTGATGTTGTGCCTAGCGTTGTACTCGATCTGCAGTCTCCGGCGTCGGGTCGTTTCGGCGATCGCCTCGTTCATCGCCGCCGTGCGGTTGTCGGCGTACATGATCACCTGCCCGTCGACGTTGCGCGCCGCCCGCCCGATCATTTGGATCAACGAAGTTTGGCTGCGCAAAAAGCCCTGCTTGTCGGCGTCCAAAATCGCCACGAGCGACACCTCGGGGAGATCCAGGCCCTCGCGCAGCAGGTTGATGCCGACCAGAACGTCGAATTCACCGAGTCGCAACGCCCGCAGAATTTCGATTCGCTCGATCGTGTCGATGTTCGAGTGCAAATACCGAACTCGCAAGCCCTGTTCGATCAGATACTCGCTGAGGTCTTCGGACATCTTTTTCGTCAATGTCGTGACCAGGGTTCGATCACCCTGGGCGGTTTTGGTCTTGATCGTCTGAATCAGATCGTCGATCTGGCCCTTGGTCGGTCGAACGATCACCTCGGGGTCGATCAAGCCCGTCGGCCTGACGATCTGTTCCACGACTTGGTCACTGAGTTCGAGTTCGAACTTGGCGGGCGTGGCCGAGAGAAAAATGCATTGGTTCACTCGCTCCATCGTCTCTTCGAATCGCAACGGACGATTGTCCATCGCCGACGGCAATCGAAAGCCATACTCGACCAAAGTCTGTTTGCGACTTCTGTCGCCGGCGAATTGGCCGTGCAATTGCGGCACCGCGACATGGCTCTCGTCGATCACGAGCAAGAAATCTTTCGGGAAATAGTCGAGCAGGGTGAACGGCGGTTCGCCGGGCTGACGACCGTCGATGTGCATCGAATAGTTCTCGATTCCGTTGCAGTAACCGACCTCTTTCATCATTTCGATGTCGAACATCGTGCGCTGGCGAATTCTCTGCGCCTCGAGAAGTTTGTTTTGCGCCTCAAAAAATTTGAGTTGTATGGCCAGTTCTGATTCGATGTTCTCGATCGCCCTGCGCATTCGCTCTTCGCCCGCCACATAGTGCGTCGCAGGAAAGATGACGACCTCAGAAAGATCGCGCAGGGTTTCACCCGTCACGGGGTCGACGACGCTGATCCGTTCGACCGTGTCGCCGAACATCTCGAGGCGTGTTATCGACTCTTCGTACGCGGGGTGAACCTCGATCGTGTCGCCCCGCACCCGAAAATTGCCGCGCCCGAGCGTCATGTCGTTGCGGTCGTATTGCAGGTCGACCAATCGCGACAAGATGCTTCGCTGGTCGTAATCGACGCCCGTGTGCAGTTCAAGCAGATTGCCCCGATACTCGCCCGGGTCTCCCATGCCGTAGATGCAACTCACCGATGCCACCACGATCGTGTCGCGCCGCGTCAACAGCGCCGCCGTCGCCGAGTGCCGCAGACGATCGATCTCGTCATTGATCGAAGAATCTTTTTCAATGAATGTGTCGCTCGAGGCGATGTAGGCCTCGGGCTGGTAATAGTCGTAGTAACTCACGAAATATTCGACGCGATTGTTGGGAAAGAACTCGCGCATCTCTTGGGCCAACTGCGCCGCCAAAGACTTGTTCGGCGCCAAGATCAAAGTCGGCCGCTGGACCTGTTCGATCGTCCAGGCGATGGTCGCCGACTTGCCCGAGCCGGTGATGCCGAGAAGAGTTTGAAATCGATCGCCGCGTTCGACGCCTTCGGCCAACTTGGCGATCGCCTTTGGTTGGTCGCCGGCGGGCTCGAACGGCGACTCGACAACGAACTTGCGCTCGGTCATCGCAGAGACAGAATCCATGCCCATGCACTCTCGACCTGCTCGGCGAGTCTGGCGCGGTCGCCCGAGTTGTCGATCACGCGATCGGCGATCGCCAGACGACTTTCGCGACTCGCCTGCTTCTCGATGCGCGCACGAGCGTCTTCAACCTTCATCGTGCGCTGCTCGATCAGTCGCTGAATCGCGATCTCGGGGTCAAGGTCGACAACCAACACGCCGTCGAGCCCCTCGCGCGGGTTTTCGACCAACAGCGGAATATCCAGAACCACCACTTTGTCGGTGGCCCTCAGGCTCTCGACACGATCGTTCATCACCCGGCGCACGATCGGATGAATCAGGGCGTTTAGTTTGAGCAGAAGATCGTTGTCGCTGAAAACCTTCGCCGCCACGGCGGCGCGATTCAAGGTGCCGTCAGCACTCACAATTTCTCGGCCGAGCATCTCGACCATTTTTGCGAACACTTCGCCGCCGGGCTGCTGCAATTCGCGCACGACGACGTCGGCGTCGACGATTTCGGCGCCGCGGGCGGCCAGCAAACGAGAAACTTCAGATTTGCCCGAGCCGATTCCGCCGGTCAGACCAATGAGAATCATCAGATACTCACCGTATCTGAGCGCCTATGTCGTCAGCCTGCCGTTGGCTCTTGCTCAACCTTCGGCGTCGCAGATGAATCGCCCTCGTTCGGGTCGAAATATTCCGCCCACGCCGATTCGCGCGTCAAGTCGTCGCCGCTGACCCAGTTGCCCTGCTCGTCGGTCTGGAACTGGCCGCGATATTCCTCGGCCAACTCTCCGCCTTCGGCGGCCTGCTTGATCGAGAGGCTGATCCGACGACGAACCAAATCGAGGTCGATGATTTTCACCCAGAGTTCTTCGCCGGGTGTGACCACTTGCTCCGGTGCTTCGACATGGTGGGTCGACATCTCGGAGATGTGAACGAGCCCTTCGATGCCGTCACCGACCTGCACGAAACCGCCGAACGGCACCAATTTCGAAACCCTGCCATAAACGAGCTGGCCGACCTGATGGCTCAGGGCGAACTCCTGCCACGGGTCTTGCTGCGTCGCCTTGAGCGAAAGACTGATGCGATCGCGCTCACGGTCGATTTCGAGAACCTTCACCGAAACTTCGTCGCCAATTTTGACGACCGCGCTCGGGTCTTCGACGTGCTTCCACGAGAGTTCGGATACATGGATCAAGCCGTCCATGCCGCCGAGGTCGACGAACGCGCCAAACGTGACGACGCTCGAAATTCGGCCCTTGCGAACTTCTCCGACCGCGAGATTCTCGAGGAAATCCGACTGCGAACCCTTTTGCGTCTCCTCGAGCAAAGCGCGACGCGACAGCACGACATTGTTGCGTTGACGATCGAGTTCGAGAATCTTGGCCGTGATTCGCTGACCCAAATATGGGGCCAGGTCGCGCACGCGACGAAGTTCGACCAGAGATGCCGGCAAAAAGCCGCGCAAACCGATGTCGACGATCAAACCGCCTTTGACGGCCTCGATGACCACGCCCTCGACGGTGCCGTCGGCCTTCTTGATCGCCTCGATGTCCCCCCATGCACGCTCGTATTGGGCGCGTTTCTTCGAAAGAAGAAGACGACCTTCTTTGTCTTCGAGCGTCAAAATGAGAGTTTCGATCTTGTCGCCGACCTTGACGATCGTGTTCGGATCGGCATCGTGACGGATCGAGAGTTCACGATTCAAGATCACGCCCTCGGTCTTGTAGCCGATTTCAACCAAAACTTCGTCGCGGGTGATTCTGGCGACGGTACCGGTGACGAGTTTGCCTTCTTTGAGCTCAACGATCGTGTCGTTGATCGAATCAGCGAACGATACGTCTCGCTCGGTGACCTTTCGCGGGGTGTAGTTGCCTTCGGCGTCGAATGAGCCCATTTCGGGTGACGACATCAATTGAGTTGCTGACACTTTCATTGCTTTCAGGTGGATAGGAGAGGTGGATAGGACGCTTCAGCCTATCTGTGCGAACCCCCGCAATAGACCAGAGTCACGCCTTGGCCGAGGCCCAACTGTCACCCCAGGCCAGGTTCACCTCGAGCGGCACCGCCAGTTCTGCCGCCCCGAGCATCGTCTCGCGAACCAGCGTCTCGATCTCGGTCTTCTCATTGATTCGACCTTCGACGATCACCTCGTCGTGCACCTGCAACACCAACCGCGATTTGAAACCCTCTGCTTCGAGCGATGCGTCGAGGCGTACCAAAGCGACCTTGAAGATGTCGGCCGCCAAGCCTTGGATTCCCGAGTTCATGGCCTGACGTTCACCAACCTGCCTGATGCGAAAGTTGGGGTGCTGCAGTTCGGGTATCGCGCGACGTCGGCCGAACAAAGTTTCGGTGTAACCGCGCTTGCGCGCCTCCTCGACGGTTTCATCCATGTATTTCTTCACCCGCGGGAACGCCGCGAAATACGCATCGAGGATTTCGCTGGCCTCGGCGACGCCGATCGCGAGTCGTTGCGCCAAGCCGTACGCCTCCATTCCGTATGCCAAACCATATGAAACCATCTTGGCTTTGGCTCGTTGTTCGCTGGTCACATTCGCCGCCTTGACTCCGAACACGCTGGCCGCGGTCGCGTTGTGCACATCGACCTTGTTGTTGAACGCCTCGATCAAACCCGGGTCATTGGCCAAATGGGCGATGCATCGCAATTCGATTTGGTTGTAGTCGGCGACCAGAAACTCGCAGTCATCACCGGGTACAAAAGCGATGCGAAACACTTTGCCCTGCTCGCTTCGAATCGGAATGTTGTGCAGGTTGGGTTGATCGCTGCTCAATCTTCCGGTGCGGGCCACCGTCTGGTTGAAGGTGGCATGGATCCGACCATCGCTTTCGACCGCGGCGATCAGGCCCTCGCCATAGGTCGATCGAAGTTTTTCCAACTCCCTGTATTCGAGCAGAGGGTCGATGAACTCGGGCCATTGATCTTTCAGTTTCTCGAGCGTCGCCGCATCGGTGCTGAAACCGGTCTTGTTCTTCTTTCCGGGTGTGAGTTTCTTGTCTTCGTAGAGGATCTTGCGCAATTGAATCGGCGAATTCAAATTGAACTCTTGCTTGGCGATCGCGTGCAACTTTCTTGTCAGGTTCAAACACTCGGTCGTCAAGCGCTGGTTGATTTCCGAAAGTTGCGCCTTGTCGACGGCGACCCCGAGATGTTCCATTTTCGCCAACACCCTGACCAGGGGCTGTTCGATTTCGAAATACAGCTTCTCGAGTTTCAGGCCGCTTAGCGAACGAACTATCGCATCAGCGACCAGGCCGACACTCGTCGCCTCGATCGCCGCCGTCGTCTTGGCCGCACCATCGGTGTCGGCCGACTCGAAGTTCAATTGCCCCTCGTCGACCTGTGAACCTGAGGTTGCGAACTCTGCGCCAGCGAACTTTTCGACCACCTGGCGAATCTCGTAGCGGGCCTCCGACGGGTCGATCAAATATGCGCCGAGCGCCGTGTCCAGTTGCAGCCCGCGCATGTCGATACCCCGACCCAGCATGCTGCGCATCAACGGCTTGGTGTTGTGGCCACGAAACTTCAAATCGCCGAGTCTCTTCTTCAGTTCGGCGGTCGTGAGCAGTTGTTCGGGTATCCACGAAACCTTTGCGGCGACGGCATCGACCAAAACCGCGATCCCCAAGATTTCGGATCGACCCGCCTCTCCGCGCCACGCCGCCGCGAGATCGCACACCGCATGTCGCGACAGTGCGGCGGCGGCTTCATCTGCCGAACTCGCCTCGGTTATCTCTACGGAAATCGTCTTCGGCGAATCACCCGCCGGACTCGCCGAATCTGGGACGATCTCGATTCCCGAAAAGTGTTTGGTCGCCTCGACAAAGCGCGAAAACATGGTTTTGAACTCGAACAACGCGAATATCTTCTTGACCTCGGCAGTGTTGGGCCGCGGCGCCAGATCGTGGATGTCGATCGAGACGGGGGCGTCTTTGCGCAGCACCATCAACTTGGCGTTGCGCGTCACTCGCTCGCGACTTTCGAGCAGGGCTTGTTTCAACTTCGGTGTCTGCTCGTCGGCGTTGTCGAACACCGCCTCGATTGTCTTGTATTTGGTGATCAGTTTCGCCGCCGTCTTTTCACCCACCCCCGGCACGCCCTCGAGGTTGTCGCTAGGGTCGCCGCGCAACGCCGCATACTCGGCGTATTGCCGTGGCGTGACGCCGGTGCGCTCGACGATGCCCGCCTCGTCGTACATCGCGTAGTCGCTGACTCCGCGTTTGTTGTAGAGCACGCGTATGTATGGGTCTGAAACCAACTGATAGTTGTCGCGGTCGCCCGTGACGATGATCAGTTCGTCTCGTGCCTTGAGCGCCCGATCGGCGATGGTGGCGATCAGGTCGTCGCCCTCGAAACCCGCGGCGTCGATCGCCGTGACGCCCATCTTCGACAGCATCTCCCGAATCAAGTCGAGTTGCTGATACAAAATGTCGGGCTGACTCTCGCGTTGCGCCTTGTATTCGGGCGCCGACTCGTGACGAAACGTCGGCTCCTTGCGATCAAAAACGACGACCACGCCGTCGGGCTTGTGGTCGCGGATCAGGGTCAACAACATCGAAGTGAAACCGTAAATCGCGTTCGTCACCTGGCCGTTGGCGGTGACCATGTCGGTCGGCAAGGCGAAAAAGGCCCGATAGGCCAACGAGTTGCCGTCGAGGGCCATCAACTTCATAAGTTCAGGGATTCAGGGTTCCGGCGATTTTCCGCCCGGGCATCTCGCCCGTTCGTTTTCGCTTCGACATCGCCATCCGCCGAATCAAGACGAAGGCGTCGTTCTCCGACGTCTTGAACTTGTCGATCAGAACCCCCTTGGCTCGACCGACGGGTTTGCGAACCACAGGTTGTGCGTCGAGGGCCGCGACTTCGCCGCTCGAGGCACGCATCTCGGCGAACGCTTCGCGCTGGCTGAAAGCGGTCAACATGACCGCGGGACGGACGATCGCCCCGTCTTCGGCCAGAACGATTCGTGTCATGCCGCTCGCCACGACCTATTGCTCGAGTTTGTCGAGAAGAACATCTTGACGCGCTTCGTGATCGGCGATTTCGGACAAGAGAAACTCGTGATGCTTCTGGATCGCGCTCAGATTTCGCTGTGCCTGATGATGCGCAAGCGCGGCATCGGCGGTTTCGGCGACCATCGCTCGCAACTCTATTTCTTCGGCCTCGGCCAAGAAGAACGCCATTTGTTCAGCGGTGATGCGAAGGTCTTCGCGCAATTCGCGCAGCGACTTGACGCCCGTGCGCAGATGCTGCTCAAGAATTCTTTGACGAAAATTTCCACTGTTCATAAATTGAGTGCCCGAGGAGGGAGTCGAACCCTCACGCCCTTTCAGACAACGGATTTTGAGTCCGTCGCGTCTGCCATTCCGCCACTCGGGCTCGCGGTTCAGCGTACCGATAAAATAATACGATGGAGACGTTACGAAAGGCGCTCCGTTGACGATGCTCGCATTCACGTTTCCTGGTCAAGGTTCCCAACGACCGGGCATGGGTCAAGCCTGGGTCAACCACGAAAGTTGGGAGCTCGTCACCGAGGCGTCGGATATCGCCGGACGCGACATCGGCGACCTGTTGTTGAACGCCGACGCAGAAACTTTGAAAGACACGCGCAACGCCCAATTGACGACTTTCGTTTCGAGTCTGATGGTTCTCGACGCTGTCGAACGACTCGGCTTCGAACCAAGTCTTTGTGCGGGCCACTCGCTCGGTGAATACACCGCCCTGACCGCCAACGGCGCGCTGGGTTTCGACGACGGTGTACGTCTGGTGATCGAAAGGTCCGCGGCGATGCACGAAGCCGGTCTGAAAACACAGGGTGTGATGTCGGCGGTGCTCGGTCTGGAAGACGATCAAGTCGAGACCGCATGCCGTCGTGCCGACAGCGATGTCTGGGTGGCGAACTTCAACGCGCCAGGCCAGGTCGTGATCGCCGGCACCACCGACGGCGTGCAACTCGCGACGGACCACGCCAAAGAAATCGGCGCCAAGCGTGTCTTGCCGCTCCCCGTCTCCGGCGCTTTTCATACGCCGTTGATGACCCCGGCGCGCGACCGCCTGCGCGAGGCGATCGCCGCGGCCAAACCGCGCGACTCCGATGTGCCGATCGTTTCGAATGTCGACGCGAAAGCCCACAGCCAAGGTGCGGAGTGGGCAACACTGCTGTCGGCGCAACTTTCGAGCCCCGTCAAATGGAAACAGTGCCTACAGGCGATGCATCAAGCCGGCGTCAACAGGTTCGTCGAATTGGGGCCTGGCGGTGTTTTGACCGGCATGGCAAAGCGCACCATCGAATCGGCGCGCACTCTGAGCGTCAGCACACCCGACGAACTCGACAAGTTGATCGAATGGATGGGAGCGACGGCGCAGGCAACCCCCGTGTTGCACGAGGGCGAACATCTATTTGCCGTTGAGCGTCTTGTGGTCAGTCCCGGCGCCGGAGTTTTCGTGCCCAACAAATCGATCGCGGTCGGACAGCGAATTAGCGTTGGAGACGTGCTCGGACAAGTCGGTGAGATGGAGGTTCGCTCGCTCTTCGAGGGCGTGCTGCAAAACTTCATCAGCCTCGACGGTGAGCGTCTGACCCCGCATCAGCCCGTGGCCTGGTTACGAACGCACTGAAATGAAAATCGCATGACACTGATTCCGGCTGGCACGATCGGCGCAAAGTTTTTGGGTTGGGGCACCGCATTGCCGCCAAAAGTCGTCAGCAACGACGACCTGACAAAAACTCTCGACACCTCCGACGAGTGGATTCGCGAGCGCACGGGCATCGAGCGTCGTCATATTGGCGGCAGCACCGCAAGCCTCTCGATCGAGGCTGGTCGCAAGGCGATCGAAATGGCGGGGGTCGATCCACTTTCGATCGATGCGCTCGTCTTGTCGACGACGACACCCGATCGCACGGTTCCGGCGACGAGCGCGACCGTTCAGCACGGTCTGGGTATGCGATGCGGCGCCTTCGATGTCAACGCCGCGTGTTCCGGTTTTGTCTATGCCCTCGTCATCGCCCACGGACTCATCGCCATGGGCATGAAGCGCATCTTGATCATCGGCACCGACACGTTGTCACGCATCACCGATTGGTCAGACCGCAACACCGCGATACTCTTCGCCGACGGGTCGGGTGCGGCGATACTCGACGCGGTCTCGGGTCCGGGTCAGTTGTTGGGATGGGACTTCGACGCCGACGGATCGCTCGAGGACCTGCTCTACGCCGACATCGGCAAGACGCTGCACATGGACGGCAAAGAGGTGTTTCGCCGCGCCGTGCGAGTCATGGTCGACTCGGCCGAAAAGTCGCTCAAAGCCTCGGGACTCACCGCCAACGAAATTGACTTGATCGTGCCGCACCAGGCGAACATTCGAATCATCGAGGCGGCGTGCAAACGACTCGACATTCCGATGAGCAAAACCGCGGTGGTATTGCACGAGACGGGCAACACCTCGTCGGCGTCGATTCCGTTGGCGCTGTTCGACGCGGTCGACAATCATCGTGTCAAGAACGGCGACAATGTATTGCTGGTCGGGTTCGGCGCCGGCATGACCGCGGCGAGTGCGGTCATAAAGTGGCACAACTCATGAGTCGGGTGGTTCTCGTCACGGGCGGGTCGAAAGGCATCGGTCTCGCCTGCGCCAAGCGGTTCGCCGAACTCGGCGACAAGGTCGCGATCACCTACAACACCTCGAAGCCGACCGGCGATTTTTTCGCGGTCAAATGCGACGTCACTTCGCAAGCCGAGGTTGATGCGGCGTTCGCCGCGATCGAAGAAAAGCTTGGCGCGGTTCAAGTTCTGGTCTCGAACGCCGGAATCACGAAAGACACGCTCCTATTGCGCATGGGTGAAAGCGATTTTCAGACCGTGCTCGACGCGAACCTCACGGGGGCTTTCAGAGTTTGCAAACGAGCGACACAGGGCATGTTGCGTGCGCGGGCTGGTCGAATAATTCTGATGTCTTCGGTTGTCGGCCTTCTCGGCTCGGCGGGTCAGGCAAACTATGCCGCATCAAAAGCCGGGCTCGTGGGTCTGGCCCGATCGCTCGCGCGTGAACTCGGGTCACGATCAATCACCGTCAATGTCGTCGCGCCGGGACCCGTCGAAACCGACATGACCTCGACGCTCACGCAGGAACAAAAAGAGAAGATGCTCGCCGCCGTGCCACTCGCGCGCATGGCCGGCGCCGACGAGATTGCCGCGGTCGTAACTTTTCTCGCGTCGACCGACGCCGCCTACATAACCGGAGCGGTGATTCCAGTCGATGGCGGCCTCGGCATGGGGCACTAGGATTGCACCATGAACCAACAATTGTTCGATCGTTTCAAAAAATGCGCGGTAGATATTTTGGCGGTTGATGCCTCACAGATCGTGATGGAGGCCAGTTTCAAAGACGACCTTGGCTCCGACAGCCTCGATCTCGTCGAGTTCGTTATGGCGCTGGAAGAAGAGTTCGGCATCACCGTGCCAGAAAGCGAACTCGAGGGCGTCGACACCGTTGGCAAGGCGTTCAACCTGGTCAGCGCAAAAGTCTCCTGACATCGGAAAATTCGAGCGCGTCGACATAGTCGAGAATGACGACGACTTTCTAGTTTGATGCAAGGTGCAGGTCACAGGGTCGCGATAACCGGCTACGGCGTCGTCGCGCCGTGCGGATTGTCGAAACAAAACTTTTGGCGGGGCTTGCTCGGTTCGGGCATTTCGGGCAGCCTGACCGTCGAAATCGAAAATTGGGATCCCGCGCCGTATTTTGCCGGACCCAAAGAAGTGCGTCGGGCCGATCGGTGCGAGCAATTCGCGTTGGCCGCGGCGCAAGAGGCGATCGAACAATCGGGAACCCTGCCCTATGACGCCGCGAGAGTCGGCACCATTTTTGGCACGGGCATCGGTGGTCTGCGAACCCTCGAAGAGCAGGTGATCGTTCGGGTTGAAAAGGGTGAAAGACGCGTATCGCCCTTCTTGGTGCCGATGATGATGTCCAACGCTTCGGGCGCGGCGATTTCGATGCGATACGGATTTCAAGGTCCGGCCGAGACGATCTGCACGGCTTGCGCCGCGGCGACACACGCGATCGGTAATGCGGCCCGCCTCGTGGCATGGGGTCGATGCGACGCGGTGGTTTCAGGCGGCTCCGAGTCGGCGGCGACGATCACCGCCGTGGCTGGTTTTGCGAACATGACCGCGCTATCGACTTCGAAAATCAGCCGTCCCTTCGACGTCGAGCGCGACGGTTTCATTTTCGGCGAGGGCGCGGCGGTGTTCGTCCTCGAAAGGCTCGACAAAGCGCTTGCGCGTGGCGCAAATATTGTTGGCGAAGTTTTGGGTGCGGGCAGCAATGCCGACGCCCATCACATCACCGCCCCGTCGCCAGGCGGTGTCGGTGCGATCGCCTGCATGAAGTTGGCTCTCGAGGATGCCGGCCTGTCAGCCGAACAAATCAAGCAGGTCAACGCTCACGGCACTTCGACACCGCTGAATGATTCGGCCGAGGCGGCGGCCGTGGCACAACTCTTCACCCACAAGCCACCGATGACTTCGATCAAGGGCGTCACCGGGCATCCCCTCGGCGCGGCGGGCGCGCTCGAGGCGGCGTCGGTGTTGCTCTCGTTCGAACACCAACTTATTCCGCCGACGGCGAACACGAAGACGGTCGACCCAGAGATCAGTGGCGTAGATATCGTCACCGGCGCGGCGCGCAGTTGGCGACCGGGCCCGACGATCTCGAACAACTTTGGTTTCGGCGGCCACAACGGCTCGATCATTCTCGCGCCTTACGCCGGCTGATTTTCGAAAAAGTCCGTTTAGTTGTCGACGATCACGAACAACAGGTCGCACTCACAGGCAACCTCGCCGTTGACCCGCGCCACACCCGAACCTTTGCCCGCACGTGCCGACATGCGGCCCAACGAAACCGAGATCTCAAGCGTGTCGCCGGGTACCACCTGACGCCGAAATCGGGCGCCGTCTAGCCCGCCGAACAACGGAAGTTTGTTCTTGAATTTCTCGTCGCTGAGAATCGCACACGCCCCGACTTGCGCAATCGCCTCGCACATCAGCACGCCAGGCAGGGTCGGTCGACCCTTGAAATGCCCCTCAAAAAAAGTTTCGTCTCCGGTCAGTTTCCACACGCCCGTCGCGCTGATCCCGGGCTCGAGCGCGGTCAGCGAGTCGACGAAAAGAAACGGGGCCCGATGCGGAATTATCTCGAGCGGGGACGGCAGCGAGGTCACTTCTCCAACGCTTCGAGCAGGCTTGTCGGCGTGTCTTTCGGCGAGATCTTGTACCAGGCGTCGAGGATCTTCCCCTTTCCGTCGATCAGAAACGCCGATCGCTCGATGCCCATATATTCGCGCCCGTACATCGATTTCTTCTTCCAAACTTTGTAGGCCTTGGCGACCTTGTGGTCGGTGTCGGCGAGCAGAGTGAAACCCAGACGGTACTTCTTGTCGAATTTGTGTTGCTTCGCCGGCTCGTCGGGACTGACCCCGACGATCGCCGTCGTGCCAATCTCTTTTTTGATGTCGCGCAACAGACAAGACTGAACCGTGCAACCCGGAGTATCGGCCTTCGGAAAAAAGTAAAGAAGCACTTTCCTTTTCGCGAAGTCTTTCAGCGAAACATTCTTTCCGTGCTGATCGACGAGCGAAAGCGCAGGGGCTTTGTCGCCACTTTTCAACATGGCAACAATTTAGCGTCTGGTCTCGGCGGGGCTGTCTATCGCTCGACGAACTTCGGCGACATATTGCGCCACCGAGTCGGCACCCTCTTCGAGCAATCGGCGCACGACCGATGCACCCTGAATCACGCCGTCAGCGACGACGCAGGCCTGTCGAGCCTGCTCGGCGTTCGACACGCCGACTCCGACCAGAACGGGCATGTCGGTGATTTTTTTCAACCGTGCCGCCAGCGAGACGGCGGTCGATGCGAGTTCGGCCCTCTCGCCCGTCACGCCCAACAAGCCCACCGAATAGACGAATCCCCGCGCGCGTTCGACCACCCGCGGCAATCGGGCTTCTGGCGCCGTGGGTGCCGCCAACATCACCGTTTCGATCTTCGACGAATCGGCGGCATCACACCAAACCCCCGACTCTTCGAGCGGGAGATCGGGGACGATCGCCGCCGCGACGCCCGACTCCCGCAACGCATTGGCGAACCTCTCGTGCCCCGCGCGAAAGACCGTGTTGTAGTAACACATCACGATCAGCGGGATGCTCACATCGATAGATCGCAGCTCCTGCAGTATCGAAGTCGGTGTCGCCCCGTCGCGCAGGGCTTTCTCAGATGCCATTTGGATGATTGGCCCGTCCATCACGGGATCCGAGAATGGGATACCAATCTCGACCGCATCGGCGCCGTTGGCCGCCGCACCCCGAACCGCGTCGGCCCAACCAGCGAGACCGCCCGTTATATAAGGAATCAAGATCTTTCGCGAGTTTCGGGCTTGTCGAAGACGAGACTCGAGAACGCCCGGGGTGTGGCTCGACTGTTTCATCGCGATTTACGGTTCAGTCGAGCGAGTCGCCAAGAATCGTCATCATCTGCGCGACATCTTTGTCACCACGGCCCGAGAGATTCATCAACACGGTTTGTCCCTGAATCTTCGGTGCTTCTCTGGCGATCCACGCCACCGCATGGGCGCATTCGAGCGCGGGAATAATGCCCTCGGTGCGGGCCAAAAGTTTGAAGCCTTCGATCACCTCTTCGTCGGTCACGCTCGGATACTCGGCGCGTCCCACCGACGCCAAATACGAATGTTCTGGGCCGACGCCGGGATAGTCGAGCCCGGCGCTTATCGAGTGCGCCTCTTGAACCTGACCGTGTTCGTCTTGCATCAGATAACTCTTCATGCCGTGCACGACACCAGGGGTGCCGCGCCCGACTGCCGCACCTCCCGCAGGTTCGACGCCAACTAGGCGCGTCTCGGCGTCGATGAAGCCCGAAAAAATGCCCATCGCGTTGGAGCCGCCACCGACGCACGCCACCACCACATCGGGGTCGTTGCCGTCCGAAATGTTCTTGAATTGCTCACGCGCCTCCTTGCCGATCACGCTTTGAAACTGTCTGACGATGAACGGATACGGATGCGGCCCCATCACCGAGCCGATGCAGTAGTAACTTGTTTCGACGCTCGCCACCCAGTCGCGCATCGCCTCGTTGACGGCGTCTTTCAAAGTTCTGCTTCCAGAGTTTGCCGCTTCGACGGTGGCTCCGAGCAACTTCATGCGAAAAACATTCAGGGACTGACGCTCGATGTCAACCGCGCCCATATAGACCTTGCACTCGAGACCGAGCAACGCGGCGGCGGTGGCCGAGGCGACACCGTGCTGACCCGCGCCAGTTTCGGCGATGATCCGCTTCTTGCCCATGCGCTTTGCGAGCAGCGCCTGACCTAGCACGCTGTTGATTTTGTGCGAACCGGTGTGGTTCAAATCTTCGCGTTTGAGAATCAGGCGGATACCCAACTTCGCGCCGAGGTTGTGGCACTCGGTGAGAATCGACGGTCGACCTGCGTATTCGGCCAACAAGTCGTCGAGTTCGCCGCGAAACAACGCGTCGTTCCACGCGTCGTTGAACGCGCGTTCCAATTCTTCGCATGCCGGCACCAAAGTCTCGGGCACGAATCTGCCGCCAAACTCACCGAACCGGCCATCGACGCCCGGTGTCAACAACTCGCGGGGCGGTTTGTTTCGACTCATCTTTAAAATGTATCTGAGCCCGCGTTTATTCTTTCTCCCAATTGAAGGGTGTCGGGTCTTCTTGCACGACGGTCATTGCTTGAACTCGTTCGAGTTCGGCGAAGCCCGCGCGGGCATTTTCGATGAACTTTTTTAGTTTGATCGGATCCTTGTAACCCTGGCTCTTTTCGACTCCCGAAGAAACATCGACGCCGTAGGGCGCGGTGGCGACGATCGCCGCACCGACCGACTCGGCGGTCAAGCCCCCCGACAGCACGACCCGCACCGATTTGGGAATTTCATTCACGAGCCGACGGTCGTAGGCCACACCCGAACCCGGTGTCGACGAGTCGACGAGAATCAAATTCGTCAGATACTGATCGGCCTGTTTGGCCTCTATAGAACCTGCGACGACCGATTTGATAACCCAGGGAATGTCGACCATCACCTCGGCGACATTTTGTGCCGGCTCGTGGCCGTGCAGTTGCGCACCAAATAGACCGGCTTCGCGCATTGTTTCGACGACGCGCCGCGGATGTTCGTCGCGAAACACCCCCACTGTTATCACGCTCTGCGGCAGGCGTCGCACGATTTCGCGCACTCGCTGTGGTGCGACTTGTCGGGGCGAAGGCGCGAAAACAAAACCGATGGCGTCGGCGCCCAAGGCGACTGCCAAGAGCGCGTCTTGTTCATTGGTTATGCCGCAAATCTTGATCATGTCAGACCTGCAGATCTCTGAGACTCGAAATCTTGTCGCCTGATGTAACCAGCGACTCGCCCACCAAGATTGCCTGGTATCCCGCGTCGCGCAATCGTTGTGCATCGTCGCGGGTCTTGACGCCCGATTCGGCCACCCGCAACACATTGCTCGGCATCAACTTGACGAGTTGTTCGGCGCGTCGAGAATCAACCTGAAAAGTTTTCAAGTCCCGTTGATTCGCTCCGATCATCGTCGCCCCAATTTCGAGCGCGACATCCAGTTCGGCGGCGTCATGTGTCTCGACCAGCACATCCAAGCCAATGTCGACGCTCAACTCGTGAAACTCGGCGAGTTCTCGCCTGTCCAGTGCGGCCACGATCAACAACAGGCAATCGGCATTCATGATTTTGGCGTCACAGATATCGTTCATCGACACCGTAAAGTCTTTGCGCAACACGGGCAGACTCACGGCATTTCTCGCCGCCTGCAGATCCTGGGTCGAACCGCCGAAAAAATCCAAATCTGTCAAAACAGAGATGCACGACGCACCCCCTTGTTGATACTCGGCGGCCAGCGTCGCCGGTTGCAGGTCCGGGTTCAAATCGCCTTTCGAGGGTGATCGGCGCTTGATTTCGGCGATCACCGCCAGTTTGTCTCGCGAATCGTCACGCAATCGTTGGGCGAAACCTCGCGCCGGCGCCGACTTCCGTGCCGCAGATATGAGATCGTCAAGTTTGCGCGGGTCAGCGTGCGATCGCGCGCGGTGCTGATCCAAGATCTTTTCTAGGTACAAGAATCGCCGAGCCTCTGCGAGATCTCGGTCAAAAGCGCGTCGATCTTGACGCGACTTTGCGCCGTCGTGTCTCGCTCGCGAATCGTCACCGAGTCGTCTTCGAGCGAATCGAAATCGACGGTCACGCAGAACGGGGTGCCGATTTCGTCTTGGCGTCGATACCGACGCCCGATCGCCTGCGTCTCGTCGAAATCGCACATGTACCTCGCCGCCAAGGTCGCGTAAATCTTTTTGGCCAGCGGCGTTAGCGATTCTTTTTTGGAGAGCGGCAGAACCGCGACCTGAAACGGCGCAAGCCTCGGATGCAATCGCAAAACCGTGCGCGGTTCGTCGTTCACGACATCTTCATCGTATGCGGCGAGCAAAAATGCCGCCATCGTTCGATTCGCGCCCGCGGCTGGTTCGACGACATACGGCACATAGCGCTCGTTCGTCGCCTGATCGAAATACTCGAACTTCTGGCGCGAATGCTCGGCGTGTTGTTTCAAGTCGTAGTCGGTGCGTTGGGCGATGCCCTCGAGCTCGCCCCAACCCCACGGAAACTTGAACTCGATGTCGCTTGTTCCTGCCGAATAGTGCGAAAGTTCAGCTTTGGCATGTTCGCGAATGCGCAACATCTCTGCAGGAATGCCGTAGTCGATATACCACTGCTTGCGCGCCTTGCACCAGTATTCGTACCATCGGGCACTCTCGTTCGGGGGCACGAAGAACTCGAGCTCCATTTGCTCGAACTCGCGAGTTCGAAAAATAAAGTTTCCGGGTGTTATCTCGTTGCGAAAACTCTTGCCGACTTGGGCGATGCCGAATGGCGGCCTTTTGCGGCTCGTCTGCAAGACGTTGGTGAAGTTGACGAACATCCCCTGCGCCGTCTCGGGTCGCATGTAAACCGTCGCGCCCTCGCCCTCGATCGGGCCCGCGTGCGTTTTGAACATCAAGTTGAACGCCCGCGCCTCGGTGAAGTCGCAGCCTTTCTTTTCTTGCGGACAATCCCTCTCGTCGAGTTGGTCCTGTCGAAAGCGCCGCTTGCACACGGTGCAGTCGACCAATGGGTCGCTGAAACTGCTGAGGTGGCCGCTGGCTTCGAAAACTTGTGGCGCCCCCAAGATCGCCGTGTCGATCAGCACGACGTCGTCGCGCTGCTGCACGATGGTTCGAACCCAGGCGTCTTTCACGTTTCTCAACATCAACGAGCCCAACGGGCCGTAGTCATACGACGATCTGAAACCGCCATAGATTTCTCCGCTGGGATATACGAAACCGCGTCGTTTGCACAAATTGACGATTTGGTCCAAATCCTGCGCGGGCACTCACTCAGACTATTACAAGGTCGGTGAGTTATCGGGCAACTTTCTGCTCACATTTCGGGGCTCTCGAAAACTGCGACCGATTTCAGACGACGTTCGAGATGATGCTCCATGCACTTGGTGGCCAGCGCCGCAACCTCGCGTGTCGCACTGCTCGCCCGAAGCGACAGCGCATTGTTCAAACGCCCACCGACAATATCTTGAATGATCCCGATCGCCTCGGCAGAAATAGTTGCGCCAGACCTGCAGTCGCGACATTGTGCTCCCCCGCGAAAAACGTCGAATGCCACCAACCGGTCGCCGGGTGCCCCGCAACCGACGCAAGCCTCGACTTGGGCACCAACGCCCTCGGCCACCAGCAGTTTGAAATAAAAGGCGGCGAGCACCAGGGACGAGTCGTTCTCCGACAGCCACTGCAGCGCGCCGACCAACATTCTGTAGAGATGCTCGGTCGGCTCGTTCTCCATTCCGAGTTGGTCCACCGCCTCGAGCATCGCCAAGCCCATCGTCAGGCGATCCAAATCTGCATAAAGACCTTTGGCGCTCGTCACCAGATCGACTTGATTCACCGTGCCAAGGTTTTTGCCCGTGCTGATCAGAATGTCGACATGACTCAACGGTTCGAGCCGGGCGCCGAATCGCGACGACATCTTTCGCACGCCGTTGGCGACGGCGCGCACTTTGCCGTGGCTTTCGGTCATCATCACGATGATTCTGTCGGCTTCTCGCAGGTCATATGTGCGCAACACCACGGCTTTGTCGCGATACAGCGTCACGAGTCAACACCGCCAAAACGTCGATCGCGACGCTGAAAGTCACCGATCGCCATTTGAATGTGCTCGACATCGCACTTCAACCACGGCACGTTCAAAAAGACCAACTCACTGTACGCCAACTCCCACATCAGCGACTCGGGCACTCGGGTCGGTGAGCCCAACACCAGCACAAGGTCGGGCTCGCCCGATGCCGGTGACAGAATCGTCGCCGCCAACTTGGCTTCGTCGATGCCGTGAGTCTGGCCAATTTTGGCGATCGCGTTGACGAATCTTTCTTGTCCGTCGGCACAGGTGTCGATCACCACGATCAGTCCCGCCTCGGCGACGACCGACACCCGATCACCCGAGCGTTGACCGCCGTAGGACGAAATGATCGAGTTGCAGATCGCGGTTCGCGCGGAGGCTGAAGACTCGCCCGAGTACGGATAGATCGACAACCATCGAACGCCTACTCCGCCGACCGAGCGCACCAACGCGTCGATTTGGGCTTTCCATTGCTCGGGGCTGGTGGCGAGCCACTCGTCAACCGTGCCGGCACACACCAAAATGTGAGCCAGGTCGCTGTTCAATTCTCGAGTCGTTTTGACCACGATTTCATTCTCTCACTTCCGTGCGTCACCCTTGGGCAACCCGGAGTTGTTAGCGTTCTTGGGGTGAACACGAGGCCCCTGCACATCGCCTGCATCATGGACGGCAACGGCAGATGGGCAAGCAAACGTGGCTTGCCCCGCACGGCGGGTCATTCGGCGGGAGAAGAGTCTTTGGCCGACGCCGTTCGTGCGGCGTCGAAGCGCGATGTCGACTACCTGACGGTGTTCGGCTTCAGCACCGAAAACTGGGCTCGACCCCGTGCCGAAGTCCGGCACATTCTGGGATTGCACAAGAAACTGTTCGGTCGAATCGAAGAATTGAACGAGAACAATGTTCGCGTCAATTGGATCGGTCGCCCGTTTGATGAGCCGGGTTCCCGCACGCCCGTTTACGTGCAGCGGGCGATTCGTAACGCGATCGAGGACACCGCGAAGAACACGGGCATGGTATTGACCGTCGCCTTCGACTACGGCTCGCGCAGCGAGTTGACGAGGGCAGCGATTCAACTGGCAAAAAGTGGCGCAGATATCAACCCCGAGAACCTGCAGAAGCACCTCTATGACCCATCGCTGCCGCCGGTCGATGTGCTCGTACGAACTTCGGGTGAATTGCGCATCTCGAACTTTTTGCTGTGGCAAATCAAATCGGCCAAGATCTACTTCACCGAAAGACCGTGGCCAGATTTCGATGCGATCGAACTTGACGCGGCGATCGCGCTCACAAAAAACTGACGAATCACCCACGACTCGTCACGACGGGAAACGATAGAAAATGGCGAACCCGCTAGACCAGGAAATTCTCGACGCATTGCGTCTTGTTACGAGCACGTTGACCAACGCCGAGGAGCGCCAAGGTCAAGACGAAATGGCGGTTCTCGTCGGTCGGGCGTTGAACAAAAATCGGCACTTGATCGTTCAAGCCGGAACCGGCACGGGCAAAACTCTCGGCTACCTCGTGCCGGCGATCATCTCGGGTCGTCGCGTGGTTGTATCGACGGTCACCAAGGCGCTGCAGGATCAACTCTCACAAAGCGACCTGCCGCTATTGGCCAAAGCGCTCAACCCGACCCGAGAAGCCGAACTCACCTGGACGGTGCTCAAGGGAAGGAGCAACTACTTGTGTCGACAGCGAATCGCCGAGCTCGAAGATCGAACGCAGGCCAAATTGGATCTCGACGAGATCTCGGCGCGCGGCAAGGCCGACGTCAAACGGCTCGTCGAGTGGGCAAAGACAACCGAGACGGGTGACGAAGGTGAACTCGATTGGCAACCCCAGCGCAATGCATGGTCGATGGTCAGCGTGACGAGCGAGGAGTGTCCTGGTGCGGCCCGATGTCCGCATGGTGAAACATGTTTCGCCGAGCGCGCCCGAAGCCAAAGCCAGACCGCCGACATCGTGATCGTGAACGGCTGGCTTTACGCGCTCGACATCGTCACCGAGGGCACGATCATCGGCGAGCACGACGTCGTGATTTTCGACGAGGCCCACGAACTCGAAGATGTCGTCACCGACTCGGTCGGGCTCGCATTTTCACCGGGCCGCATCACAACGATCGGTTCGGCGATGCGTTCGATCATTCGTGACGATGCAATGTCGGGCGGTTTCGCCAAGAGCGCCGCGCGGTTGCGCGACGCCGTCGCTCCGTCCGTGAACAAGCGGGTCGCCCTGCCGATCGACGGCGAGTCGCGTGAGGCCCTCGTCGAGGTTCGGGGTCGGGCCAACGAGGCTCTCGAGTCGCTGCGAACGATCAGCACCGGTGACGAATCGGCCAAACAACGAAAGCTTCGCGCGCAGAGTTTGTGCACCAGATTCATCGAGGACCTCGACCTGGCCCTGGCCGATCGCAGCGGGTACGTCGCCTATGTGTCGGGCAACTCCGAGCGTTGTTCGCTTGAAATGCGACCGCTGAATGTCGGCCCGACGCTGCACCAGTCTGTTTGGTCGCAACGCACCGCGATTCTTACCAGTGCGACGATACCCACGAACCTGCCCCAGCGAATCGGGTTGCCCGAAGACGGCTTCGATGCGTGCAATGTCGCCAGCCCGTTCGATTACGAGAGCCACTCGTTGCTCTACTGCGCCTCGCACTTGCCGGATCCCGCACAGGGCATGCGCGACAACGCGGTGCACGCCGAGATTTCGGATTTGATCACGGCGGCCGGTGGTCGCACGCTCGCACTGTTCACCAGCTACGCGCGACTCGACGCCGCACATGACGCGCTCGCCGATCGCCTCGGTTGCCAAATTCTGAAGCAAGACGATCTGCCAAAAATGGAATTGCTGCGGGTTTTCGCCGAGGAAGAATCAACTTGCCTGTTCGCCACCCAAAGTTTCTTCCAGGGTGTCGATGTTCCGGGGCGAACTCTCAGTCTGGTGATCATCGACCGTCTCCCGTTTCCGGTGCCCACCGACCCGCTGATGAGCGCGCGACGCGACGCTTACGGAAAGTCGGCGTTCACGGCGATCGACATACCGATTGCTGCCACCAAACTCGCCCAGGCGGCGGGCAGGTTGATCCGCACTCGAACCGACATGGGCGTAGTCGCCGTGCTCGACCCGCGACTGGTGACGAAGGGTTACGGCAGGTCGATTATCGAGATGCTTCCGCCGATGGAGTTCACCAACAAGCTCGCCCGCGCGAAAGAGTTTCTCGACTACGCCGTCAAAAGTCGATAGCCCATTCCCCTCACGGTCGCAATCACTTTTGGGTTGTCGGTCGAGTCTTCGATCTTGACCCGCAATCGGCGAATGTGCGCATCCACCAATCGACTGTCGCCCAGATATTCGTAACCCCAGACAAGTTCGAGCAGTTGATCGCGCGAGAGCACCTTGTTGGCGTTTTCCATAAACACGTGCAACAATCGATATTCGGTTTTTGTCAACGGCAGTTCAACACCATTTTTCAAGACAACGCCTTGATCGCCGCGCAGTTCCAAGTCGCGCACGACATAGCGGTCTGAGGCGGTCGCGCTCGCAAGCAACGTCGTGCGTCGCAGCGCCGCCCGGATTCGCGCGGCCAATTCTTTGATGATGACCGGCTTGGTCACATAGTCGTCGGCCCCCGCCTCGAGGCCGGCCACCAGGTCATGCGTATCGGTCTGCGCTGTGACGATGATTATCGGCACGAGACTTTTGTTTCGCAGTTCGCGACACACGTCGTAGCCCGACATGTCGGGCAATCTAAGGTCGAGCAAGACCAGATCGATCGACTTGGTCTCGAACGTGCTCAGACCGGCTTGGCCGGTCGCCGCCTCGACAACTTTGTAGCCTTCGTCTTCGAGGGCCAAACGCAACGCCGCCCTGATGTGATCGTCGTCCTCGATAAACAACAGGGTCTGCACAGGGCTACATTCTGCCCGCATCCGGCGAATTGTTACCCAAATGGCACAATTCCGACCCCATTTTGTCAAACCCACCTAGCAGTATTTCGGTGTCACACCGACGGGCTGCCATGCTCCCCCTTGGCGCCCGTCGGTGGGGGTTGGCGAAATTCCCGCAATGCTTGAAGCGTGACCGTTGACTTGGGGGCCGACAAATCTCGAACATCCGCTGCTCTGCGACAGGCCTTCCACTCACGCGGTTTGCATAACCTGCTCAACCTGCTCAACCTGCGCAATCTTCGTGGGTTGCGCGGCCGCATCGTGCTCTATTTCAGTCTCAGTGCCTTTGCCGCTGCAGTCACATTGAGCATCGTCACCTATGCGTCGACGCGCGCGTATCTGCTGAACCAGCGCACCGAGGCGGCGACGACACAGGCGATCAACAACGCCCAAGTGTTGCAGGCCCTGGTCGCCACGAACCCCGCCGACGCCGGCGACATCGTCACCAACATCCGCACCGAAAAAGGTGGCTACGCCGTGTTGCACCTTGTCGCCGACGACTCATTTTTTGCCCAAGAACCACTGCGCTTCACCCAGTCGAACCTTCCCGTCGAACTTGTCAACGAGACTTTGCGTGGGTCGAGCCATCGTCAAAGATTCGAATTCAAGGGCGAGCCATACGAGGCGCTCGGAATTTCGATCAAGTCGATCAGCGCCCACTACTTCGAGGCGTTCCCGCTGAACGATGTCGAACGGACGCTCAACACGATTCGCACGACGCTCACGCTCGGCATTCTGTTGATCACGATCGCCGGCGGTGTATTCGGATTGTCGAGCAGCAACAGCGTGCTTCGACCCCTGCGCCGCGTCGCCAACGTCGCCACGGACATTGCCTCGGGTGGTCTCGATGTGCGTCTCGAGGACGAGCGCGACCCAGAACTCGCGCTGCTCGCGAGTTCGTTCAACAACATGGTCGATGCGGTGCAAAGTCGCATTCAGCGCGAAACCCGATTCGCCAGCGATGTGAGCCACGAATTGCGCTCGCCGATCACCGCGCTGACTACGGCGGTCGATGTTCTTCAGTCGCGTCGCTCCGACTTGAGCAAACGCAACCAGCAGGCCTTCGACATCATCGCCAGCCAAGTCAGACGCTTCGACAGAACCGTTTTGGACTTGCTCGAACTCTCGCGACTCGACGCCGGCGCGGGCAAAACGCAGGAAGAGACCGTGAACCTCGCCGACTTGGTCAGGCGCGTCGCACAACGACATGGTTTTGGCGATGTCGTTTTCGCGACGACACTCAACAGCGACGACCAGACCGTGCTCGACAAGCGAAGGGTCGAGCGCATCGTGCTGAACCTGCTTGAAAACGCCCGCGATCACGCCGGCGGGGCAACCGCCGTCTCGGTGACGGGCGACCAAAAAATGTTGCGAATCATCGTCGAAGACGCGGGCGCGGGCGTCGCGGTCAGCGAACGCGAGCGAATCTTCGAACGGTTCGCCCGCGGTACTGCGTCGCGCAACAGCACGGGCAGCGGTCTGGGGTTGGCGATCGTCCAGGAACACGCCCGAGCCCTGGGTGGCGAGGCATGGGTCGAAGACAACAGCAATGGCGGGGCCCGCTTCATCATTTCGATCGTGCGACAGAATCCCGAAGATTCGGATGGTCAGATCTGATGACCCGGCGTCGCCTGTCGATTTCGGTGGTGCTGGTTGCCGGCCTTTCTCTTGTTTCGTGCGGAGTACCAACCTCGAGCGAAGTGTTGTCGATCGCCGAATCTGAATTGCCCACCGAACTGCGGCTCGAGAGCACCACGACTTCGACGACGACGACCACTACTACCTCGACCGTTCCTGAAACGGCGAATGAAACGGCGACGACCATCGCCGAAGTCGTTTCCGAACCCGTCGAAATTTATTACATCAGCGCTAATCGAGTTGTCGCCACGAACCTGTCGATCGTCAGCCCCGCGACGACAGCACAAGTTTTGGCGGCTCTTGTTTCGGGGCCGCCAAGCGGTGAGGCAGGTTTGGGTTTGCGCACGGCATTACCCAAGAGCCTTGACGCAAGCGTTTTCATCACCAAGGGCGTCGCCCAAATCGACACATCGGCCGAGTTCTTGACCGAACTCACGCCAATCGACCAGCGTCTGGCAATCGCCCAACTCGTTCTGACATTCACGCGGCGCCCAGGCGTGGGGCAGGTCGTTTTTTCCGTAGAGGGCGAATTCGTCGCCGTGCCGCGCGGTCGTGGCGACCTCGCCAAACCCGGCACTGCCGTCAGTTTCGACGAGTACGCCTCACTCATCACCAGAGCCTCCGGCTAACCGTTCAAT
>Ga0194121_10000141_pt1:70000-118882 | contig 118882 bp, 104 predicted proteins | sample TA2MahCa50mmetaG_FD_148609 | JGI IMG/M metagenome (GOLD analysis project Ga0194121, IMG submission 148609) | Freshwater microbial communities from Lake Tanganyika, Tanzania - TA2015020 Mahale Deep Cast 50m | ecosystem: Environmental > Aquatic > Freshwater > Lake | place... | reverse complement strand
CGCCGAAGCATTCGCCGCCGAGGCAGGCGACGCCAAAATTGTCGTCGGCTCCTTCCAGCAGGTACAGCGCGAGGCCGTGGCTCTTGATGCCCAGCTTGTTGCAGATCGGGGCGACGTTGGGGAAGACGTAGAATGTCGCGGTCGGGTCGAGCGTTTTGAATCCCTCGATTTTGTTGAGTCCGTTCGTCAACAGCACGACCTTCTCGCGGAACTTAGCCATGACGGCGTCACGCTCGGCGGAGTCCCGTTCGAGGGCGGCTTTGCCGGCGAGTTGCACCAGCGGCGGCGTGCAACTCAGCGTGGTGTTGATCATCTTGCCGATCGATTCCACGATCTCGGCCGACGAGACCGCGAAGCCCAGCCGCCAACCGCTCATGCTGTAGCTTTTGCTGAACGTGTACGCGGCCACGCACTGCTCCATCATGCCGGGTTGAGCCAGCAGCGAATGATGCTTCCCCTTCCAGACCATGTGGCAATACGGCTCGTCGCTGAGCACCGCGATGTTCTTGCCGCGGATCAAGTCGGCGATCTCGCGCAGGTCTTGCTCGGTCTGCACGCCGCCGGTCGGGTTGTGTGGCGAGTTCAAAAAGATCGCCTTCGGTTTCGGATCGTCCTTGAGGAACGCTTCGATGTCCGCAATCGCCGGGCGGAAGCCGTTGGATTGCTTGAGCGGCTTGAACACCGCGCGAGCGCCTCGTCGCAAGATGTTCGGCGTGTACGTGGGGAAGTACGGGCTGAAGACGAGTACTCCATCATTCGGATCGAGGAACGCTTCGCAGAAGAATTGCTCGAAGACCTTTGCTCCGGGGCCGACGACGACGTTCTTCGACTCGGCGGGAATGCCGAACTCCTCGCGCACGAATTTCGCTGCGGCCGCGCGGAACTCTGGCAACCCGGGTGACGGGCAGTAATGCGACTGGTTGTTCGCGATCGCTTGCGTTCCCGTCGCTTTGGCCGACGCCGTGCTGTCGAACGGACTGTCGCCAATTTCGAGTTCAACGACGTCCTTCCCTTTTGCCTTCAACTCTTTCGCGATGGCGAGCACGGAGAAGGCGGTTTCGACGGTCAGTGATTTGGTGAACTGACTGAGTTGAGCGGGCATTGTTGGGTTCCTCCGAAGAGATGACTTTCGTCATCGGAAACAAGGGAATCACGGCCATCGGCTTACGGCAAACTGCGGTCGGCCGAACCGGGCGCTATCGTGATACAAAAAAGCCCGGCTCCTGAAGAGAAGCCGGGCGTGATGAACGAGGAGAGAAGCGGTTACTTCTTCTTCGTGCCGAAGCTGACGAACAGGACTCCCTTTTTGTCGGGGACCGAGTATCCGCCGTTGGGGGTCAAATACTTTTTGACCGAGTCGAATTCGGGCAGCTTCGAAAAGTCGATCTGCGGCAGGAGCAGACCCGCTTGGCCACCTTTGGCCATCTCCCACAACGTTTCGATCTGTGAATCGTTGCGAGAAAAGCTGACGATGGATGACTTGGCCGGAAGGTGTTCAGCGATAGTTTTGTAGGCGGCCGAATCGACCAGTGCGTCCTCATCGGTTGAGCCACGCAGCATCGACTCAATGGCAGTGACATCGTTGCTGAACATCAATTGATCTTTGCCAATTGCGAGACCAGCCGTCTTTGGCTCCAAGCCGCCGCTGATGTCGGGCACCTCGAACTCGATGATCGTCGAGCCTTGGAACTCGCGCGTCTGGCCGGGAAAGCCTTGCATCTTGGTGAGTTTCGTCAGCGTCGCCTGGAACTTCTTCGCATCTTTCAGGCCCAAGGCGACGACGATTCGATCCTGAGCCGGCTCATCGTCCTTCTTTTTACCGGGCTCGAGTACGACCTGAATGCGGCCGGAGACCACATCGATAACGTCTTTCTTGAGATGCACTTTCGGGCCACCTTCTTGCTGAGCGAACTGGTCGATCAGCGCGGCAACCGTGCCGGGACCCTGGAACATGTCGACCATCGACTCGATGGCGGTGTACGCTCCGGCGATATCCCAATTCAGCGAAAACCACGCACTGGTGCTGGCCGAGACCCACTTCGGCGGCTTCTGTTCGATGGCCGGGAATTGGAAAATGTTCATCAAGCCCTTGGTCGGCTGCTCGATGACCAAGAGCGATTTGGTGATGCTGTCAAAGTTCTCGGTGGCCATGTCATACGAGCCGCCGATCGCCTTGAGGGCGGTGATACCCAACGGGTCAAGGAATCCCATCGCCAGCGCGGCCTGAGGATTTTGAGCCGCCGCTTGCGTGACAACTGCCTGGATCAGGCTGTTCGGATTGAGGTACCAGACGAAGAGACCGTTGTCATCGTCGGTCGAACATTTTTCGAGAATCAAGTTGTAGTTGTCGTTGTCGGCAAACGTGTCGGAGTGCTTGCCGTCCCAGCGCGACAGCACGCCCTTGGCTGTGTCCAAATCAGAGCTGACGACGAGCATGGAGTCCTTGATGAAGTAGGCCATCTGATTGAATGGCCCTCCCTCTTTGAACTTCCAGCTGGTGACATTCGTCCCATCGATCTCTTCATCGTCGCTTTCGGCATTCTCTGCCAGAGCTTTCTCGGCTTTCTCCATGAGCGCGTCGACGGTCTTCTTGTTGTCGCCGAAGTCGAGGAACATCGCGACGGCAGGCTTCTTGCCTTGCGGCGTGAGCACGGCGAAGGCGAACTCGCCGCTGGGGATTTCCAGGAAGTCGTTCAGCGAAACACCGAGCTCCTTTTTGATCTCGCTGGAGACCAATTCGAGGGCCTTGGTGATTTCACCCTTGAATGGCTCGAACACCGAATCCTGCGTGAGGCTTCCAAACGCAGTTTTGAACCAGCGACCTTTCAGTTCATCGACGTCGGGAATCGAGACGTAGACCGACACATCCGGCGGTAGCAGGCGGTCGGTCGGAACGGCTTCATCTTCGGCCCGCAGACTCAAACGCGGCAGCAGTGCTGCTGCCAATGCCAACCATACGGTTCCGACACGCAACCAACGATTCATGTTCAATCCAATCAAAAAAGAGACGCCGTCCCCGACGGCTGTTTGGGTTTCACGCACGAAGCCCGTCGTACCACGCATCGGGCTTAACGGTTTCAATCCGTTCGTCGTAACGAGCGACTATTGGCCTCCCTAGCCAAGCGGGTGTTGTTGTAAGAGCGACCAAATGGACACGCAAGGCACGGTCGGATCGCAATCGAAATACCTCTCGCGGCATTGCGAGTTTCCGCGTGACAGCGATAGCCTGAACTGCGTTCGTTCGTCGAAGTCGCCTGCCTTTCTGCCGGGAGTTTGCCGATGCTGTGTGATTGGACTGTCCGTCGTTTGTGGCAATTCGTGATGTTTTGCGGTCTGAGCTTCGGATCAGTGGCCGCCGCTGAGTTTCCGTCGTTCGAACAACTTCCCGAGCGGCCTGAGCCGCCCGATCCGTTGGTAATGCTGGATGGCACTCCAGTCCGCACGCGCGATGACTGGTTCAACAAGCGACGCCCCGAATTGAAAGCTCTGTTCGAGCACTACATGTACGGCAAGGCTCCGTCGCCACCGGACAACCTTACGGCGACGATCGTCCGCACCGATGAAAAATGCCTCGACGGCAAAGCGACGCTCCGCGAGGTCACGATCAAGTTCGGCCCGAAGTCCGCGCCACCGATCAATCTGCTGCTGATTGTCCCCAACAACCGCAAGGGGCCATCACCAGTGTTCGTCGGCTTGAACTTCTGCGGCAATCACGCGGTGCTGGACGACCCCAAGATCGCGCTGCCGCCGCAGTGGATTTACAAAAGTTGTGCTGGCGTCGAAAGCGAACGCGCGACCGACAAAGGTCGCGGATCGCAAAAGAATGTTTGGGCCGCGGATCTGCTGGTCGAACGCGGCTACGCGCTGGCGACGCTCTACAACGCGGATCTCGATCCCGACACGCCCGAACTGACCGATGGCATTCATCCGTATTACTTGCCAGCCGGACAAGACAAGCTTGGTCAGAATGATTGGGGCACGATCCGAGCCTGGGCGTGGGGTCTGTCTCGCGTTGTTGATTACCTCGTAACTCGTCCGGATATCGACAAGACGCGAATCTGCGCGATCGGCCACTCGCGACTGGGCAAGACCGCGCTGTTCGCGGCGGCGTTCGACGAACGGATTGCTCTCGCTGTTCCGCATCAATCGGGGACTGGCGGCATGGCGCTGAGTCGCGACAACAAACAGGAAACCGTCACCCGCATCAACAATTCCTTCCCGCACTGGTTCAGTGACTCATTCGTGCCGTTTGGCGGACACGAAGCGAAACTGCCGATCGACCAACACATGCTCGTGGCGTTGGTCGCTCCTCGTCCGCTGTTGGACGGCGAGGGAGACCAAGACACTTGGGCCAATTTCGACAACGCGATGCTGTCGCTGAAGGGAGCGGACAAGGTCTACAAGTTTCTCGGCAATCAAGGCCTCGTCGGCAGCGGCATCGTGAACGGCGACGAACGTTTCACCGACGCGAATTGCGGCGACCTTGTCCAATATCGTCGCGACGAAAAGCACGTCCTCAACCGAGCCTATTGGCAACGCATCCTCGACTTCGCCGATCTCAAGCTGCCAAAGTAGTCGAGTCAATCCGCGATTCGAATTGTCTAGTCGCCGAGTGACTGCTCTACGTTGGTTACTTCGGATCGGTGGAACCTCGCGAGACCCGCGTCAAATCATCGCCGAGGATCGACGGGCACCAGTATTTCTCGATGTGCTCGACGATCAGTTCGGTGCCACGTGTGTGGCTGACGTACGGTTTCTCTCGCGGGTCGTACATTGCGTCGGTCAGATCGCGTGCCAACACGACGTTGAAGCCTTGCTTGACCATCTGCCGAATTCCAAACGGCCGCCCCAGTACGCACATGTTGGTATGCACGCCCATCAGCACGACATTCTTCAAGCCCTCTTGCTTGAGGTAGCTGAGAATCTCTTCGCCGTTGTCGCTGACTCCATCCCAGCCAGAGATCGTCAGCCCCGGATGCTGCCGACTGAATTTTTGAACGACCGCTCCGACCACCGGATCATCGCACGGTTGCTTCGAGACATCGACGGGAAGTTCCGGCTCGCGTTTCGGATCGACGTAGCACCACGCTTCGAGCGGAATCTCCGGCTTGAACTTTGTCGCCTGCTGCATCCGCTTGCGTTGTGGCATGTCGGCGTAGTGGTACGTGACGCCGCTGGGAGCATGAATGATGGTCGCCCCATGATTTCGCGCCGCCGTCAGCACCGCGTTCATCCGCGGCACCATTTCCGCAACACGCTCAGCGGCAGAGACGCAGTAGTGCCCGTCCCACATGTCGCAGATGATGATCGCCGTCTCCGAGGCGTTCCACACAGCCTCCTTGCTCCCTTCTTTCCATTCACCGCTGCCCTTTGCCATCTCCGAGCGAGTCCGCTGACGCAACACAAACTGTCCCGGAGTCTTCGGCTTGTTGGCAATCCGTTCTGGCGCGGTCTCTGATTTCAGGTCGGCGGTCGGCCAGCAAACAACGACCAAGATCAGTACCGCGAAGAGTCCTGTCAGCAGGCAATGTCTTCGTAAAAACAGCATGTCGAACGCCTTTTTAGAAAGAAGGGATGGACTGGAATGGTCCTCGGCAGAGTACTGTGACAATAGGGCGCCTCCAGGCGAGCGAGACTCATGGCAGAGTCCAACGATGCAACCGCGAACTCAATGAGTCCCGCAGCGGGCGCGAGAGCGAATCGCTTGATCATGAAGCATGAGTTACCCGACCAGGATTCGAACCTGGACAAACAGAACCAAAATCTGTTGTGCTACCGTTACACTATCGGGTACCGCAGGCAGAGAGTGAGTCTAGTGGAGCATGCTGGTGTGACTCAAGAGGGTTGAATGCGCCTGCGACATCGCTGCTCACGCGAACTGTGTGATGCCCGGCATCGCCATCTTGGGGAGTTCGACTTGTGTCTTCCAACCGTCGGGGAATGACGTTGGGACGAGCGACTCTTGTGAGTTGAGCATCATCTCCCAGGTGATCTGTTTGCCGGTGTAGGCGGCAGTGCGGCCCATGATGCCCATCAGAGTGCTCTTGGCCATCCGGTCGCCGTTGTTGAGCGGCTTGCCGTCGCGGATCGATTTAAAGAACTCGTCGTGTTCGGTCTGGTACATGTTGTTGCCGGGGCCTTTGTACTTCCACTCGGACTCGCCATTGATGACCGTGCCGCGCGGGCCGAGTTGGCCGCTCCCCTTCGTGCCGAGGACGTACAAATTGTTTTCGTTGTGGCAGCCGGGGGTCTGCCGCTGAGCCAGGAAGCCACGCGCGTCGTTGGCCCAGACGTAGTTCACCTCGATGTGATCGAAGATGTTGCCACCCTCTTGCGGGATCTGTCGGCCGCCGACAGCCGTGCAACTGACGGGAGGCTGATCTTGGAAGACCCAGGCCAGCCAATCGACCGTGTGGACCGCTTGCTCGACGAGTCCGTCGCCCGAGAGCCATGTGTAATTGTACCAGTTGCGGACCATCCACTCTAAATTGCTGAGTCCCTCCGGCCGCGTGTTCGCGGGAGGCATCGGCTTCACCGGACTGGTCAGGTACGTTCCGAAGACGGCCTTCACTTCACCGAGCGTTCCGTTTTGAATTTGCTCGAAGAAGGCTCGCTTGGCGTTGTCGTAGCGCCAGCAGAAGCCGGCGCAAATCGCGAGCTTCTTTTGTTTACTGACCTCGACCGACTCCATGATCGAGCGGACTCCGGGTGCGTCCGTAGCCATCGGCTTTTCAGTAAAGATGTGCTTGCCGGCCTCGACGGCGTACTTGAAATGGACCGGGCGAAAACCGGGTGGGCTGCACAGCAACGCGACGTCACACGAGTCGATGACCTTCTTGTAAGCGTCGAGCCCAACAAACTTGTGATCATCATCGACTTTGATCTTGGACTTGATCGTGTCGACCCCGGCCAAGTTTCGCAGGCTGCTGTTGAGGTTCTCGCCGAAGGCGTCCCCCATCGCGACCAGTTCGACGTTTGGGTCGGCCGACAGAGCTTCGCGAGCGGCTCCCGAACCGCGACCGCCGCAGCCGACGAGGCCGATCTTCAGTTTGTCGCTGCCAGCGGCGTAGGCTCGCGGAGCAATCGACGCGATTACTGCCGGAATCGCGACAGCGGCGGCTCCGGTTTTGAGAAAGTCGCGACGAGACGACGAGGCGGAATCAGCAGCTTGCGGGGCAGGGGTGGGCAGATTCATCGGGCAGTTCTCCACGAAACGCGGTGAGGTTGTTGCCGGGCGGGTTGAGCCAGATCAAGATGCTAACAGAGCCGACCAATGACTTTCGAGCCAGCCAGACTCAGCAAATCTTTGAGTTGCCAGACGCGACTCAGCTTGCCGATAATCTTCGCATCCGTGATGGCTGATTGAAATCTGGAGAACAGGCATGCTCGACCTGCTGTGTGATCCGCTGCGACTGCGACGAATGATGACTCGGCGAGACTCGCTGAGAGCTGGTTTTTTGGGACTCGGCGGTATGACGCTGGCCGAATTGCTTCGCTTGCGAGCTTCGGCTGCGACGAACGGTATCGCCGAGAGCAAAGACACAGCGGTCATTCTGCTGTTCGTGCATGGCGGGCCGAGTCATCTCGAAACGTACGATATGAAGCCGCAGGCTCCGAGCGACATTCGTGGGCCGTTTTCGCCGATTCGGACGAATCTGCCCGGCCTTGATGTCTGCGAGTTGCTGCCGAGGCACGCTCAGATTGCCGACAAGTACACGATTCTGCGTTCGGTCAGTCACGATCAGGCGAATCACTTCGAGGGACACGCCCGGTTCCTTTCTGGCTATGGCCAGTTTAAGGCGGGGACCAGTGAGTCGCATCATCCGATGGTCGGAGCGGTCGTGAATCGGGTGCTCGAAAACAAGCATCGCGGGCTGCCCGCCGCCGTGGCGATCAACGGCGTCTGTCTCAACGGGCCGGACTACAGCCCTGCGATCGCTCAGGGTTATTGGAGTGCTCAGTACCGCGTGCCGATCTGCAATTTCTCGTTGCGGGATTCATGGCTGACGGTTGAATCCCGGCGGCTCAACGATCGGCTGGCTGTGCAGCGCGGGTTTGACCAATTGCGGCGCGACCTCGATCAGGGAGGCGCGATGGACGCCCTCGATTCGTTCAATCGCCGAGCGATCGACATTCTCACGACCGGCAAGGCTCAGAAGGCGTTCGACATCAACCAGGAAGACCCGAAGCTGCGCGACAAGTACGGCGACGACTACTTCGGCCGCGAATGTCTGCTCGCTCGGCGGCTGGTCGAATCGGGAGTCAGCTTCGTGTCGATTCGAGTCCCCGGCAGTGGCCCGAATTCAAAGGCTCACGATTGGGACGACCACGCCGTCAACTGGGACATGCCGACCGCGATGGTCGCTCGCTCACCGCGCTACGACCAGGTTGTCACGACACTGATCGAAGACCTGTTCGATCGCGGACTCGACAAGAAGGTACTGTTGATCGTTACCGGCGAATTCGGTCGCACTCCGCGTCTCGAATTCAAAGATGGTCGCATTGGCCGCGATCATTACCCCGGAGCCATGTCGATCCTTGTCAGCGGCGGCGGAATGCCGATGGGCCAAGTCATTGGTCAAACGAATCGCTTCGGCGAGCACCCTGTCGATCTGCAACACGACCCGCATGACATCCTCGCCACGATCTACAAACACCTCGGCATCGACCACACGCAAGAATTTCTCGACCCGCAAGGACGCCCGATTCCGTTGACGCGCGGCACGCCGATTCGCGAATTGATTTGAGCTTAGCTTCGGCCTTTGAATTAGGAAGAACCCGCGCATGTCGTCAAAGCCTGTCAGCAACGAAACGTTGCTTCAACAATTGCGGTGGCGATATGCCGTCAAGAAGTTTGATCCAGCTCGCAAAGTTTCGGCCGAGGATTGGCAGACGCTGGAACAGGCGTTGGTGTTGACCCCTTCCTCGTTTGGTTTGCAGCCGTGGCGGTTTGTGGTCATCACCGATCAGGCGACGAAGGACCAGCTGGTGCCGATGTCGTGGGGGCAGCGGCAGGTCGCGGAGGCGTCGCACGTCGTTGTCTTTGCCGTGCGGAAGCCGTTGACCGAGTCAGACGTTGATGGGCATCTCGCGCGAACGGCGGAGGTTCATGGAAAGCCGGTCGAGTCATTGGCTGGATTCAAGAAAATGCTGATGAAGTCGCTGGTTCCTCCACCGGAAGGATTCGACATCCATCATTGGGCGGGGCTGCAAGCCTACATCGCTTTGGGGAATTTCATGACGTCGGCGGCGATGCTGGGTATTGATACCTGTCCGATGGAGGGGATTGTTCCGGAGAAATACGACGAACTGCTCGGTCTGCCGAGCGAGGGTTACGGCACCGTCGTCGTCTGCGTGGCTGGCTATCGAGCGGCCGACGACAAGTACGCAGCGCTCCCGAAAGTTCGCTTTCCGGCTGCCGAAGTCGTGCGGCGGATCGGTGGCTGACGACTCGCAATGTGAAGCTTTGCCGCGAAAACCACTCGATCCGCTCAGCGAAACTTTGCTCTGGCCTTCACGCCAACTGGTCGAGCATAAGGCAGTTCGTATCATTAAGCGCTTGCTGTCGCTCCGATTCTAAGAGCGCGTGCTGATCGGCATGGTTTACGAAGGCAGACGACTCGGCCACTAGCCGGCTCGCGGGGGACTCGCGCTATGACTTCATCGCCGCTTCCGGCGGATACGGCCCCTGCACAGTCGGAGACGGTCTCGACGAGTTCGGGTTTGTCTCTCGTGCGGTTGGTGCCGCTGGCGGTGATCGCCTTGTTTGCTGGACTGGGAGCGACGGTTTTGCTGGCCCGCGCCGGAGAAGTCCGCCTGATCGGATATCTCCGTGCGGAGCAATCGGTCGTGTACGCGCCGCACTCCGGTCGCGTGGAAGCGGTGCAAGCTCGTTCAGGCGAGTCGATCAAACCGCGTCAACCGCTGATTCAACTGGCCGACGAGTCACTCGATCGAGAGATCTCCGTGAAGTCGCGCGAGGTCACCTCACTGCAGGCATCTCTCGAACAGTGCCGAGCCAAAGCGGAAGTCGAAATGAGTCTGCAACGTAAGGACGTTGACGATGCTCTCCTGCGCACGCGGCTCGAGGCGGCTAAGTTCCTCCGCGAGAGTTACGCTGCCAAGTTTGAACATGTCACCCTGCGAAACCTTGCCCGGGAGTCTGCGAACCGACGATGGTTGGCGGCGAGTCCCGAGTTCCTCGTACAGCCAGAGCGGATTTTTGATTCGATTCCCGTTGAGCCGGTCGCTGTTCCTCAAGAAATGAAATTCAGCGCCGTCATGCGTCAAGAATTGGCGCTCAACTTGGCAGAGGTCAACAAAGCCTCTTCGGAGTTCTGCGAGCATCACATTGCCGAGTTGGAGAAGCTGCGCAAAGATCTGCCGGAGATGATCCGCAAGGCGGCTGGCGTGGATGTTGCCGAAGCCAAACTCGCAGAGGCGACCGAGCAACTTGAAGCGTTCAACAAGCAGAAGTCCGCGATGTCGGTCACGTCACCGGGACATGGAATCGTGGGTTCGTTCTCTAAGCGCGTGGCCGATCCGGTGGGAGTCGGTGAGGCTCTAGTCACGGTTCACGATCGCGAGCGGCCGTTCGTCGAAGTCGATGTCCCGTCTCGCGAAGTCATCAAGCTGCATGTCGGTCAGACACTGCGGCTGGACTTCGCCGGTGAAGATCGTACTGGCCGAGTGGCCTTCATCTGCCCGCAGGCTCACAACCGCAACGGTGATGCCGAGTCGTGGATCACCGTTCGTGTTCACCCCGCCGGAAAGCTGTGGCCGGAAGTCGTCATCGGCTCGGCGGTCGGCGTACGGATGAAGTAGCCCAGGCTTTTGTGGCCCGGGTGATTCGAAAAAGAGGCTGAGATCGACCGACGCACAAGCGGTCGGGTTACAAACGTTGCACCGCGACAACGTCGTCAATCGAGATCGCTTCTGAGAGTTCATGCCGCCCAGTTCCGGGCAAAGTTTCACAGAGCAACCGCAGCTTCCCATGTCGGCTTTCACGGTTGTCGGGGTAGCCAACGAAGACTCGCCCGTCGCGCGTTGTCACCCGCACGCAATGTGATTCTTCGATCCCCGGCAAGCCTTCGCAGACAAGGGCTGCAAAGCGGCTCCACGCCCAGGTCCACAACGTTCCCTGCGGATCGACTTGGCCGGCGAGGTTGATCCAGTCTTGCTCGGCTTGAAACAGTTCTTTCCAGGGCGCGGCGAGGCACCACGGTCTGAGAGTTCCCTCCAGCCATTGCTGACGTGATACGACCAGTTCGGCAAATGTGGGCATCATCTTTTCTCGTCTTGTGGTGCAGGCTGATCAACAAAGAAGCCCGGCTTCTCGAAAGAAACCGGGCTTCTCGCGAATCGAGTTCGCAAACAGCTACTTTCGAGCCAGCTTGTGCTTGAGTGGCAGCCATGCTCCGTTTTCGGTGCTGCTGGCGACGCATTGTTGGATGAAGTACATCCCTTCCACGCCGTCGTTCACGTTCGGATAAACCGTGTTGACCTTCTCCCAGGCGGTTCCGGTCGCGCGGGCGATGATTGCGTCGTACGCCGAGCGATAAATGTTGGCGAAAGCCTCGAAGAACGCTTCCGGATGGCCGGAGGGCAAGCGGCACGCGGCCTTGCCCGAGTCGTTCATATACGGCGCGTTCGGGTCGCGCGTGTAGATCGCGTGCGGCTGTCCGTTGCGCCTCAGGGTAAGCACATTCGGCTCCTCTTGCCGCCACTGAATCGCTCCCTTTGTGCCGTCGATTTCGATGAACAGATCGTTTTCGCGGCCGTGAGAAATCTGGCTGGCGGTGACGGTGCCAAGTCCTCCGTTCTCGAAACGAACGACCGCGTGCCCGTAGTCATCGAGCTTCCGACCAGCCTCGAACACTTTCAGATTGCACGAGACCGACTCCGGCAACAGGCCAGTCATGTAGCGGCCGAGGTTGTACGCGTGCGTCGCGATGTCGCCGAAGCAACCCGCTGCGCCGGACTTGCCCGGATCGGTTCGCCACGCGGCTTGTTTTTGGTCGCTCGTCTCCAGTCGCGTGCGCAGCCAGCCTTGGATGTAGCACGAACGAACCGCCTGAATCTCCCCCAGTTCGCCGGCGAGGATCATCTGCCGAGCCATTCGCACCAGCGGGTAGCCGGTGTAATTGTGCGAGACTGCGAAGACCGCTCCAGACTTGGTGACGATGTCGGCGAGCTGTTCGGCTTGAGCGAGATCAAACGTCATCGGCTTGTCACAGATGACATTGAAGCCCCCTTCGAGCGCGGCTTTGGCAATTGGGAAGTGTGTGTGATTCGGCGTGGCAACAGTGACGAAGTCGATTCGTTTATCGGCGGGGAGTTTCGATTCTTTCTCGACCAACTCTTCGATCGAGCCGTACGCGCGGTCTGGCTTGATGTCGTAGGCTGGGGCGGAGGCCTTGGCCTTCTCGGCATTCGACGAGAGCGCGCCGGCGACGAGTTCGGCTCGGTTGTCGAGGATCGCGGCGGTCGCATGGACTCGGCCGATGAAGGCTCCTTGGCCACCGCCCACCAGAGCCATCCGAAGTTTGCGATTGAGAGCGCCGTTTGTCGTGTCCATGTTGCCAATCTCCTGCGGAATGTCAGCGAGTTGAAGAGTCGGCGGTCAGTCCCCCGCCGGAATGTGCGGCGGAATTACACGGCTGCCGCGAGCAAAAATCAACGCGGGCGGGTTTTGATCGTGGTGCGCGCGGCTGGCGTGTGGCCAGTTGCACGCCAGCCGGGCACGCAACAGGCGAACTACGCGGCGTGCGGGATCGAGCCAGCCGCTTCCATCGCGATCACTTCTTCGAGGATCGACTGGTAATCCTGCGCGCCGGCGGACCTGGGCTCGTAGTCAAAGATGGATTGGCCGAAGCTCGGTGCTTCTGCGAGCTTGATGTTGCGGCGGATCTTCGTCTGGAAAATGCGGGCGTTCGCCCACGGAGCATTCGGATCGCTCGACCGCAGGAAGTTCGTCAGGTCGGCGATCACGTCGCTGGCCAGTCGCGTTCCGGTCTCGAAGAGGCAGACGACGACCCCGCTGACTTTGAGTTCGCGGTTTAATCGCCGAGTCACTCGGGCTGTCGTCTCCAGCAACTTTGATAACCCTTGTAATGCGAAAAAGTGCGGTTGCAGCGGGATGAACACTTCCTTGACCGCGGTCAACGCGTTGACGGTCAGCACTCCCAGTGATGGCGGGCAATCGATGATGACGTAGTCCACCGGCTGTGACTTCGCGAACTGCTGCAGCGTATCGCGGAGGATCAGTTCGCGGTCGGCGACATTGGCCAGTTCCATTTCGACCGCGGCGAGTTCGACGTTGGCCGGCACGACCCACAGATTCGCGGCCACCATCTGCCGGACATCGGCCAGAGTCTTGTCCCCCGCCAAGACTTGATAGATTGTCGGCGTGGAGTTGGTCGGCTCGACCCCCAGGTGCATCGAGGCGTGACCTTGCGGATCCAGATCGATCAGGCACACCTTGCGTCCGCGAGTCGCCAGCCCCGCTGCCAGATTGACGCTGGTGGTCGTCTTGCCGACGCCTCCTTTTTGATTCATCACCGCGATGGTCCGCATAAAATTCCCTTTTTGAACCGGCGGACGGCGTGGACTTCGCGAAACTCATTTTCGCGGACGGCGAGCCGACGTTGATTTCTCGTTTTGGAGGGTAGTCCAATCGCGACAAACGCCGGAAGACGAATTCGTGGTGGTAGGGGCTGACCTAGTCGCTGGGAAACCGGCTCGATAGATTGCCGCTCAATCGAAACGTTCGCTATAGGTGGCGTCCCCAAACCCATTTCTTCTGCCTCTTTGAACTTCACGGAGATTTCTCGTGGAACCTCTCGCACCTCAGCCGTTGATGGCCTCGTCGTCTCGTCGTCGTATCCCTGGTTGGCTCTGGCTGACTGCCGGAGTGGTGGTCGGATTGGGAATCGCGGCGTTCTGGCCGCATCGTCAGTTGACCGCCGCGACTTCGGATCGCAACGACAAATTTGGGATGTGTACCGTCGTCGTTTCCGAGAATTTGGAAGCGGTCTTCGTGCTGGATTTCCTCACCGGCCGGCTGACGGGAGCCTGTCTGGGCAAGCAAGGAGTCGGGTTCGTCCAGTATTTCGCAGCCGATGTGGGGGCTGATCTGCAGGTCAAAGGGGCCAAGCCGGCCTACGCGATGACTCCGGGACTGGCGCAGATTCGTTCCCGTCCCGGGACGCAACCGGCGGCGAGCGTGATTTACGTCGCCGAGATGTCCACTGGAAAAGTTGGTTGCTACGCCATCCCGTTCCTTCTGCCAAACACAAAGAATCCGATACCCGCGAAGCTCGCGCCGCTGGATGTCTACACGTTCCGCGATGCGGCCCCCGCTGAATGATCCGTGAGGGAGCGCGACATCACGCGGCTGGGAAAAGTGAATCGAGTACAGCGCGGACTTCGTCGGCGCGAAAGTTTTTGTCGATGATTGCCGACGCGCCGATGCGCCGCAGCAATTGCAACTTGGCCGGTGCGGCTTCGGCCGTGACCAGCAGAATTGGTGTGTCGGCGAACTCTGGAGTTTGCCGAAGACGACGGATCAATTCTTGGCCATCGACCCCAGACAGGTTCAGGCCGGTGACAATCAGATCAAATGATTGAGTGACCAATTCGTTCATCGCTTTAGTGCCGTCCGAGAAGTCCACAACATTGGTGAAGCCGAGGTCGTTTAACGTGTTGCGGATATGGACTCGAACGGTGAGGCTGGGATCGGCCACGAGCACAGTTAATGAACCGCGTGCATGTGCGGAAGACATCGAGCTCGGATGATCAAGCGTGGTCCCCTTTACGACGCCGGAAATCGGCCTCGCCGCGGAGGGTGGGCGTGGCGACGTGATCAAGTCGGACATCCGTATCTGGTTGAGTTCGCCGGCGACTTCGGCATCAGATAAGGTCAGTCCGCTCCGTTCAAAGGCGCGGACAACCAACGACATCGTGGCGAACCGTTCATTTGGCAACTTGGCGACCATTCGCCTGTAGAGGTTGTCCAACTCGCAGGGCATCTCCGTGCGCAGTTTCAGCAACGACGGGATGGGCTCTTGCTTGTGCAGAAGCAACGTCTCCATTGGCGTCTCGCCTCCGTACGGAGGCCGAGCCATCACCAGAAAGAAGAGCGTGCAGCCCAAGCTGTAGATGTCGGCGCGATGATCAACGAGCGACGGATTGAAGGCTTGCTCCGGCGGCATGAAATCGACTGTTCCCAAGATGCCGCCCGTTTTTGTCAGCATTGATTCGTGGCTGTCCGAGTCACCGAAAAGCTCTGTGCTGCGTACCAGACCCAAGTCGGTAATCTTGAGCGCCCCAGCCGAGTCCAGCAGCAGATTTGCCGGTTTAATATCGCAATGGATAATGCCCTGCGCATGCGCGTGCTCCAAACCGCGAGCCGCTTGCAAGATCAGCGTCGCGGACAGCCTGGGTGACAACGCACCGCGCAGTCGCACGAGTCGGTCGAGGTCGGCACCTTCGATGAACTCCATCACGAGGTAGTTTCCCGCCTCACAAACATCGGCATCATGAGCAATTACGATGTTGGGGTGCGACAGCCGCGCGATTGTCTCGACTTCGCGCTGGAAGCGTTGCACAAAGGACTTGTTGTCTCCGTGGCTCGCGGCCAGCACTTTGACCGCCACGATCCGCTTCATGCGACGGTGCCGAGCCTTGTAAACCGTCCCCATCCCACCGCTGCCCAGCTTGTCGAGAATGTCGTAATTGCCAATTTGCAGATCGCCGATCCGCCCATTGCAAACCGCCCGCGCTTGAAAAGGTGTCAACCGACCTTGCGCCGCCAGTGATTGCGCTGCCCACGCTCCGTCAAGCTTGCTGTCTTGAGCGTCGATCCATTTCAGCGTTTGATCCAATTCCTCTTCCGTCAGCAACGAACTGGCTTTGAGACGCTCACGCAGTGCCTCTCGAAGCAACAGTTCGCAGGAAAGAGGATCACCAGACATGGAGAGGTGGACCATCAAGCAGATAATGGAGAGCTCAACTCACAAGTCCCTCGGTTCCAAGGCTGCGATGTACGGCAGATGCCGGTAGTCGTCGTTGTAATCCAGGCCATAACCCACGACGAAACGATCCGGAATTTGAAAGCAGTGATAGTCAGGTTGAATCGTGACCGTTGCCTTGCCGGTTTTCCACAACAGCACTGCCGAGCGAATGCTGCGCGGCGAGTTATGGCGAATGATATCGATCAACGAAGCCAGCGTGTTGCCGGTATCGAAAATGTCATCCACCAGCAGCACCGAACGGTCGCGAATATCTGGCACCAGTGAATCGTTGATCCGCAGTTCGAGCGGACGCGTCGTCGCGCCGCGATAGCTGGAGGCTTGAATCAATCCCACTCGCAGCGGCAGGTCGATGGTCCGGATCAAGTCTGCCAGAAAAACGATGCTGCCGGTGAGCACTCCCAGCACGGTCAGAGGCTGGTCCCGATACTCGGTGGCGATCTGATGCCCCAAGTTCGCGACAACTTTTTGAATCTCCCTCGCTTCAATCAACGTCTGCATGATCTGTCCTGTGTGAGGCAAGTGATTTGAAGCGGCGTGGAACAAGTTTTCAACCAGCCCCTGAATCAGGGGCGAGTCTCATCTGGCAAACTTGAAAGAATTGGGCCGTCGAGTACTTCGCCGGTGGGACGCAATTCTTCAATTTGCACTCCGACCGCGTCTCCTGTGACTTCGATGTGCGGCACGCGCCACAGGAAGATTAAACTGATCGCTCGCCACGTCGAAGAGGCGACAAATAATGTGTGATACGCCCATGGGGCCTCGTCCGCGAGCGACAGGATCACTCCGCCGACCAACGCCCCAGCAGCCAGCGCGGCGCTATTGAGCAGATTAAACAGCGTCAGCACACCAACTCGTTCGTTCGCCGGGATCGACTCGAAGAACAACAGGAAGAACGCCAACTCGTAGGCGGCCCAGCAGACACCAGCGGTCACCTGCGTCAGACACAGCCAGGCGTAATTGTCCGAAACGCTCCACATGCCGGAGAGTGGAATGATGCCGATTCCCCCCAGCGTCAGTAGTCGCCGAGCCCCCCAACGTTTCGCAAATCGACCGCACAGCGGCAGAGCCATGATCTTGAAGACGAACGAGAACGCGATCAGCACCGCATAATCGACGTACTCAAAATGCAGTTTCTTCTTCATGTAAGGAGCGAAGTACGGACCAGTGATCCACACGCCGAACTGCACCACGATGATGTAAAAAAGCAAGCGCCCTCCGGCGCTGTGTCGGTACGACCGCAGTTGTTCGAGCACCGGCATTCGGCGACGCTCCACGGACAACGGCACCGGTTCATGCTGAGCGGCCAGGAACGAGGCGGACAAGACTCGACAGACAAAAGCAATCGTGAACAGAATGCCAAACACCGCCAGTACATTTCCATGCCCGGCTCCAGCAGCCTCATCCAGCCGCTTTCCGAATTGCAGAGCGAACCCTCCACCGAGAAAACCAGCCAGCACGGTGAGCTGCTGCAAGCGTGTCCGTTTCGCGAAGAAGTGCGCTCGGATGGATCGAGGCACAAGGCTTCCGATCCAGACGTTCCAAGCTGGCCCGGTCCCCAATCCACCGGCCCAATACAGCGAGGCAACGACCAATGCCGCCCACGCCGGGATGTAACCGACGATCGCCGCTCCGATTAGCGGCACAAAGCTGGCCGCTTGCAGCATCGAACAAAACACAACCCAACGCTTGTGTGACTTCAATAAGGCGACCGCCCACGGCGAAACCATCTGCAGCATGCCGCCCAGCAACACCGGCACGCTGACGACGAGGCCCGACATCACCTCGCTCAGCCCGACCGTCAGGACGAACAGCGGCAAGTAGGTCTCCCCCAAGCCGACCATTACGCCGAACGCCGCGGCGTCGGCCTGGCTGACTCGCAAGTTGTGAGTCAGTCGGCGCGATCTCTGGCCGCGAGTCATCGAGAGAGTCTTCGAACCGTCGTTCGTGAGTCCGTTCACGTCAGTCGCCCTACCTGAGGCGATAACAAATCTTGGAATGGAATTCGGGAGCACCCTTCCGGAATCTGGTCGCGATGCTTGGCAAATGCAACCACGAGCAGATTTGATTCAGGTTCGTGATTCCCCTGACCTTTACCTGAGCGGAACCTGAATTCCACGGCAAAATCTTGACTTTTGCTCCGCCTCCGCGTCCGATACCCCGTTCTCGCGGCAACTCGTGCCACTGATTCTGTTGGTCAATTCTTGTGTTTCCAAGGCGATCGGAGAAACCGTCATGCCGTCTAAGTGTCGCCGTTCTTCTGGATTCACGCTGATCGAATTACTCGTTGTCATCGCCATTATTGCCATTTTGATCGCCCTGCTGTTGCCAGCTGTGCAACAGGCGCGCGAGGCCGCGCGACGGTCGCAATGCAAAAACAATCTCAAGCAAATCGGTCTGGCGATGCACAATTATGAAGAGTCGCACAAGATGCTCCCCGCGGGCTCGTTCGTCGTCGCTCCTGTCGCGGGTGCGACTTCGAATGATGCTTCTCCGCATCCCATGATCCTCGCCTACCTGGATAACAAAGCCGGATTCAAGCTGTTCGACTTCAACACGAATCTCAATTCGTCAGCGACGAATCAAGCGTCGCGCCAACAAGACGTTCCCGTGTTTGCGTGCCCGTCCCAACCTGGAGTCTCGCGGTTCGTCCTTGCCGGGACGCAATGTCCCGCCGGTTGCGGTCAAACGAACTACGCACAAAGCTTGGGAAACAACGCCAACTATGCGGCCAACGACGGCCCCTTTGGGCGGCGTTTCGGGGCGAAGTTTTCCGATATCCGAGACGGTCTGAGCGCCACCGGAATGTTCGCCGAAATCCGCCTTGGTCCATCCGGTGGAGTGACCTCGCAAAGCGTTCCGGCGACCGATCCCGAGTACTACAACGTCGCTACCAACTTGCCTTTTGGAACTTGGGACGCCAGTGCCACGGGTGACACGATCTCCGTCCCGCAATGCGATACCACAGCCGCCGCCTTTCCCTACCGCGGGAAGCAATACTATCGCGGAGTCGTGGTCGCCACGTTTTATTCGCACACACTGACGCCAAACTCAAAACGCCGCGATTGCATTCGCGGCACGGGTGTCGATCGCGGCCACTTGGCCACGCGCAGCTATCATGCCGGTGGTTCGCATATCGTCCTCTGCGATGGATCGGTTCGATTCGCCAACGATAATGTGAGCGAACCGGTGTGGCGTTCGGTGGGAAGCCGGGCCGGTCGAGAGTCGAACGGCCAATGGTAATGGAGTCGATTGCTCCCCTCGTTCAACAAGGCTGGAATTAAACGGCGCAATCGACTCGCTCGGTGGCGTCAGCAAGAAGGAGTTTCACGTGCTGCGGTTGATCAATGGACTGGTTGGGTTTGGGCTGATTCTTGGACTCGCGGGATGCAGTCCCGCTGTGGTCAAGCCGACCCTCGAAAAAGTCGTGCCGGTCTCGGGCACAGTGACCTATCAGGGGAAACCGGTGGAGAGCTTTCAGGTCAGCTTCATTCCCACCGATGGCCGACGTGCTGCTGTGGGAATCACCGATGCTTCTGGAAAATTCACGCTGGGAACCAATGACGTGGCTGACGGTGCGCCTCCCGGAAAGCACAAAGTTTCGATCGCCTTCGCGCCCACGTCGACGGACGATTCCGCATCCGCGTCGCCGGTGGACGATCCGAAATTGCTCCCCAAGCCCAAACTTGCTGTTCCCAGCAAGTACGCAAACCCGGCGACTTCAGGACTCGAGCAAGAGGTTCCCGCTGGCGGCCTGACCGACTTAAAAATCGAACTGAAGTGATCCGCCCGAAGATGCAGTTCCGTGCGGTTCAATTCTTCAGTCTGGTTCGCCAGTGATGGAGCTGCTCGAGCACCGGATCGCGACCACCGGACCCGAAACTGCGCAGCGCGGCAACGGCGTTGGCTGTGCCGAGAACTTTGCTGACGTCCGCCGCGATTCGATCGCACGCCGATTGCAGATCGGCCAGCGGCAGATCCGACAGCCGGCACTTCCGCGAATCGCACAGCGCGACCAGTTTGCCGACCGTCTCATGAGCCGTCCGCATCGGGACACCCTTGCCGATCAGGTACTCCATCAGCATCGTCGCGTCGAGAAAGCCTTCTTCCAGTCGCGCGGCGATGCGATCCCGTTGTAGTTCGGCTTGAGCGGCCAGCGGTTCGGCCAGTTCCAGGCAGGCGGCGGTCGTGTCGAACGCAGCGAACAGCGCGAGCTTGTCCTCCTGCAAGTCGCGGTTGTACGCCATCGGCAACCCCTTCGTCAGAAACTGCAACTGCGTCAGCGAGGCCATCACGCGAGCCGACTTGCCGCGGATCAATTCCAGCACGTCAGGGTTCCGCTTCTGTGGCATGATCGACGAGCCGGTTGTGAACGCATCCGGCAGTTTCAGAAATCCAAACTCGGTCGAAAACCAGATGATCCACTCCTCGGCCCACGCCGACAGATGTGCCGCGATCAGCGACAGGTCGAAGACGAACTCGATCACGAAGTCACGATCGCTCGACACGTCGAGACTGTTGCGAGCCGGCTCGGTAAAGCCGAGCAGCCGCGCGGTCTCGTGCCGGTCGATCGGCAACGACGTCCCCGCCAGCGCGGCGGCTCCCAGCGGCGAGATGTTGACTCGCGTGAGACAATCTCGCAGTCGTTGCCGATCGCGTTCAAACTTCTCGACCCACGCCAACCAAAAATGCGGAGCGAGTACCGGCATTGCCCGCTGCAAGTGCGTGTAGCCGGGCAGAACGACGTCGAGGTCTCGGTCGCAGCGTCCGACGAACGCCCGTTGGAGATTCACGAGCAGTCCGTCGATGCGAGCAATCGCGTCGCGCGTCCAGAGTTTCAGGTCGGTGGCAACTTGATCGTTCCGGCTGCGGCCGGTGTGCAGCTTGCGACCGGTGTCGCCGATCCGGCGAATCAGTTCGCTTTCGATGTGCATGTGGATGTCTTCGAGTTCCGTCCGGAACGGCAGCTCACCGCGAGCAATCACGCCGCGAATGTCTTCCAACTCGGTCACGATCTGATCGGCCTCGGCTGCCGTCAGCAGACCCACCGTTGCCAGCATCCGCGCATGCGCCTGCGAGCCGATGATGTCGGCCTCCGCCAATCGTGAGTCGAAGCTGATCGACTCCGTGAACTCTTCCACGCGAGCGTCTGTCTGCTGTTGAAATCGCCCGCCCCATGCCTTCGCCACTGGTTGTCTCCTGATCTCTGAGAGGAACTCCAACAGACTAACCCGAAGCGTCAGTGAGGGCGAACGCTCCGTCGAGTCGATTCAAAGCGTTTTGGAACGCCCGCCCCCACTGACGCTTCGGGTTAGTGACGGCTTTGCCACAAAACTGTTCAGCCAACTATACCCGCCCGGTCGTGTGACGTCACAACCGGACTGATTTACCAGCGCAGACTCGTTGCAGAAAACGTCGAGCTGGGAATCACCTGTTGCTCTGCGATAGCTCGACCAAACTCTCACGCCCAGGAACGAGGTCGTCCGTTCCATAAAACCATCGTTGAACCCCAAGGTGTCACTATGCCTGCATTCATTGAGAGATCCAGCCATTCCGGGCGACTGAGTTTTTCCTTCGGCCAACCATTCTTCGCTGCGATTGTCTTGGGATTGATCGCCGCCGCGAGCCAAGCGGCTGAGCCAAAATGACTCAAAGCTCCCTTCCCCGATTGGAAAATTGAAATCGTTCCTGCTGACGCCATCGGTCCGTCTCCAATTCCGAAAATCGATCGAGCTCCTGCTGTGCGCCGCAGCCGGCCCTGTTCAATCAGTGGTTCAGTCCCCGGGGTACGAACGCTTTTGACTTTCGCAAGTCGCACTTTCGCCCATAAGCGTCGGGTTGGCACGGAGAATTCGACGAGCCCGACGTGCAAACGACGAACTCATCCCAAAGAGGGGACTTCACGACTTGCTTGCGCTTCGTGTTGGATTGGCAACCAGTTTTTCAAATAAAAAGCAACGCGATGCTGATGCTCAGGAAGAAGACTCCGCACAGCACGATGCCGATTTGATGGAACCAGCCAGGTTGGATTTCTTTCGGCAGCAGCTTGCGGTTGACGTACAAAGCCAAAAGCGATGTCGAACCCAGCGCAATGTTTTGCAACACGGCAGCGAACTTCGCGATCGCCACGGCGGGAAACAGAATCAGGATCACTAAACCTCCGGTGGCATAGATCGACATGATGCCGTAATAGACGTAGCGCACCTCGCCTGTCCGTCGCACGCGTGAGCTGGCGTTCCACAGCATGTCGGTCCAGCGCCGAGCAATCTGGTCGCCGGTGCTGACTTGTCCCGGAGTCAGCACCAGGAAGCCGCAGATCAACGTCAAATACCAGAACAGCGAGGCATACGACGGATACCGGCCGGCGATTCCTTCGGCCGACATCGCCGCGGCTCGGTCGCCGACCACGCTGGCATTGCGGATGAACTCCAGCGACATCATACAGGGCAACGCCATGCCGATCACCGACGCCGCTATCCAGATCGCTTGATCGCGTCGAATGTGCTGCATCCAGCCGAGCCACTTGAAACGATTCTCACTGTCGAGCGAAAACACTTTGCCCGTATGTGACAGCGAGACGGTGATCCCGCCGCACGCGCTGGGAATTGCGCCGACGTGGCAGCCCATGCCCCAGCCTTTGTCGCGTGCGTAGTTCGAGAACATTGTGTTCGTCAGCCCGCCCGCTCCGGCGATCGCCACGAACGCCACGACCATCGACCAGTCCAGCGGCGGCAACCGGCCATGCTCGCTGACGTAGTTGAAGGCGTTTACATAAGCTAAACCCTCGTGCTGCAAGTGATTTTTCAGCCGTGAGCGTTGAGAGTCGGGGACTTGGTCGAGCGTGGAATAGACCGTCGATTGTCCTGTGCCCAAAACGGTGATTCTTGAAGGCTGAAACGTGTGGTTGTCGACAACGTCTCCTTCGGCAGTCCACACTTCAGTATCCGTCGAGTACTCAATCAGGAATCGTTTGCTGCGGATGAACACTTTCGTTCTCGCCAGGATTGCATCGCGGAATTGGCTCTCCTCGTCGCTGAGCTTGTCAGAGTTTGCCAAATTGAATTTGGACTTTTTGTTTCCGCGAATGACCTGCAACTCGCCCGTGATGGAGTCATCTTTCCGTTCCCAGGTTCCCTTGGCAAAGAATTCGGCGTCACCAACTATTTTTCGCACGCTGAAGTGACGATCGACGATGAGCGTGTCTGGGCGGAGTGGAACAGTGCCGAAGGCGAAGAAGCCAGTGCAAACATCCCAAAAGACGGGAGCGGAGACCATCGTCAGCGCGATGATCGACAAATAGCCCAGCACGACCACGAGTTTGGTCGCCATGATCTTTTCAAGCATCCGATAGACCGTGCCTCCAAAGATCAGCGGCACGAAACACAGCAAAAAGATCGTGATGCCCAATCCGCGCACGAGCAACTTGTCATCCGGGTTCCCGATGGTGTCTGGCAGGCGTCCGAGGATTCCCGTCGCCAACGGCACCGCCGCGTTCGAGGCGTTGTAGGGAAAGAACGAGGCCACATCGAGCAGCGCAAAGAACGCGATCCAGGCCATCGGTCCGGGCCAGGTCCTCAGGATGCCGACGTTCATTGGCTCACCGCAGTAGATCGCGTACCGCATGAACATCAGGTTCGCGAAGCCCTGCAACACGATGCTGATCATCGCCAGCCAGAACAGAGACGCTCCGTACTGAGCTGACACCACCGGGCCGAACAACCACTCACCAGTCCCGATACTCGTGCCAGCCAGCACGACTCCCGGCCCGATCAAACCCAGCCACAACGTCCGTCCCGATCGCGGTGGTTCGGGCAAGTTGTCGATTTCCCAAGGAGCAAGCGCGCCGGCGGCAACGGTTGGTTTGTCGGACATGGCGTTCCTTTGCAGTGCAGTGATTCATCGCCACTTTGAATTGCGGCGGAGTCACTGTCTTTCTTATGAAGTCAAAATAACTCACGACAGATAAGAAAGCGGCGCTGCCGAGAAGTAAAGTGGCCATTCATCGCCGCACTCCAAAGGGCTTCCATGAAGATCACCAAGCTCAAGTCGTTTCTCGTGAATGGCGGGTTGCGGAATTATCTGTTCGTGCGACTGACGACCGACACGGGGCTGACCGGACTTGGCGAAGCAACGCTCGAATGGCAAGAGGCCACCGTGCAGACACTGATTCACGAATGGGTGGAGGATCGGATCGTCGGAGTCAATCCGTTTGACATCGAAAAAGTGTTTGGGAATCTGATACGGGATCAGTATCAAGGTGGCTCGACGGTGCTGACGGCGATCAGCGGAGTTGAGATTGCGTGCTGGGATTTGATCGGCAAAGCCTGCGGTCAGCCAGTCTATAAGCTGCTGGGGGGCCAAGCACGCGAGCGGCTTCCCGCCTACGCGAACGGCTGGTACGGCGGTGCTTGCACTCCGGCCGACTACGCGGCCAAGGCGAAAGAGGTCGTCAGTCAAGGCTATCGCGGGATGAAGTTCGATCCGTTTGGAGTCGCCTGGAAAGAAATGACTCACGAGCGGATGGCCGACGCCGAGCAAATCGTCGCCGCCGTGCGCGAAGAGGTCGGAAACGAGATCGACTTAATGATCGAGGTTCACGGCCGCTTGTCCGTCGATTGTGCCATCGAAATGGGCCGCCGGCTGATCCCCTATCGCCCCGCGTGGTACGAAGAGCCGGTGACACCGCACAGTCTCGACCAGTTGCTCAAAGTCAAACAGGCATTGCCATTCCCCATCGCGGCGGGCGAGCGGCTTTACATGCTCGAAGAATTCGAGCGGCTGGCTTCGCTGCGAGCGTGCGACATCGTGCAGATGGATTTGGCTCACTGCGGCGGACTCGGCATCGGCAAGAAGATCGCTTCGTTGTGCCAAGCGAACGACCAACGCATCTCACCGCACTGCTCGATCGGTCCAGTCGCCTTGTGTGCCGCGCTCCATTTCGGCTGGTCGACACCGCAAGTCGCTGTCCAAGAGAACTTCGCCGAGTACGACGTGCCTTGGCGAAACGACCTTGTATGCGGCTGGAATCCGATCCGGCGCGGCGAATTCGCTCTGCCCGATCAACCTGGCCTCGGACTCGAACTGAACGAGCAAGTGTGTGCTCAGCACCCGTATCGCAAGAATTCGTTCCCGTCTTTGTGGGACGATCGCTGGGTCAAGGAGTTCACGAAACGGGAAAGTTAATGGCCAGTAGTCCGTTGTCAGTTGTGATTGCCACTGACATCGGATCATTGACAACGGACTAATTCGCATGCTCAAAGCCGTCCGACTCAACGCCGTCACTTATCCGACCGACAACGTCGAGCGCGAAACGCTTGCGCGGGCCGGTGCAGAGTTTGTCGAGATTGAAGGGCAGGAGCCGGACGAAATTCTCGCGGCAGCGGAGAACTGTGATGCGCTGCTGGTTGTTTCGTCGCGGGTACCGGGATCAGTGATCCAACGGCTCACTCGTTGCCGCGTGATCGCTCGCTTGGGTGCGGGCACTGACAAGATCGATGTCGCCGAGGCCAGTCGGCAGGGGATCGTTGTTACGAACGTGCCGGATTTCTGCCTCAACGAACAAGCCGAGCACACGCTGGCTCTGCTGTTGGCGTTTGCCCGCCGCTTGCCGTTCATGATGGAGTCGATGCGGACGTTCCAATGGACCGCGCGGCATCATCCTGGAGTGCATCGACTGGCCGGCCAGACGCTCGGCTTGGTCGGATTGGGTGCCAGCGCGCGAGCCGTCGCACAACGAGCCTCGGTGTTCGGTCTTCGTTTGCTGGCTTGGGTTCGTGACCCGGCCAAGTACCAAGACCTCGCGACAAAACATCACGTTGAACTGGTCCCGCTTGACCGATTGCTCTCCGAGAGCGACTTCGTGTCGATCCATCTGCCGCTGTGCGCCGAGACTCACCACCTGCTTTCCGCCGATCGGCTCGCGCGATTGAAACCGACCGCCGTGCTGATCAACACGGCTCGCGGCGCGATCGTCGACGAGGCCGCGCTGGTCAAATTGCTCCAGCAGCGCAAGATCGCCGGAGCCGCCCTCGACGTGTTCGAAGAGGTCGACGTCTTTGCCTTGCCAGGAAAACCCGCCGTGCATCCGCTGCTCGAATTGGACAACGTGATCCTCACGCCTCACAGTGCCGGCAGTTCGGTGGAATCGAGCCGAGAATCAAAGACCCGCGGAGCACGCAGTGCCGCCGACGTACTGCTCGGAATCCGCCCGCCATCCATCGTGAATCCGGCAGTTGCTCCCCGGTTTCCGCTTCGTGCGGACTCGCTTTGCGAGTGAGCCGAAACACATTGCGGGAATCGAACACTCTGGGCTAGAACCCCGCCCCCTTCTGAACGGAATCTGGCTCGATTGATGTGGGATCTGTATCGGAGTTGCTCCGTTTTTGCCCGTCTATCGCCCTGATTTGCTCTCCTCGTGGAACCCATCATGCCTAAGTCCTTACGGTCGGCTTGTCGATGGTGCGCATTTCTGTGGGCCGAGATCGCACTTTGCGGGCTCTGCGGATGTGCGATGACACCGTATCGGTTCGGAGCGGCTCATTGGTATCGCACGTCGCCAGAACTGGATGCGACGACCGCCAGTCAGCCGGTCGAGCGCGGCCAGCCAAACAAGTTCGTTGATGCAGTTGGTTGGATCTGGGGCATTCCGAACAAGATCATCCTGTGGGATCGCCGCATCGAGAATCATCGCATCGGTCCGCAGACCGAAGCCGCCGTCGCGGAATACCTGGCGAAGAACGAACTCTCGTCGGTCAAGGTGCGGCTGAATCAATACCACCCCGGCGACGACTGGCGGCGTCTGGCCGCGAACGATTCCGTTGGAGCCGGCTGGCGATACACGCTCGGAACGCTGAGCGTGCTCGGCGAGACGATCCTGCCCGGACGACTCTTTGGAGGCGATCACTTCAACCCGTTCACGAACACGATTCACATCTATTCGGACGTCCCCGCCGTCGCCGTTCACGAAGCGGGGCACGCAAAGGACTTCGCGCAACGCGAATGGAAGGGGACCTACGCCGCCGTGTATCTACTGCCTGGTGTGCCTCTTTATCACGAAGCCATAGCTACCAGCGACGCGCTCGGGTACTTGTTGACCGAATCCGACGAGCAAACACAGCAGGACGCCTACGAGATTCTGTACCCGGCGTATGGAACGTACGTCGGCGGTGCGCTTGGCGGAATCTTCACTGGTTACGGCACGTACGTTGCCAGCGTGCTCGGAGGCCACGCGTTGGGTCGCATCAAGTCCAATCAGATTTCCAGCGGCACGCTGCTGGAATCAAAGCAAGTGCCTTCGCGGCCGACGTCCGATTTTCAGGAGGCGGTGTCGAACACCGAAGTTGACTGGCACGCAGTCGAGCGGCTGGACGTGGATTTGCCGTGAGGACTCGCCTAGTGACGCGGTGAAATCGTACCGAGGTGACAAGGCGAGAAAGTCGACTTGCTGATTTGTGCTTCTGCACCTTGTCACCAAGTCACTCCCTCACCATATCGTACCATTGCGGACGCGGGCCGGTTGAAAACCTGCCCCACGTTGGTACGATCCGGCCCGAACCTCCATTTTTGTCTTTTCGCCGGATACGAACGCCCATGACCACCGCGACCGCTTCGGTTTTCGGGGTGCGTTGGACCAAGAAACATTTGCTCGGCTTGGAAGAACTTTCGGCCGACGAAATCTTGTTGATTTTGGATCAGGCCGCCGAATTCAAACGCCTGGCTGCCGCAGGTGAAACGAAACTGGCGGCACTCAAAGGAACGGTCGTCGCAAACCTTTTCTTTGAGCCGTCAACTCGCACGCGGACCAGTTTCAGTCTCGCCGCCAAACGGCTGAGCGCGGACACGGTGGACTTCACCGCGTCCAGTAGCAGCCTCTCGAAAGGGGAGACGTTTTACGACACGGCTCAGAACATCGAGGCGATGGGTGTCGATCAGGTCGTCGTCCGTCACAGCACGTCCGGTGCTCCGCACTTACTGTCGAAGCTGCTGAAGGCCAGTGTGCTCAACGCGGGGGACGGCACGCACGAACATCCGACGCAAGGACTGCTCGATATCTTCACGATCCGCGAGCATCGCCAGAAAATCGCGGGCCTGACCGTCGCCCTCGTCGGCGACATCCTGCATAGCCGCGTCGCTCGGTCGAACATCTGGGGACTGAAGAAACTTGGTGCGCGAGTCATCGTCTGCGGGCCTTCGACGTTGATCCCGGCGCACGTCGAACGGCTGGGAGTCGAAGTCTCGAACAATCTCGACGAGATTCTCGGCCAGTGCGACTGCATCAACCTGCTGCGAATTCAGTTTGAGCGGCAACGTTCCGCGTTCTTCCCGTCGATCCGCGAGTACGCGCACTTCTTCGGCATGAACGGTGACCGCATCCGCCGAGCGAAGTCCGACGTGCTGATCCTCGCTCCCGGCCCGATCAATCGTGGCGTCGAGATTACTCCTGAAGTCGCCGACGGCTCGCATTCAGTTATTCTCGATCAAGTCACCAACGGCCTTGTGATCCGCATGGCCTGCCTGCACCTGCTGCACAATCGGCGGCAGGAAGAGTCCCCTTAGCGTCAGCGAAAATCCGATGAGCACTACCCTGATTCGCGGCGGACGTATCGTCGATCCCAGTCAAAACATTGATCGGGTCGGCAATCTGTTTTTGCGCAACGATCGAATCGAAGGGATCGACACGGGCGCGGCGGTCGCTGATCACGTCATCGATGCGGCTGGCATGATCGTCTGCCCCGGCTTGATTGATCTGCACGTCTCGCTGCGCGAGCCAGGCGACGAGAAGGATGAGACGATCGAATCGGGGACAGCCGCGGCGCTGGCGGGGGGGATGACATCAGTCGCGTGCATGCCGGACACCTCACCGGTTGTTGATAACCGCGCGGCTGCTGAGTTCGTGCAGCTTCAATGTGCGCGTGCCGGACACTGCAACGTCTTCCCGTTGGGAGCTGTCACCAAGAATCACGATGGGCAGGAACTCGCGGAAATCGGTCAACTTGTCGAAGGGGGCGCGGTCGCCTTCACCGACGCCAAGAATCCCGTCGCGAACGCCGAGATCATGCGGCGAGCGCTCGAATACACGCGCATGTTCGGCCGGCCGATCTTCAATCATCCGCTGGTGCCGGAACTCGCGGCCAAGGGGATCATGCACGAAGGCTACTACTCAATGCAGTTGGGCCTGCGCGGCATCCCGGCCGGAGCCGAAGTCATCATGGTCGCTCGCGATATCGCGCTGGCTGAGATGACCGGCGGACACATTCACCTGATGACTCTTTCGACCGCTGGGGCTGTCGAGCAGATTCGCCGGGCAAAGGCCAAGGGGTTGCGAGTCACCAGCGAAGTCACTCCGCATCACCTCGCTCTGACCGACGCGAGCCTGAGCAACTACGAAACCAACTTCAAAGTCGATCCGCCGCTGCGATCCAAAGAGCACATCGACGCTCTGATCGAAGGGCTGCGAGATGGCACGATCGACGTCATCAGTTCCGACCATCAGCCGTTTGCTGAAGAGAAGAAGCAGAACGAGCTCGACAGCGCACCGGCGGGCGTTGTGGGACTCGAAACGCTGCTGCCGATCTGCATCAAAACACTGATTGAAACGGGGCACCTGACCTGGTCGAAGCTGATCGCCAAGCTGACGGTCAATCCGGCGACGATCCTGGGCATCCAAAAAGGGACGCTGAAATCCGGCCACGATGCGGACGTCACGATCATCGATCCGACGACCTCCTGGCGAATCGACCCCGCCAAGTTCAAATCGAAAGGCCGCAACACCCCGTTCGCCGGCTGGGAAGTCAAAGGCCGAGCCCACACGGTCATCGTCACCGGCCGCGTGCGGCATCGCGTGTGAACTTTGGAGTGCGATGCTGATACACCGCACTCCCGAAGACTTCTCCGCCGAGATAACCGGCGTGAGTACCAAGCGTCTCTTCCAACCGCAGCAACTGGTTGTACTTCGCGAGCCGTTCGCTGCGGGCGACCGAGCCAACTTTGAGCTGTCCCGCTCCGGTCGCGACGACGAGATCGGCAATCGTCGCATCCTCGGTCTCGCCACTACGGGCCGACACGACTGGCAAGTAGCCGTTGTCGATGGCCAGCCTCAGCGTTGCCAGCGTTTCGCTGAGCGTGCCGATTTGATTCAGCTTGATGAGCACGCTGTTGGCCACACCGCGCTCGATTCCTTCACGCAGCCGAGCCACATTCGTCACAAACAGATCATCGCCAACGAGCTGTACGCGATTGCCAAGCCGTTCGGTGATGAGCCGCCAACCGGCCCAATCGTCCTCGGCCAGCGGGTCTTCGAGGCTGATAATCGGATACCGCGCGACCCAGTTTTCGAGCAGATCGACCAGTTGCTCGGCTGAAAGTGGAGATGATGAAACACTTGGCAAGCGATAATGCCCATCCTCGAAAAAATGCGTGCTGGCGACGTCCAGGCCAATCGCGACATCGTCGCCGGGTTTCAAATCGGCCGCTTCAATTGCGGCGACGACGAGTTCAATCGCCTCGTCGTTCGTTCGCAGCTTGGGCCCGTAGCCTCCTTCATCGCCGATCAGAGTGCCTTCGTGTCCGCGTTCGGTCAGCACTCGGCCGAGCCGCCGATAAATCGTGACGATCCACTCGAACGCTTGAGAGTACGATGTTGCTCCAACTGGCAGGATCAAAAAGTCCTGGAACTCCAACTGCCGACCGGCGTGCAGGCCGCCTGAGATCATGTTGACCATTGGCAACGGCAGCAGCATTCGTCGGCCAAGTTCGTGGGGCAGGTTTTCAACCAGCCCAGCCGATTCCGTCACGGGCAGGTTGGAAACCTGCCCCACGACGCCGGTCCAAATCTCATGAAACCGCGCGACCGCACTTAGCCCGCGAACTTCCGCCGACGCATACGCGACGGCCAGCGACGTGCCAAGAATTGCGTTCGCTCCGAGCCGCGACTTCTGAGGCGTGCCGTCGAGTTCGATCAGCCGCCGATCAATCTCCGCTTGGTCATCCGCATCCAGTCCGACAATCGCTGACGCTATCTCGGTGCAAACATTCCGCACTGCTTGTCGCACACCCAATCCATCCAGCCGCGACGTATCACTATCGCGCAATTCAACCGCCTCGAAGCGCCCCGTGCTCGCGCCGCTGGGGACCATTGCTCGGCCGGGCCGAGCTCCCGCACAGGTCACCTCGACTTCGACCGTCGGCTTGCCTCGGCTGTCGAAGACTTCGCGGGCGTGAACTCGTTCAATGCGGCTGGTCACGGGACGACGTCACTTTCCATCGTGGCGGAACTTCGACAACTCCTTGCGCTAGCGATCTCACTTTGCCACGAAACAATGAGTTTCAGAGATGGTTTTGCTCGTCAACCCTCAATGATTTTGAGTCACCCCACAATTTGCCACTCGATCGTGCGAAGTGTCGAAGCCGCTTTCGCAAGATGAAGCAGATCGCAGCTAACAGCGCTGGGAAAATGACGCTCAGCATCCAGGCGGCGGTCACTGCCAAGCCGGCCCAGTCGCCACCTGAGCGTTCTGCCGAGGCAACGACGCGGAGGCCCATGGCTGACAACGCCAAGCCTCCAACAATTCCCACCATGGCAGCGACGCTCGCGACTGTCAGAACCCAACGAGATCGATTTCTTAGGAAACCGATCCCGGAGAACCCGGCGATCAACGGCCCGGCTGTGGCAAGCATTCCCAACGCACCCCATTGACGATCTGCCGGTCGACTCATCCCGTCCACGTACGCTCCATAGCTCAAATTGGCCAAACAGAAGGCACCGCCGATGGACAACAATCCGAGCGTCGGTGAAAGACATCCAACCCGCACGCGGTGCTCACCTTGTGCAAGCTTCGACTCAGGCTTGGATTCGATTCCGGGCTCCATCGTCAACTCCTCGGATGTTATTTTGAAATCGAGGCTCATTTCACCACAAAGTTCATCAGGCGGCCGGGGACGTACACGACTTTCACGACCGTCTTACCTTCGAGGTATGAAGCGATGAGGTCTTCGCGACGAGCGGCGGCTTCGACGGTGGCCTGATCGGCTTTCGCGGCGACGGTGATTTTGGCTCGCAGCTTGCCGTTGATTTGGACGGGGACGTCGATGACGGCGTCTTCGACGAGTTGCGGATCAAACGTCGGCCACGATTCGTAGGCCAACGATTTCGCTCCGCCGAGCAGCGACCACAACTCTTCGGCAAGATGCGGGGCGAGCGGGCTGAGCAGCAGCACGAACGGGCGCAGGATTGACACCGGGCGGACGTTCCAATTCGTGACTTCGTTCATGAACTCCATCAGCCGGCTGATCGAAGTGTTGAAGCCGAGCGTTTCAAAGTCGTGTGTCACGGCCTTGATGGTCTTGTGCAGGAGCCGCAATTGCGGCTCAGCCGGAGCGACGTCTTGCACGGCAGGATTCAGCCGCGCATCGTCGGCTCGGTCGTCGGTGATTGTTCGCCACACGCGAGACAGAAATCGGAAGACCCCCTCGACCCCTTGCATCGACCATGGCTTCACGGCCTCAAGCGGGCCCATGAACATCTCATAGAGTCGCAGCGAGTCGGCTCCGTATTCCTCCACGACTTTGTCCGGGTTGATGACGTTGCCTCGCGACTTCGACATCTTGTAGGCGCGGCTGTCGATGCGAATGTCGGGTTGGTCAGCCAGCACAAACGAGTCGCCGGATTTTTTCACGGCATCTGTGGCGAGTTTCACCGCGGTCAGCTTTTCTCCAGTGGCTTTGTGAATCGCATTGCCATCGTCGTCGGACGTGACTTCAGCGGCACTGACCCAATTTCCGGCCGACTTTTCGTAGCCGGTCAGCTCAACTTCGCCAAGGATCATTCCTTGGTTGACCAGGCGTTGAAATGGCTCGGCGGTGTGGACGTGGCCACGGTCGAAGAGAACCTTGTGCCAGAAGCGCGAATACAACAGATGCAGCACGGCGTGCTCGGCCCCGCCGACGTAGAGGTCCACCGGCAACCACTGTTTCTCCAATTGCGGGTCGATGAACACCGCCGCATTCTTGTTGTCCACGAACCGCAAGTAGTACCAGCATGAACCGGCCCATTGGGGCATCGTGTTGGTTTCGCGTTTGAGCCGCGTGCCGTCGGCGGCGGTTTGGAACAGCCACGACTCCGGAGCTTTCGAGAGCATCGGTTCCGGCGTGCCGGTCGGCTTGAAGTCGGCCATCTCCGGCAACGTGATCGGCAAGTCCGCCTCGGCATCGACTCGCAGCAACCCTGTGGGCTGGCCGTGGGCGTCCAGTTCATGCCACAGCGGAAACGGTTCCCCCCAATACCGCTGCCGGCTGAAGAGCCAGTCTCGCAACCGATAGTTGACGGCTTTGCGACCCAGGCCACTCGCGGCGAGATCGGCAGTGATCTTCGATTTAAATTCGGCGGTCGGCAGGCCGGTGTATGCACCCGAGTTGATCGCGGTTCCCAATCCTTCGTAGGGATAAAGTGTGTCGATCTTGCGTTCCATCGGGAATGCCAACTCATCTTTCGAGTATTCGTATCCTTCCGGTGGTTGCACGACCCACATGATCGGGATGCCAAACTTGTTGGCAAACTCGCAATCGCGCAAGTCGTGCGCAGGCACGGCCATGATGGCTCCGGTGCCGTAGCTGATGAGGACGTAGTCGGCGATCCAGACGGGAACCTGCTCGCCGTTGATCGGGTTGATCGCATAGCCGCCGGTAAAGACGCCGCTCTTGGTCTTCGCCAGTTCTGTGCGGTCAAGATCGCTCTTGAACGAAGCTTGTTGGCGGTATTCGTCGACCGCCGCGCGTTTATCCGGAGTCGTCAGTCGATCGACAGCCGGATGCTCGGGCGCAAGAACCATGTAAGTCGCGCCGAACAACGTGTCGGGGCGAGTGGTGTAAATGCGGAGAACATCGTTTGAAGGCTCTTTCGGAAAGCCACCACGCGCACGCTCTTTTCTCCATTCAACAAATCCAGTCGTACCACCGATGTAGAAATCGACCTCTGCTCCTTCGCTGCGGCCGATCCAGTTGCGTTGCATCAGCTTGATCGACTCGGGCCAGTTGAGGTTTTCCAGTTCCGTCGCGAGTCGGTCGCCGTAGGCGGTGATGCGGAGCAGCCACTGCCGCAGCGGGATGCGTTCAACAGGGTGGCCGCCCCGTTCGCTCTTGCCGTCAATGACCTCTTCGTTGGCGAGCACCGTGCCGAGCGTGGGGCACCAGTTGACCGGGGCTTCGTGCTGGTACGCGAGGCGATTCTGGTCTTGATATCGTCGTACGGCAGCTTCGCCGTTCGCGGCGACATCGGCGGGGATCGGCAGTTCGGAGATTGGCCGCCCGCGGCCGATTCGTTTCTCGCCATCAACACCGATCCACTCGCATTCCGCGTCGTACCAAGTGTCGAAGAGCAACAAAAAGATCCACTGCGTCCAGCGGAAGTAATCCGGATCGGTCGTGGCCAGCTCGCGGTTCCAGTCGTAGCTGAAGCCGAGCGATTTGAGTTGCCGCTTGAACGTCTCGATGTTTTTCGCGGTCGTGATCGCCGGATGCGTTCCGGTCTTGATCGCGTATTCCTCGGCGGGGAGACCGAAGGCATCCCAGCCCATCGGATGCAGGACTTGCTTCCCCTTCATGCGGTTGTACCGGCAGACGATGTCGGTCGCCGTATAGCCTTCGGGATGTCCAACGTGCAGACCGGCTCCCGACGGATAAGGGAACATGTCGAGCACATACAACTTCTCTTTGTCTGGATCGAACGGGCCGGTGGCGAAGGTTTGATGTTCGTCCCAGTAGGCTTGCCACTTGGGTTCGAGGCGTTTGGCGTCGTAGCGAGGCATTGTTTTTGAAACCCAAAACTCGAAATTCGAAAACCGAAACGAGGCGGGAGTGTAGAAACGGTACGGATCAAAACGAAGCAGCCCGGCTGCGGTGAGGCAGTCGGGCTGATCGTTGTGGGATGGCCACCTTCGGCCGTCCGTGTTTTGATGGGAACACAGGACGGCCGAGGGTGGCCATCCTACGAAAATCATGCGAACAACTTCGACACCGGCTTGCCGCCGTCGACGATCTTGATCGGACGGCCGAGCGGGCTGATGTTTTCGTGGGACGGATCGACGCCGAGAGCTTTGCAGATCGTTGCAAAGAGATCGTGTACAGTAACCGGGTCGTGATCGACCGCGCTACCGTCTTTCGTGGAGGCTCCGATGACCTGGCCACCCTTAATGCCGCAGCCGGCCATTGCCGCGTTGAAGACGCGCGGGTAGTGGTCTCGGCCTCCGCGCGGGTTGATCTTTGGAGTTCGGCCGAATTCGCCCATCCAGACGACGAGCGTCTTGTCGAGCAGTCCGCGTTCCTTCAAATCGCCGATGAGCGCGGCCATTCCGGGATCGGTGGCTTGGATGAGCGAGGCCGTGCGGCTGAAGACATCCTGATGCGTGTCCCAGTTACCGCCACCACCTGGCACGCCTCGCGAAGAGACTTCGACGAACGGGACGCCAGACTCGACCATGCGGCGGGCGAGCAGACAGCCCTTGCCGAACTCGGAACTGCCGTAGCGATTGCGTGTGGCTGGTGACTCATCATCGAACTGAAAGCGTTTGACTTGGGAGCTGAGCACCAGCTTTGAGGCTTTCGAATACAGCTGTTTATGGTTCGTCGCGACGACCTGACCGCCTCGATCAGAGAATTCTTTTTCGATTTGATCGAGCAAACCGACTCGACGATTGAAGCGATCCGCGTTGGCGGACGCGGCGACGTTCTGTGGCAGGTCACCAGGGCGATCGACGACGAACGGTTCGTAATCGACGCCGAGAAACCCAGCTCCTTCGGTCGAACCGACGGACACAACCGTCGGGAGATCACGCTCCAGATCGCCCAGCATTTTCGCGATGTTGCAGCCGAGCGACGGGTACTTGACGCTGCTCGACGGGATATAGCCGGTGTGCATCTGGAATGTCGCGCGTTGGTGCTGGCCCTCTTTGTTGGTGAGCGAGCGGATCAGAGCGATCTCATTCATCACCTTGGCGACATTGTTCCAGTGGTGAGCGATCTGAATGCCGGGGACGTTCGTGTCGATGGCTTTCGTTTCGCCGGTGACATCGGCGTTATCGGGCTTTGGATCGAAGGACTCGAACTGACTGGGAGCTCCGTTCATCCACAGCAGGATCATCGACCTGCCCTGCTTCTGGAGTTCGGCGGCTTGAAGGCTCATCAAGTCCCGCAAGTTGAGCGTTCCGGCCGCGACCGCCCCGGCCGTGACCGAGTGCAGAAACCCGCGACGGCTGACGCCGCGCGACGTAATGCAAATTTTTTCGTGATGGCTGGCCATGATTGGTCCTTGTTGGAGTGCGGCGATTCATCGCCGCTTTCCCTGTTTGCAGGCGCGTGAAGGCACGTAAAGCGGGAATGAATCCCCGCAGTCCAAGGTTAGCGTTTCGATATGAATTCACTGGAGTTCAACAAACTCCAGGCGAGGTCTTCAAAGGCTTCGCGGCGGTTGCCGACTTTTGCGAGGTACTCCGTGGCGATGGTCATTTCCTTCTTCGATGGGTCGCGAGCAAAGAATGACAAGTACAATTCGGCGATCGCATCTTGATCGTCTTTGTTGTTCGCGAGGATTTGTCCGAGGCGAGTGTTTCCGTCGGCCCGGAGCGCGTTGGTTACGATCGGGAAATTCATCAGGGTCAAAGCCTGCGGGATATTGCCGAGCAATTCGTCCTGCGGCGTCGACGGGTCGTAGCCGAACTTGTCCTCGAATTGCCCGCGAAGAGTGCGACGGCCGCGACCTTGCGGACCCTCAAAACCACGCGGGCCTTCGTCGATGCCCAGGACTTTGATGATGGCGTTGAAGACTTGATCGGACCGCAATCGCACGGGAATCGCTGAGGCGAACGGGACCGGGTTTTCGGTTGGCTCGTTGTAGCGAATCTGGCGTTGATAGGCGTTCGTCGCGGTGATTGTTCCCAGCAGCCACTTCAAGTCGTGATCGTGCTTCACAAACTCAGCAGCGAGGTAGTCGAGGGCGACAATCATTCGCGGCTTGCGTTCCGGTCCCATGTCGTCGATCGGCATGTAAAATCCCTCGCCGAGCAATTCACCCCAGACGCGATTGACCAGCGACTTTGCGAACCAAGTGTTGGTTGGCGACGTGATCCATTTCGAGAGCAACTCGCGACGGTCCTCGTCATTCATGCCGACACGTCCCTTCACGTTCGTCGTGAAGAGCGCGGGAGTCATCAGCTGGCCTTCTTCGTTGGGATGTTTCAGGTCGGGCATGTGATGCTCGGATTTTCCGCGGCCGGGTTGCATCGGAGGCTGCGGCATTTCCTTGAGTTCTTTAATCGTGAGTTGGCCATCCTTGTCCTTGTCGGCTTGTTCGACGAGGCGGTCGAAGATGCGGCCCAAGATTGTCCCTTCAGCTTCCTCTCGAGACATTTTGTCGTCGCGATTTTTGTCGTTGCGCCGAAATACAAACTCGGCTCCTTCGATCAATTGACGAAAGCCAGAAGGGCCTCCGGGGCCACGGCCACCCTCGAAGGATGTCACTGTGAAGCCGATCGGGTTATCCGGATCGCGTCGCAGCGTGATGCGCGGGAAGAAGGCGGCCAGCGAATGGAATTGGTCGCGAGTCCATTTGTCGGTCGGATGATCGTGGCAGTTGGCGCACTGCATCTGGATGCCGAGGAAAATCCGCGAGACCTCACCTGCAATTTCCTCCGGGTTCGCTTCGTGAATGAAAATTAATGCGGCTTCACCATGTTCGGAGATGTCGCCGCTGCCAGTGATCAGCGCGTGTGTGATGTCATCCCAACCGGCATTCGCCTGCAGTTGTGTGACCATCCACTCTTCGAACGTGCGAGACATCACGCGAGCTCGTTCGTTAGTGGCTCGCAGGAACAGCACGTCGCGCCAATAGCGGGCCCAGTTCAAGGCGTAATCGTCTGTGCCTAGCAGTTGCTGTACGACTTTGGCTCGTTTGTTCGAATCGGGATCCAGCCCGAACAGCGTGACGTCCTTGGCGGTCGGGATCGTACCCGCGATGTCGAAGGAGACACGGCGAAGAAAATCTTCGTCGTTGACCTGCTTGGCTGGCGTGACATTCGATTCAGCCAGTTGCGCATCGATCAAGCGGTCGATTTCCGCGGCTACGGCCGTGGTGTCTGCGGAAAGGTCGGCCGATTGTGCCGACGTCGCGACGACTTCAGGTATTTTCGTTTTGGCGGCAGCATTTTCGGCAGCGGGTTTGGAGGCGTCTCTGACTTTGGCTGCAATCTTCGTCGCGATCCCCTTTTTCAGCGCCGCGTCCTTGTCGGTGCCGGTTTCGCCAGCACGCGTTTTGGCGGCCGCCTTTCCCGCAGCGGTCGATTCTTCGGCTCGCAGATCTTTTGACCAAACAGAGGCTCCGATGATTCCGCCGGAAAATCCGAATATGAGGATTGCCCCAATTGTTCGCTGCCAGCCGAATTGGAAAAAAAGGGTTCGCATCGGACGAGCCTTTCACTTGAAGCGCGATTTGCCGCAGTGGCCGAAAGTCGCATGAACTTTAACTTCGGAAGCGGACGACGAACAACGACGAATAAACCCTGAAGAGGGTCGGTTAGTTTCGCTGAAATCCCCGTGGAAATAACACTGGCCCTGCGTCAGGCCCGCCGATAGTATGGTCTTGAATGACGTCTGCCGCCTAACGGCGGGACCAAGCGAGCGAGTCCTGACCAACCTTGGACCTCGAAATGTCACCAGCGGGCCGGTGCTTTTGAGGTGGATCGTTCGTTCGACAACCTCCGATTTTAGGGTGTTGCGATGCGCTTTGATTGGCTCGCCCGGATGAGAATCCGGTGCCGCAAAATTCGGCGAAGGGGATCGCTGCTGAGTTGCCCCATTCAGCGATTGGAAGAGCGTGCGTTGCTCGCTGCGTTCACAGTCGACACCACCGATGATACACCCGACTCGGATCTGACCGACAACCTCGCGCTGGACGCGAATGGCAAGGTCAGTTTGCGGGCAGCCATTCAACAGGCGAATGCACTGGCTGGGGCCGACACGATCACGTTGCCAGCCGGCACTTTCTCGTTGAGTCTGATGAATTCCGGATTTAGCGAGAACCTTGCTGCGTCCGGAGACCTGGACATTCTCGACGGTGTGTCCCTGATCGGTGCGGGAGCTACCGAAACCATCATCGACGGATTAAATCAGGATCGCGTCTTTGACATCTTGAGCGGAGTCACGGCGTCAATTGCCGGTGTGAAAATCGTGGGAGGCACATCGTTCTCGTTTGAGAACGGTGGAGGTATTCGCAACGCTGGCATGTTGACTCTGGATAATGTCGCCTTCGTTGGCAACTTTGCATCGGGTGGTGGAGGTGCGATCGCCAGCACCGGTGCCAACAGCTCGTTAACGATCACTGATACTTTGTTTGAATTCAATAATTCAAACGGCTCGCTCGGCGGAGGAGCGATTTTTAACAGCAGCTTGGCGACGATCACTCGCAGCATGCTCAGGTACAACACGGCCTTGGCCAATGGCGGCGCGATTGTCAACGCAGGTGGTGGTTCTGTGGCCCTGGATCAATCGACGATCAAGTTCAACGACGCTGGTTCGACGGCCAAAGGAGGGGGCATCTACAACAATGCGATCCTCACCGTGAAATACAGCACGATTTCCAACAACGGGGCGGAAAGCGGCGGTGGCATCGCAAATGTGAACTTCTCCGGCATGACCTCCGCGTCATTGCTATTGGCGACGTTGTCAACCAACAGCGTCACGAATCAAGGAGGTGGAATCTTCAGTGGTTCCGGAACGTCGATGCTCATCTCGGACAGCACCATCGCGAAAAACTCGGCGGTGGCAGAAGGGGGCGGGATCTACCGTCAGTTGCAGGTGCAGCTCACGATGGGTGGCTCGATCCTCGCAACCAATGTCGCGGGTACAATTGGAGCCGATCTGTACGGCCCGATGAACAGCAACGGAAACAACTTGATTGGTTCAACGTTGGGAGGTTCTGGATTCCTGACGAATGACCTTCAGAATGTGGATTCATTTCTGGGGCCGCTGCAGAACAACGGTGGCCCGACGTTTACGCACGCATTGCTCTCCGGAAGCCCGGCGATTAATGGAAATACGGCGACGACTTCGACCCCAGACGATCAGCGGTTGATGTCGCGGCCGGTTGGTACGAGCGCGGACATCGGAGCTTTCGAAGTTCAGCCGACGGTCGTCTCGCTGCCTCCCAGTTCGACCGACGTGACGATCACGCTCGGTGGGCCGGACATTGTGGTCACTGACGACAACGGCACGATCATCCTGACGGTGCCGTTCAATCCTGCCGTACCACTCGTGATCAACGGGACGTCTGGTGACGATAACGTGACGATCGACTTTTCGAATGGCAATCCAATTCCGTCGAGCGGAGCGACCTTCAATGGTGGCGGCGGCTCGGGCGATCAGCTGGTACTGACCAATGGCACCTTTGACAGCGTGACGCACGTGTTCTTTAACTCGTCCAGTGGTCAGATCACGATGCAGGTTGGCACGACAATTTCTGTACTGAATTATCAAGCGGTGACGTCGGCCATCATCGACTTGTTGACTGTCACGAACCGCACGTACCAGTTCGGCGCCACTGCGGACAACGCCACATTGAATGACAATACGAACGTCGGCGATGGTGTCTCGAAGTTATCAAGCGTTTCGACCAGTACTCCGGTCGAGTTCTCCGCGCCGTCTGCGTCGCTGACGATTGTGACCAAAGAAGGCGATGACACGCTGACGCTGTCGGCCGTTGATTCGCTCTTTGCGGCGTCAGTATCGGCGATTGGTGACATCGGCAATGATCTGCTCGACGCCTCAGGGTTTGCGCTCGCAGTTTCTCTGCAAGGCAATGTTGGAGCGGACACACTCAAAGGGGGCTCTGGCAACGATGATTTGAATGGCCATTCGGAAGACGATTCGATCGACGGCGGAGCCGGGAACGACTCGATTAAGGGGGGAGCCGGAAACGACGTACTGGTTGGAGCGATGGGGGACGACGCAGTATTGGGGCAAGCGGGCAACGATTCCCTCACAGGTGGTCTCGGCAACGACTTGTTAGATGGCGGCACCGGCACGGTCGATGTGCTGATCGAGTCTGCCGACGCGAATTTGACGTTGACCGACACACAGCTTCTGGGAATTGGCACCGACACGCTGGTTGGCATTGAGTCGGCAAGCCTCACGGGAGGTGCTGGAAATAACACCCTCACTGCGACGGCGTTCTCCGGTGCGGGAACAGTGACACTCTCCGGCGGCGGCGGAAACGACACGCTGCTCGGGTCGTCGTCGCGTGTGAATGTCCTCAACGGAGATCAAGGAGACGACTCGTTACGAGGAGGCAGTCTTAAAGACACGCTATTCGGCGGGGCCGGCAATGATTCGCTGTCGGGCATGGCCGACGCCGACAAACTCTACGGCGAAGATGGCAACGACACGTTGTTGGGAGGCACCGCCAATGACACGCTCGATGGCGGCAACCGGATTGACGACATCGATCTCGTTGTGGAAAGCGGCAACTTCAACTTCACGCTTACGAATTCGCTTCTCATCGGGAACGGCACTGATGCCGTGGTCAGCGTTGAAGCCGCACGAATCACTGGGGGCAGCAGCGCCAACAAACTGGATGCCAGCGGCTTTTCAGGCAACGTCTCGCTAATTGGGGGTGCCGGCAATGACACGCTCATTGGTGGAACCGGCAACGATTCGTTGCAAGGCGATGTCGGCAGCGACTTGCTCAAGGGACGCGATGGCAACGACGTGCTCAACGGTGGCAACGACACGTTGACCAGCGGAACTGACAATGACACGCTCAATGGTGGCAGCGGCGATGATCTGCTGCTGGGAGGCATCGGCAACGACGCTCTCTCGGGCTACACCGGAAATGACACGCTCAACGGCGGAGCCGGTGCTGACATTCTGTATGGCGGAGACGGCGACGACAACTTGCTGGGAGGGGCGGGTAACGACACCTGTCTCGGCGGAATCGGCGACGACACGATCAACGGCCAAGGCGGAAATGATAAGCTTAGTGGCGATGGCGGTGCGGATGTTTTCATCGACATCGCCGACCGCGTGGAAGGCTTCGCGATCAACCCGCTACCGTTGTGGGTGAATGCGACTTGACCGCTCCAAGCGGAATGGGCCGAATCACGCGGCGCGGCGCGGCTTGTGCGGACGGTCCCATTTTTCTTTCATTCGCGAGAACTGGTGCAACCAGCGGTCATAGTCTTGCGGCTTTGCGGCAAAGAACTCGCCGACTTCCGGATGCGGCAGAATCAGAAAGTTTTCGGCGGCGATGCCGCGAACAACGCATTCCGCCACGTCGTCCGCGCTGAGGGCGTGTGCTTGCAAGAACTGATGGATCGGATCGCTCAGGTTGAGCATGTCTGTTTGCACTCCCGAAGGACACAGGCAAGAGACGCGAATCCCAGCGCGTCGATAATTGACCGACAGCCATTCGGCGAACGACACGGTCGCATGCTTCGTCACCGAGTACGCGGCTGAGCCGATCTCGGTGAGCAGGCCAGCGGCAGACGAGGTCTGCAAGAAGTATCCCTCACCGCGAGACAGCATGCCGGGCAGCGCGAGGCAAGAGACGCGAATCCCAGCGCGTCGATAATTGACCGACAGCCATTCGGCGAACGACACGGTCGCATGCTTCGTCACCGAGTACGCGGCTGAGCCGATCTCGGTGAGCAGGCCAGCGGCAGAAGAGGTCTGCAAGAAGTATCCCTCACCGCGAGACAGCATGCCGGGCAGCGCGGCTCGCGCTGCATAAACGTGGGAAAGAACGTGCAACTCCCACATCCGCTGCCAGTCGGCATCAGGAGTCTCGACGCCGCCTTTGATCGTCGCACCAGCGTTTGAACAAAACAGATCGACGCCTCCCCAGCGAGCGTCGGCTTCCGCAACCAAGTGCTGAATGTGAGTCTCGTTGCGGACGTCTCCTGGAATTGCGTGGCCGGCGACTTCGCGAGCGACAGATTCAGCGGCCTCGGCATCGAGATCGGCCACGATCATGCCGCGCGGTCGTTCCTGTGCGAACCGCTGGCAGAGTGCTCGACCGATCCCGTGGCCTCCTCCGGTCACAATGATAACTTTGTCGCAAAGTTGCATACGGGTATATCTCGAAAAGCGATGCGATCGACGATATCGCCAACAGTCTGGCTGATTCCTGCATCTTCACAAAGATCAAAGCGCTGTAGCGGACCTACATCGGTTTCGGCGAATCGCACTGTCCGACAATTCCTGCCTCCGGCACGACTGAAGGTTTTCGAAAACTGGTCACTCCGATTCGCAAAACGGGAGGGTTGACCCGGTTTTCGGCGATTCGTGGAAGGAATCGAAACGGACTCGGTGCGCGAACCGCTCGCCGCGTTTTTCGAGCGTATCACCACGATCACACCGCGGGGTTCAGGTCGATGGTGGAGGGAGCAACGACGACATCAACAGCGATTTGCTCGACGTCGTTATCTCCGAGGGCGGAAACGATCCGGTTAGCCAGGCGAACCTGTCCAATTCGTCAATCGCTAAATCATCTTGCAAGGATCGCGGAACCTGACTGAGGTGGCGCTGGATCAGCGTCAAATCCTGTTGCGGGGAGTTGATTGCGGAAGTCGGCCAAACACTTGCATTGACGGTGATGGGCATCCGCTTCAGACTCCCGCCGCTTTTTGTGAAGGCATGTTTCCATCGTGCTTGTCAGGGCCGGTACTTTGGAAGCGTGCGCCACGCGAGGCAACGGAGTGCCGCATGAATTGGTTGCGTTGGCGACATCGGCTGGAGTATCTCGCCTTTCGAGCGGTCGAATGCGTCGTGTTGATGCTCTCGCCATCGCGCGGACGTGAACTCGCCGAAGGCATGGCCTTTGTCGTTCATCGTATGCTGCCACGTCGGCTGGCGCGGTACCAAGAGGCGCGGGACAACTTGCGACAAGCTCTGGGGCCGAAAGTGTCGGACACGGTCATCGACGAGCATATCCGCCGCATGTGGGTGCATCTCTTTCGAGTGGTCATCGAAATTGTCCAGCTCCCGCGCAAAGTCCGCAGCGAGAATTGCTTAAATTATGTCGAGTACGGCCCCGGCCGAAGCGCGTGCTGGCGAGCATTCAACACCGGTCGCCCGGTGATGCTGGTCAGCGGCCACTTCGGCAATTGGGAAGTGGCCAACACAGCGTTTGGCCTGTTCGGCTATCCGATGGGGGTCATCGCTCGCGATTTGGATAATCCGTATCTCCAGGAATGGTTCAAACGCTTTCGCGAACACACTGGCCATCGATTGTTTTCGAAGGAAGGCGCGTCCGAGCAGATGTTTCCACAGTTGGCTCAGTGCGGTCACGTCGCTCTGTTGTGTGATCAGGACGCCGGTCCTCGTGGACTTTTTGTGGATTTCTTCGGAAAGCCGGCCTCGACTTTTAAATCCATTGCGCTGGTGGCTCTCGAATACCGGGCGTTGATCTGTGTTGGCGGGGCGATTCGGTTGCCGGACAACTTTCAACGAGACGATTCGAATGGCCCGTCGTGCTCCAAGTTTCAACTCGTATGTGAAGAAGTGATCGACCCCGAAATGATTGATGACCCTGATCCAGTCACCGAAATCACTCGTCGTTATACCGCCGCGCTCGAACGTCTGATCCGCCGCGCCCCCGAGCAATACTTCTGGGTCCACCGCCGCTGGAAGAGCGTCCCGCAACAACGCCGCTCCACCCGCAAGGCCGCGTGAAGTCGAACCTCACCAGCGTTCGATCGGTCCGCTGGGAACCGGGATGTGCATCTCTGGCAACTCACCCGTGCGATTGCCGTTCACCGGACCTTCGACGGCGAGCTTCTGAAAATAACGATCCAACTCATCGGGGTTGCGGATGAGCTGGAACTCGTGCCGCAGTTTCGCTCGGACATGCATCGCCTTCAAATACCAGTGAGCCATCTTGCGAAAGCCAATGATCGCCGACTCGATGCCGCGCCGCGCGGCGAGATACTGAAACTGCCGCTGCATCAGCACTAATCGGTCGTCAAACGTTCCGGCCGGGCCGAAGGAACCGGTCGTTTCCCACTCGACCAATTGCCGGAAGATCCACGGATTGCCGAGCGCGCCGCGGCCGATCGAGACGCCATGGCAACCAGTTTCGCGCAGCATGACCTCGGCATCAGCGACGGTGCGCACGTCACCGTTGCCGATCACCGGAATCTGCTCGACCGCGTCGACGACTTGCCGGATGCCGTCGCGATCGACGCCGCCGGAGAAGCCCTGTGCTCTCGTACGGCCATGAATCGCGACCGCCGCGATCCCTGCTTGCTCGAACTCGCGAGCGAAAAACGGAGCCGTCAGTTGCGTCGCGTCCCAACCGAGTCGCATCTTGACCGTCACTGGAATCCGCACTGCTTCAACGACCGCCCGCACAAGCGAAAGCGTCTCGTCGGGCCGGCACATCATGCTGGCCCCCGAACCGTTTGCGACGATGCGTCGCACCGGGCAGCCCATGTTGATGTCAATCGAATCGACCCCGCGTGCTTCGAGCAACTTCGCCGCCTCGCACATGGTTCCGATGTCGCTGCCGAAGATCTGCACGGCAAATGGCGATTCGACTTCGCTGGTCTCGATCAGTTCCAGCGTCTTTGGACTTTGATACAGCAACGCTCGGGCATTGACCAAGTCAGTCGTCGTCAGTCCGACGCCGCCGATCTCGTGAACGATCCGCCGAAACGGCATGTTCGTGAATCCGGCCAGCGGCGAGAGCAAATACCGCGACCGCAGTCGCAGCGAGCCGTATTGGACTGCCGGTAAAAATCGGGGCCGCCCCGGCGCATTGGCGACAGCTTGTTCGATCGTTGCGTTCATGTTTGCTTTGGTCGCCCGGTGATCGGGTACGCGACATCTTGAAAACCTTTGCCGCTGTGCTCGCCCGGTGGGATTACGCTGTCGATGAAGGCTTCGTCCTCGGCGGTGATCGTGATGTTGATCGCTCCGAAGTTGTCGTCGAACTGTTCCATCGTGCGCGGGCCGAGGATCGCCGCCGTCAGAATCGGATTCGCGATGCACCAGGCCAGAGCGAACTGCGTCATCGCGACGCCGCGCTGCTGGCAGTAGGCTGCGATCTGCTGCGAAATCTCGAAACTGGAGTCGCGGAGTTCCGCCTCCTTCATCCGCTTGTCTCCGCGGGCCGCCCGACTCCCTTCGGGGAACGACTCGCCCGGCTTGTACTTGCCGGAGAGCACGCCGCGGGCCAGCGGGCTATAGCTGACGACGCCAATTTTGTGCTCTTGGCAGAGAGGCAACAGTTCGACCTCGATGTCGCGGTTCACGATGTTGTACAGCGGTTGCACGCAGCAGAATTTATTGAGTCCCAGCCGGTCGCTGGTCCAGAGTGCCTCGCACAGCCGCCACGCTCGGAAGTTGGAACAAGCGATGTTCAAGACTTTCCCCTGCCGGACCATGTCGTCGAGTGCTCGGAGAGTTTCGTCGATGGACGTGTCGTAATCGGGAGCGTGGTAGTAGTAGAGGTCAATCCGCTCGCACTTCAGCCGCCGCAAGCTGGCTTCGACGGCTCGCATCATGTGGTAGCGACTTCCTCCTTTGTCGTTCGGGCCAGTCCCCATGACTTGCCGACCCTTGGTCGCCAGCACGACTTGGTCCCACTTGCCGACGAGCGCCTTGCCAACGATTTCTTCAGACTTGCCGCCGGCGTACATGTCGGCCGTGTCGATAAAGTTGATTCCCTGATCGATCGCCTTGTGAATGATGCGGATCGACGTCGCTTCATCCGTTGCCCCGCCGAACATCATCGTGCCCAGACAAAGCGGAGAAACGCGAACGCCAGTGGTGCCAAGCAGGCGGTAATTCATGGAGTGATCCTTTGGCGGGTTGTCAGTGGTTCGAGGCGAGTTGGCGACAATGTGACGCCCATGCCGGGCAACTGACAACCGACAGCGGGCAACGACGCGAGTCGCGGCTTGAGTTCACCCCCCGCACCGATATCATGCGGTTCGATTTCTTCCGCTCTGAGGCCCACATGCCACCTGCGTCTCCACGTCCCGAACTTTCCGGCCCGCGAGCCATCCCATTTCAACCGCCGCAGGGGGATTTGGCGTTGCTCGCCGGATCGGCGAATCCCGTGCTGGCTCAGTCGATTGCGAATTATCTCGGCGTCCCGCTGGTGCCGGGTCGAGCACACGTCTTCAGCGAAGGAAACGTCTTTGTCCGCGTCCGCGAAAACGTGCGCGGCCGCGATGTGTTCGTCATCCAGGGAGTCCATCAGCCAGTCAACGACAACTTCATGGAGTTGCTGTTCTGGATCGACGCCCTCAAGCGAGCCAGCGTCTCGCAGGTGACCGCCGTCATTCCGTTCTTCAGCTACGCCAAGGCGGACAAAAAAGACGAGCCGCGCGTCAGTATCCGGGCTCGCGTTTGCGCGGACTGCCTCGAAGCGGCCGGCTGCGACCGCGTCCTGACGATGGACCTGCACAGCCCGCAAATCCAAGGCTTCTTTCGCATTCCGGTCGATCATCTCTACGGCCGGCATGTGCTCTGTGATGCCATCACCAAGTTGAACATCCCGGACTTGGTCGTGTGTAGTCCGGATGTCGGCTTCGCGAAAAGTGCTTCGCAGTATGCGAAAATCCTCGACGTCCCGGTCGTCATCGGCAACAAGCACCGAGCTGATCACGACGAAAACGCCGAAATCCTGGAAGTCATCGGAGACGTCGCGGGCAAGAACGTCGTGCTTGTGGACGACTTTACGATCACCGGACGCACGCTGATCAACATGGCCGACGCCCTGAAGAAACGCGGTGCGAAAGACATCTACGCGGCCGTCACTCACGCCGTCCTCTCAAAGGGTGCCGCCCCTCGCATCGGCGAGAGCCAGATCAAGCAGATGTTGATCACCAACACGGTTGAAACGGCAACCGATCCGTTGCCGCCAAACATCTCGGTGATCTCGGTGGCACCGTTTTTCGCGGAGGCAATCCGCTCAATTCACGACCGCACGAGCGTAAGTAATTTGTTTCCTGAGCCTTGATCCGGGGATCCCCGGGGCTCCGATCGAGGACCAGAATTCCTCTGTGGAACACAGATCGCGGTGTGCTAAATTTCTGCTGGCCGAAATGCTTCAGTGGCTCCGAGGCAAAAAGGGTTTTCCGATGGCGCGTTGGCTTCCTCGCAAACGGACGATTCTGGGTGCCACGCTGGCGGCCGGTTTGATCGTCGGCATTTGGCTTTCAGACAAACTACCGCACTTGGGAAGTGGGTTCGGCTTGGGCTCTGGTGGCGACGGAATCCTTGGCAAACCGGACGTGAGCCCAGTCGCGGTGCAAGCCAGCGATGGAACGAACAAATCGGAATCCAACAACAACAACTCCGACGAGGGCAACGCGAAGCTGCAGTTCTCCAGTGCTGATCCACCGCCGGACGATGGTGTGCTGACGATTCTGGTCGATGGCCGGCACTATGCCGTGTGGCGCAGCTCGGACAAAAGTAACGGCTATCATTCCGCCGAGTTGGCGGAAGTCGTGCAACTTGCGCTGAACGCGAAGCCCAACGACGACGGCTTGCGTGTCCGCATCCAGCGCAGCGAATCCGCACGCGTCACCGCTTGGCAAAAACTCCAGACGGAACTCGTCCAGGCCGGCGTACCCGCGGAGTCGATCGTGCTCACCAAGGATTTGGTGAAGTGAATGCGATCGCGAGTCACTGCAACTTGCCGCGGCCCAAAATCGGCCAGGCAACCTCGAGTCGCTCGCCGCGAAAGCCATAAAAGTGATCGTGAAGCGGCGTCGTGAAATCGGCGTAGCCGACGACTAATTCGATCTTGTCGCCGATCTTCAGATTCTGTGACTGGGGGCCAAGTGTCAATTCGCAGTGCTCA
>Ga0194121_10000141_pt1:0-65000 | contig 118882 bp, 104 predicted proteins | sample TA2MahCa50mmetaG_FD_148609 | JGI IMG/M metagenome (GOLD analysis project Ga0194121, IMG submission 148609) | Freshwater microbial communities from Lake Tanganyika, Tanzania - TA2015020 Mahale Deep Cast 50m | ecosystem: Environmental > Aquatic > Freshwater > Lake | place: Tanzania... | reverse complement strand
CACCTGACATTCGATGCCAACGTGACCAGTCAGTTTGAGCAGCAGGTGCGAGCGATCTGCGGCTTGCCCTTGGGGTCGACTGAGTTGCTTCGGCCGGCGGCGATGGCGAACCTGCTTGGGGATGTTTGGGAGAACGGCGAGCCCCGTTGGGCAGAGGCTCTGCAGTTGCCAGAAGTCAAATTGCACTTGTACGGCAAGTCTTCTGCGCGTGTGGGTCGCAAGATGGGGCATCTCACAGCGATGGCGAATTCGGTGGAGGAGGCGGAGCGGGTTGTGCGGGAAGCGAGACGCCGATTACTGGGGTGAGTCGCGGCTGGATTTAGTCTGGGGCAATCGAAGACTTTTGCGGATCCAGCAGAGCGGCGTAGACGTCGCGAATTCTCCGAGTCATCGTCTGATGGCGGAATTGCTCTGTGAAACGCTCACGGCCGGTACGTCCGAAGTTCTCGCGGAGGGTTGGATCGGCGGCCAGGATGTTGATTGCATCCGACAGTTCCGCCACGGACCGTGGCGGCAGGAGATAGCCGGTCTCGCCAGAAATGATCACCTCTTTGGCCCCATCCACGTCGTAGCTGATCACAGGCTTGCCGGCGATCAATGCTTGCGGCAACACGCGAGCGAGGCCTTCCCACAGACTGGTGTGGACGACAATGTCCATCGAATGAATCAGTTCGGGAACGTGGTTAGGCGGGACGAGTCCGGTGAAGAGGAAATGCCCGGTGAGTCCGAGGTCGGCGATGTACTTTTCGAATTCATTGCGGAGGATGCCGTCGCCGACGAGCAGGAACTTCGCATTGGGGTGCTGAGCGACAACCGCAGGAGCGGCGGCGATGACAAACTCTTGGCCCTTGAGGGGAAACAGGCGTCCGATCATTCCGATGACGACGTCGTTGGGGTGCAGGCCGAGTTCTTGCCGCACGAGCTCTCTTGGCCGAGGCGGCGTCAGGAATGGTTCGACTTCCATGCCGCTGTAAATCGTCACGAAGTTCTGGTGTGGGGCAATGCCGGCGGCAACGTATTGGTCAGTCATCGCATCGCAGACGCTGATGAATTTTGCGCAACGACGAGCCGCCCATTTCTCTGCGAGCCGATACAGCTCGAAAGCGATTGGGTTCTGGCCGTAATGAAACGAGGCTCCGTGGATTGTGTGAACGGCGGGGATGCCGAGCTTTGCGGCAGCGGCTCGGCCGAGGATTCCCGCCTTTGAGCTGTGCGTGTGGACGATGTCCGGTTTGATCTCCTGCAGCATCGCATTCAACGCACGATACGCTTTCCAATCTTGCCACGGCCGGATCGAGCGGTGCAGTTCCGGCAGCATACGAAAGTCGAAGCCGCCACGACGAGCACGCTCTTCGAGGCTTCCTTCCGGTCCCAACCCGGGGCCGGTGATCAGCGTAACCTTGTCGCCGTAGTCCCGATGCTGATCTTCGACGGTCAGCAGCGTGTTTTCCTGCGCTCCGCCAATGATCAGCCGCGTGATGAAATGGACGACGTTCATGCTGGAGCGGTCTGATTTCGCTGGTGGTCACGCGAGACGGGTTGGAGTTCAGTGGGAGGTTATCGTCGACCTGTGTGAGAGACCAAGACACAGGACGGCTCGCGACCCTCGTGGAACTGCAGATGGGCCGGTACTCTGCCGACCGATTGCGGGACGGCGGTGATAACGGCGGCCTGCCGCACGCGAACATGACACACCTTGGAGTTGCCGATCATGCAAATGGCTCGACGGTTATTGTGGTTTGCTTTCGGCTTGCTGTTGGGGGCAGCACCGGCGTCGCTGTGGTCTCAAGAGTTGCCAATCGAAGTGCTGCCGACGGATTCGAAGCTGGCGAAGATCGTGCTCATCGCCGGATCGAAAGCGTTCAAGCCCGGCGAGCACGAGTACGTTGCGGGCTGTGCAGTGCTGGCCGATTTGCTCAAGCAGACTCCGGGGGTTGCTCCGGTGCTTGCTCTGGATTGGCCGAAGAAGTCAGAGACGTTGGCTGGTGCGAAGGGGATCGTCTGTCTGTTCGACGGTGGAGACAAGCACGCTCTGCTGGCAGCCGATCGGATGGCTCAGCTGTGGAAGTTGGCGGACGAAGGAGTGGGCCTCGTCGGATTTCATCAGTTTGTGGACGTGCCGAAGGATGTCGGTGATCGGATGCGCGACTTGGCGGGAGCGGCCTGGGAGAAGGGTCACTCGCAGCGAGCACACTGGGTGACTCGGTTCGGGACATTTGCCGAACATCCCGTCTGCCGAGGTGTCACGCCGTTTGAGATCGACGATGGATGGCTCTTCAAATTGCGATTCGTCCCGGAGATGAAAGGTGTGACTCCGTTGCTGCGGACGGTCTCGCCGAAAGCAGCCAGCCAAGAGCTGACAGACGAGGCGATTGTCTCCTGGCTCTTCGAGCGATCCAACGGAGGGCGATCGTTCAACTTTACCGGTACGCACTTGCACGCCAGCCTGGCCGAAGAGGGCTATCGACGATTTCTGGTCAACGGCATCCTCTGGTCGGCGGGGGTCGAAATCCCGAAGTCCGGGGCTCCCGTTGCGCTGACAACCGCTGGATTGAACAAGTACCTCAAGCCAGCTCCGGCCGCGAAGAAGTAATCCATCTACGAAAAGGAGCGTTGCATGTCGCGAATCACTCGTCGTCAGTTTTTGGGTACGACTGCTGTCGCTGCGGCTGGGCCGATGATTCTTGCATCGCCGTCACGCGGGTTAGCGGCTCCCAGCGAACGGATTCGGTTGGGCTTCATCGGCATCGGGATTCAATCGCGCGGGCACCTGCGGCGGTTTGTCGGGACGAGCGACACGCAGGTCATCGCGGTTTGTGATGTTGTGATCGAGCGGCGCGAGGACTCGAAACGGATCGTCGAAGAGGGCTATGCTAAACAGAAGCAAATGGCGTCGTACAAAGGTTGCGCGGCGTACGTCGATTTCCGGGAGCTGCTGGCTCGCGACGACATCGACGCGGTGGTGATCGGCACACCAGATCACTGGCACGCGATCCCGTCGGTCATGGCCTGTCGAGCGGGCAAGGACGTGTACTGCGAGAAGCCGCTGTCGCTGACGATCTCCGAGGGACGAGCGATGGTCGAAGCGGCCCGCAAGCACGACCGAGTGTTTCAAACGGGGAGCCAACAGCGCAGCGAGTTTGGCGGCTTGTTCCGTCGTGCGGTCGAGCTGATTCGCAACGGGTACCTCGGCGAGATCAAAACGGTCTCTGTCGGCGTCGGTGGCCCTGCCGTGACGTGCGATCTGCCGACCGAGGAATGTCCGACCGGTACCGACTGGAACTTCTGGAACGGCCCGTCGGCGGAGCGTGGCTACAACCAAATCCTCTGCCCCAAGGGAATTCACAACCATTTCCCGGCGTTTCGCCAGTACCGTGAGTTCGCCGGCGGCGGTTTGGCCGACATGGGTGCGCACCATTTCGATATTGCGCAATGGGCGCTCGGCATGGACAATTCCGGCCCGGTGAAGATCGAACCGCCGGAGGACAAAGCCACGACCGGCCTGAAGTTCACCTACGCAAACGGCGTGGTTATGACTCACGGCGGGCCCAGCGGCTGCACGTTCGTGGGGACAAAAGGGACGCTCTACGTCGATCGGGGAAAAATCGAGGCGGATCCCGCCAGCATTCTGGAAGCGAAGCTCGGCGAGAATGCTTTTCACGTCGAGCCGTCCGACAATCATCACCGCAATTGGATCGACGCGATTCGCTCTCGCAAGAAGCCAATCTGCGACGTCGAGATCGGCCACCGTTCCGCGACGGTCTGTGAGCTCGGCCAGATCGGCTACGACCTTCGCCGTCCGCTGAATTGGGATCCGGTGAAGGAACGCTTCGTTAACGACGACGAGGCCAACAAGCTGCTCAGCCGCCCGATGCGCGATCCCTGGAAGCTGTGAGCCGCTTGTCGATCCATTCGGGATCGACGAACGGTTTCATCAGCCAGCGGAAAGTGTGATCGACGCGCGGGTCACTGTCGGGATCGCTGGCGATCGCATTCTTCGGATCAACTGGACTCAGTCCATTTTCCGTCAGAGTCCAGGGCCAGTTGTCTCGCCGTGCGATTTCATTGACGCGGGCCATCAACCGCAACGCCCAAAGGTTGCCGAAGAAATTGCGGTAGTCATTCCAAACACGATTCCATCCGAATAACACGACTGGTCGAGTGCGTGTTTCAAAGGCTGCCGCCAACCAGAATTGCACGAGAAAAAAAACCGCGATGCGTTGGTCCGCATTTCGGTCAGCTAATGACGCTGCGGTTGAACTGCGAAGCGACCAACCGACGATTCCCCAGGTGGCCATCCAGGTGAGGATCGAGATTGGGTAGCGGGTACCGAAAAACTGCCCGAGTGCCATCACAAGCACTAGTGCGAAGCCAATCAGTGCTGGTGCTTCGAGTTCCAGCCGTTGGCCATGCCAGCAGCGAGTCAGTTGGGCGAGCGCCGGCCATTCGAGGACGACGATCAGCGGCATAACGATGAAGAGGCTCCATTCCAGCAGTCGGCCGCGACGTGCGCCGAGGACAGCGACGAATGGGCACAGAGCACTCACTGCCGTCAGGTACCAAAGTTGATCGAGGATGCCACGAGGCACTTGATTCTTCGCGAGCGTTACAGACGTTGTGGCCGTCAAAGTCGCTTGAAACCAAATGGCCCACGCGGCTGCGGAGGTCAGGGACGTGTGGTGGACGCTGCGGGTCAGGCGAGCGACACCGATCCAGCCGCCAACGACAGCCAAAGTCAAGATCGCTGCGACAAGCACATCCGTCATGGTTGGATCCGATTCACTGCGGGGTTAGTCGGTACTGTCCGCACGTTCGACATTTTGTCCGGCGGTTCCTGCGAACCCAAGTGATCGCAGTAGATGTCGTGTGAGTTCCCTGAACCGAGTTGCCGATTTTGGAGCCTAGTGACCACCGAGTCCCAGTGAGCCTTCAACTGCGTTGCTTCGTCGGGTGAGTGGCCCGTACGGCAAAAAGAGCTCACGACTGTCAGACACGTTTCTTGAGGAGATGCCGGAATGAAGTGGATTTTGTCTCTCGCCATGTTGCTTGGCGTCGCTGGCACGGCGAACGCTAGGCTGTTCGACAATCACTGTTGCACGCCCGCGCCCAGCTGCGCGGCCCCGTGCGCGAAGGCGTGTGCTCCGAGCTGCGCGGCCCCGGCTGCGTGCGCTCCGAACTGCGCCGCTCCCGCGAAGGCGTGTGCTCCGAGCTGCGCGGCCCCGGCTGCGTGTGCTCCGACCTGCGCCGCTCCCGCGGCCAGTGCGCCAGCGTGTGCTGCTCCCGCAGCGTGCGCTCCGAAATGCGCTGCTCCGGCTGCTTGTGCGCCGACTTGTGCCGCGCCAGCTGCTTGTGCTCCTACCTGCGGCAACAGCAACAGCTGCTGCAACAACGGCTGCAACAACAGCTGCTGGAAGCTGCCCAAGCTCAAGTTGCCGAAAATTTGCTTGCCGAAGATTCACCTGCCCAAGCTGAGCTGCTCCAACAACGGCTGCGGACACACCTGTGCTCCGAGCTGCGCCGCTCCGGCTGCGTGTGCTCCAAGCTGCGCCGCTCCGGCTGCGTGTGCTCCGAGCTGTGCTGCTCCGGCTGGCTGCTCGAAGTAATGTCAACCACGTGGGATGACCTAACTCGCACTGCGAATTAATCCATCCCACTTCTCTGGCTCCGTAAACGTGAGTGATCGTCCGGGGGAACGTGCCTTCCCCCGGACACCTCACACGCGGGGACCGACAATTCGAACTTCTCTTTCGGAGGTAACTCCGATTATCAACCTTAGAACTTCTTCCTCGATAGTTCTCAGAGATCTGCTCGGTCCTCATTCCTTGGAGAGTCGAGTCGATTTCTGAACCACGAAGGCCGACCGCGATTCCGCGATCGGCCTTTTTTGTTGCGCACGCGAGCGGCAAGCGTTACTCGCATTGCAGCACGGCTCGGACATCCGCTTCAGAAACATCGTTGACGATTTCAACGAGCCCCAAACGTTTGGGAAGCACGAATCGCAAGTGGCCCCCGAGAGTCTTCTTGTCAAGTTTCATTCGTTCGACCACGGCGTCGACGGAGTGTGGCCAACCGGCCGGCAAACGAGTCGGCAATCCGAAGCGGTTCAACAACGCCTCTTGTCGAACGGTCACCGTGGAATTTATCAAGCCGAGTCGTTCCGCCAGTCGGCTGGCGTACATCATGCCAATCGCTACTGCCTCGCCATGCAGCAATTCGCCGAATCCGGCAAGTGCCTCGAAAGCATGCCCAAACGTGTGACCATAGTTCAAAACTGCGCGGAGCCCAGTGCGCTCGAATTCGTCTTTCTCGACAACGTCCGCCTTCAGCCGGCAGCAGCGTGCGACAACTTGCCGCAAAATGCCGGGGTCGCGTCGAAAGATCGCCTCCGCACGCAGTTCGAGAAAAGCGAAGTAGTCAGAGTCCAAAATCACTCCGTACTTCACAACTTCAGCCAGGCCGGCCGCGAATTCGCGAGCGGGTAAGGTCACGAGCATTTCCGTATCGATCAGCACTCCGATCGGCTGATGAAACGCTCCGAGCATGTTCTTCGCGACGGGATGATTGATGCCCGTCTTGCCTCCGACGGAGCTATCGACATCCGCCAGCAGTGAGGTCGGGATCTGCACGAATGGCAAGCCCCGCACGAATGATGCTGCGGCAAAGCCCGCCAAGTCGCCGACGACTCCACCACCGACGGCAATCAAGACGGTGCGACGGTCAGCTTTCACGGCGATCAAATCATCCCAGACGGCCGAAAGACTGGCGATCGATTTCGTTTTTTCGCCGGGTTCCAGTTCGGTCAAGCCGCAACTCCAACCGGTGAGAGTCAGCCCCTCGCGAACGACATCCGCGTGCGGCCGCACGTTACGATCGGTGACAACGTGCGCCTGCCGCGAACTTCCGGCTTGATACACGCTACGATCCATCCAAGTCGGCAGCAGTGTGGGCAACTCCGACAGACCACCGCTGACAATGCGGATTTCGTAGCTCCGCTCGCCCAGATTCACATGCACCGAACTGGCATCAACAGCCACAGCCATTCTCCATCGGAAATGTCGAGACAGTGGAACGGTATCGGCCACTGTGTCGAGACGAAAGGATTGTGCCTTGCGGCGGTGTTAAAGCCGCGAAGAGACCCTTGTATGCCCTCTCAAGTACTCCTTTAATCCCGCTCCGGTTGAAGCTTTTTCAATGACGACGCTTCGATCGCTCTGGCACCGTGCGGACATTTTCAAATCAGGATTACGAATGATGACGGATCGCATTTTTAATTTCTCTGCAGGCCCCGCGGTATTGCCGGTTCCAGTGTTAGAAGAGGCTCGCGAGAATCTCCTCTCGTTAGGCAACACCGGCATCGGTGTCTGCGAACATTCACACCGCGGCAAAGCATTTCTGGCCGTGTACGAAGAATGCGAAGCCGTTTGCCGCGAAGTTGGCGGTATTTCGTCGGACTACAAAGTGTTGTTCTTGCAAGGGGGAGCGTCATTCCAGTTCGGTATGATCCCGATGAATTTCTTGTCGAGTGATGCTCACGCCGACTATCTGCTGACCGGAGCTTGGTCTGAGAAAGCTCAGGAAGAAGCGGTTCGTTTTGGTAAGACGCATACCGCGTGCAGCAGCAAGGATCGCAACTACTGCTACATCCCTGCGACGGTTCAGTGCAGCAGCGGCGCAGCCTATGTGCATTACACGTCGAACAACACAATCTTCGGCACGCAATGGCATCGCTTTCCCGAGGTGCCGGCCAATTCGGCTGTGATCTGCGATGCCAGTAGCGACATCTTCTGCCGACCAGTCGATGTGGCGAAGTATGGTCTGATCTACGCCGGAGCGCAGAAAAACCTCGGACCGTCCGGTGTGACACTGGTCATCATCCGAAACGATCTGATCGAGCGCGGACGAACCGACCTGCCGACGATGTTGCAGTACCGGACGCACAGCAAGAATGACTCGATGTACAACACTCCGCCGACGTTCGGGATTTACCTGATGGGCCTGGTTTTTAAGTGGATCAAGTCAAACGGCGGCCTCGTCGGCATGGAGCAACGCAACCGCACCAAAGCGGATCGGTTGTACGCGTATCTGGACCAGAGCCGACTCTTCAAGCCGACGGCCGACAGAGACAGCCGCTCGCTGATGAACGTCACCTTCGTGACCGGCAACGACGAACTTGACAGCCAGTTCGTGAAGGTCGCGACGGCAGCAGGGCTGGATGGACTCAAAGGTCATCGCAGTGTCGGCGGCATGCGGGCCAGCATCTACAACGCGTTTCCGATCGAGGGAGTCGATGCGCTGATTGCTGTAATGCAGGAGTTCGAAGCGAAACACACCTAGCGACGTTGGGGTGTCGTGGACGCGTCACAAAAACGCCGCCCCACTTGAGGTTCCCGAAGTGGACCCAAGCGAGGCGGCGCTTGCGATCGGCGCCGTGTCGCCAACAAATTCTTTGAAGGTTTCAGGTTCCAAATCTCAGGAATCGATTTGAGTCACCGAAGAAATGTTTGCTCGAAGGGGGCTGTTTCAAACGCATTCGCCTCATCGTTTTCGTCTTCTGCCTCGTTGTCGAGTTCCTTTGGCTCGCCTGATCGCGAGTTGCTGACGGATTTTTGAAGAGTATCGTCCGTCGAAAGTGGTGTTGGATTTGCGGGCTGTTGGGTTGACGGTTTCCGTTGGAATCCAATCTGCTCCGTTGCAGTTTCGGAATCCGGTGCTGACGGGCTTTCGTTTGTTGCAGGCTGCACCGGACTCGGTTTGTGCGAAGGAGCGGCACCAGAATCAGGCGATTCCTCTTTCGCGGGCGGAGCTGGTTTGGCAGGCAATTCAGGCTTTGGCAACGGCTTTGGTTCAGTGACCGGGAGTTCAGCCGCGGGGGCGGGCTCCGGCACCGGAGGTTGCGTGAGGCTTGATTCAGGTGAGCTGGAATAGACCGAAGTGCCGAGTTCCACCGGATCGGATTCGTCGGAAACGAATTCTTCCGGTTGTGTTTCGAGCGCGTCATTGGCATCGATGGCATGGCTGCGTGCCCAAGCATGACGCACGGCTTGCGCGTACGCCTCCGGATGCGACAGGCTCTCAGAAAGGAAGATGCTGTTGTCTTCCATCAACGTCCCCTTGCGAAATTTCATGTCCAAGATGGCGCGGTTGTAGCCGACCAGGCTTTGGTAGTACGCCTTCTCGGCAGTCGCGAGACTGACCTGTGCTCGGAGCAACAGATCAACGCTGCCTTTGCCTGCTCGATATTGAGCATCGTTGGCTTGCACGCGACGCTCAGCCGCGCGGCGGCGGTTGAAAAATGTCTGAGCGGTTTGAAAAGTCGTGTCCGCCTGTCGAAAAGAATTGGCCAACTCGTGACTGATTTCGAATTCTTGCGACCCCAGCGCGGCGCGGGCTTTTGCCAGCCTGAGTTCCAAGTTGCGGACCTGCGAATGAGCCGCTCGAAAACCGATCGGCATGCTGAATTCGAATCCGACACCCCAACCAGTTTGATTAGCGTTGAGCAGATTGTCGTAGAAGCTCGCCGTGGTTTGCACGGGAAATGGAGCCGCAATCCCCTGGGGATCGCTGTCCGACTTTCCAAAGAGTTGGTCGCCGAAGCCGTTGATCTGATAGCGCGAGACCAGGTCGAGCCGAGGTTTGGTGAGGCTCTTGGAGGCCTCCAGCTGAAACTCCAGGCTCTTGATGTTCCACTTCTGTTTGCGAAGTTCGACTCGGCGCGTCAATGCCTCGACCAGACTGGTTCGCCAGTCCGGGAGGAATTCAGCCGTGGTCGGTTCATCGGCCGGTCGGATGATCCGGCCGTCGTTGACTGGCAGTCCGAGCAAGCGCCGAAAACGGCCCTCGGTGTTGTAAACGTTTGAAAGCGAGTTTTCCGAGGCCGCCCGCGCGTCGAAGTAGCTGTCGCGAGCTTGCGCTTCGTCGGCCGCACTGCCACCTTCCAGGCCTTGATCGGTCTTGGCTTTCACTTCGCGCCAAGTGTGCAGGAAGCTGTTCCGAGCCGTGATGTCCGTGTCGTAAGTCCGATAGGCGAGATACAGCTCCCAGTAAACATCTTCAACGTCTTTGACCAAGCCGATCGTGGCCTGTTCAAAGTCCGCGAGCGCGATGTCGGTGCGAATTCGCGAGATGACCACGCCCTGGTTGACCTGTGGCACGTTTTGCAGCGTCGGGCGACGGCTGATGGGGCCGGCAATGCGCGTAAACCGAGTACCGCCGCCGGCCCACAAAGGTTGACGGTAGTTAAATTCGAGGCCTGGCAGTCCGGCATTCTGAGTCGCGCTGGGATTGTTCGTAAAATACGATTGAAAGAGTCGTGGATTCCCGCCGGTATTCTGATTGAAATCTTGATACAGCACATTGTGCTGAATCGAGGCTTGAGCACCATTCGCAAAGATTTTCGACAGCGCTGCGCGGAAGTCTCCGGCCTGGTTACCGAGAGTGTCGCCGTTCGAGATGCCACCGAAGCTGTTATTTTCGGCGATGTTTTCGCTGCGTCCGTAGAGCATGTTCGCTGTGAACTGCGCGTCAAATTCAGACAGCGCGGCTTCGACGCCGTTTTGGCCAAACAGAGTGCTCGTGTCTTGCAGAGCGGGATCGTAAACCGACTGGACGAAATCAGGGTTCGTCAGCAGACGGTTCCCCGGCGAAAGGAATTGGCCGTTGTCCCGGATGATTTCGTTGTTAGCGAGCGCGGTGTGCAGCGCTTCTTCAAGACCGAGATTCCAAATCTCATCTTTGCGTGGATTGCGAATGCGGCGCGGTTCGTCGGAGTAGCTGACGGTGTCAGGGGTCTCTTGGTTCACCGTTGGGTAGTCGATCGAGATGACGACATCTTTGTAGTGTTGTAAGTCTGTGTCGCCGACGTAGCTCAGCTTCTTTTCAGAAGTCGAGCAGCCGATGAGTAGGCTGCCGCACAGGACCACGTTGGCCCACTTCCACGGTCGCCAGACAATTCGCAATGGCATGGAAACACCCTTCCAGGCGGTCAAGTTCCCCCCAATCGCCTGCATCAGTATCGGTTGGGTGTTCGCCGTAGCTTTGGCAAGAGTTTTCGGATGTGCCGGTTGTAGGGTAGGTCGAGGCTTCTGATTTGGGGTTGATCGGCAGAAATGGCGAGTTCTGGTGGTGCCCGCGGTCCGACTGCATGAAACGGCGGAATTGGAGACAGCGGAGTCGCACGTACCACAAAAAAGAGCCGGCTTTCGCACGGCTCCGCTGACTCAAAAAGATCGCCCGACGTTTGACCGATCAGACTCCGCTTTTCCGTCGAGGAGTAACGGTGAAGTCCTCGAAACGAAACTCTAATTTTCCGGGGTCGGCGATGTTTTGAAAGAGTTGCGAGGCGACGTGGTGGAAGTGCGTCTGACGGATCGAATAGAAGTTGTGCTTGCCATCACGGCGACAACCGATCAAGCCGGCTTCGCGCAACAAAGCCAAGTGGTGACTTACGGCTGGTTGGCTTTGTTGCAATCGCTCGCACAACGCCGAGACATGCAGTTCGGTTTCGCGGTACAAATACATCAGCACACGCAACCGTGTTTCATCGGAGAGCAATTTGAACATCTGGACCAACTCGCGTTGGAATTGGTCGGGAAGTTGGTTCTGTCCGGAATGCGTCTTTTTCTGGTGGACCGGAGACTTAGCAAGTTCGAGCATTTGTTCCTCAGTAAGTTCGGAAGTCGGATTCGACGAGATCGCCGGAGCGGGCGTCTCTCGCGAAAGGTCAGGTTGAGAATGGTCAGCCAATTGGCGATCCTGAAATCCATTGGCGTTGCGTTCTCTGTTAGCGAGCCTTCAATTGAGATGACTCGCGAAACGAGGGAACAGCGACGAAGCAATTTCTGCCTCACCGCATGCGAATGGGCTTGTGGTCAATCGAGAATGGTTGAAGACTGGAATATGGGAATACGATGATTGCCCTCGAATTGAGGGCTGAGAACTGGCGGAATCGCCGGAAAATGAGCAACTCAAAGTTAGACAGGCAGATTCAATCCGTCACCAATTGCTGAACGGCACGGATTATTTCGGCTCACTGATCCGTCGTCAACGATGGTGCTTCTCCGAGAATTCGTGGGGTTTCTGTGAAAGTCGTCGAATTCAGCAGCTTGTCAGGCCTGCGGGCGGTTGTGACCGGATCGACCTCCGGGATTGGCCGAGCGATCGCCGCCGAGTTTGCTCTCGCGGGTGCGGATGTCGTCATTCATGGAGTTCGCAATGCCGCCCCAGCAGATGTGCTGGCAACAGAATTGCGTTTGCTCGGTCGGCGCGCAGAGGTTGTCCTGGCGGACTTCCGTGATGAAAAGTCCCTCGCGACCTTCGTTGATCGTTGCTGGGCGACGCTGGGAGGTGTCGACATCTGGGTGAACAACGCGGGTGCCGACTTGCTCACGGGAGAAGCTGCGAAGCTGAATTTTGCCGACAAGCTGCAGAATCTCTACGAGGTCGATGTGCGAAGTACTTTGCTTCTCAGTCGGTTGATTGGAAAGCAGATGCTGACGGCGGGTGGTGGAACGATTCTGAATATTGGTTGGGATCAAGCGGAACGTGGCATGGAAGGGGACAGTGGCGAACTTTTCGCGGCCGCGAAGAACGCGATCATGGGATTCACTCGTTCGCTGGCGGTCAGCCTCGCGCCGACCGTTCGAGTCAATTGCATTGCCCCTGGCTGGATTCGGACGAAATGGGGCGAGGGAGCCAGCGAACTGTGGCAAGAGCGTGTCCTGCGCGAGACGCCGCTGAAACGTTGGGGGACTCCCGAAGATATCGCAGCCGTCGCGAGATTCCTCGTCAGTCGTCAGGCGAGTTACATCACCGGTCAGATCATCAACGTCAACGGTGGCGCGGAACGGTGATCTCATGCCAGCGGAGAGAATACTGTTCGTGACGGGGCGACTGGCGGAAGTATCGTTGCGCGAGTTACTCGCGACGCTCGCCCCAAGATTCGGCTTTGAATACGACGTAGCCGTATTGGGTATCAGTGTGGCGGCGTTGATGTCGGTGGACTTCGTCGCCCGTAAATTAGACGCGCCCCAAGCCATCGATCGGGTTCTGTTGCCGGGATGGTGTGGCGGTGATTTAGATGTGCTGACACAGAGGTTCGGCAGCCGGTTTGAGCGAGGTCCGAAGGACATGTTCGATTTGCCAGAATATTTCGGTGGTCGAGCGAAATCACCGCCCGACCTAAGCCAGTACGACATCGAAATTCTGGCTGAGATCAATCACGCTCCGCGATTGAGCGGGCAAGAATTGCTCGCAAAAGCCGAAAAGTACCGGCGAGACGGGGCGGATATCATCGACTTGGGCGGCATTCCGGATGAACCCTGGCAGCGAATTGGTGAGGCGACACGCCTGCTGCGTTCCGAAGGCTTTCGCGTCTCGATCGACAGCTTCGACCGCAATGAAGTCGAGTCGGCTGTTGAAGCCGGTGCGGAGTTGGTTTTGAGTTGCAACAGCTCAAATGCGAGTTGGTTGTCTGCGATGGACGCGGAGTTGGTCGTCATCCCCGATCAGCCGCAAGACTTGGCTTCGTTGCAGCGAACGATCCAGGAACTGACTGCGGATGGGCGGGCATTTCGTGTCGATCCAATTCTGGAACCGATCGGGTTCGGCTTCGCAGCATCGCTGGCTCGATTCTTCGAGGCCCGCCGCCGTTGGCCCGACGTGGCGATGATGATGGGTATCGGGAACCTGACAGAACTTTCTGAAGTCGACAGTGCCGGCCTCAATTTCTTATTCGCCGCGATCTGTCAGGAACTCGGCATCCGCAGTGTGCTGACGACCGAGGTCGTTCAATGGTGCCGTTCGGCGGTCAAAGAGTTTGATCTGGCGCGCCGGGTAATGCGGCATGCGGTGGCGAACCGCGTACTCCCGAAGCATGTGAACTCGCAGCTTGTCATGCTGCGTGACGTGAAAGTCCATGAACTGGGCGAATCCGGACTGTGTCGATTGGCCGGACAGATTCGGGACGCAAACTTCCGCATCTTTGTGGAACGTGGTGAACTGCATTTGCTCAATCGCGATGGACATTGGCACGGCGCTGATCCCTTCGAACTTTTCGACGAGATTACGCGTACGATGCCGATTGATTCAGCTCACTCGTTTTATCTCGGTTACGAATTAGCCAAAGCCACCACGGCGCTGACGCTTGGCAAACAGTACCGGCAAGACGAGGCGCTGCAGTGGGGCTTTCTAACCGTGCCAGAACTCAGTGCTCACGAGCGACGTCGAAGTTGAGGCCCCTCAAACTGCCGATCTTTCTCGTTCGTGGCTATAGTTCTGCGGCTTGGAAATCCTTTCGTGAGAATTTTATGACAGACGCGACTCCTGTCGTCACGATTCGCTCCGTCCGATCCGAGGACTTGTCGGCCATCGCGACGTTCATTGAGCCATTTGTAGCCATCGGAAAACTGCTGCCGCGAACCACGCAGGAGCTGGAAGACCTCGTGCCGAATGGTTTCGTGGCCGAGTCCGATGGGCGAATTGTCGGCTTTGCGGCGCTGGAGATCTACTCGCCCAAAATGAGCGAGATTCGGAGCCTCGCTGTCGCACCGGACTTCCGTGGTGTCGGCATCGGTAAGCAATTGGTGCAGCGTTGCGTCGAACGTGCCTGCGATCTTCAGGTTCTGGAGGTCATGGCGATCACGTCGAACGATGAGTTCTTCAAACAGTGCGGCTTTGACTTCACCTTGCCGGGGGAAAAGAAGGCGTTGTTCCTTCAGACACGCGACTTGTGAGTTGCGGGCAGGCCGCGATTCAGCGGAACAATCCGGTCAGGCGGTCAAGTTTTGACAATTCATTCCCATTTTTGGTGGCGGGGTTCACTGAGATTGGGTGACTGTCCCATTGGTCGATTACGATTCCAGTCGTCCCCCATTTTCAGTGGGTGTGCCTTTCAGTACCCTGATGTCACATTTTCAAACCGGTACCGCTGGTGTTGGGTTTTGTGGACCAGAACTCTCCCACCAGAAATTCACCCGCAAGGAATTCGCCATGCAAGCCTCTCGTCGTTTTGCTCTTCGCCGTCCAGTCCGTTCGGGGTTCACGTTGATCGAAGTGTTGTTGGTGCTCGCGATTTTGGGTGTCATCGCGGCGATGGTCGTGCCAAATCTGCTTGGTCGGCAGGACGAAGCAAATCGTCGAGCGTCACGGATCAGCATCGCCGGCTTCGAGAATGCCGTGAAGCAATACGCGGCCGAGCACGATGGACAGTTTCCCGAAGGGAATGGCGACTCGGTGATTCAAATGCTGATGACTCCTGAACAGACGGACGACTCCGCGAAGCCACGATCCCCGTATCTGGAGAAGATTCCGATGGATGCTTGGAAGAATCCATTGCGGTACGAGTACCCGGCTTCGGGCAATCACCAATCGACGACTGGCAAGCCCGCGATTTGGTCAGCCGGCGCGGATCGGCAGGACGATACTGCCGACGACATCAACAATTGGTCGCAGAACTAGCGGCGATGAGTCATGTGTCGTGACCGCTTTCATCGACGGCGAAGTCAGGTTCGTGACGGCTTCACGTTTGCCGAGATGCTGTTAGTGTTGGCGATCCTGTTGATCATCACTGGCGTGGCCTTCCCACCCGTGTTGCGAATGATGGCCGATCAGCCACTGAAAGAAGCCGCGGAGCGTGCTCGCGTGCAATTGGCGACGGTTCGGCTGAAGGCACTCGATTCCAGTGCCGCGTGGCAGCTTCGATTTGAGCCTGGCGGGCGGCGATATCTCTGGATGCCAATGGATCGCACTTCTACGTCCACGAGCCCGGCCGCGGCGACGTCTGCCGCGAACGCTGTTGTTGGACCGACTTCTGGCGAACTGCCCAAAGGAATCCAATTCAGCAGTGACATCAAAGGTGTGCCGCTGACGGTCGAACGGTTGCCTCAAGAGGTAGTCGCGGGGATGGCCAACGCCTATCAGTTGTCCCAGGTTGGTTGGAGCGCTCCTGTAACGTTTCAGCCAGACGGCTCGGCAGTGGATTCGGAACTGGCAGTCATCGACGCAACCAATCGACAAATCCGCTTGAACGTACGTGGTTTCACGGGTGGCGTGACTGTCTCTCCCATCGAAATGAAGAGGCGGTAGTGATGCAAAATCGCGTTCAAGCACGGGTTCGCGACACAAGGCGCCGGGGGCTGACGCTGTTGGAGGTGCTGCTGTCGTTGGGTCTGTTTCTGGGAGCCTTGGCCGCGTTGAGCCAGTTGTGGTACGGCGGCGTGCGAGCCGCTGTACAGGCGCGGTTGTCGACACAGGCGATTTTGCGGTGCGAGTCGAAGTTGAACGAAGTCGTGGCCGGTGCGGTTCCGCTGACATTGGCCAGTGAGACTCCCTTCGACGATGACGCCAGTTGGACTTGGAGCTTGCAAATCGAGGCTGGCCCGCACGCAGATCTGTTGCTGCTGACGGTGACCGCCTCTCATCCCGGCCAAAGCGGGCTGTCGGCAAGCCAACATCAACTCCGACGTGTGATTCGAGATCCGCAGGTCTGGACCGCCGCGCAGCAGGCGACGTTGGAGGGGACGACGCCATGAGAAGTTTGGAGCGAAACTCTCCACTCTCCGCTTCCCACTCTCCACATCCGAGCCGCGGCTTTACGTTGCTGGAGATCGTGCTGGCCCTCGGATTAGCGAGCTTGTTGTTGGCGGCGTTGTACACGGCCTTGCAAATGCACTGGTCGTCGTCGGCCCTCGGCCAAGTGGAGATGGAACGCACGCAAGTGGCTCGCGCGTTGTTTCGCCGAATCGAGACCGATCTGCGAGCAGTCGTTTTTCGCGACACGCCGCTCACTTCGTCCACCGATACCGCTTCGTCATCAAGCTCCGGCAGCACGACCAGTGGGACAGACTCGTCGTCAGGGGCTTCCGACAACTCTTCGAACAGCGGCAGTGCGACAGCGAGCGGAAGCAGCGGATCCACCAGCTCCTCAGCCACCACGACCGAGAATTATTCCACGCAGAAGACCGGAGTGTTTGGCGACTCGCAGATGATCGTTGTGCACTGCAGCTTGCCAAGTCGAGCAACCCGCATAGGTGTTGCCACCAACGACAATACAAATGGTGTGTCTGCCGAAGACGTCAGTAGCGACATGCAATCCGTGGCTTATTTTCTGGCGGGGTCGGGTTCGACGCTCGCTCAGCAGTTTTCGGGCTCGTTGTCCAGCCGGTTAGCACAATCGACCGGTTTAGCTCGCCTGCAAGGGGGGCGTATGGCTATGCAAGCGGCCGACGAATCGGGTGATCTGTCGTCGATGGCCGCTGGCGTGAAGTTGCTGGCGCCCGAAGTCGCGTCGATTTCATTCGAGTACTTCGACGGTGTGAGTTGGACCGCGACTTGGGACAGCGCCTCCTCAAACAGCATTCCGAACGCAGTGCGTATCACGATCGACTTTTTACCACCCGTCGACACTGGCGGGTGGTACGCGCGGCCAGTGAGTATTTCCACCAGTCGATTTCAACACACGGTTGCGTTGCCGTTGGCTCAACCGTACGTCTCGGAAGATTCGCTCTGATTTGCCCTCGGGCTATTGTCGAGGATTAGAGCCATTGGTTGTTCCGGATTGCGGTTGAGTGCGGCTGCGGCGGAAATTCTCTGATCCAGGTAGTTGACGCTGCTCATCGATCTGTTGGCGAATCTGATTCGTCTCTTCATTGAGCTGTTGAATCATGCGTTCGTATTCGAGCTGCGAGTTGTCGTCAACCGAGGTGGCGAGGTGGCCTTTTGTCTTCGGAGTTGATGCCTGCACGCTTTGAGTGCCAGGAACGGCATCGTTTTCCCGACGATCCAGTAGGGCGTCAAAGCGGTCGGTGACTGTCGTGCGAGTGTTGGCCCGGCGCTGAGAATTGTGCGCTTGATTCCGTTCGGGAGTTGCAGGACTCTGCCGCCCGAATAGTTGTGCAGCCGTTTCGCGAGCGTTTCCAAAGCTGGATGGCTGGGTCGGCGCTACTCCGGCCGGCAAGTATCCGAAGCGGTTCGGCGTCTGATACTGCTCCGATGGTGGCAACTGATCCTGAGATGTGATCTGAGTCTGCGACTGTGGCAATTGAGCTTGCGACTTGGCTGGCGTGCTGAATGGATTGGATTTGAACGTACCGGCTGGAGGTTCTCCGGCGGGTTGGCCGTAATTGGGCGGATTCGAATTGGCCGGCGAGTGGGGAGGTGTCGTGGGTGAAACTCCGTTAGCAGCAGTGACGTTGTTGAGCGTATCTGGTGAGTTGACCCAGTTCGACGGTTGTGTTGCGCCAGAACTCTGTCCCGGCGTGATCGGGAATGGGTTACCCGATCCCGCATTCATTCCCAAGCGAGCGGCCGCGCGTGCCGGATCATCGGTCACACTCGGCGGAAAACCATTCGGCCGCACACTGCTGTTTTGTACCGACTGCGTGGGTTGGGAAGCAGCCGTCGTGTTATTCGGAGAGATCGCCGGCAACGAACCGGCTGGTGGCCACGTTGGCATGGTGTCCAACGGCGAACCTGTTCCGGCCGATGGTAGCGAACCGCGCAACGTGTTCGGCATCGGCGCCGGCGTTGGATTTGGCCCCGCGTTGAGCATTGGTTCCGGCAATTGATTCGAGACCGCCTCTGGCATTTCATTGGATTGGCCGTTCGGCAGTTGTCCAATTGTGCCGTTAGCCGGCCTGCGTCCGTCTGGCATTGATTGCCACGGCGTTTGACTGGACAGGTTCGCGCTCGGAGGCGGGCCGAGGATCAGCGGCGCGTTGGGATCTGCCGGTGCCGATGTCGGCGCACCATTCCGGCGGTTCGTGGCGTTCGATTGCGAGTAGGCCGGATTAGCGATGTTGGCTCGGTCAGGTTCTTCGTCGCGCAATTGCCGTTTCGCGATTTCCTGGCGTTGGCGTTCGGCGTTGTCTTTGCTCTGCCGGTCAGTGATGGTCTGCATCCGAAGGATTTCCATCTGTTCCTTGATCTGCCGGGTCGACTCCGGCTGATTTGGATCGCTGACGGCACCTATTTGTGCGATTGATGATGAGTTGTTAGGCGGTGGCAGATCGGGAGCCGCCCAGCCGTCCTTTCCAAGAGGTGGCGACGACGATGGAGGCGGAGTGAATCCGCCGCGTGCATTGCCCATCGAGTTCCCGACGGCTTGTGCGCTCTGGAATTCCAATTCAGGTTTTGTCGGGACTACGTTGTTTTGAGGCGTGTTGTACAGAGCCCCATTCATCGTCACCGGGTTCTGTGGCGGCCAGCCTTGGTTGGTCATCATCGTTGCCGCTGGCGTTGTGGCGTTGAGTCCGCTGGGAATCAACCGAGTCAATTTGGCCTGTGCTTCCGCCTCGCTATTGGTCATGCGGAACATGGCCAGCGCGCGATCCGGTTGGCCCTGTTTGGCGTACAAGAGTCCGAGGTTATTGATTGCATTGGACTGCTTCGGGTTCTTTTGCAACGCCCCTTGCAGATAGTTTTCTGCTTCCGCATATCGCGACTGTAACAAGAACGAATAGCCAATATCGTTGAGCAAATTCGGATCGTTCGGCGAAGCGTTTAGCGCGGCGAAGTAATAGCGCTGAGCCGTCATGTAGTCCTGTTGGCGATCGGCAATCACTCCCAGCCGATGATTCGCGACCGGATGATCCGGCTGTCGTTGTACGACGGCGGAGTACTTTGTTTGCGCCTCCTGCAGATTGTCCTGTAGGAATGCGGTGTGCCCTTGGTGGAGTAGTTCCGAGACCTCAGCCGACTTGCTGGAGGTGGTGTGGCTGCCCGCAACAGGAGCCTGCTCGGCTTCGCGCTGAGCGACGTATTCATCAAACGGTTGTTGCTTCTTCCCAAACATTCGCATGGGCGACGACGCACAACCGCTCAACGAGCCTGCCAAGACCGCTATGAACGCCAGGCGAAACGTGGATTTGTTCATCGATCAACCATCCTGGTGGATCAAATCGTGGCAGAATCTCCGTCGCGCCGCAGAGGGTCAGACGGTGAAATCCGCAAGGAAAGGGGAGGGGTGTAAGGCGAGAATTCGCCGGATAGGAGTTTCGAAGGGGCCGGGTTATAGACCTACTCCGGAAAGTCTGTCGAGACGAACCTGGGGAATTTGATCGGCTCCGCCAGATCGATTCAGGAAGCTATTCCTGCGGAGACCTTCCGGCTAAAACCCTTGTCTGACGCTGACCCGTATCTGACGCGAGTGTTCTCGCCAAATGCTTTGTCTTGGATGAGATCATGTCACGGCTCTCTCCGGATTCCGGATTTTCCAAAACCAAAATCATCGCCACGATCGGGCCCGCGTGTGAAACTCGCGAGAAGCTCAAAGCGTTGGTTGACGCCGGGGTCGACATCTTTCGTTTGAATTTCGCTCACGGGAAACACGAGTGGTTGCATGGGCTGGTTGGGCTAATTCGGTCGATTTCGGCTGAAGTCCAGCGGCCGATTGGCATTCTGGGTGATCTGTCGGGGCCGAAAATTCGTCTCGGTGTTCTCCCCGGCGGCAGCTTTGTTTGCGAACTCGGTGCGACGGTCGAATTCGTGCGTGGCGAGCAGAGCGAGACTCCCGGCCGACTGACCTGTACCTACGAGGAACTCATTGACGACGTCCGTGCCGGTGACCGGATCTTGATGGCGGACGGTACCGTGTCGCTGAAAGTTGTCGAGGCTAATGCCGCTGCCGGATGGGTCCGCTGCGTCGTCGATGGTAATGGCGAGATTCGAAGTCGACAGGGAGTCAACTTGCCGGGAGTCACACTCAGCACGCCGAGTCTCACCGACAAGGATCGCGAAGATCTCACATGGGCCTTGGAACGCGAATTGGACTTCATCGGCCTGAGCTTCGTCCGCTGTGCCGCCGACGTGAGATTGCTACGCGGAGTGATCAAAGCGGCTAAGCCGAAGTTCATGCCACTGATTGTCTCAAAGATTGAGAAGCTGGAAGCCATCAACGACCTCGACGGGATTCTGGCGGAGACTGACGCCGTGATGGTCGCACGCGGCGACCTGGGTGTCGAAGTCGACATCGCGCGCGTGCCGGTGCTCCAAAAGAAAATCATCAAGGCCTGCAACCAACAACGCATCCCGGTGATCACCGCCACGCAGATGCTCGACAGCATGCAGCACAACGAGTTGCCGACGCGCGCTGAAGTCACCGATGTCGCGAATGCCGTGATCGACGGCAGCGATGCCGTCATGCTCTCCGGAGAAACCGCTGTCGGCGAATATCCCATCGAGGCGGTGCGCATGATGAACCGCGTTGCCTGCGAAGCGGAGCCATTGGTTGAGCCCTCACAATTTCGAACGCGGTCCGCTCCAATGAGAGCTCAAGCCTTATTAGTCACGGAAGCGGTCACGCGAGGAGCCGGAGCCGCTGCAGAATACCTCCGTGCGAGCGTGATTGCAGTCGCCTCGCGGACGGGACTGACGGCGATGGCGCTGTCCAACCAACGCATTTCTGTGCCGATCATCGCGGTCACCGACCGCCCGGAAAGTTCGCGCCGCATGAGTTTATTCTGGGGAGTGACTCCGGTACTGACCGACACCCGCACCGTCGGCAACGCCGAGCCACTGCTGCGATTCGTTGTCGATTGGGGCAAACGCCAAGGAATTGTCCAATCGGGCGGCCGCATCATTCTGATTGCTGCCACCAACTGGTCGGACGAAGGGCACGATTTGATGATGGTTCACATGGTCCCGTGACGCGGGAAGCAATTGGTCATTGGCGATGGGTCATCGGTCATTGATCATCTTGAATTTCAATGACCAATGACCAATGACCAATGACCAATGACCAACGCTCCGATCTGATTCGCCTCGCATGCGAAGCTCGCAAAAACGCTCACGCGCCGTACTCGAAGTTTCTGGTGGGGGCCGCCTTGCTGACCGAATTCGGTGAGATCATTTGCGGCTGCAACGTCGAGAATGCGTCGTTCGGCCTGACGATCTGCGCCGAGCGGGTCGCCTTCAGCACGGCCATCGCCGCCGGACATCGACGCTTTCGAGCACTCGCCATCGCCACATCGGGTGGTCATCCGCCGTGCGGTGCGTGTCGCCAATTTGCCGCGGAATTCTGCGAAGACTTGCCGATCCTGCTCATCGACTGCGACCAGCCGGACCAGGTCTCTGAAAGCAATCTGCGCGTCCTGCTCCCCGGCCGATTTGAGCTTCTGGTCACGTAGGGTGGGACTAATGCAGCACCGGCCCACCCATCCTTTAGTCATTGTGTGGACCAGCGCTGAGCTCGTCCCCTCCGACGTTGTTGTCACCAGATCTGAATCCGCTCTTCCTTTGGCTTGAAGAGCTTGTCGCCTGGCTTCAGATTGAAGGCTTCGTAGAACGCGTCGAGGTTATTGACCGGTCCGTTGCCTCGGAAGTGAGATGGGGCATGCGGGTCGGTGACGAGCCGCTTGACGAGTTCGGCGTCACGGTACTTCCGACGCCAGATTTGACCCCAGCCGAGAAAAAACCGCTGACTCGACGTGTAGCCGTCAATCACCGGGCCCTCTTTGCCACCGAGCGACAAACGGTACGCTTTGAATGCGATTGCCATGCCCGACAGGTCGGCGATGTTTTCCCCCAGTGTCAGTTGGCCGTTGACCTTTTTGTTCGGCAATGCTTCGTAGCCCTCGTACTGTGCGACGAGCCGGCTCGTCAGTTTTTCAAACGCTGCTTGATCCGCCTCAGTCCACCAGTTTTTGAGATTGCCGTCTCCATCGTACTTACTTCCCTGGTCATCGAAGGCATGGCTGATCTCGTGGCCGATGACGGCACCGATTCCACCGTAGTTCACGGCGTCATCCGCTTCCGCATCGAAGAATGGTGGTTGCAAAATCGCCGCGGGGAAGACGATTTCGTTCAAGCCGGGGTTGTAGTAAGCGTTGACTGTTTGCGGAGTCATATGCCACTCGGCGCGATCCACTGGCTTGCCGAGCTTTTCCAACATCCGCCGATGCTCGAATCCTGCCGCCCTCGTCATATTGCCGACGAGGTCGTCCCGCTTGATCTCCAATTGCGAGTAATCACGCCACTTTATCGGATAGCCGATTTTGGGAGTGATCTTCGCGAGTTTGATCAGAGCCTGCTTCTTGGTCGCGTCGGTCATCCAGGTGAGTTCGTGAATGCTCCGCTCGAAGGCCTTGAGCAAGTTGCCGACGAGCTGGTCCATTCGTTCGCGCGCCTGTGGCTTGAAATGTTTGGCGACGTACAACTGCCCGACCGCCTCGCCGAGCACTCCCATCCGATTGCTGCCGCCACCAGCGACGGAATCGACCGCCCGCTTCCATCGCGGTTGCTGCTCCGGGATGCCACCGAGTTCTCGGCCGTGCAGTTTGAAGTGCTCGAACGCGAACTCTTTCGGCAGTACTGAGGCGTAGGCGTCGATCAATCGGAAGTGGAGATACCACTTCCAAGTTTCCAACGGCGTCTCGTCGAGGATTTTCTCCAAGCCTTGGAAGTAACTGGGAGTCGCGACGTTGAGTTCTTTCAACTCGAACGCACCGGCCGACGGAAAATAGACGGCCCAATTGATCTTCGGCGTCAGTTTAACAAGGTTGATGATGTCGAATTTGTTGTACCGTTTCTCAGCGTCGCGCAGTTGCGTGCGGTCCCACTGAACTTCGGCCAGCCTGGTTTCGAGCTTCAATACCGCTTCGGCCGCTTCGGCTCCGTTGCGTTCGTTGCTCAGCCGGAACAGCGTATCGATGTATCCCTTTAACGCCTCACGAGCCTTGGCGTACTTCGCGTCATCCTTCAGGTAGTAATCGCGATCCGGCAACGTCGTGCCGCTCTGAATGATCCCCGCGAGATACTGCGTCGAGTCCTTGTCGTCCTGATCGACGAAGAAACCGATCGGACTCCCCACGCCGAGCATCTCCGACAACCCGAAGTGTTTGAGAACTTGCTCCTTGTCGGCGATCCCCTGAATCCTGCTGATCTCGGATCGCAACGGGGTCAATCCCAACCGTTCGACCTGTTCTTCGTTCATGTAACTGTTGAAGAGGTTGCCGACCTTTCGACCATTGTCGTCGGTCGGATTCTCGGCGACCTCTTCAATGATCGCACGAATGTTGAGCTGCGCCTCGTCGATCAGTTTGTTGAACGAACCGTAGTTCGACTTATCCGCTGGAATCTCAGTCCTCTGCAACCAGCGGCCGTTCACATGTAGAAACAGGTCATCTTGAGGGCGTACCGTCTTGTCGAACCCGTCGGGATCAATTCCCGAGTCACGAGTTGGATCTGCCGCAAATAGACAGATCGACGCCGAAAGCAGCAGAGCCGTGGAAATGATCGATTGACGCAGACAACGCATGGATGACCTCCCTGGAAACGCCACACGAAAAGTGTGGCGGCAGAAACTATCGAGGCCACCTGTTCGATGCCAGTCATGCGTGACCAACGGTCCTTCGAAGACCAAGTTCAGCGAGTGAACTCGATCAGCCGATTCTCGCGAGCCGATCGTTCTGCCGTGAGCACAGCGTGGACGACATCACGAGATTCCTGCGGCGTGATGACGCTTGGCATTTCGCCAGCCAGTACGCATTTGAGGAAATAGTCGAGTTCCTCTTTCAGATAGCCGCGACGCAATCCATGCACCTTTGGCCAATAGGTCGACTGCGGGAAGCTCAGGCCTCTTTTCGTCAGCAAGGTGTATTGGCCGCCGGAGTTGTCGATGTAGATCGCTCCTTCCGTGCCGATGATCTCCATCCGCGCGTCGATTGCGAACGGCGCGTTTTCCGGCAAGCACCACACATTCTCGATCACCGCGATTGCTCCGTTATCGAGCCGAAACATCGCCCAACCAAGATCGTCGTGCGGCAGGTGGGGCCGAGTATTCGACGTCTGAGCGTAAACGGTCTTCGGTTTAGCACCGGTGTACCACAGCATCAGATCGAGATCATGCACGCCATCCCCAAAGAGAGCACTGATCTTCGGCAGATGACTTTCGGTGATCCACTTCGCCAGGTTCCGCCGAGCATGCAGGCTGATGATCCGGCCCAGGCTTCCCGCGGCGATCTCTTCTTTAGCGAGCGCATACACCGAGTCGAACCGGCAGATGTGGCCAACCATGAACGCTTTGTCCGTCGATTGCAGCGCCGCGAGAATCTGGTCGCACGCCTCGACGCTGTCGGCCATCGGTTTCTCAAGAAACACATGCTTGCCAGCGCGAATCGCGGCCAGCGTCGGCTCGAGGTGATCGCCAACGTGCGTGACGATTGAGACCAGGTCGATCTCCGGATTGGCCAGCAACTCGCGATAGTCCGTGCAGGTTTGCGAGACACCATACTTCGCAGCGACCTCGCCGAGTCGCGCCGGATTCCGCGTGCAGATCGCCGTCAGTTCGGCCTGCGGGAGCTGCCTGAGCGTGTCGACATGATGCTCACCGAACCAGCCCAGGCCGATGACGCCACAACGGATCCGATTCATGAGCCGCCTCGATTCCAAAGATTCGGCGCGCTATTCAACGGCAGTGTGCGGCCGTCAATCTAAAGATTCGGCGCGCTATTCAACGGCAGTGTGCGACCGTCAATCTTGCGCGGCAGCGGAATTGTACAGCCAGTACCCCCGAGAGGATTCGAACCTCTAACCTTCGGCTCCGGAGGCCGACGGAATCCGGGGGCGTCGGACAACCAAAACTCACTGCAAAATCATTGTTTTCTCGCCAAATCAACGTCTTCCAGCAGTTTGCGTAGCAGTGCGAATTTAGCCGATTTTTGCCGATGTCACAATTGAAACTGTGACAGTTTAGTGACAACAACCAACATCGTCATGACTCACTTTCATGCTGTCGAAGTTGGTCACGGACTTCATCGAGTACGGCATGGAGTTGTTCAGCCGAAGCGTCTTGTTGTTGAAACGAGATGACCACTTTTGCCAACGACGTGATGAAGACCCGCCGCTGTGGTGAACGAGTCCGAGGATGGCGATTTTGAGCGAGACGACCGGTGACAAGCTGCTCGGTTTCGAGAGCGGTCAGTCGTTTCGATTGAATTTCGCGGGCAAGTTCCTTTTGAGCGGTTGCGTCGTCGAGCTTGGAGATGTTGTAGAGATGCCGCATCGTGAGCGGCGATTCGGATTCCGAATGCTCGCGAGCGAGCTTCTGGACTTCGGGGGTAACGCGATCGTGAATCGCCAGGAATTTGCTGATTTCGCCGGGCGGCTTCCCGGTGAGTTCGGAGATTTGCTTTTGAGAGAGATCGAATTCGTCGCGGAGCCGAGCGAGAGCGTCGGCGGTTTCTTCGGGGCGGAGATCGGCACGTTGCCAGTTGTGGACGATTTGATCGACCAACACGTCTTTCGAGTCGCCCTCTTGAATCCAGCAGGGGAGTTCGACAAGGCCGAGGCGTTCGGCCGCGAGGAAGCGACGGCCACCGTCGATGACCATGTATTTGCTCGTGGCGGTGTCCCAGCGGACGGTGAGCGGTTGCTTGATGCCGCGTGATTGGATCGAGGCGGCGAGTTCCGAGAGTTCCTGTTCGTCGAAGACCTTTCGGGGCTGAGTGGGATCGGCGGTGAGTTGCTCGCGCCGAATCAGGTACGAGTTCGGCAAGCGGCGGCGGCCTTGTTGATCCGGCGGAACGGCGGCTTGAGTCTGGTCAAGCGACAGCCCCGACAGGCTGTTGAACGCGGCTGACGCTGCGGACATCGCGGACTGTTCGGAGCCTTTCCGTGCGGCGTTCGATTTCGGCGAAGAATTCACGGGCGACATGACTGGCATGGGAAGAAGGGGAATGAAGATTGACGGGAATACGGTCGGTCACGGCTTGCTCGAACGTCGAGAGGTCGGGGATGAACGTCTCGAATGCATCCGCACCGAAATGCTCACGGAGTTGTTTGAGGTAGGTTGTTTGATATTTCCGCATCCGCTTGAAGCGTGACACGACGAAGCCCAGCAGTTGCAGGTTCGCGTTGTATTGTTGACGAACATGCTCATACGTCTTGAGGACGTGCTGCGTTCCGAGTGCTCCCCACTGTGCGGCTTCCAGAGGGACGAGCAAGAAGTCCGACGCACACAACGCGGCGTAGGTGATGAGCGAGATATCGGCGGGACAGTCCAACAGGATGTAGTCGTAGAAGGCAGACGCCTCGCGGAGTGGATCGACCAGAGACAACACGAGGCCGGATGACTTCCATTGAATGGGATCAGTGAGATTGAAGTGTTCGAGTGCGAAGCTGCCGGGGATCACGTCAAGACACGAGAACGCCGTCTTGCGAATCAGTGTTGAGAGTTCAGGATCAATCGCCGGATTGAAGAACGCATCGGTGCCGACGCCGCCGCCAAACTTCGGGAGCAAGCTCGTGGAGATGTTGCCTTGCTTGTCGAGATCGAGCACGAGGCACTTGCGGTTCTGCTCTTGGCAGACACCGGCGATCAACCAGCAAGCGTGAGTCTTGCCAACTCCGCCCTTGAGGTTGAGTGACGTGATGACGGTGGCTCGACGCGCGATTGGCTCAGGCACGGCTACGAGATTACCACAACTTGCACAATTGCCCGATTGACATGCAACGCACTTCATTGGCTCGTCAAGAAACTTTCTCCGAGAAACTTTCACGAACAGGACATCGTTTGTTTTCCGCGTCAATGAGCGCTGCGCGGCGATTGTGGTATCGTCCGTCATCGAGATGCACAGCCGCGTTCCGGTTCGGCCACACAGTCATCGCTCACTCTCAACAGCGAATGCCCAACTGAGTCTCGTTGAGCACGCTCTTTGCCCGCTCGACTCGGAAGTCTCGCTCAAACCGAACTTCATTTTTGAAACGTCCTACTTCTTCACGGACAAGAGTCGCAATCGGAAGAAAGCCGCCGTTCGCATCGGTGGATTGGAGGGACTCTCGGCACACGATGAACTTTATTTATGGGGACTGCTTTCCCTCGCGATATCACAGACGGAACCGAGTGCCGAGTTCATGGCGACGCCGTACTTCTGCTTGCGACGGCTGGGCATCATCGGCGGCAGCAACAAAGGCGGTCGCGAGTTTGAGTTGTTCCGAGCTGCCATCAAACGGCTCGCCGGCATCCGCTATCAGAACGACTATTTCTACGACCCGATTCGCGGCGAACATCGGGCCGTCTCGTTCGGATTCCTGAGCTACACCCTACCGCTCGGCGATGACTCCGGCCGCGCATGGAGGTTCGTTTGGGACTCGCTCTTTTTTGAACTCGCTCGTGCGACGGGCGGGGCGTTGCGGTTCGACTTGGGCGTCTATCGGCAACTCAGTCCCGCCGCTCGGCGGTTGTATCTATTCCTCAAGAAACTGTTTTGGCGGGCGGAAGAGACGCCCGCACTCAACTTGCGACACGTCGCCGTGGACGTGCTCGGTTTCGCAGCCACGACGGAGACCACACCACTCCGTTGGAAGGTCGCACATTGCATCGAGCAGTTGCGAAAGGCCGAGATCGTCCTACTCCCAGCCGGCGAGACCGATGCCCGTCACCTTTTTCGGAAGCAATCGAAAGGCCAATATGTTTTTCAACTTTTGCGTGGTCCGAGATTCGACACCCAAGGAAACGAACGAAGCGCCGAGCCGACCGACTCGCCCCTGTATGAGCCGCTCAAGACCATCGGTTTGGATGATCGCACGATTGCTCGTGTCATCAGCCAATACTCTCCCCGGATGATCGAACAGTGGGCGGACATCACACTCGCGGCACGGGAACGCCAAGGCGAAACTTTCTTCACGAACAGTCCGCAGGCGTATTTCATCGACAACTTGAAAGCCGCCAAGGAATCGCGCCGCACGCCACCCGACTGGTGGCATGAACTCCGCAAGCAGGAACTTGCTCGACAGCGAGAGCAAGTGAAAGCCAAGTCACAGATTTTCCGATCCGAAGACGATGCGTTCGAGGAATATCTGCGAGACGAAGCCCGCGAAGCGTTTGACGGCGTGATGTCACGCCTAATCGACGATCTTCAAAAATCCGGGCGTTCCGTCAACGAGTGCCGGGAGCAAGCCCATCAGTTCACACGAACTCATTTCCTGAATCGCTTCCGGCAAGAACATCCTGAGTGGCAAAGCGATGGCCCGACGCGACTCGGACAGTCGTTGAGCCGACCAAGTTGAATCAGACGCAGGTGGACTCCGCAGACGATTTCCAACCTCAACTGGTGGACTCTCCGAATGGTTTTCGAGTCTCTCTGGTGGACTTGGCGGACGGTTTTTCTTCGATCGAACTCCGCAAGAATCGCTGACCAAAGCCAACATCATCGTTTTGAACCGTCACGCCAAAAGATTGTTTTCAAACTATCTGTTAGCAAACCGAGACGGGCATTCGCTCGTTGCTTGAAAATGAATTGATACGACAAGCCCAAGAATTTGAACGACAAGGCGGAGTAAAAAAGTCCGCCGCTTGCCGGATTCCAAAAATGCGGTGAAACGTGCGAGCGACGATCGCCGCCGGTTCGCCGAATGATCGCCGAGTGTGGCGAACGCAGGGCGAACGGAGTTCGACCGACGACACGGCTTGTGGAAGCCGAGAACGTCCACGCTTCGAGGGGGCCACGTCGCATGGCTGCGCCGCGACCCCAGGGCATCCGACACGCTGGCGACTCGTAACTCGCGACCGACGCGGCTCCTGCCCTGGGGTCGCGACGCCGTCGAAGCGACGGCTGCGACGTGGCCCCGCACCACTCAGGCCCACGGCCTGATCGGCTGCGGAGCAGAACGACTCGCTCGCGTGAGTCACGCGGCGAGCCACGCCACTACGTCGTCCACATCGTCGCGTCCGCTGCGTTGGTGGCGGAGCCACCACGGACGCGCATCGACTCGGAATGTGCCCGGAGGGCACGGCGGCGTGGGACGCCGAGCTAGCTCAACGCTCCGTCGCGGAGCGAACGAGATTGCTCCACTCGGACGAAGCGAGGCTTTCCGGCTGGCGTCCTTTGAACGCCGCACCGTGCATCGACTGCGACCAACCGAGCCGAACGTCGAGTCCACGTTGAGCGAACAGCCACAACGCATCTTTCGCCCCGTCATCGCCGGTTTGTTCGCAGTCGAAAAGTAACGTCACCTTGCGGCCGGCGAGTTGCTCTGCCCAGCCGGTGATCTTCGCGACTTGAGCTTCCGTGATGCGATTCGAGCAGATCGCGATGGCCGGCACGCCGAGATTGTCCAAGCCGATCACGTCGTTGAAGCCCTCGACGACAACGATTCCGTGCCGAGCGATGGCCTCACGATAGCCAGGTTCTTTCAGACGGCTGGCTTGCTGGCCGAAGAGTTCCTGACCGCGATGAAAGCCCTTCGGAAATTTGTGCTTCATCGGCAAGGGCTTGCCGCCGCGAAGTTCGGGGCGAATCGAGTCAAACTCGGTTTGCTTCTGCTCAAATTGCGGATCACGGCCCACCCAGGCGAGCACTTTGCCGTCTTCGGAGCAGACCGGATAGACGATGTGACCGCGAAGACTCCACCCCCGTTTGTCTCCGCCGCCGTCGTGCGGGAAGTAACCGGCTCGCCACTTTCGCATCGACTCCGGCGTGAGGCACGGATGACGGCGGATGTACGCAGACGCCGCCGGATTCATCGTGGCGATCTCCACGACGAACTTTGCGTCGATGTTCGCCAACTCGCGAACAGCTTCGTTGTCCGCGTCAATCAAGGGCACGTTGCTGGCCGTGTCAGATTCAGCGACGGCATCGTCCGCATTTGCTGTCGTGGTGGGCGTTGCTACGACGCGGGATTGCGACGCAATCTGCGTTTGATTCGAGAGCACGTCACGAACACGTTGGAATTCCGCACCGCGTAGCTTGCCGTCGCTGGGCTTGCGGCCGTTGAGCCAGCCGTGCATCAGAGCGAGCATGTTTCCACGAAACTGACATTGATAGGCGTGACAACAGAAGACCTTTTCGGCATTCGTCGTGTTGATCGAGATTTCTTTGCGGCTAACGTGATCGCCAGGACAACCGAACGGACAGTCGATCCGAACTTCGGAACCGGAGCCGGTCGTGTTCAACGTCACTCCGCATTTCAATGCGGCGTCTTCGAGTGTTGTCTGAGCCTGTAGCTGGTCAACATTCACGAAACCACGAGGTTGGTTCATTCGGCAATCGGAGAAGTATGCGGACGATGTTACGCTGCTTCCGAAACGCATGGCAAATTCCAATCGAATCATCCTCGCGCCGCGTGATCACGCGCTGCTGCGGCTGCTCGGCCGCACGCCCGTCACCAAGAAACTCGTGCTCAACGCGAGTCGCACGTTTCCAGAGCCGTTTCTGGACGACCGCCGAGTCCGCGAGCGACTGCAAACGCTGGCCGAAGCCGGACTCGTGCGAGCCTTCACGGCAACCGCCGTGGGCGGGTTGCTCAGCTATTACAAACTCACGCCCGAAGGCTTCCGGCTGGAGCACGGCGAATCGGCCGAGATGCCGCCCCGCAGCTTTTTCAGCGAGATCGCTCCGTCGCGATTCGTTCACACGCTGACCGTCGCCGAGATCATCGTGCATACGCTGGTGGCCGCTCACGAGCATCGTGTCGAAATTTCCCGCTTTCACCGCGAGAACGAGCTTGTCTTGGATGCGGGCGAGCAAACGCAGATGCCCGACTGCCACTTCGAGTTTTCGAGCGGCGGCAAGTTCTTTCACGTCTTGTTCGAGATCGACAACAGCACGGAGCCAATCGACTCGTTCAGCCATCAGAGCATCAAGAACAAATTGCTCGGCTACGACGCTTATCAAGACTCGGTTCTGCGCGGCTGGGCGAGAACCGGTCGCGTCGGCCCCAAGCCGGCGTTCCGAGTTGCGTTCCTGACAAAGTCTCTGGACCGAGCCTATCACATGCTGTCACTCGCAAATGCGGTGATCAGGAATCGAGATCGTCGTCTTTTCTACGCTGCCACTCAGGATGCGTACCTTGCGGAAGCGGACGCAGTGAGAAAGCCGTTGTTTGTCGATCATGCTGGCGAGTGGCAAGCACTCGTCAATTTTCATCCGACCGCATCGTTTCTGATTTCACCGGTTCGATTGAAGGAGGCCGTGGCGCTGCGAAACTTTGTTTGCTAATTTGGATGTCTCGCGAGTTCTGCCGACGCCTTGAGTCGGGTACTACGCCGTCTCCATTCTCCCATCGGGATGATGAACGAGGCCGCCGGATTTTGAAACGTCCGCGAGAGCCGCCTCGCGTTAGGCCACGCAGACCGAATCGGGGCGGCTTTTTTGGTATGCTGGGAACGTGCTGAAAAATCTGGCCGCACCGGCGACGAACGAACGTGGCCCTCGATACATGGAGAAGGCGCTCGCGGCGATTCATCAGGCGAACCACCAGCATCAGCCCATCGTCTTCGGGTTCGGATCATCGCAAAACCGAGTTGGTTTGTTCTTTGAATTCCCCAAAGAGCTTGAACAACTCGTCTGCGGGCCGATCACAGCGAATTATCCGCAGTGTTCCGTCACAACCGCTGAGTCAGTGGTATCGTCATTGAATTCAGCGGAACACGAGACCTATTCCGCTGAGCTAACGCTCGTTCCCGAACTGTTCCCGATTCTTCGACACGGACAATTCGAGGACCAACTCAATCGCAACTTCGCTGATCCGATCAACGGCATCTTGCGAGCGATCAAGCAAGACGAATCGACGTGTTGTCGAGTCGAAGTCGAAGTTCGACCGGCAAGTCATCGGCGTTGCCATGCTGCGATGAAAGCCGTGCATCGGCTCGACCGCCCGTTCTTTCATCATCATTACCGCTTGGCCGTCTTCTATGCTCGGCACATCACACGCCGACTGACGTGGCCGCTCGCGTGGATCATCGGACTCTTTGCAGTTCGGTCGGAGGGCCACTCCGTCGGCAACACGCTCGTCACATCGACGAGCCGCACTCACGAACGCGAAGCGGATTTGCAAGCCGCGAGCGACAAGTTGGGGGGACACTTGTTCGAGGCTCGCATTCGATTGAGCGTCATCGTGCTGGGACATGACGTTGAGCGAGCCAGAGATCGTTTGCACTCACTGGCAGGAGCGTTCGGAGCATTCACGCGATCGCGGCTCGGAATGTTCCGCCTTGGTCCGTTTCGGCGTGGTCGGTTGAAGCCGCAAAGCGGTCGCAGTTTTCTCTTGTCGCATGAAGAACTCGCGACGCTGTGGCATCCGCCCACGGCGACCGTTCTCGCCGAGCAGATGCAGACGACAGAGTTCGCCGAACTTGAAGTCCCAGCCAAGTTCTATTCAGGAACAGAAGCGGGGGCGGTCATCGTCGGCCGCGTCCACTTTCGCGAGGATCGTCGCGTCATCGGTATCGCCCAGGAAGACCGTCGCCGGCACTTGTACGTTGTCGGCAAGACAGGCATGGGTAAGACGACGCTCTTGCTCAACCAGATCCATGCGGGCATCGAGGCCGGACATGGCGTTTGCCTCATTGATCCGCATGGCGACCTCGCGACGGCGATCATCCGCACGATGCCGAAACAGCGGACGAACGACGTGATCTTGTTCGATGCTGGCGATCGAGACTTCGCCGTGTCCTTCAATCCGCTTGCCTGTCGTGATGATGCTCTGATCGACCAAGTCACGTCCGGTGTCGTGTCCGCATTCAAGAAGCTCCACGATTCTTGGGGGCCGCGGCTGGAGGACACGCTCCGCAACGCCGTGTTCGCCACGGTTGAGCAAGGCGGCACGATGTTGGAGTTGATGCGACTGCTCGCAGAACGAAGTTACCGCGAGTTGATCGTGCCGAAGATTCAAGACGACGTGGTTCGCAGTTTTTGGTTGCACGAGTTCGCCAATTGGGACGACCGCTATCGCACCGAGGCCGTGGCCGCGATTCAGAACAAGATTCGGCCGTTCCTGACCAACCGCACCATGCGAGCCATCGTCAGCCAAGCGGATCGGTCGTTGAACCTGCGCGAGATCATGGACCAAAGCAAAGTGCTGATCGTCAATCTGAGCAAAGGCCGAGTCGGCGAAGACAACGCCACGCTGCTCGGAGCGTTTCTCGTAACGGCGATTCAGCAAGCCGCGATGACGCGGGCAGATGTCCCCGAAGAGCAACGCTTTGACTTCCACCTCTACATTGACGAGTTCCAAAACTTCACGACCAGTTCGTTCGCATCCATCTTGAGCGAAGCTCGCAAGTATCGGCTGAACCTGACCATCGCTCACCAATACCTCAAACAACTGGATGATTCGACTGCCGACGCCGTGTTCGGAAACGTGGGTTCGATCATTGCTTTTCAAGTTGGTGCCGACGACGCTGAAGTTCTCGCCGAGCAACTGAGCAAACACCCCGGCCAGTTGAAATCCCAAGACCTGACCAATCTCCCGAAATACACCGCCTATGCCCGGCTGCTGATTGACGGGATGCCCAGCAATCCGTTTTCGATGCAAACGATTTCTCCGCCAGTCATCATCGAAGACCGATTTTCTATCGTATGCGAACGCTCCCGCCGAGAGCACGCTCAACCGTTCGGGAAGACGCTGGCTGGCATTGCAGGCCAGCGGAGAGCGTGAGAGGCTGGCGGCTCTTTGCGTGTGAAAAGCATCGACTGCCCGCAGAAACCGTGGTAGAGTGTTGCCATGAGCACGCAAGCCACCCTCACCGAAGCCGACATTCTCACCGAACTCGTCGAGCCGAATCGCCCCACGATCAGCCCGCAGTTGGCGGAAGAGTTGCTGTCACTCCGTTTCAAAGACGAGGCGACCAGTCGCATTCGTGATTTGCTGCAAAAGAATAACGCAGGCACGATCACATCGGCTGAGAAAGCCACGCTGGAGAACTATCTCCGCGTCGGCGAGTTTCTCGATTTGATGCAAGCAAAGGCTCGCATCACGCTTCATCAAAATGGCTCGGCTGCGTGATGACTCCCGCCCTTCGAGAGCAAGTTCGGCAGCGAGCGAAAGACTGTTGCGAGTATTGTCAGATGCCGCAGTCTTGCACGCGGTTGCCTCACGAGGCGGATCACATCCGCGCTCAAAAGCACAAGAGCCCGACCAAACTGACCAATATGTGCTGGGCCTGCGCGCTGTGTAACGGCCATAAGGGGAGCGATGCGTCGGCTTACATTCCCGACACAGACGAACTCGTTCGGCTCTTCAATCCGCGAGTCGATGAATGGCACGATCACTTCGAGTGGGACGGCCCGGAGCTTCATGGCAAGACCGGAATCGCACAGGCCACGATTGAGTTGCTCAAGATCAATTCCGAGACTCGCGTGAGCCATCGCCGAATGCTGATCGAGGTCGGCGAGTTTCCGCCCGACCTTAATGACTGACGACTCAACAATCGTCAGTGAATTCCGATGAAGCCCCAACACTTTGGTGTTGGGGCGTGTGTCTGAGCATCGGTGTCGCATTACTCTTTGCGGCATTGGGAGAGCGGCTTCGGTTTGAAGTAGAGATCGCGTTCAATGGGCAGTCCCATCGGGCCGCGAACTTCTTCAAGTTCTGTCAGCGAGAAGTAGCCGAGTTCGGCTTCGTGTCCGATGACGAGACCGAAGCATCTTCGCTCGTCAGGATCGAACTCGGTCACGAACCACGTCCACGAACTATCGGGAGTGAAGAACTTGACGTGGACCATCGGGTCTTTGACTTTTTCCGACGCATACAGCCGTGGGATCGTCTTCGCGAGGCTTTCGGGAATCAGATCGTAGGCGGGATCAGTCGGATCACGAGGCACTTGCAGTTTCGGCATGGCTTGCCCTTTCGGTTGTTCCGGGTTGAGAAAGAACGACACTCAGACCCAAACACATTGCCAGAGCCGACGACCGATGCGCAAACAAGTTCGCGCCGAGTTGCCGTGGTATGCTGGCTGACGAGCCATGCAGTCCGTCACCAACGACAACTTCGGCCCGCTAATCGCCTACCTCGTACCGGGAGCGACCGTGTTGTTCGGCATCAGCCAATTCGAGCCGGCACTCAAGGCGTGGTTTGCGGTCAATCCGGCACAGGCTCCGACAATTGGCGGATTCCTCTACCTCACCATCGCGTCAATCGCCTGCGGGATGATTGTGAGCGCCGTTCGCTGGGCGACCATTGACACGTTACATCGTGTCACCGGGTTGCCGCTTCCGCCGCTCGACTTTTCAAAGCTCGGCCGCAACGTCGATGCGTTCAATCTGCTGATCGAGATTCATTACCGACACTATCAGTTCAACGCCAATATGCTCGTGGCGACCGCCATCGCCTTCACGAGCTACCGCTTTCAGCACCCGACGCAGTTTGTTTGGTTGGATATCGGGTTCGTGCTCGTGGAGATGATCTTTTTGGCGACTTCGCGAGACACGCTCACCAAGTATTACGCCCGGTCGCAGCAGTTGTTGGCTCGCCGCAAATCGGACTCGCATTGATTGTTGCCGAGGACAATCTCGTCACGATCGTTTCGCCAATTCGCGTTCCACTCGTCCGACGAATTCGACCAGACCGATGCCGATAACACGACAGAACGAACGCAGTTCGGCCAAATCGAGCCGCCGATCGCCCCGTTCGATCTTGCTCACGAGCGATTGAGTGAGCCGAAGCCGTTTTGCGAGGTCCACTTGGGTAATCCCCGCGTCGCTCCGAGCTTCGCGAAGCAACCGCAGCATGACTTGATATTCGCGAGAGTAGATCGACTTCTCCATGCGGCCTCTTGCCTTTCCAGGGGCCGGATCGTAAAGTCCTTTTTTGAATAGTCGAAAATAGACTATTCAAGATTTTCTGAGTCCAAGTTTTTGAAAGGAGAACGATCATGGCCAACGGTGGGAGCAAACACCCGACAATTCCGCAACAGGAGCCGAAGACAGCGGGACAGACCGCAACGGAGCAGACCAAGACCGACAAGAAGTAGTGTCAGAAGCTGCCCGCAATTTGAACTGGAGCCTGACCGACGCAGGAAGCGTCGGAGCAGGCTCAATTCATTTCCAGGCCGAGCGAACTCGGAGACGCCTCACGAGTCCTCGCGATCATTGGCGGCGAGCATCACATTGCGGTTTGACGGACACTGCGAACTGTGGCACTCTGCCATCCTTCCGCCCCTCTCGCTTGGCAAAGCCCTCTAAATCAGCGGCCTCGGAAACATCTTGTTCGGAGTACGTCGAACGTCTGACCGACGCGATCAATCGAATGACCGATGAGTTGCGTGTGGCCAGGGACGTGATGGATGAGATTCGCGAAGACATAGGCTGGGTCACACGAAACGGAATCCCCGGCCATCGCGATGGGCCTAGCCAGCTTCTCCGCATGGCTCGTGATCCGTTGGCAGCGGATGCGAGTGAACGTCTTGAAGTCCGTTTGAATCAGGGAGCAGCAACTGATTCACCCGCCTTCTCGCCAGAAAAGTTCGACGAACTCTTGTTGGAGATTGCCGAGGTCGTCACTGTCGTCGGCCAGGAGCAACTCAACTTGCTGCTCACCGCACTCGACAGCGCTCGCGACAGACTGCTCACGGCGATCAAGTCCCCGGCTGCTGATCCTAAGTCAAAGGCCAAGTCCTCTGAGGCTCAGCATCGCTCACAACCTGCAACGCCACCAAAGCCGGCCGGGCGTGGCCGCCTCTTCTGAATTCATTTTCAACCTGTCACTTGGCGAAAGAGCAATTCTTTCATCCCGAATCGGCCGAGTTGCTCAAGACGCTTGATGAGGCGGCCCGTCGCAGTGGCGTCAGTCGTGGGCAAGCCTTCGAGGACTTCCTACACATGGCGCTCTGTTCTTTGTCGGGCGGACGAATGGAGGATCAATACCTTGCTGTCGTGAAGAAACACTCCGAGGGCAAACTCGGAAAACGCGGCTGCGATTCCATTGCCGAACTTTTTGGGAAAGCCGTCGCCGCGATGGAGGAAACTCGCGGAGAGACGAAAGACATTTTGGGCGACCTGTATCAAGGGGCGATCACTTATGGCGAGGCCGGGCAGTATTTTTCGCCAGAGCCTATTGCTCGCATGATGGCGGCAATGACCGTTGGCGATGTACCGGAAGAGGCGAAGCACGAGCGGAAGAGTGTTTGCGATCCCGCGTGCGGGAGTGGGAGGATGCTTCTCGCAGTTGCGGAGACGCAACCGCATTGGCTCTTTGTTGGGCAAGACGTTGATTTGCGATGCGTCCGAATGTGCGCGATCAACTTCGCCTTGAGAAACCTCTACGGCTATGTGATTCACGGCAACACACTCGCGGACGAACGACGGCTGATCTATCGAACGGGATTCGACCTCGTTGGCGTCGTCTCGGAAGTGCCGCTCGATAACTGCCCGGAACCGGTACGGAAGATCGTCACCGAGCCAACATCATTGGCTGAACCAGCGACGACACTGACTTCAACGGATGAGCCGCGTGAACCACGCGATGATGCAGACCCCGAACCAACGCGACGCACGAATCAGCTTCGGCTCTTCTGAGGACCACTTGTTGTTGCCCTCACCAATTGGTCCACAGCGATTCGGTTCGACGCTGTTTGCGTTTCGTCTGACCGGCGTTGTTTGGCATATCAAAATCGAATCGCCGCCAATCTTTCAGCCATCGGTCATATTCGTCGCAACGATAGCCGCTGATCGCTGCTGGGCCAGAATGTGCTCGCAACGCCGCGACCAGCCAGAAGTGATGATGCAGCGTCATCTCGTTCGGCCCGTAGGCCGTTCGCGCCGACCGAGTCTGTGGCATGTACGGCGGATCGGCGTAAATCAACCGGTGAATCTTCTCCCGGCTTTGCCAGACGGTCCACCAACAAGAATCGTTGGTGACTTCCACACCACGCGCACGAGCGATGATTCGAGGAAGTTCCTGTTGTCGAAACGTCTCCCAGGCATTCTCGTCACCCGGCCGACCGCCGCGTGTTCGCTCTGACCACGCGAACGACGTTCCGAGTCCCCCGCGCGAGAAGCGGCATCGGATCAGAAAACGAGCGGCCCGACCCAACTGCGTTATTTCACCGGCATCCCGTTTCGCCTCTTCAAATTCAGAGCGGGTGTAAGAGACCCCGGAAAGATGCCGAACCAGATCGGCCGCTGATCGTTCGTCCGAAAGCACACTCCAAAGAGCCGCCACATCGGGGTTGATGTCGCCGAGAATCTCGCGCTGGACTCGCGGCATGGCGAGGAACACGGAGGCCCCAAAGGCGCAGGGTTCGAGGTACTCACTGATCTTTTCGCGGACGCCGAGCAGAATCGGAACGATTCTTCTGGCGAGATAGTACTTGCCGCCGTGTGCCTTCACCGGTGGACGTAAACGATGGATAACTGCCGACGGCGACAAAGCAATGTTGGGACTCGTCGTTTCTGGCTCGCCAGAAAATGCGAGCAACTTCTGAACTGCCGGACGAAATTCTTCGGTCAGGTTGCGTATGGCTGCCGAGTCAATCGGTCTTGCTGAGTTCGTGTCCGTCGAAGGTAGCAAGGGGGCAATGATTCTCGTGGGATTCGTGGACAGAGCCATTGGAGCGAATCGTAGTGGAACTACACTTGCGGCGCGAGCTTCAAGAATCCGAGTGCCCCGCTCTCTCTACTGACCCATTGAATCAATTCTTTGCGACGGCGCTGATCTGTGCTTCCAGCACTCTTTGGCGGCGAACCTTTCGCACGAGGGCGCGGACGTTGCCTTGGACGACGACTTCACCGCCGGTCGGAATGCGACCCAGGTGACCGATGATCCAACCGCTGAGGTTGTGAACGGGGCTTTCGCTGGCGGGGACCGTGTTGCTCACGTCGATGCCGGTCAGTTCAAACAAGCGGGGCAAGCTGATGCCACCACCGACGACCCAGCCACCGCCGGAGCGGACGGCGTGGATTGGCAGCAGGTCGTATTCGTCCTGAATGTCGCCGATCAACTCTTCGATGATGTCTTCCAGCGTAATCATCCCCACCACGCGGCCGGTCGTGTCGCGGACCAGCGCGATGTGCGTATGCTCGCGCATCAGGCGTTCGAGGACGCTGGAAATCGGGAGATTGTCTTGGAGGCTCAGGATGCCGCGCACGATGTTTCGCAGTGACGGATCGTCCGGGTTCAACTTCACGAAGGCGACGATGTCCTTGAAGGTCGCGTAGCCGACGATGGCTTGCGGGTCGCCGGCTCGTTCGGTGACCGGGAACCGCGTGTGCATGTCGAGGTGCGCGGCGATCAGGCAATCGAGGATGGCGTCATTGACGTTGAGCATACTGATGTGTTCGGCCGGCAACAGAATCTCGCGAATGGGGCGGCTCGATAGCCGGGCCGCTCCGAGGATGATGCTCTCTTCCCGTGCGCCGATCAGGCGTGATGCTCGCGCGAGACTCGCGATGGCTCGCAGCTCTTGAATCTCGGCGGCTTCGGTTTTGAAGTCGGAGTGCAGTCGCGGCTTCCAGAGCTTTTCCGTGAGCCGGACGATGCCCGATGCGGAATTCTCCAGCAGCCAGACCGCCGGCCAAACGCTGACCGCGAACCAGTGCATCGCCGGGGACAATCGCAGGCAAATCCATTCTTTGTTTTTCAATGCGAACAGTTTTGGAACCAGTTCGCCAATGACAATCGTGAGCGCGGTCAATGGGATGACGACGACGACCAATGCCACGAACTCGGCCAAGCCTTCGGACATTCCCGCCGCTTGCAGCAGTGGAGCGAGATCATCCCCAGCCCCGGCACCGCTGGTGGCTGCGGCGATGACTCCGACCAGCGTGATGCCCAATTGAACGACAGCGAGGCTGCGTTCCATGTCCCCTTTCATCGCGTGAGCGATCGCGGCCCCGCGACGGCCTTCACGAGACAGCGATTGCAGACGGGAATCGGCGACGGAGGCCAAGGCAATTTCATAGGCCGCAAAAACGGCGTTCAACGCTACCATCGCCGCGACAACGACCAGTTCGACAGTCCACACGGATGTTATTTTCGATTCTTAATTTTGGATTTTTGATTGGGAGAACAGACGGATTCTGGAGGTTTGGCAGCGGCAGAGCCAGCGACGTGCGCCGGTGGCCTCAATCGAGATTGAAAAATCGAAAATCAAAAATTCCCTCTCACACTTGGCCGGTGACATCATTGAGTTGTCTGGCCGGTTCATCGCTGATGAATCCCAAGTTCTGCTCGCGGACTTTGGCGGCGGCATTGTCGTACAGGAACGGCAGGAAGACGAAGCGTCGTCCGCTCGTGACCGGCGTGGCCTCGTGGAGCAGGGAGCACGAAAAGACACACGCGCCGCCGGCAGGTGGCGCGTACAGATATGGGCCGTATTCCGGGAAGCGGACATTGCCTCCTTCAAACTCGCCGGTGTTGAGCACCAATGACACGGCGAAGCAGCGATGAGCGGTTCCCTTCGTCGTGTTGTCTCGGTGAGCGCGGAAGTGGTCCCCCGTGTTGGCGTCGTAGCAGGCGACGATGTACCGCTCCATGCGCGTGGCGTTGAATTGAAACGCCTTTTTAATCTCCGGGGCCAAGCGATCGTGAATGCGGACCATGCACGAACGGCGCAAGGCTTCATCCTCAATGTCACAATCGCAGCGGCGTTTGTGGCTATAGTCCAACAGGCCGACCGTTTTGCCGTTCACGTCGCGCATGAAGCCGGAATCGACGCCCCCTTTTTGTTCGTAGTAGTTGATGAGCCGCCGGCAGAGTTCCGGTTCAAAGATGCGCGGCACGATCAGAATTGGAGCCTGGACATTCGCCGGGACAGGACGGCCAACTCGTGGGAGTTCGTTGAGATAGGTGACAAGCCGGGCGACGTAGGTTTCCGGCTGATCGTCGAACGGAAACACCTTGAGCGTCCGCAGCCGTTCGTCGAGCACGATCGTATGCGGTCGATAGCCCGCCAGAGTCGGGTCGCCGACGCTCGCACCGTGATCGGCTCCGAACTGGCGGCTGATTTCCAAATCGAAATCCCAAAACCAGCGAACCGAATCAAACTCTTGCCGCACGCGCTGCTGCTGTTCATCGGCCGGGTCGATGCTGACGCCCGTGAAGAGGAAGTTAGTGACATCAAAGAAGTTTGTCGCCGCGTGCAGTGCGTTGATGTCATCGAGAATTCGCCGGCTGGCCGGATTCGCCGCCGAACCGAAGAAGCACAGGACGTTGTATCTCCCGGCGGTCGTGTCGAAGTGGAACGTCGGGTTCAACGTCGAACGGGCCGTGAACCACGGACACGGTTCACCCAGACTCAGAAACGCTTTCCGCATCATTTTCCTCCATGCTGGCGATGAGGTGTGTGTGTGATGAGACCGGTGCGAGTGGCTGCGATGGACTTTGTCACGATTCGCCCACTCCGCGACCCATGCTCGGCGGATGACCTTCGGACCCCAACACCCAACAAGATGATGATGGCTCCAATGAGGCAGACAGCGACCAAAATGGCCAGGACGAGATTGAGTCGTCGCGTGAACGGTGTCTCCAAACGGTTGCAGCCTTCAAACAGATTCGCGACGGCCAAGCGGTAGTCGTGATCCGCCGCGAGGCTCAAGAGCACTTGCAACTCGTCTTGGGTCATGAATCCGCGCCAGATCAAACAGCGTTGGCCAGCATCGAAAACGATCTTGCCTTCAAGCTCCTGGGGGAACCGAATGCCGTGAGGCAGGTGATGCAGCTTGGCGGTGTGTTTCACGACGACACGACTCCCTGTGTCTTCCGAACGTCCCTGTGATGCGAACCGAACATGACATCAACGCGCGGTTCAATCGGCTGGCACTCAACGTGCGTGATGCCAATGGCGTGCGCAATCTGAAGGAAAATTCATCGGTCAGTGATGCCTCGTGTGTGAACCACACACCAACCACCATGACTTGCCAACAATTCGCGAGTTTCTCGCATTTTCACCACTTTTCAGGCCGATCGCCGTTCGGAGTCCAACGACCGGCCCGCCGTCGGTCCGCTTCGCGGTCAGCCTGAAAGTGGTGTCAAACTTTGAGAGTCGTTGTCAGTTTTTGAGCGATGCAAGCCGGTCGTTCACGATGGCCGTTTCACGGAGGAAAGGCTCGAAATGCACGTCTTGTTCATTCACCAGAACTTCCCCGCACAGTTCCGATACATCGCTCCGCGATTGGTGAGCGAGCACGGTTGGAAATGCACCTTCGTCACGGCCAAGGCCAGCGAGTCACTGCCGGGGGTTGAGAAGGTCGTCTATACCTGCAAAGGGGGCGCGACCAAGGCCAATCATTTCTGTACGCAGAATTTCGAGAACGTCGTTTGGGAAGCTCACGGCGTTTACGAAATGCTCAAGCAGCGGCCGGACATTCAACCGGACTTGATCGTCGCTCACACCGGGTTTGGATCGTCGCTGTTCCTGCCGTTCTTGTACGACGCGCCGATCATCAACTTCATGGAGATGTTCTATCGGCCGACCGGCGGTGACTTGGGCTACCGCAAAGAGCTGCCCATTGATGAAGAGACTCTGCTGCGGATTCAAACCAAGAACGCGATGATCCTGTCCGACCTCGCGAACTGCGACCGAGGTTGGACGCCAACGCACTACCAGCGCGACTTCTTCCCGCCGGAGTTTCGGTCGAAAATCGAAGTCATCTTCGACGGCATCGACACGGCCATCTATCACCGTCGGGACAACCCGCAGCGAATCATCAACGGCCAGCAGATTGGGAAACCGGGCCAGCGGATCGTCACCTACGTCGCGCGCGGGTTTGAGAAAATGCGCGGTTTCGACATCTTCATGGAGGCCAGCCGGCTCATTGCCGAGCAGTATCCCGATGTCTTGTTCGTCGTGGTCGGCAAAGACACGGTGCATTACGGCTCGGACTTGAGGTACTTCAAAGAGGCGACCTACCGCGAGCACTTGCTGGCGTCCGGACGCTACGACCTGTCGAAATATCTTTTCACTGGATTCGTCCCCGAAGAGACGCTCGCCGAAATCCTGTCGATTAGCGACCTGCATATCTACCTGACCGAGCCATTCATCGCGTCGTGGTCGATGGTCGATGCGATGTCGTGCGGTGCGGTACTCCTCGCGTCTGACCAGCGCTGCGTGCGCGAATACATCGAACCGGGCAAGAACGGCTTGCTCGTGGAATTCTTCGATGTCGAGGGACTCGCCAAGCAAGCGGTCGAGGTGCTGCGCGACCCGGCGGCGTATCGTCCGCTGGCGGAAGCCGCGATGCAGACGGTGCGCGAGGGCTACTCGGTCGATGTCGCCATGCCGCGACTCAAGTCGTTCTTTGAGAACGTCGCTGCGAAGAAACGTCAGCCGAGCACGCTGATGAAAGACCTCGTGCGTGAAGGGACGATTCAACAAGTCATCTCGGACGAGGAAGCTCAGCGCAAGAAGCAAGCGTCCTACGCGGGAGTCGCTTACAAGCCAAAGGCGTTGTCAGTCACATCATCCGCGCAGGGGGTCGCTCCCGCGCAGTCGAAGTTCACGCCGGAGTCGTTCAAGAAATCGCCGCTGGCGCTCGCGGCGGATTCGCCCGTGAAGCGCGGCAACGCGCCGGCTGATTCGCCGCTTGGTCAAGCTCTCGAAAGACTATGGCAGATGGGAGTCGGCCGGGGCACGATCGAGGATTGGGTGCAAATTGCCGAGGCGTATCGCGGGCCGGAGCCGTTCGGGACGCTCGGCGTGGAACAACACCCGGTCGATCTCGCACGATTGATGAAGCGCGTGCTGGAGTGGAAGCCGAGGCTGATTCTCGAAAGCGGCACAGAGCTTGGCGGGACGTTGTTCTTGTGGACGCGCATCGCCGCGTTCGACTGCCACCTGATTGCCGCCGGTTTGTCGGAGCGGCCGATCCCCGAAGAGCGGCTGCCGTTGTTCGAGGCGTTCACCTGCGGGCAGCAGTCTCTCCGCAGCATCCCGCGCGGCGAGACGACAAAGATCGACTACGACATCAACAAGCAACGCGACAAGCGACTTGCGGACTTCGTTTTTCTCAACGGACGCCGCCCGTATGAGGAACTCAAGGCCGACGTGAACCGCTGCTTGAAGTGGATCACCACCGGGGCGCTCGTCGCCTGGGACGGCCTGCGTCAATTCGGCTTCGATGAGAAGCATCTTGCAGGCGGCATCCAGCTTTGGCAGGAACTTAAACCGCGCTTTCCTCAAAACGCCGAGTACCTCTCCGGCAAAGACATTCCCAGCGGCGGCATCGCCGTGATCGTCGTGAAGTGACCCAACCTCGTCAGAAAGTTCGCCATGTCCACCGAGCAAACACTCCCGCAACAGGCTCTTTCCGAGCGACTGGAACGCGCGCAGGTCATCCCCCTGTCGGAATTCTCGCCCGATACGGCCTCGTGGGAACGTCCGGCGTGTCGAGTCTGCGGAACCGGCGGCCTGATTGAAATCCTCAACCTTGGCGAGCAGCCGCCGGCCAATGCCTTCGTGTTGCCCAAGGACGCCAACAACCCCGAAGCGAAGTATCCGTTGTCACTCCGGCTGTGCGAGTCGTGCGGCATGGTTCAGTTGGGGCATGTTGTGCCCGCTGAATTGCTGTTTCGCTCTTATTTGTTTTTCACGTCGAGTTCTAAATGGATGGCTGACCATTTCTCGAATCTGATGAACGAGAACGCCGAGCAGTACGTTCCTGCTGGCGGCTTGGTGGTCGAGATCGGTTCCAACGACGGCACGGCACTGTCGGCGATTCGGCGACGTGACGTGCGGCTGTTGGGGATTGACCCGGCTCGCAACATTCAAGTGCTGGCCGCATCGCGAGCCATCCCGACGATTGCCGAATTTTTTTCCGAGCCGCTCGCGGAGGAAGTGGCTCGCGTGGCGGGGCAGGCCAGCATGATTGTTGCCTGCAATGTGTTGGGGCACATCGACAACTTGGACGATGTTTGCCGAGGCGTTCGGCGATTGCTGTCTCCCGCTGGGGCGTTCGTGTTCGAGGTGCCGTACTTGAAGAACCTCTTGGACAAGACCGAATACGACACGGTCTATCACGAGCACCTGTCGTATTTCGCGGTGCGTCCGCTGGTCACACTAATGAACCGTCACGGCCTGCGCATGGAGCGCATTCAATCCTTTCCGGTTCACGGCGGCACAATCCGTTGCACCGCGAAGTTGGGCAGCGGCTTTTCGGACGATGTGCAGACGTGGCTGGATCAAGAAGAAAAGGCTGGGCTGGCGGATCGCTTCACCTACGGCGTGTTCGCGGCGCTGGCGTCGAAGAACCGCCACGAACTGACGACCAAGCTGACCGAGTTGAAACGCCAAGGACTCAAGGTGGTCGGTTACGGAGCACCCGCCAAGGGAACCGTCCGGTTGAATTACTGCAAGGTCACGACGGCACTGCTGCCCGACGTGATCGACTCCACGCCGGCCAAGCAAGGATTACTCATTCCCGGTACGCATCAGCCCATTCATCCACCATCCGCATTGGCCGACTTGAAACCCGATGTCTTGCTGCTGCTGGCGTGGAATCACGCCCCGGAAATCCTCGCACGCGAGGCAGAGTTGAAAGCGCGTGGTTGCCGATTTCTCACGCCCAATTTGGAGGAACTGTAAGAATCCGCGAGCGCGATGATTCACCGCCGCGATTAAGTTTACCGAGAAAGCCACCGAGCGGCTTTCCAAGGTTGGCTGTCATCGCCTTCAAGACGCATGGTGGCGTCCATGAGGCGACTGACCGTTGCGACAGTTGACCACCCCCCGGTGGACTCGCGGCGGTGAATCAACTCGCTTGAGGAAGCGATTGCATCGCCGCAGCTCATCTTATCGAGGCGGCAGTGACGACAAGAATTCACGCAGCGCGTCCTGCCAAGGTCGCGGAGTTGGTAGTCCGAGTGTTTGCCAGCGACGTGCTTCCAGTACGGTGAAGGCCGGTCGCAACGCGCGGCTGCCGAACTCGGCGGTCGTGATCGGTGTGCAATCGACCGTCAGCCCGGCGAGCCGAAAAATTTCACTCGCGAATTCGTGCCACGAGCATTGGCCGCCATTCGTCCAGTGATACAGGCCGAAGGCATCCGTTTCGATCAGCCGCAGCGTCGCATCCGCCAAGTCGGCGGTGGCGGTCGGCGTGCAAATTTGATCGGCGACGACTCGTACCGGCCGGCCCTCACGAGCCAGCCGCAACATCGTGTTGACGAAGTTACGACCTTTCCCGCCAGAACCGTGATGGCCATACAGTCCGCAGGTCCGCACGACGAAATGCTTAGGGCACAATGATCGGACGAAACATTCGCCCGCCAGTTTGCTCGTGCCATAAATGTTGATCGGGCCGGAAACGTCATCTTCCGAATACGGGTCGCGCCGACAGCCATCAAGTCCGAAAGCGTAGTCGGTGCTGAAATGAACGAGCACGCAATCGAGGTCGCGGCAAACAAGACTCAGTTCGCGCACGCCGAGCGCGTTCACGGCGAAGGCTTCCCCCGCACGAGTCTCTGCATCATCGACGAAGTTGAACGCGGCGGTGTTGATGACGATTCGCGGACGCAGCGGCGACAAGGTTTGCGATAGCGATTCGCGCTCGCAAAGTTCGACCTCGCGATGCGTCAAGCCGACCGCGCGCGGCCCCAATCGCTCGCACAAGTCGTGGCCCAACTGCCCGGTCGCTCCGATGATGACGATGTCGCGGTCCATCACAGTTCCTGCAATTGCTTTTCGACGCTCAGACCCAGCGAACGCATCTTCGCCTTGAGCGTGTTGCGAGACAGGCCGAGCAACTCCGCCGCTTGCCCTTGATTGCCGTGCGTGTGCTGGAGCACCGATTCGAGCACGGCTCGATCCACGAACGCCGTCACCTTTTCGTAGATGTCCGGCTGCCCGGTGCGGATCAGGTGTTCGACGTGACCGAGTACATCGGCCGTCGCAATTCCGTCCAGCACCTTGAGCACGTCGAGGGGAGTCGGCTGCCGCAGATACTCCGGCAGCGATTCGGGAGTCAGCGTGTCGCTGGTGGCGTGGATCATGGCGAAGCGGATCGCGTTTCGCAGTTCGCGAATGTTGCCGGGCCAAGCGTGACGCGACAGCAGTTGCAACGTCTCGTCCGTCGCCGCACGAACTTGCTTGCCGAGTTTGCGGTTGAAGCGTCGTCGCAGATACTCAGTGAGCAGCGGCACGTCTTCCAGACGTTCGCGCAGCGGCGGCATTCGGATCGTGAATTCGGTGAGCCGATAGAACAAGTCTTGGCGAAACCGGCCGGCGGCGACGGCGGCTTCCAAGTCTTGATGCGTGGTGGCGATGACGCGCACGTCCGATTGAACGGTTTGATTCCCGCCGAGACGGTCGAACCGCCGCTCTTGCAGCAGTCGCAGCAGCTTGGCTTGCAGCGCGAGCGGCATGTCGCCGATTTCATCGAGCAAAATCGTCCCTTGATTCGCTTGTTCAAACTTGCCGATGCGTCGGCGATCCGCGCCGGTGAACGCGCCCCGCTCGTGGCCGAATAATTCGCTTTCGAGCAGCGTGTCGGGAATCGCCGCACAGTTGATCGCCAGAAACGGACCTTCGCCACGACGGCTGTGGTGGTACAACGCTCGCGCCACCAGTTCTTTTCCCGTGCCGCTTTCGCCAAGCACCAACACGGTGACATCCAGCGGAGCCGCTCGGCCAATCGCCTTATAGACCTGTTGCATCACCGGCGAACGTCCAACGATGTGATCCGCGTCCGAGCCATCGTGCTCCACGTCATCGAACACGGCCGGCACATGCCGCAGCCGACTCAGTTCAACCGCTTGGGCCACGACCGAACGCAATTGATGCAGGTCCACCGGCTTCAACAGATATTCAAACGCCCCGCGCTTCATAGCTTCGATCGCGGTGTCTGTCGCGGCAAACGCCGTCACCACAATCACTGGCAATCGCGAGTCGATTTCGCGAATCCGATCGAACGCTTGCAAACCGGACATATCCGGCAATCGCACATCGAGCACGACCGCATCCGGCCCGGTCTGGCGGATGACTTCCAACCCTTGAGTCGCCGTCTCGGCACTCAACACATCGAGCGTGTCTGACCGCAGACTCTTTTCCAGCGAATACCGCAACTCAGCATCGTCATCAACGACCAATAACGTGGGCATGATTCGTTCTCCGTAGCGCAGGTGACTCGTCTGCGTCGCTCTCCTGAATGTCATTGATCGCTTCATTGGTGACAGGCAACGTCACAACGAACTCCGCTCCACCGGTCGTCCGGTTTGCCGCGTGAATTTCGCCGCCGTGAGCTTCCACGATGCGGCGACAGATCGACAAACCCAGGCCCGTACCGGTTTCCTTCGTGCTGACGAACGGTTCAAAGATGCGGTCGCCAAACTCGGAGGGCAAGCCATCGCCATCATCGAGCACAGACAGCGTCACGAGGCTGGTGGCATCATTCGGTTGTGGTGAATAGGCATCATCGAATCGCACTCGGACTCCGACATGCCCGCCGTGCGGAGCCGCATCGAGTGCGTTGAGCAACAGGTTCAACACCAGTTGTCGCATCTGCCCTTGATCGGCCCAAACCGGTGACGCTGGCTCGGCGAGGTCGCAATCAATGCGGACATCTCGTTGCTCGGCACGCGATTCGACCAACGCGACGGTCTGCCGCACCACGTCCGTCACGTCGAACCGGGCCATCTCCAAGCGGGGCGGCCGAGCGAACTCCAGCAGCGACTGCACCGACCGTTCGACCCGCCGCACCACGTCGTCGAGCACTCGCAAGTCGCGACCTTCCAGCCGCGCGCTGTCTCCGGATTCAATCGCCGTTTGCACCAGCAGCTTCATCGACATCAGTGGGTTCCGCAGTTCGTGAGCGACTCCCGCCGCAAGCTGCCCGACCGCCGCCAATTGCTCGGCTCGCAGCATTTCCCGCTCGCTCGTTCGCAGTCGCTCAACGACCGTGCCGATCTGTTCGCCGACGTGCTGCAGCGCGTCTTCGATTTCTTTGAAGGAGCCGCCCGTCGCGACCGTCAACGGCCCCACGACTTCGTTCAGCTTGCCCGCCGCGTCACGAATCGGAACCGTCAATTGCACGATCGACCGATTCACGCCGCGAGCAATCCCCAACCCGGCAATCAGTCCGGCCACCGCACCGCACGTCCCCAGCAGCAGCAGCGCGAACACCATCCAATCTGTGACCTTCTGATTCTCGCGGCTGGTGGCTGCCATCAACTCTTCGTTCAGGTCGAGGTATTGATGGACCGGTTCCAGCAGTTCGCTCGTCAGCACTTCGTCAATCAACCGCTCGACTTCATCCTGAGCCGCCTGATCGAGTCTGCCGGTGGTCCGTACCGACAAGTCATCAAACTGGCGAAAGAACCGCTCGTACCCGCGCCGCGCCTGAGTCATCAATTCCGTCTCTTTCGGAGTCGTCGAGAGCCTCTCCGCTTCGCCCATCCAATGTTGCGTCTCTTCCCGAATCGGCCCGCAGGCTTCCAAATACTTGCGATCCCCCGACCGCAAGAATCGGTTCAACAGCGTCCGCACCTCGCGCATTCCGATTTCAATTTCTTCCGCCGCGCGCACGCTGGAGACGTTCACGACCAAAATGTCGGACGACGAATCCTGCAATTCATGCACATACCACGCCGCGACCGCTCCCAGCGCCAGCAGCACTCCGCTGACCCCCACCACTGGCGCGACGATCCGCAGCATCAACCGCGATCCCGTCTGCATAGGCTCCCTCCCTGAATAGCTTGCCGTATCGCCGCGAAGTGTAGCGGCGACCATACTTGTTGACACACACGCTCTGCGACTGCTTGTTCTCCTTCACCGCCGTTTGTCACAGAGACTGCCCATCGCGATGGCATGGATAACTCGACTTGCGCAGTCGCGAATTCTCTGGCACTGTCGGGTTTGCATCAGGCATTTTGCTTGCTGCCTCTCGCTCAGAGAGTCCAGCGTTCTTTCAGTTTCAGGAGTGATGTCATGGCCCAAGACACGAGGGCGCGGCCCCAAAAGCCGCCGGAAAAAAAGGTCGGTCCATTTGCCAGCGGGATCGGAGTCGCCATCTGGCTCAATGAAACGGAGAGCGACGATGGAGGCATTCGTCACTTTCGTTCGGTGACGATCAATCCGCGTCGTTACTTCGATCAAAAGAGCAGCCAATGGAAGGATGCCGCGTCCTACCAGCAATCGGACTTGCCGGCTCTGATCTTCGCGCTGCAAAAGGCTCTGGAGTATTGCTACCAGACGCCGATCCCCGGCCAGGACGACACCGAGACGGGAGCATCCGAAGGTGAAGCCGGTGACAACTTCTGATCGCTGACTCTCGGAGTTGATCCCCAAGCTGATGAAGCTTGGGGATCTCTTTTGACGTGCCAAAACATTAACCGCATCGCGTCAAGCCGACCGTCATCACGCCAAGCATAAAGGACGTTATGCTTGGCTTTGCTTGACACCCTGATTCGTGATGGCCGAGTTGTCGCTCACCATCGGCAGAGACAGTTCGCTCATTGACAGAGCATCGCGATCATTGCCGACTGTTGTTGCGGAGGCGGGACCGGACGCTCAACGACGGTTCGTCGAATTTTTCGTCGCCCACCTTCGCAACCTCAATACTCGGATGGCCTATCTGCGGGCGGCGCAACGATTCTTTTGTTGGTGCGAACAGCGACAACTCGCGCTCGCCGAAATCTCGTCGTTGCACATCTCGCTCTACATCGAGGAACTGACGAGCTTTGCAGCCGCGCCGACGGTCAAGCAAAACCTTGCGGCACTGCGGATGCTGGGCGACTGGCTCGTTGTCGGGCAAGTGCTCAAGACGAACCCGGCGAGTTCCGTTCGTGGGCCAAGATATTCGGTCAAGAAGGGGAAGACACCAGTGCTGTCGGCGGACGAGGCCCGCGAACTGCTGGAAAGCATCGACGTTTCGACGGTCGCCGGACTCCGCGACCGGGCGTTGATCGGCGTGATGATCTACAGCTTCGCTCGCGTCGGGGCGGTCGTGGCCATGAATACGGAGGACTACTTCGCTCAAGGCCGGCGAATGTGGTTCCGCCTCCACGAGAAAGGTGGCAAGCTCCACGACGTTCCGGCTCACCACAAAGCCGAAGAGTACGTCGATGCGTACCTCGATCGTGTTCTGATTGAAGCCGACCGACATGGCCCGCTGTTCCGGTCGTTTGACCGGCAGCGGAAGTTGACCAATCGCCGCATCCAGCGGCTCGACGTGCTCGCGATGGTCAAGCGGCGTGCTCGTCAAGCCGGCTTGCCGACGAGGATCGGATGCCACACATTTCGAGCGACCGGCATCACGACCTATCTCAAGAACGGTGGCACGCTGGAGCACGCCCAGCGAATCGCCAACCACGAGTCGGCTCGCACGACCGGCCTCTACGACCGCCGCTCGGACGACGTGAGCCTTGATGAGATTGAGCGGATCATCCTGTAGTACGTTGCGGGAAGGGCTTCGCGTTCACCTTCTTGTTCATCTTCGCGAGCCACTGCCGCAGGGTGAATAGGCCGGTTGGTTGTGGGTTGTGTTGTATTTGTTTGGCCCACCGCGACTTCGGGGTGCCGGGGCTTTCATTCGGCAGGCTCATTCCACCCCCGGCTGCTTTGTGTGTCTGCGTGACTGGTTGGGTGGCTCGCTTCGCTCGCTCTTCCAACCCATTGCTCGGTCGCTCCAGACCACGGTTCCAGTCACACAAAGCAGCCGGGGCTGACCGCCCCTGGCACCCCGTCCTCGTTCGCATCCGCTCACTCGGCTGCCCCGCGACGGGGCAGGGAAGTCGCTCCGCCAAAATGTTTTTGTTTTGTGGGTGTTTGTGTTTCCCACCAAGCGGTTCGGGGCCTGCCGATTCTACACGGCCGGTCCCTTACGCAAGGAGCTTCCCTGCGGGGACTCCTCCTTGCGTTCGGGCGTGCGGCCGTGTGCCCCCGCGATGGCCCCGAACCGGCCACCTTTATCTTCTTCCTCACTTTCCCATGCTGTACCAAGTCAAATTCCAGTACGGTTGCCTGATCGAAGCGTCGTCTCGCGACGAAGCATATTCCAAGGCAATCCGGTTACTCCGCGAGACGCCGGAGTCTTACGTTTCCGATGTTCGCCAAGCGGGCGAGTCGAAGAAGCCGGTATCGTTGATGCGTCGTCTAATTACGGGCCAATAGGCCCGTTTTCTTTTGTTCCCCGCGAGCCGCAAACTCCCACCCCCCGTTGATCGTCATTGGAAGTGTGACGAGGCATTACTCATTCTTGGACTTCGGATTCAACTCAACTTCACTAAGTAACGTGCTGAGTTTGGAGCGAGTATCCCTTACGACCGTCAGTTGCTCGCTCTGGAGCATTGCGGCCTCGGCAAACTGGCGTAGGAACACCGCTTTGTCCGGATCATCCAAGAAGCGTTCCGCAGCACCCTCCGCCGCTTGACTCCAATGGCGAAGTTCATCGGGGCTGCGGCGGAACTCCAAAAGGTCGTCGCTACTGGCACACGCCAAGAATGCCTTGGATAACTCGGCCGCCTGCCCCGAAATTTCGCTTTGTGCGGATGCCCAACGAAAGGCCGAGGTGACTTGCGGCCAAAGGTTATCGAAGCGGACCAACTGATCGTCAATCGGCGTCTCAGCGGATCGACGAAACTCGGTCACAGCCCGTTGAAGTTTTGTCAGAAACCACCGGGAGTGAAGTTCAAACGGATCGTCGTCTTCGTCCGCCATGATTCAACGCTGTTGCAAGGACAGGACCAATTGGTCCGTTTTCTTTTGTTCCCCGCCAGCCGCAAACTCCCACCCCCGTTGATTGGCAGTCAGGCTACCGACTCGGATTCTGAGATTCCGGCATCAATCAGGAACTTTTGAATGGCATTCAAGCCGAGCGCGTATTGCCGCTTCGTGAAAAGGTCGCGAGCTTGTTCCAAGAATGCCATGCCTGCCTGCCGATCACCGCGATAGACGTTGGCCGCTCCGAGGCACATTAACGCGACGCCCTCACCGACCCAATTGCCAACCTTGCGAAAGGCAATGAGGTCTTGTTCCAACTTCCGATAGTCTCCCGGAGTCTTCGTGGCCGCAAGTCGAAGGAGGTCAAACGTGCCAAGTCCAACTCCCCATGCCGCATGAGACACATTAGAAGCATTGAGAACGGCCGTCGCTTCAAGTTCCGCCGCAAACGCCTCATCCTGTCTTCCAAGACTGATGGACGCACTCGCCACTTTTTTGAGCGCCGCAATTTCGTTGCCATGATCGCCTCGTTCGCGGGCACGCTGGCGAGCTTCATCGGCCGCACGAAGGGCATCTTCAAATCGCTTCGCCTTGATGAAGGCTTGAGCGAGCACGACCAGCGTGAACGTGATGTCGTAGTCGCTTTCGAGACTACGGAAGGTGGCCAGCGATTCTTGAACGAAGTTGATCGCTCGCTCGGCATCACTCTGCGCCAGTGACAAGAGGCCCAGCAGATTGCGCGTGATCGCGGCCTGACGATCATCGCCAACTTCTCGAAAGTATTGAAACGCGGCTTCCGCGTGGAGCATTGCTTCATCAAATCGGCCATCACCGAAGACCGCCCCAGCAAGCTGATAGCGAAAGACCGCTTCGTTGTTCCGCCAACCAAGGCGACGGCAGGCAGCCAGTCCTTCGTCGATCCAATGACGGATCTCCGCTGGACTCTGCCGCAGATCGAGCAGCGAGTTGCCGCCGCCGGGGTCGCCACATCCAGCGAATCTCACACACATCTCCGCCGCTAAGTCCGAACAATGCAAGTTGGCGGCGGCCCAAGCGAAAGCCGCATCAATCTGCGGTCGTTGTTTGTCGAAAGCTGGTAACAGCGTTTCCACCGGTTCCGACGACGTGCGAAATGACTGAGTGAGACTCTGCAACCGCGACAGGAATCTCGCCGCGTGAAGTTCAAAAGGATCATTTTCGTCCGACGACACGGTTCATCGCTCCAACAGCTTCTCAATTTCAGTCGGGCTGGCCGACAAGACAACGCTACCAGCGATTGTGCGACTGGCCGCGAACCTCTGACAGAATTCGGCTGCGGTCGGTGAAGCGGTTCGGTTAGTCATGGCCCATCCCAAAGCGACGAGAATCTGCGGCCAGCATTTTTTGAGTTCACTTTGGTGTCGTTCGAGGCTGTCCAGCGACTGATAGAACCGATCCGATATCTGCTGATGGCGGGTGAGAAATCGCAACGCATGAAGTTCATACGGATCAGACTCGTCGTCGGGCATCGCATCACCGCTTTTTCAGCAACTTCAACAACGTATTCGCGTGATGCACGAGGACTTGGTGGATTTGAAAGTCACCGTCGCCGAGTGGTTCCAAGAGGCCGCGATCCACGAGCACGTCGATCGTCTGCCGCGCGCTCGCTTCGTCGGACTTCCAAACCGCCATGATGTCTTCCAATTCAAACGTCGCCGGACGAGGGGCGAACGGAGCTAAAGAGGCAAACCGCTTGCGAATTGTTGGATCGAGGCTGTCGGTACTCTTTTGGAGCAACGCGGCCACCGTGGGGCTGACTTCGCCGGGACTCGCGGCCATGTCCGCCGGAGCTTGGGCGTTCAACAACTTGGCCTTGTCATCCCGCAATTCGCGAAGCAGTTCCGGCACGCTCCACCCTTTGGCGTGCTCCGCCCGCAGCAAACGCCCGGCGACTTGCAGGGCCAATGGCAAGCCTTCGAGTTCGGCGACGAGTTCGCGACATTCCTTTTGATGACGCTCGACCACTTGTGGAGCCAGCTTGCCGAGCAATTCCAGCGAGTCATGCTCCGACAGCACATCGAGGTGGTAGATGTCTCCCGGTGTTGGAGCCAGTGCGTCAGCCACGCTCGGAAGTCGAGTCGTGACGAGCATAGCACACTGCCGACCGCCCACCGCAAACGGAAGCACATGGCTCGCGTCCCAGGCATCATCGACGATCAGCAACATGCGCCGATCGCGAAGCAGTGCCGTAATCCGCTGGCTGGCTTCCGCGATATCTTTGGAAAGCAAAATGCTTTCCTCGCCAAGTGACCGCCCCCACGCCAGCAGCTCTGAAAGGATTTGCGGTGAAGGACCGAGTGCCGCCCACAGCACTCCGTCAGGAAACGCCGTCGCCACTTGCGGCCAGTGGGCCATCGCCCGCGCTACGGTCGTCTTGCCCACTCCCGGCCACCCGCGAACGGCCGTGAGCACTTGCGTCGCTGGCCGCTCGGTGACGGAAACACCAGCAGCAAGTCGAGCCGTCAAATTCGCCAGGTCTCGCTCGCGTCCGATGAGCAACGAAGGGAGCGACGGCGCGTTGCCGATGTGCATGGCCGGAATCGAAATGTCGCTTGCCTGAGTTGCAGAACCGTCAGCGTTGCAAGAAGCGTCGGCGGCTTGGCTGTCGAACAAATCCGTCAAGGAGACTTCGCTCCCAAACGTGGTTGCAAGGATGCTGAGAGTACGAATCTCGACCGGCCTGCCAGCTTCGGCGTTCTCAATCGTTCTCTTGGCGATCTGCGATTCGTCAGCAAGGTCCGCCTGTGTCCAACCGCGCTCCAGGCGGAGACGTTTGATCGCCATTCCGTTCGGACGAACTGTCCTCTCACGCATGGTAGCGACTCGTAACGAACAGATTGCGACTTCCCTGCGACGAGGGTTTCGGGCCGTTCTGCCATCGTACCCCCGCTCTGAAACGGTGGACCTCACGGCCCACTTCAACCTCTCTCAGACGGGAATCGAAAGGAGACCTCAAATGATGCGAGTTGTGATTTCAGACTTGTTTATCGGCGAATGTGAGCTGACGGGCAAGTCTGAAACGGAATGCGTTCGCGTGCAGTTTGACGATTCGTCGCCCGAAGCCGTCGTCGCGACGACCGAGTTGTTTCGGCTGCTCCGCTTCCAACGCAAACAAAAAGAGAAGCAGGACAAAACCAAGGTCAATGAACCTCAAGCACAGAAAGGAATCCCGAAATGATTAAGCGCTACCGCGTGCATGGCAGAGATGACTACGCGATTGAGTTCGTGGCGTCCGCCGGCAAGTTCAAGCTCTTCGCCCGCGAGCACCCGGCTGATCCCTACGGCAAGTCGGTCAGCGAGTGCCATCTCTACAGCTCAGGCGAAATCTGCGTCGCCGCCGGCCACGAGCCAGTGACGCTCGACCGAGCCAAAGCAATCGCCGTGCATTGGATGGAAGGTTGGTCGCAGTACGTCCGAACCGGCGAATTCCCGCAAGGGTCGCGCCGCGTGTCGGTCTGATTGAAGGACATCGTGTAGTGGAGTTGCCGGCACGATCCCACCGGCGCTCTGCGGACTTCATGCGGGATCACAGTTCAAGGAGCGGATCATGTTCAAGCATGTTCCGGGCGTTGAAGAGTTGCCAGACGGCACTCTCCACTAAGACGTCGCAACCGGCCCAGCGAGATGCAACCTGCATTTCGCTGGGTTTGGTTGTTTCTTGAGCACTCAAAATCGAAAGGCAATGTCCCATGAAATCTTGGTATCGAAAATCAAAAGCTGGCCCCATGTTTCGCGCTCCGCTCAAGGGCGACGGCGTGGAAATGGATGACTTCGTTGAGCACCCGGCGGAGGACCGCGCCGACTCGCCGCCGGTCAAAAAAACCGCCGACAGCGACCCGGATGAGCCGTTGCCGGTGTGGCTGATGAAGATGACCCAATCCGCGTTCAAGGACGCTTGCGATCATCTGATGCCGCGTCCGCCGGAGGTCGCGGGCATCTTGTTGGGGCCGGTGAAGGACGACTTGGTCGTCACGCATTTCATCCCCGACACCGAGGGCAAGGGTTCCCCCGCGTCCTTCACGCTCAACACTCGCACGCTGAATCGCGAACTCAGCAAAGCGAAATCGTGCGGGCTGAACTGCAAGGGGATTGTGCATTCGCATCCGTCGGGATTCATCGTGCCGTCGTCCGGAGACTTGGCGTACCTGCAACGCCTCTTCACGAGTCCGGCGAATTCCGAACTGACGCAATTCTTTATGCCCATCGTCTGCGATGGGCACTTCTATCCCTACGTCTTCGCGATGGGCCGCATTCATGCGGCTGACTTGTGCCTGATCTAAACCCGTTTCCAAATTCAATCTGTGCCTGACCGAAATCAATTTCCAAGTTCAATCGTTCAACACGAAAGGGTTCCGACATGAAGTTCGATTTTTCAAGAATCAAGAGGACAGTCGATGTTGCGAAGCTGCGCGATGCCACGGTGGTGGTGATCGGCAACGGCGGAGCAGTGGATTTGATTGCCAATCTCGGCCGCAGCGGAGTCACCAAATTCAAACTGCTTGACAAAGATATTGTCACGGACGCCAATCTTTGTCGCCAAGGTTTCGAGCAGGCGGACATTGGACGCCCCAAAGCCGAGGCGGTCGCGGATCGGTTGCGCCGCATCAATCCGGAGGTCGAAGTCACGACGCTCATTTGCGACTTCTGCGAAATGACGGACGAGGACATTGATCGTGAGTTCGGCGACGCCGACTTGTTCATCTTCGCGACGGACCATTTCCCGGCTCAGGCTCGCGGCAATCAAGTCGCTTTGCGACTGCAAAAGCCCGCGTTGTGGCTGGGCATGTACGCCGATGGAGTGGGCGGCGAAGTTGTGTTCTGGCATCCCGGCATTGATGCGTGCTACCGCTGCTTGGTCGAGAAGAGATTCTTGGCTCACGAGTTGGCGAAGGCCACCGGCCAATCGCTCGATCCGCCGAGCGACGGTTGCACGATCTTCGACATCGGATTCTTGGACGCGATCGCTGGACCGCTTGCCATCGGCTTGCTGACACGCGGCAGCGACAGCCGCTACGGGAAGTTGATCGGCGCGCTGGGCGATCGCAATTTCATTCAGACTCAAATTGACCCCGACTGGACGATCAACGGTCGCCGAGTCGTCCGTGAGAAGCTCGGCGTTCCAGACGCCTGCAAAGAGTTTTTCGCGTGGAACACGATCGCCAGAACTGATCCCGAATCGGGGTTCAAAGTCTGCCCGGACTGCGAGCAATTTCGTGGCGATGCTGCCGTGCCGTTCTTTCACGGGATGCCGATTCGGATGCCAGGAAAACGACCGGCGACTCAGAACTAAGAGACCAAGCAAGGGATGGAATTCGAGAGAAAACTGAGTTCGGAGATTTGTGATGATTCCTGAATTGATTGGTTGGAGCATTCTTGGTTCGGCCGCTTACGGGGCCTATCGTCTGATCGGCGACAGGTTTCGTTCGCGGCGAACCCGAAGGCTGGCATCGACAACGCTCCGTCGTGGAACGTCGCCAGCACCGACGCCGCCAGCGGTGACTGCCGCGATGAAACAGGCGGCTCGTTCTCTGCAAATTGCTTTGCAACAAGTGCGGCAAGCGCCGGATTTCCGGCGTCCTGCTAGCTTTGTGACTCATGCTCAAAATGTGCCGTTGTGGTTTCGCCAACGGCAGTATCGCCGGTTCCGTTCGTTGCTCGTCGAGCATCTCGCCCACTTGCTGGGCGAAGGTGCGTCGGTCGAAAGCGTCATGCCCGCGCTCACGGAGTTGGTAACGGGACTCGGTGTCGCGCCGTTTGAAGCCGACTACATCCGCACGGAGGCCGAGTCCCGCTTGTGCCGCCAGGACAACACGCCGCGACCCGACTTCGGCCAGCAACTCCGCCAAGCTCAAGCCGAGTACCGCGGCCGAGTTCACACGCTCGAAGGCATGACCGATTTGGACGAAGAGACGCGAGAACAATTGCTGGAGCAAGAACAGCTTCGCTTCCAAGAACGGATGCGACAAATCGCCACGAGCGGCACCAACGACCGCGCTGCACCGTAACAACAAAGTGAGGATTCAATCGTGCAGACTACGGATAAATTGCCACACGTCGAGAATTTCGCTCTGCATGATGAGTCGGCAGCGGGTGTTTTGGTGCCTGGCGATTCCAGCACCGGCAAGTCGAACTTGATGTACGGCTTGATGACCGCCGTGCTGCGAACCAACGGCCGCGTGATACTGCTTGACCCACACGGCGACATGGCCGATGCCGTGCAACAACTAGAAGTGCCAATCACCACGAGCGGTGCCAACGACCGCGCCACCCCATAACGGAATGGGAGGCGCGATGAGCACTGGTTTGGATTTGAGACGCTTTGCGAACTCGGTTCTGTTGGGGGATTCAGCAGCCGGAGTTTTGGTGTCTGGCGATTCCGGCACCGGCAAGTCGAACTTGATGTACGGCCTGATGACGGCCGTATTGCGAACCAATTGCGGCGCGACGTTGCTTGATCCGCACGGTGACTTGGCCGACGACATCGAGCCGTTCTGTGCCGCGTTACCCCCGTCGCTTCGCCGCCGAGTCATCGTCATCCGCTACTCGGACACCAACCGCATCACCGGGTTGAATCCGCTCGCTGTCAGCCGCGAAGGCGTGGACGAAACGACGTACAAGGCTCGTGTCGCCAGCCGAGTCGGACACGTCGCACGCATACTTCTGTATGCGTTCGGAGAAAGAGATTTCAACGGTAAACCCGTGTTGGCGAAGTGGGTGCATCGGTTCCTGACGACATTAGCACTTGCGGGACTGACGCTCGCCGACGTGCGGCACTTCTTTGACTTTCAGAGTCCAGTGTTCCAAGCACTCACCGCAGTCGCCCCTGATTTCGTGAGCCAGTTTGAATTGGAACAACTGGCCGGGTTGCGGCCAGGAGAACGCGAAGAACAAGTCGGCTCCGCCAAGAACCGATTCCTCAATCTGATGCAAAATCCGCTGGTCGAATTGTCCTTTAGCAAACCGGACGGGCATCTCGATTTAACGCAACTGATTCAGGATCGCGCCGTGATTCTGGTGTCGCTGGCTCGCGGTAGTGTGCTCCGCGAAGAGGATGTCGAGATCTTCGCGAATCTCTGGCTGATGGAGATTCTGTTCGCGATCTACAACACGCCACGACATGCCCGCGTGCCGCATTGCATCTTCATCGACGAGCTGCCCGTCTTCCGAGCGTCGTTCGACATCATCACGCGAGCGCTGGCCCAAGTGCGCAAGTTTCAATGCCGCTTCGTGTGTGCCTTCCAGGGGACGCAGCTTTTCGAGGAACGGGAAAAAGATCGCTTGCTGCAAGCGTTGATTAGCCACTGCAACGCTCACTTTTATTTCCGCCACAAGAACCCAGTCGATGCCAAATTCATCGGCGAGATCATCAAGCTGCCGACGATCGACACGAAGAAAATCAAGCACGTTCAGACTCAACTTCAACAGTATCAAGACGGAAACGAACTCGTCACGCTGACCGACGAATCGGACAGCATGAGCGATGCCGCGCAAGACGGCGGTTCGGCCAGCAACGCCGTCAGCGACACGCAGAGCCACTCGGAAGGAAATACGAGTTCGTCCGGTTCGACTGAGACCACGTCGCTTGTCGCTGATGCCGTGAGCCGTGCTCGCTCCGATCAATCCGGTTCATCAACCGGCACATCGTCATCACGCGGTTCGACAGAGACGAGCGGCAGCAGTTGGTCGAAGACGACGACTCGCGGCAAGAGCGTCACTCGCAAGCAATCGCTCGTGCCCCGTATCCGCACCCGCGAGGTCGTCACGGCGACGCAGTTCTACACCAGCGACGAGCAAATCATCGAAGGTGCTAGCGAGCTGACGACGCTGCCGCGCGGCACGGCGATGCTTTACATCGCCGGGCAAGGCGTATCACGAGTCAACACGCCGCTGGCCCGCAATCCGCTGGTGGCAACGCCACGCTTCGCCGCCAAAAAGATCGCCCAACTCCGCCGCGAAGTTCATGCCCGGCCGGAATTCGACACGACTGAGAACCTCAAGCTCAAGCGGATCGAGTTCGAGCAGAAGCTTGTCAAGTTTCTGCAAGACATCGCAGCGAACAACGAACGCATCGCCTCTTCGCAATCGCAGATCCTGATTGCTCCCAAAGACACCGACAACGGAATCATCACGATCTAAGCCATGACCACCGCTCCGACCAAACTTGTCTTGCAACCACGCGACCTGCAATTGCTGTCGTGTTTGGGCGAGCACAGCATCCTCGATACCGACATGATTCACGCACGGTTCTTTGCAGGCGCGTCCTTGCGCCGTTGTCAGCAGCGGCTCGCTTTGTTGCAGCAACAAGGACTCACCCGCACCGTGGCCCTGACGCTGTGGAGCGCTGAGGCCAGCGGATGCTCGGTTCCCACGGTCCACAGCCTGACGGAGAGGGGGGCCGAGGCTATCGAAACGCTGACCGGCCATCATCCGCCTCGCGTGTCGCGCGGCGATCCCAAGCCGGAGATGATCCACCATCGGCTGCAAATCATTCGCACCAAGCTGGCGCTCGACGATGCGTGCCGCTCGCTGCGCGTCGCGTTGCCAACTTGGATCTTGGAGCAAGACCGCGACTACTCGGCCAGCGACAAACTCCCGCCGTCACACCGACGCATCCTGTACCACGCCTTCCCAGGCCCGCTGAGAAAAACCACCTGCCAACCCGACGCCGCATTCCGCATGTCCGTCCCCCGCGAACTGACCAACTCCGCCGCCGGCAGCAGCGACCTGATCGGCTTCTTCGAGATCGACTGCTCGTCCGAAGGACGCAAGCAAATCGCCGGCAAGCTCCCCGGATACTCCGCCCTCATTTCGCAGCGGACGTTCCAGCGTTACTTCCCCAAATCCGACCAAGCCATCGTCCGCTTGTTTTGGGTCTGCCGCACTTGGGAACGCATCCAATCGCTTTGCGACCGTCTGAAAGACGATCCAGTCGCGGCCTACTGCCGCTTCGCCACGGCCGCCGACCTCACGTCAACCACTGCCCTGACCAGCCCCATTTGGCACGCCACCGACGGCAAGCGCCGCGAAATCATTCGGCTGCCCAACCGTTGACCTCTTCGAGACGAAATCATGTTCGACGATCAATCAACTACAGCGATGGAAACTCACGTCACGCCCAGGATGCTCACGGTTCGCGAAGCATCCCGGCGGCTGACGATTTCGTTGACCTCGACTTACCAACTAATCCGCAGTGGCAAGCTGCCCCATTACCGCATCGGAGCCGCCATCCGCATCGCCGACACGGACATCGCATCGTTTCTGGCCCAATGCCGCCATGAGCCGGTGACGGCGCGGACGCCGCCACCGCGACCACGGCTCAAGCACATCAAGTTGTGATCGTCGCTGTTGCTCGCCGCATGGCGTCGCGCAGGAATTCAGGAGCATGACTAAGATGACTATAGACCTCCGACACCATCGTCACGTCCGAATGCCCCATCAGCATACTGACGGTGAGGGCGTCGAGACCTTGCCGCAGAGCACGGTGACACCACGAATGCCGGATCACGGTCAGGCAGTATTTCGGAGCGTGCTTGGCTGCCTCGCGATTCCAAATGCGAGCACGAGCTTGCTCGCGAAAGAACCGATCCGGCCGCTCAGGCTTCCCTCGCGATTGCCACGCCGCTTTGAGTTGCTGAGTCAATTGTTGAACGTCGTCTTCCGCAATCGACAAGCCCTTCGCACGCATCGCCAGCTTGCCCATGCGAGCCTGCAAACTGTTGAAGGCACAATTCACAGCTTCCGTCGTCCACCGTTGCCCGTTCGAGTTGCGAAAGACATGACCGCTAGAGGCCATGCGACGAACGACAATCTCCGCCGCCGCTTCGTTGAGATAAATCACTCGCGGTTCACGTTCCATCTTCTCTTCCGACTGTGGAAAGACGATCCGGCGATTCTTGAGATCGACGTGGCGCTGTTCTGCCGCCAAGCACTCCGCCGCACGAGCACCGGTTTCCCAGGCGAAGCGAATCAAGTCTTTGAAGTCGTCTCCCGGAATCAAATTCAGGATGCCCTCGAATTCTTCCGACGAGATGACCGTCTCGCGTTTGCCCGCCTTCGGTTTCTTGAATCGGGCCAGCGGATTCTTGTCGATGTAGCCCAGGTCTTGTGCCCACCACATCACGCGGATGATCGCACGAGCGTAGTTCCGCCGCGTGCCGTTCTTGATGTCCGTCTGCCGATCAATCCACTCTTGGACGTGAAACGGCTTGAGTTCGTTCACGGCGAGATCGGGATATGTCTTCGCGAACTTTTGCAGCAAGTCGCGATACCACTCGTAGGTTTCCGTCGCGCGATGCTTCTCGCACCAATCCAAGAACTTGTCGATCAACCCGACCAACGAGTCAGGAGCGACCTGAACCTGACGCGGCTGATTCAGCAACGCCTTGTAGCGCTCGAATGCCAGCTTGCGATCGCCACCGAGGTTGAATTGCTTCCCCTCCAGCGTGACGAACCAAGTTTTACGAGACGGACGGAACCACGGTTTCGGAAATCGTTGCATCTTTGAACCTCCCAGCAGTGAACTGCTTGACGGGCCGGAAGGTTCGTTGGCCCCCGTTGGTGTGACGACCACCGGGGGTTTTTCTTTTGGCGATCTGTGACAAATGTTGTGACAAGTATAGTCGCGATTGTCGTAAGTCAAATACCCCCGAGAGGATTCGAACCTCTAACCTTCGGCTCCGGAGGCCGACGCTCTATCCAATTGAGCTACGGGGGCGAGAGCGTGTCTCGTCGGTTAGTACTCTTTCGCTTTGATCCAGCTCATCATGCGACGGAGTTGTTTGCCGACCACTTCGAGCGGGTGATTACGTTCGCGTTTGCGAGTCGCTTGGAAGCTGGCTTGATTGGCTTTGTTTTCCAGAATCCAGTCGCGAGCGAATTGGCCGGATTGGATTTCGTGGAGGATTTTCTTCATCTCGGCCTTCGTCTGCTCGGTGACGATGCGCGGGCCGCGAGTGTAGTCGCCGTACTCGGCGGTGTTCGACACGCTGTAACGCATGTAGTTCAGGCCGCCTTGGTAGAACAGATCGACGATCAGCTTGAGTTCGTGCATGCACTCGAAGTAGGCCATCTCCGGCTGGTAACCCGCTTCGACGAGCGTCTCGAAGCCCGCTTTGACCAACGCGCTGACACCCCCGCAGAGGACGACTTGCTCGCCGAACAGGTCGGTTTCGGTTTCTTCGGCGAAGGTTGTCTCGATGACTCCGCCGCGAGTGCCGCCAATCCCCTTCGCATACGCGAGCGCCAGCTTGCGGGACTCCTCAGAAGCTCCGGGCAGCAACGCGATCAGGCTCGGCACACCGCCACCTTTTTCGTATTCGCTGCGGACGAGGTGGCCGGGGCCTTTCGGCGCGACCAGAGCGGCGTCGTGGCCTTGCGGCGGAACGACTTGGCCGAAGTGGATATTGAAGCCGTGCGAGCACATCAGCAGCGCGCCCTTCTTGAGGTTCGGGCGAATCTCGGTTTTATAGATGTCCCCCTGCACTTCGTCGGGCAGCAGGATGTTGACGAGGTCGGCTTGCTTAACAGCATCGGCGATCGACATCGGCTTGAAGCCGTGGCTGACGGCGAGATCGTAGTTCGCGCTGCCGGGGCGTTGGCCGATGATGACGTTGCAACCGCTGTCACGCAGGTTCTGAGCCTGAGCGTGTCCTTGGCTGCCGTAGCC
>Ga0194121_10000139_pt1 | contig 119138 bp, 84 predicted proteins | sample TA2MahCa50mmetaG_FD_148609 | JGI IMG/M metagenome (GOLD analysis project Ga0194121, IMG submission 148609) | Freshwater microbial communities from Lake Tanganyika, Tanzania - TA2015020 Mahale Deep Cast 50m | ecosystem: Environmental > Aquatic > Freshwater > Lake | place: Tanzania: Lake... | reverse complement strand
CGTCCGGTTGAGACGAACTTGCGGGTCGCGCAAGGGTTGAGCGGTGCAGAAAACCGCTCGTTGACTTTTCCGAAAAGCACAACTAACCTCGCGCGGCAAAATCTGCCGATGGGAACAGGCATCGAAGTGGCGTCCTTCCCTGGAGCTTTGGTCCAGCCGGTCGCCGTTGGCGATGAACCCCACGATTGGGTTGTGTGTCGTCTCTCCCGCGTGCGAGGGTCGTCGTTTGTGGCTCACCAGGAGGTTGCGTGAGCCGTCTTTGTGGTCGTGGCGTTGGGTTGGACCACGCTGCACACCTGGAGCAAGTGACCATGATGTTGAATGCCCGGCTGCCTCGCTTGTGTTTGGCGTTGGTTTTTGGAGTGTGCTACGCGGTCTCCGCATCGGCTCAGGAATTGAACTGGGCCGAGAAGATGTTCGATCAACGGACCATCGACTTCGGTGTCGTGGCCCGTGGCTCGGATGCCGTCGCTCGCGTGAAGATCACCAACCTTTACAAGCAAGTTGCGCACATCTCCGACGTCCGCACGACATGCGGTTGCTCGGCCGGAAAACCGAGCAAAACGTCGCTCGAGAGTCTCGAAGAAGGCTACATCGAAGTGACGATGGATACTCGCAAATTCACCCGCCGAAAGGACTCGAACGTGATCATCACGTTTGACGCTCCGCTGTTCCAAGAGGTTCGCATTCCGATCACCGCGTACATTCGGACCGACGTGGTCTTTGATCCCGGTTCTGTCAACTTTGGGGCGGTTGAGCATGGCAAGGAAGCGACACGCACAATCAAGCTGCAATACGCCGGCCGCAATGAATGGCAGATCAAGGAGATCAAGAGCCGCAACGAATCCGTCGTCGCGAAAGCGGTCGAGACCGTTCGCAGCAATGGCCGAGTGGATTACGACATCGTCGTGACGTTGGCTCCGAACACTCCGCCGGGAACTGTTCGCGAGCAACTCACGCTGATCACCGACGATCAGACCAGCCCGCAAGTCCCGTTGCTCGTCGAGGCGAATGTCGAAGCCGACGTGACGGTCACTCCCGCGATCGTGTCGCTGGGGGTGTTGAAGCCGGGTGAGGCGAAGCAGTTCAACGTCGTCATCAAGGGACGTCAGCCCTTCCAAATCGACAGAGTGGAATGCGATACGGACAACGGCCTGTTCAAGGTTCGCCTGCCGCAGACTGCTGCTCAAGTGCATGTCTTGCCGATGACAATCACTGCTCCCGACAAGCCCGGTGATCTTTCTGAAGAATTTTCGATTACCGTCAATGGACGGCCGGAGCCGGTGACGTTCAAAGCACGTGGGAGAGTCTCCGAACCGCCAGCGGGATAGAGTCAGCGAGTCGATTCGTCATGTGACACGACAACCCCGGCCAAAACAGCCGGGGTTTTTTCATTGCCGGTCTGGAGGGATTTTCGGGGACCCGACGACGTTGTCCGCTCGAATTCGACTAGCGTTGATCGCGGCGGGAACCATACGGTTCCGGCTTGGAGGAATTCATGGACGAACCACAATCCACATCGACTCGCACAACGCCATTCAACTTCCGAAGGCTGGGCTTGATCCTGCCGTTGACGGTCGTGTGCGTGTGGTGGGATTTGTATTCCAAGTCGACTGTGTTTGATCGGCTGGGCTACCCGCGCGGACAGGGGCCGGTGCATCAGTGGCTCGGTCGACTCTCAACCTTTCAGCTCTACACGAGCTTCAACGAAGGAGCCTTATGGGGAGTCGGCCAAGGTCTGACCTGGTTGTTCGCCGCACTGAGCATCGTAGCGGTCGCGGTCATCGTGTACTGCCTGTTGAAGACATCGGCCGGCCGGATCAATTGGCTGACTGTCGCTCTCTGTTTGGTGCTCAGCGGGACGCTCGGCAATCTTTATGACCGGCTGGGGTTGTACGGCTACAAGAATCCCGACACTGGCGAGCCGTATCGAGCCGTGCGGGACTTCTTGCTCTTCACGTTCGGCAACTGGCCCTGGCCAGTCTTCAATTTCGCGGACGTGTTTCTGGTTATAGGGACGGGAATGCTGGTGGCGTACTCGTTTTGGTCCGAGCAGTCTCTGGCGGGATCAAATGAGTGATGGCGGTCAGAATCACCACCAATGATCTTCGCGATTACGGCTCCAGCAAGTCGCACGGGTACGGGGTGCGATCGACCTTCGGCAGCACCTTCGGCTTGTAGATTTCCGTGTACGCTTTCGCGAGCCGATGCAGATCCAGCGCTTCTTGCGAACTCCAACGTTCGACCAGAATGAAGACCTTGGCGTCAGTCTGCGACTGGTACAACTCAAAGCGTTCGCAACCTGGTTCCATGCGTGATAGCCGTGTTTGCTCCAAGAGCAGTTCACGGATTTCCGGGACGTCCAGTTCATTTTTGACGGTGACAACCACGTTGTTGAAAGTCATGGCGAGCCTCGTGAAGATCGGGGTGGCGGAGCAGTCGACGGCAGAATAGCTCTGTCCATCGGCGTCTGCCACGGAGGTCGCTGTCATGTCACCGGAACTCGATCGTCATGGCCGGGGTGCTCAGACTGATCCGCCGAATCGGTTCGAGGCGGTGCATGCCGAACGTGATTGGGAGCAGCTCGCGGACGACGAGTCGCTAAACGAGCGGCCGGTCAAGACGCAGTTTCTGGTCGATCACTCGCGGTCGATCGTCAGCGAGAACGACAGCCCGGACATTCCGTTTCGCTACAGTGTGAATCCCTACCGAGGCTGCGAGCACGGCTGCGCGTACTGCTACGCGCGGCCAACTCACGAATATCTCGGCTTCAACGCGGGAGTGGACTTCGAGAGCCGCATCCTGGTAAAGGAACGCGCACCAGAGTTGCTCCGTGACTGGCTGGCTCGTGACGAATATCAGCCGGAGTGGATCGCGTTCTCCGGCGTGACCGACTGCTATCAACCGTGCGAGCGGAAGTTCGAGTTGACTCGCCGTTGCCTGCAAGTCGCGGCCGAGTGCGGTCAGCCGATCGGAATTGTCACAAAGAACGCACTCGTCGCACGCGACCTCGACGTGTTGCAGCCGATGGCCGAGCGACGAACCGTGCGCGTAATGCTGAGCATCACGACGCTCGACGCGGAGTTGGCTCGGACACTCGAACCGCGCACCAGTTCTCTGGAAGCTCGTCAGCGGACGATTCGTGAGCTGTCCGCAGCGGGTGTTGAAGTCGGCGTAATGATCGGGCCGGTGATTCCCGGCCTGAACGACGTCGAAATTCCGGCGATCCTGCAAGCCGCCAAAGAGGCGGGAGCAGTGATGGCCTCGTATGTCCTGCTGCGATTGCCGCTGACCGTGCGGCCGGTGTTCACTGATTGGTTGGCGAAAGCGCTGCCCTCCAAAAAGGACAAGATCGAATCGTTGATCCGCCTGTGTCGCGGTGGCGAAATGAATGACTCACAATTCGGGCGTCGCCGGCTCGGCGAAGGACCAATCGCCGAACAGATTGCGCAGACGTTTCGAGTCTTCGCCAAAAAGTACGATCTCGACCGGACCGTCCCGCCGCTCGAAACACGATTCTTTCAGCACCCAACACCAAGCTCTGGGCAGCGACGACTCTTCTGACACATGGCCTGCTTGTTTTTCAAACTGAGTGGCACGCGCTGAACATCGAGAAGGGTGTGTGAACGGTAAATGACCCTCGTAACCACGCCCTTCCCGGTGGTCAGAATCATGTCACCTACCGTAGGGCAGGTTGCGATTCCGGCAGGACTCCGATAGACACGACCTTCGTGTTCGGGTGGATTCCAGCGTTCTTGAAAAGGTGCCGATGATGGGTGAGCCGCTGTTCGATGGAGTTTCCGCGGCCATAGTGCTTTTTGGGCTCATCTCCGTTCTTGCATTGCGGGCGTCCGTCGTCGATGCGGAGATCATTCAGCGCGCGCGGAAGTTTGATCTCGCCGGTCATGTGCTGTTGGGAATCGCGGTCAGCCTGCTGCTGTTTCGCTGGATCGATGCGGTGACGGACTTGTCGCTGGAGGCTCGCCCAAGTTTTTGGCGGAGCGGTTCCTTGTCGACGACTTGTGGAATCGGACTCATCGCCGCCTTGAAAGCGGTCATCGCTGGGACGATCGCTCGCCGCGTCCAGTACTTTGTGATCACAGCCGTCAGCGCCGTGATCTCGCTGGCTATCGCATCGGCATGGGATTGGGCATTGCTCGTGCTGGCAATGTTGTGCTCAGGCCTTGCGGTTGCTCAGTGGTGTACAACGCGGAATCGAATCAGTGACGACTCACTGGATGACGTGGAGTCTCCTCGCGAACCAGTGCTGGTGCTGGGCATCTCGGCCATGGTTGTGCTGCTGTTACTCGGAACTTGGGAACACGTCATCACGAACGAAGCCCAACGAAAGACACGCAGTTCGCGATACTCTGCGTGGCCGCGAGCAACCGCACTCCGGAATGCTTGGGAACGAACCGGCTGGTCGGCAAGAACGGCTGACGACAATTCCACCCAACAGGTCGAAGATGTTGCCGCTCGTGAGCAATGGATCGCGTTGGGACTTGGTTCGCTGCTGCTGGTGGTCGCCGCGACTGCTTGCTTCCGAACGCGTCACGCCCCAACGACCTTGGAGACCGATCATGCAGGCTGAGCTATCAATATGGCGACCGTTGTGGGACTTCGCGGCCTTGCTGTTTGTATTGGGAATGGCCTCCGCGCTGACCAGCCGTGACCGCGCATCGTGGTGGGTGTCGCAAGGCTTGTTGCTGCTGAGTGTCGTCGTCGGCTTCGCGGCCACCGGTGCGACTCATCCAGGCGTAGACTTGTTCTCGCTGGGAATTTGGGTTCCCATCGCGTGGGCGTTGAGTTTGCTCGGCCCCTTCCGAATTCCGAAACCTTCACCGGTCAGTCCCACGAATCATGATGGAAGTCTCTGAAGCCGTCGCCGCGGTACTGCGGGAAACCTCGCCGTTCGAGCCGCAAGCGATTTTGTTGTTGGAGGCGCTCGGGCTCGTCTTGGCCGAGGATGTTTGCGCCAATGAAGACTCGCCGCCGTTCGACAAGTCGCTTGTCGATGGCTTCGCGGTACGGTTAGCCGATTGTGTGACGCCGTTGCCAGTAATTGAAATCGTCGCGGCGGGACAAGTGCCGACTCGACTGCTCGATTGTCCGGCCGCGATTCAAATCATGACCGGTGCTCCGCTGCCTGCCGGAGCCGAGGCGGTCATACCGGTCGAACACACTTCTCAAACGATCGGTGCAGATGAAAGACCGTTGGTCGCGTTGCCGAGCAGTGTCACGAGTTGGAAGCTGGGTACGAACATTCTGCGGCGCGGAGCATCAACGAAGCTTGGCGACTTGGTTGTCGCGGCGGGATCGGAACTGAGGCCGCAAGAATTGGGAACGCTCGCGGAGTGTGGTCTCTCGCACGTGACTGCTCGTCGTCGTCCGCGAGTCGCCGTGCTGGCAACCGGTGATGAGTTGGTCCCTGTCGAACAGACGCTGGGACCAGGACAGATCCGGAACTCGAACGAGACAATGCTCTGCGGACAACTTCTTCGAGCCTGCGCCGAACCGGTGCCGTTGGGAATTGCTCGCGACGAACGAGTTCATCTGCGCGAGCGAATTGACATCGGACTGCAAGCGGATGTGCTGGTGCTGTCCGGCGGAGTCTCGATGGGCGACAAAGACCTCGTGCCGTCCGAACTGGCATCCGCCGGAGTGCGGCAAGTTTTTCACAAAGCCAACGTCAAACCCGGGAAGCCGATCTGGTTCGGAGTCCTCGATCGCGGGCCAAACTTGCGGACTTTGGTCTTCGGCTTGCCAGGGAATCCGGTCAGCAGTTTGGTCTGTTTTGAACTCTTCGTCCGCCCGGCTCTGCGGCGAATGATGGGCGTTTCTCCCGCCGAATCGGTTGCTGTCAAAGCGCGACTGACCGTTCCACACACGACCAAGGGGGAACGACCAACTTATCAACCCGCTCGGCTGGAGTGGCAATCGGATGGCCCGATCGTCACCGCTGTCCCATGGGTCGGCTCCAGCGATCTCCGAGCAACGGTCGCCGCGAACTCGATGGCGCTGTTTCCCATCGGGGATCAAACCTACGAACCCGGCAGCACGATCGAAGTCATCGTGTGGTAATCATCATTCTTTTTCCCTCCCCCTTTGGGAGAGTGTCGGGGTGAGGGAAACGGCCGTTCTTGAATCCCTCATCCGGCCTTTGACCACCTTTTCCCGAAGAGAGAAGGGTCGATGGAGACCTACGACAGTAGTTCGTGAATCGGCGTTGGGTCTTCCAGCACCGGGTTCGGCCGACCGGCGTGATCGAGCACGCTCAGATGCGGATCGATGCCGAGGCAGTTGTAGATCGTCGCATGGATATGCGTCGGCTGCACCGCGCGTGTCGCGGGCCGAGTGCCGTTCTTGTCAGTCGAGCCGACGATCTGACCGCTCTTGATGCCGCCCCCCGCGAGCAGACAGAACATCGAGTTGCCCCAGTGATCGCGGCCCGGTGTCCCCATGCTACCCGGAGGCCCGCCGTTGCCGCCGTCGTTCATCTTCGGCGTGCGGCTGAACTCTCCGCACAGGATCACGAGCGTCGTGTCGAGCATCCCGCGCTCATCGAGGTCGGTTAGCAGTGATGAGACCGCCGCATCGACCATCGGCAGGTAGTTGTCCATTCCCTCTTTCAGATTCCAGTGATGATCCCAGCCACCGTAGTGAACCGTCACGAAGGTCGAACCGGCTTCTACGAGCCGGCGAGCCAGCAGCGTACTCTGTCCCCAATTCTGTCGACCGTACTTGTCTCGCAGTCGCGGATCTTCCTGGCCGATGTCGAACGCCTTGCGGGCACGCGAGCCAGAGACGAAATCGAAAGCGTCTCGATCGAATTGATCCATCGCGGTGAACAGGCCACGTCGCTCAACCGTGCGCGGAATTTGATCGAGCACTTTGTTCAATTCGCGACGACTTTCAAGTCGGTTGATGTTCATGCCCGGCGCGAGATTCAGATTCTGCACCTGATAGTTTGTTTGATTCGGATCGCCCCCCGGTTGGAAGGGGTCGTACTGCACTCCGAGAAAGTTACCGCCGAAGTATCCGGGGACGAGTCCGATGCTCGAGGCATACGGCACGGCGACGTAGCTAGGCATCGACGGATGCCGAGAGCCACGCTCGCGAGCGATGATCGACCCGAGGCCGGGAAACTTGCCGGCGTTCTGCGCGCCGGACACGTTCATGTCCTTCGTCGTCAGCATCCGATGCCCGCCAGCGAAGTGGTCGCCGGTGTCGTGATGCAGTGAGCGGACGATGGAAAACTTGTCGGCGACTTTTGCCTGCTTCGGGAACAGTTCGGTGATTTCGATCCCCGGCACGTTAGTCGGGATCGGTCTCCACAAGCCACGCACTTCCGACGGAGCCTCGGGCTTCATGTCGTACAGATCGAGGTGGCTCGGCCCGCCATCCAGCCAGATCAAAATCGCGGAGGTGTCTTTCTTGCTGGTCGAGGCGGCCTTCGCTCGCATGACCTCGCCCATCCCGACGCTTGCCATCCCGGCGACTCCAAGCTGCACGAAACTGCGACGAGTCAGGCCATCACAATACGGGTTCGGAGCAGAGCCGGCGTCAATCTTCAGCATGGTCGTTCTCCAGATTCGGCGGGCAAGTTGGACGGGCGAGCCATCGCGAGAGTGGTGGTCGCCTCAAGTCATATCGGCTGCCACCAATGCGTAGCATTATTGGCCGTTCCGCAGTCTGCCTCAAGTCCGAACCCCGGAGGATGGACACTCTTACCCGTCCCTGAGTTTCAGCCTGGTCGGTCCTGTAACGGTACCACTCCTCCGATTGTGTAGGTTATCCTGCCCGGCCGATGACTGTCGGCCGAAAACCGATGGCAGCAATTCGAATCTCTTTCGCGGAGGGTTCCTGTCATGCGCCGTGCCTTATCACTCGTCATCGTCGTTCTACTTGTTGTGATTTCCTATTCTGCGCGAGCCGACGTCACCTCCGGCCCCGGCGAAGGAAACGCCATCGTAAAGTTCCAAGTCACCGTCGTCGCGGGCGAGTCCTCCGGCAAAGAATTGGATTTCGTCACCGAACGCAAAGAGAAGCCGACTGTTTTCGTGTTCGTGCTGGCCGACAAATTCTCGCGGCCGATGGCGCGGTTCATCAAAGTGCTCGACGACAAACTCAAGGCCGAGCGAGCTGATGTCGACATCGTCGCCGTCTGGTTGACCGACGACGTCAACAAGTCAAAGGACTACTTGCCGAAAGCCTTCATGTCGCTCAAGACGGAACGAACCGCTTGGTCCGTCTTCTCCGGAACGAAAACCGGCCCCGAGAACTTGGGCATCAACCCCGACGCCGACATCACCGTCGTCGTCTCCGGCGGAGCCAAGGCGAAGTTCAGCAAAGGCTACCTCTCGATCAACGAGACCGAAGTGCCAAAGGTCTTCGACGCGCTGCCGCCAAAAAAGTAGCGCTGTCGCTTCGAGGCAGCAAAGCCGCGTGAATCACCGATGCCACCAGTCCGATCGACGAATGCGACGCAATCTAATCTTGAGATGTGATCGGCTGTCCTGTCGGGAAGCGACAGGGCTACCTCGCATCGCGAATCTCGACCGACACGCTGCCGCGATTGTCGACCAACTCGGCCGGATGATCGTTGAGTCGCAGGTACAGCGTTCCGGTTCGTGATGCCTCGAAGCTGGACGAGTTTCCGAGCGGCTTCACATCCCGCATCGGCTCCGGTTCCTTGTCTGTCGGTTTCTCGGGACGAATCGTGGCCAGCAACTGCCCCAGCAGTCGGCCGTTGTGGTAGCGGATCGTGACGCCATCCGCTTCGCTGACCCAAGGCTTGGGTTTCTCGGCCAACGTGAATTGCCCAGTCGCGAGCAGTTCGTAGCGATGCCCTTTCTCGACGAACACACGGCTCGATTGCCAGCCTCGGTCTGCGTGGATTTCGACCCGCCGCGGTTTGGTCAGAGCCTCACCTTCGTGGAATTCGATCGCGTGCCGCAAAAAATCGAAGCCTTCCCAGGCATCGGCCGCAAATAAGTTCCATTCCGTGACGATCTCCGGCAGATCCGTCAGTAGATCATTTTCAAATGTTTTCCAGGCGAGCGGATTGGTCAACGACTTCGCCAGCTTTCGAAATCGCTCATGCGTGCGCGGGTTTTGATCGAAGAAGACGCTCATGCCCCAGGCCCAAGCGTAAGACTCATTGAAGAACCGAAAGTTCATGTCCTTCCATTCGTTGATGTCGAGCAACCCTGGAATCCCCCGCTGTTTTACGTCCCGCCGAATCAAGAACAACCGATCATGGCCGCGAAAGTCCGAGCGATTAGTTGGTACCAAACGTACCTGCAACTTGCCGCTGATCACTTGGTGCGTTCCGAAGTGCTCGGCCATTCCCTCGAGATAGGCGACCGGGACATCGAGTCGCGCGATCGCCAACATGAAAGCGTGCGTCGCCTCGTGCAGCAGCAGGTGGCGACGGTAATAGTCCTGCGGCTGATCGATCATCCAAAACTGGTATCCCACTTGCCGCCCGTGAAATTGATCTGGCAATTCGCCTCGCAGCAGCCCCGCCTTTTCGAACTTGTCCTTGTCCTTCATCAGATAGCCGTTGATTTGAAACTCCGACTCGTCACGAGCCGGAGGCAGCTTCCCAAAAAATTCCTCCCAGGAGTCGTAGGCCTGATCGATGAGCGGAGGCAGCGACTTCGCGACCTCGGCTTCGAGATCGGTGAACAACCTCAGACGCTTCGATTCAAAAACTCCAATACCTCCCTCATTCAATTGCTTGACCGTAATCGGCAGCAGCGGTCGATCATCCGGAATACGAAAACCGTCTTGTGCAGCTACCGGCACGATTGGCTCAAATGCGATAAGCACACACAACAGCGGAATCACCATCCCGCTTCCAATCGTCGTTGCTTTCATCGTCCTGCCCCCATCGTTCTGCCATCCGCCCTGGCCGCATTTGCCGACTCGCACAAACCGCGATAGCGTGTTCCCCGTGTCACGGCGATTTGCTCGCCGAACTTCCTTCTATCCTCTCACAACTGGCTCATCACCATGTCTGACTTCATCTACTGCCTGAACTCCAGCACGATTCGACCAACGCCGATCCTCGACAAAATTCGCATCGCGGGCGAAACCGGATACGCCGCCATCGAACTGTGGCACGACGATATCGACCTGCACCTCTCGAAAGGAGGCCAACTGACCGACATCCGCAAAGCGGTCAACGATCAGGGCCTTGAAGTGCCGACGACAATCTACCTCAAAGGCTGGGCTGAACCGGATGACTCGGTGCGCAAAGTCGAACTCGACGAATGCAAACGCCGCATGGACCAATCGGTCGCCGTCGGCGCACACTACATCATCTCTGGCCCGCCTCCGGGAGCCTGCGAGCACGCATTCGTCGGTGCAAAGTATGCCGAGCTGCTCGATCTCGGACTTGCAATGGGCGTGAAGCCGGCGTTCGAGTACCTCGGCTTCGTCGATGACATCAACAGCATCGACGCCGCAATCGAAGTCGTTGAACACTCAAAGCATCCGCAAGCCACGATCGTGCTCGACCCCTTCCATTGCTTCCGTGGCGGCAAGGGCATCGAGTCGATTGCCAAGCTCAAGGGATCGAGTATCGCGATCTCGCACTTCAATGACACACCATCATCACCACCGCGTGAACAGCAGCACGATCACAGCCGAGTCATGCCGGGCGACGGCCACATGGACCTCCGCCGCTACCTCGATCTCCTCAAGCAAGTCGGCTATCGCCGCTGGCTATCATTGGAGTTATTCCGCGAAGACCTGTGGGCACGCGATCCACGCGAGGTCGCCAAGCTGGGCCTGGAAAAGATGCGATCTGTCGCGGAAGGTGGTCAAACGACGCATAAGACCACCACATGATGTGGCTGATGGACAGAGAATTATGTGAGTATGTATTTCTGATTTTTTCAAAAAATGACATGATGCCGTATTGACATGCGGTCGCTGTCTGGCATATTGTACCCAAACATGCTCAATGAGCGTGTTTTGTTGAGATTGGCAAACGATTGATCGGTGGAGTAGCCGATACTGAGTGTTGAATACCCAGGTGTTGTGCCAGGGATTCGGGAGCGAAGAATCGTGAGACGGGATTGGCAAAAACTCGATGCGACAGGACTGCAAAGTCTGCAAGCCCGGTTAGGGCTGCGCAGTCTTTTTGCAGTCGCGGTCGAGGTGCCCGCCGCCGTCGTGGGTTGTCCATCACAGATGATGGAAACCATTTCCAACACGAATTCGCACCCGTATCGCCTCAGGCAATGACACCGGATTATTTTTCCGACGGGAGCTTTCAAAAGCCCGGTGTCACAAAGACATCGGGCTTTTTTGTTGGACTGATTTCGGTGTTTTCGTAGCCGCGTTCGCCAGAACGCAGGATTTTGAAGAGATTGGTAGCTGTCTTGCCTGCGTTCTGGCGAACGCAGCTACGGGAGAGTCCGTTGCCAACCGGCGAGACGCATCGCCGGAAGGCTGGTGGCGGGGATTAGTGGTCGGGTCGCGACGGCGAATTCGCGAGTCGGCCGTTAGGTTTGTGGGCCTCTTAGCGGAATTGGAGATCAAATCGGGAGTCATTCAGGGTGTTGGATAACCTGGTAGTCCGCCGGCTTCGGCTGCCGGAATGTGCTGGTTCAAATCCAGCCACCCTGACTGCTCGCAGAGTTCTGTTCGCACAATTCGTCTGACCGTCAGGATGTGGGAAAGTCTGGAAATCCGCCGGCCTTGGGTGCCGGAGAGCGTGGGTTCGAATCCCACCGTCCTGACTGCGCTAATGTTGTTTTTAAATCTTGGTGTTTGTCTGCGCAGATAATATGCGCCGACAAAATCTTATGAGTCCAATAAGTGATATAGGAGTAGGTGGTCTCATTTCGGAGTAGTTCAAAGGTAGAACGGCTGGCTGTTAACCAGACGATTGAGGTTCAAGTCCTTGCTCCGGAGCTTTGGTTTGGGAATACGGAAGGGCAAGCCAACTGGCGATGGCAGCCGCCTCGAAAGCGGTCGAGCGTCCTGCGATGTCTTGAGGGTTCGACTCCCTCTCCTTCCGCCTGGATGAGTGGCGTCAGGTTTTGGTTCTTGGAATTCGTGATTTGAAAACGCGTGTCTTTGGCCGAGCGGCAGAGGTGCCAGCCTTCCAAGCTGGTCAGGTGGGTTCGACTCCCACAAGACACTCTCGGGGATCGTCTAATGGTCGGACATCGGTCTTTGAATCCGGCAATGGAGGTTCGAATCCTTCTCCCCGAAGTCAGCAACGGAAGTCATCCGGCCGGATGAGGAACCTGTTTTGAAAACAGGTCGCGGCGTTGAGCCGCATGTGGGTTCGAGTCCCACGGCTTCCTCTGAAATTGGCTTGGCTCTCTGAGCCAAGCGACGAATTCGTTGTGCATGCCGGCGGGTGGCCGGGGCGATGACGGCGGAAGGTCGACTGTGCCCATTGGGATGCTGCGGAACGGAACGTGAGCGAGACCTCGTTCCTCCGCGTCGCCTGACGGTCGCTGGGAGCACCGCCAGAGCGACTCCGATGGAGCCTCACGTTTGGCCGGACCCGGCCACCCGACAAAGGCACGACAACGCAGGACCAATCCAGAAAGGACAACCAACATGCCTGCCGATCAGGAGACCAATTCTGACGACAATCCTCCAGGGCCGAAGCGATCACCGTCTGACCACGAAAATCGAGTGGCCGTCGTGAATCAACGCAATCGCGCGGGGGTACTCACGCCGTTGCTGAAATCGTTGGGATGGGAATTTGTCGGTGTCGGCGCACAGTTCGAGATCGAAAGCGATGAATCACGGAAGCCAACCGGCCAGATGAGGAACCTGTTTGGAAGACAGGTGGCGACTCTGTCGCATGTGGGTTCGAGTCCCACGGCTTCCGCCTTGAGAAGTTGAGAGTCCAGAGTAGAGAGTCGACCACGACCCACTGAGTCGAAAGTTCCAAGAGAAAAGTCGAGAGCCTCGCCCCAAGGCGCCGAGGCTTTCGAGACTGGCGATCGACTCACCCGTCCAAGTGGTGCAATCGGCAGACACGCGGCGCTTAGAACGCCGAGCCTGGGAGTTCGAATCTCCCCTTGGTCATTCAAGAGAAGTCATCGATCAGCAGTCAGAGGTCAGAAGAAATGACGCGGGTGAGCGAGTGCTCAGCGGGGTCTCATAAACCTCGGAGGCCGGGTGCGACTCCCGGACCCGCTACTGGATTGAGTTGAATCTTGTGAAGCGTTCGTCCTCGCTGACGCTTCGGGTTCGTGAATTGAACGGCCAGGTACGCAAATTGGCAAAGCGGTCAGGTCGAGAGCCTGATGTGTGTGGGTTCGACTCCCACTTCGGCCACTGTGTTGTTTTTCGATGGTGTCCGTTGTGTAGCGGAATTTGCACGTGGCTCTGTGACAGCCGAAGTACGGGTTCGACTCCCGTCGGACACCCTGGAGAATGACGAAGCACGAATTTCGAAATCGGCTTCGATCACACCTTTCGTCATTGGTCATGCGAGCTTCTTTCGTCATTGGGTATTTCGTCATTCGTCGTTTGGAGATCAATCATGACTGCCGCATCACTCACGCTGACTCGACCGACTCTGGTTTTGAACCGGAACTGGCAGCCGATCACGGTTTCGACGGTGGCTCGGGCGCTGGTGAAGGTGTTTGGTAAGGCGGCTCGCGTGGTCGATCCGAGCGACTTTCAGTTGTACTCGTGGGACGACTGGTCGGAACTGCGGCCGTGCGACGGGGAACCGTTCATCCAGGCAGGCCGCATCCGACTGCGAGTGCCGGAGGTCGTGACGTTGACTCATTACGACCGGCTGCCGCGGCAGGCGGTGACGTTCTCGCGAAGAAACCTCTTCAAGCGAGACCACTTCACTTGCCAGTACTGCGGAGCTCAGCCGGGTGGCGATGAGCTGACGATCGACCACGTCATCCCGCGTTCGCAGGGTGGCGAGTCGACCTGGACCAACTGCGTGCTGGCGTGCGTGACGTGTAACTCACGCAAGGCCGATCGCACGCCGGACCAGGCCGGTTTCAAGCTCAAGCACAAGCCGGCTCAACCGGCCTGGCGAGCGTTCTACGCCTCACACGAGGTGCGGATCGAAAGCTGGTCGAAGTTCCTCAGCGAGGCGTACTGGAACGTCGAGCTGCGCTAATTTGTGATTTTCGATTGGCGATTTTCGATTGGGGTTGAGGACTTCGTCTTCAATCCCAAATCGAAAATCAAAAATCGAAAATTCCTCGGCAGTGTGCTCCTGGGAGAGCAAGCGGTCTCCAAAGCCGCCCGATGGGGTTCGAATCCTCACGCTGTCACCTCGCACGCGAGCTGCGTGCGCCACAAAACAATTTGCCTTGTGGGTGTAACGGTTGGCATAGCGGACTCTTAATCCGTCGGACTGGGTTCAATTCCCAGGCGAGGCACTTTGGATTTTCGATTTAGGATTTGTGATTTTCGATTGGGTGACGTGATGCACACAGAATCGGCGACTCCGTGGCTGGCGCGCGATTACGTTCGGGACGTGTCGTCGGGAAACGTGACCGATGAACTCGCGAACGACGTGTATCGGCTGGTCTGTCGAACGGACCTTTCGAGCCCCGGTTTCTGCTTGGTGAATCTTGGAAGCAACGCGTCGTCGGAGTCGTTGCGTCGGTTCATGGTTTCGTTGAAGCGTCAATTGCAGGAGGTTCATCAAGCGCGGCGGCAACGAGAACTGGTGTTCTTGTCGGCGGCGAGATTCGATCAGCAGACCACGACGAAACTGCATCGGGACGGTGGGCCGGACGAATGCTTTCTGGTGCTCGGATACGAACCGTCGGAAGTCCGTTCGGAGGTCGTCTTGGCGGATTACTCGCGGTGTGCTCGCGACATGCGGCTCACGCCGAATGAGTTCCTCGAACAACACAATCCGATGTTCGGCCCCGGAGCAGAATTGCTCAGGCCGTATGCGACTCGCGTGGAAGCGTTCTCGAACGAGGCCGCTCAGGTGCTGTTGATCAACAACAGTTCGGCGGCGTTGTCAAAGGACGGGACGACATGGCAAGGCGTGTTGCACACGGCGACGATCGTCAATCCGTGCGATGACAAACGCCGAGTCGTGAACTCGATGATGGTTGCCTCGGTGCCGCTCGGCACGGTTGAACCGGTGTCGCTGAGCGAGCAAGACGAATTCATCACGACGACGACCGTTCGCCGCCGAGGCTACGACCGACAACATCTGACCGACGATCAATGAATTGCATGACATGGCTGTCCTGTAAACAGCGGAACGGGGTTCGATTCCTCGGCAGGGCCCTGCGAGTGTGAGGGACGCATGACGGTCTTCGAAACTGTCGGACGAGGTTCGACTCCTCGGTGGGGCAATGCAGTCGAGAGCTGAGAGACGAGAGCTATGACAGATGCAGACTGCATGACTCTCGACTCATGTGTCCTTGGGGTGTGGCGGATGCACGCGACTCTGCGAAGGTCGCGGACCAGGTTCGATTCCTGGCGAGGACGCCTTTGGAATTTTTGATTGATGATTTTCGATTTAGTGTGATTGAGCAATCAAAAATCGAAAATGCACCGACGCCGATGTCAAACGGTTTGGCGGCTGCCTGCAAAGCAGCACTGAGTGAGTTCGACTCTCACCGGCATCTTTTTTCGTGGCGGATGCTGCCAGCATCCGCAGCCGACGCAAGCTGCGTCGGCCACGAGTAGGCAGCGTGTTGATGACGCCCGGCCAGGGGCGCGTTGGCTCCGAGAGGTCGGTCAGCGTGACGTGTTCCTAACTGGATTAATAACGGAGCGGCATCGATGGGTAGCTCATTGGAGAGCATCAGGCCCTTAACCTGAAAGTTGCGGGTTCGAATCCCGTCCACACGGCCAAACGCCTGTAAAGCGTTTACCAGAAAACCCAAGGGAGGCGGCCGGACGGTTGTCGGCTGGTTTCGTCGGCGAGTCATTCCGTGACTCGCAATCTGAGGCGCGACGTGATCGCAGAGAAATCTGGGGCACGAAGTGCCATGACGATGAGACCAGCAGCAGCGATCAGGGCTTTGAGGGGACGATATTGATTTGGCGTGAGGCTCGGCGAACGGCCGTGTGTCGCGTCGCGAATCCGTGGGGCACGAATTGATCGTGTCTGAACGAGAGCACGAGGAACTCGTGCTCCACGAAAACACGAACGCGACGCCAGCATGGTCGGGGTCCGAGTCAGCGCGCCCTTTCAAAACGTCCTCCCGCCGAGATCGTCTGTGACAGTCGCGCGGTTCGCCGCCCGAGGGTGTTTGAAATTTCGAGTGCGGCGGGTCATCGCCGCTTGGGATTGTTTTTGGGTTGTTCGAGGTGGTTGAAAAGTTTGGAGAAATCCAAAGAAAGAAACGAGAAAGCGGTGCTGACACACCGCACTCCAAAGGAGAGGCATCATGTTCAAGAAGATCTTCATTCGCAGCTTTGAGGTCGGGCTGTTGTTCCGGCGAGGGGAGTTCGTCGGGCTGCTCGGCGAGGGGACGCATCGCTTCTTCGATCCGCTCGGTCGAGTGACCGTCGATGTTGTGTCGCAGCGGGCTCCGTGGCTGACGCATGAGAAGCTGGATGTGATCGTGAAGTCGGGGGCGCTCGACGGGCGAGCTGTTGTCGTTGACCTGAAGGACTACCAGCGCGGGCTGGTGTGGGTTGATGGGCGGTTCAGCCATGTGTTGCCGCCGGGGCAGTTCGCGTATTGGACGAAGTTCCGCGACGTGCGGGTCGAGGTGATCGACGCGCGGCGGGTGCGGTTCGAGCACGCGGACTTGCCGGTCATCTTGAAGTCCACGCTGGTGGGCCAGGCTCTCGACGTGCTGAGCGTTGAGGCGGGTCAGCAGGGTGTGTTGTTTCAGGATGGCGAGATCGTGGCGGTGTTGTCGCCGGGGCGTTATGCGTTCTGGAAGAACATCGCGACGATCAAGCTGGTCCCGGTGGACGTTCGCGAGACGATGCTGGATGTCAGCGGTCAGGAGATCATGACGGCGGACAAGGTGACGCTGCGTCTGAACGGCGTTGTGACGTTTCGCGTCACGGACGTGCGGCAGGCGCTGGGCGTGGCCGACGACTTCCGTCAGGCTCTGTACCGCGAGGCTCAGTTGGCGTTGCGAGCGATCCTCGGCACGCGCGAACTCGACCCGTTCCTGGCCGACAAGGAATCGGTCGTGCGCGAGCTGGAGCAGCTCGTCCGTCCGCGAGCCGCACAGTTGGGTCTGGAAGTTGTCTCGTTCGGAATTCGCGATGTGATTCTGCCGGGCGACATGAAAGACCTGATGAACAAGGTCACGGAAGCCAAGAAGGCGGCCGAGGCCAACCTCATCGTGCGTCGCGAAGAGACGGCCGCGATCCGCAGCCAGTCGAACACCGCGAAGTTGCTTCAGGACAACCCGACGCTCATGCGTCTGCGTGAGCTGGAAGTCCTGGAGAAGATCGCATCGACCGGCAAGCTCAACATCGTCCTCGGCGAGAAGGGGCTGGCGGAACGCGTCATCAACATGATTTAGGCGGACTCACCCAAGCGGTTTCAAGACCGTCGCCACGCTCGCCAGAGCATGGGCGATCCGTCGCGACACCCACGTTCTGGCGAACGTGGCTACCGACTCTCGACTTCGTGTTGCACGGGGTCGAGAGTTTTTTCTTGCGTTTTTCAGCGAGTGTTAAACTCGGTCGTTCTCGTTGCTTCACATGAATGCTGCACCAGAATACCTTTCTTCCGTCACTTCCTGGTTGCCACCGTTCGCAGGACGTAGAACCCGCAATGGCGAAGATCGTTACCAACATTCCGGCCGAATTCGAACAGATTGCCGCTGCCATCGGCCCGGAAGATGAATTGCTCACAGCCAAAGAACTGGGAGTCTTGTCGATCTTCGAGTCGCTCAAGAAAGCGCCGTCGTTCGAGAAGTTCCCCGGTTCAACGCTGCTGCGAAAGTGCCATCCCGGCCGTGTGCTCTGCGAACAGGGCGCCGCCGGCGCGACGGCGTTCACAATTCTGACGACGCGCGACGTGCTCAGACTGCGTGAAGTCCAGATCAAGGGCATCCGCAAGGAACTGGAGGATCGAGCGGCGGGACGCTCACGCGAGGAATTGCATCCGCAGTATGCTCGGATGACAGCGAACGATCTCTCGAAACTCGAAAACGAATATCTCCGCGAGGTTCAACAGTTGCGGCCCAAAGCCGAAGAGTTGGACCGCCCGGAGAGCAAGACGAATGTCTCGCTACGGCAGCGGGCGACCGCGCATCTGCTGGTCAATCTGGAAGGCAACGCGGCTCGCCGTTCGTTGTGGCAGCGAGCGGCACGCTGGCTGACCGGACGGAGATTGACTCGCAAGCTGCCCAAGTGGATTGCCATCGACGGGGCCGACGTCAATGCGGCGACCAAGATGGCTCCACTGCACGAGGGGGACCTATTCGGCGAGATGAGCTGCATCAACCGCGCGCCACGCTCGGCGACGGTCGCGGCCGACGAAGAGTGCTACATGCTGGAGATGCTCCGCAATGTCCTCGACATGCTGCACAGCGACCCAGCGTACAAGGAACAGATGGATGTGATCTACAGGCAGCGAGTCCTGGAAAACCACGTCCGCCGGCTGTCGATCTTCGAGAATCTGAGCGACTCGGAATTCGCCAAACTTCGCGAGGCGATCGAACTGATCGAAGTCCCGACCGGCGGGATCATCTTCGAGCAGTTCGATTCTTCGGATGCGTTCTACGTCATTCGCGGCGGCTTGGTGAAAGTCGTCGCCAACGCCTGGACGCAGGCTCGTGCGTCAGAGTTTTCCGCGGCACAGTGGACCGGTCTTGCGGCAGAGATCAGTGACACAAAAACATCGGCACTGGCATCAAAGGTCGCTACGGCTCTTTCATCACCCGTTCGAGAGGCGGCTGATCGGATCGTCGCCACGAAGTCCGCCAGTGAGGCGGATCAAGCGACGTTGATCGCCGGATTGAATGAGCTGATTTGCAACGGGGAGTTGCACACCCAGTTCGGCAAGACGACAACCGATGTGGCGATGGCGGTGGACAGTGTCGCCATCACCTTGGCAATGAACGATTTCCCAGACGATCCGAAAAAGTGGTCGGATTTGGAGTCACGCACGTTCCATCGGCTGCTGCTTGAACTAGTCTTTGCCAACATGCCGCGCCGCGCGGTGAGCGCCGGGCCTCGGCGGACACTCAGTTATCTGGGCCTTGGCGACTACTTCGGTGAGATAGGAGTCATCGCCAACGAACCGCGCAGTGCGACGGTCTACGCCTACGATCATCCCGATGGCGGAGCCAATCAGCGAGTCCCCGACTCGCGCACCGGAGCCGTTCCATCGCGCGTCGAATTGGTGAAGATCAGCAAATCCGCATTCCAAGACCTGGTCGCTGCGTCGCCGAAGCTGAAGGCGAAAGTCGAGGCCGTGATCGCTCAGCGCAAACAGCGATCGGTCGAGCAGACGAAGACCGATGCCTGGTTGTTTTTCTCAACGCAGTCGCCGGAGTTCGAACAGTTGGGATTGATCCAAGGTCAAAAGCTGATGCTGATCGACCTGAACCGCTGTACGCGCTGCAACCAGTGCGTCGAGGCGTGCGTGGCCGCTCACGACGATGGCCGCACACGGCTGTTCCTCGATGGACCGCGATTTGAAAATTATCTTGTGCCGATCTCATGTCGGTCGTGTCTTGACCCGGTCTGCATGATTGGTTGTCCGGTCGGCGCGATCCATCGAGGAGACAAGGGAGAAATCGTTATCGAGAATTGGTGCATCGGCTGCGGCATGTGCGCTGATCAATGCCCCTACGGCTCGATCCAGATGAATCCGCTGACCAAGCCGGTCGAACTGAGCGCACAGGCTCGCGAAGCACTCGGAACCGAATCGGAAATCAAGTCGATCACCGAGCAAGCAGTCGTCTGCGACTTGTGCAGTTCGTTACCCAGTCAGTCACCCTCGTGCGTTTATGCTTGCCCGCATGATGCCGCGATGCGTGTCCACGCCCAAGATTTCTTTCTGAGCGGGAGGCGAGAAGTTGCTGATTGACCGGACGCACAAGCCCTGGATTTTTGGAAGCACACTCGTGCTGTCGGTCGCGGCATCGGCTTATTGGGCGATCGACAAGCGGTCGATTCACGGCCCGACGGGCGGAAGTGTCCTTGGTTTGATTCTTGGCATCGCCGGTTCGCTGTTGATGATCTTCGCCGCGCTGCTGGCCGTACGCAAACGGCTACCAACTTGGCGAGTCGGTTCGGCTCAGTTTTGGTTGCGTGGGCATTTGTGGTTGGGGACGCTGGGCTTCGTGCTGATTCTGTTTCACGCCGGCTTTCACTGGGGAGGCGTGCTGGAGAATCTGCTGTGGGTCGCGTTCGGACTGGTGGTCGCGACCGGTTTCGCGGGAGTCGCGCTGCAACAAGTCATCCCGCGATTGCTGACGATGCGTGTGCCGTTGGAAACGATGGTTGCTCAGATTCCATTCTTGTCACAAACGATGCGATTCCGCGCGGATCAACTGGTCGCCAAGCAAGCCGGAGCGCTCGACATCGACTTCGAACCAATCAAGCCGTTCGCCAAGGAAGTCCTTAAACAGCAACGCGTGCTGAAACGTGAGTCCGACTTCCCGAAGGAGTTGGCAAAGGTTTACGCCAACGTCCCGCTCCCCGAAGCAGACGCCAAGAAACCAGCAGCCCATGCTCCTGCCGAAATCATCGCCACAAAACCCACTCTCCCGAACACCACCCCTCTTCCCTCGGCAGAGGGTGGCCAAAAACCGGCTGAGGGCTCGGAACCCGACACAGTCCCAGATTCGCCCGTTGCGACGAAGCCGAAAAGCCCACTCGAACTGATGCGTGAAAAAGCCGCTGCCAAAGCCGCAGGTGGTGAAGCTCCCGCGCCGACGACTGCGAATCCAACTTCTTCCGCTGCGGCCGAGCCGGAAAAGAAGCTTTCGCCCCTCGAACAAATGCGTGCGAAAGCCGCCGCGAAATCAGCCGCACAGCCGAATGCAGAGGCTTCAAGTCCGACTTCTTCTGTCGAAGCCCCTCCTGCCGCTCCTCTCGAAGAGAAGAAGTTGTCTCCGCTCGAACAGATGCGAGCCAAGATGGCTGCTAAGTCCGCTCCAACGCCCAGCGAGGCCGCACCGGCTGCCGAGGTTGCACCAGCGGCAACTCCCGAAATGAAGCTGTCTCCGTTGCAACAAATGCAGGCCAAACTCGCGGTTGCGAAGGGTTCAGGAGCGGACTCGGCGACCGACACGCACAAGCCACTCACAGCCGAAAAACCAACCACGGCAGCAGCGCCCGCCGCCGAAAAGCCAGCGGTCAAAAAGCCAGCGCCGATGGTGAAGCCCACCGCAGAGAAACCTGTCGCCGCCACTCCACCGAAGATCGCTGCGCCGACGCCTCCCGCGCTGTTGGCAAAGTTCCGTGACTTTCATATTCGCGTCGTGCGACCTTTCTTGAACAACGGCCGATCGCCGCAGCATCGGTTGGACGACAACATCTCCGCTCGGCGAATCTTCGCACAACTGCGATCTGATCTGCCGGCCGAACTGCACGACTCGCTGCAAGAACTCGAAGACCTCTGCGAGGAGCGACGGCAGTTCAACACCCAGTTGCGGTTACATCGCTGGCTGCACTGGTGGCTGATCCTGCACATTCCACCGTCGATTGCGTTGCTTGTTTTGTTTGTCGCGCACGTCATCGTGTCACTGCGCGTGGTTCCGTTTGGGAGATGAAGATGCTGCGTTCCAGCCGCGAGCTTTCCAGTCGCGTGGACATCAACGTGCATCGGCAGCCGAACCGCCAGCGTCGCGCGGCGTGGTGGCTGGCGTTGTGGTCAGGCGTCGGCTCGCTGATGTGGTTGATGCTCCAGCATTCGCAGGGGGAGAATCAGATCTATCAGGCCGGTGACGTGACCACGCCGCATCGGTTGATCGAGAACGAATGTTGGCGCTGTCATACGACGTGGACTCCGCTGCAACGACTGGTCGCGTTCTCTGACGACGCCCATTCGATCGACAACAAGAAATGCGAGACCTGCCACCGTGTCGCCGAGCATCACGCCAATCAGATTCCGGCTCACAAGGACATCTCGTGCGCGGCCTGCCATCAGGAGCACGAAGGGACCGACATGCTCACCAGGCCCAGCAGTCGCCACTGCATCGCCTGTCACACCGAATTGAAAACGACTCACGGCGTGAGCGAGGTCTTCGCAAAGCGTGTCATTCGATTCGATGAACGCGAAGGTCATCCCGAGTTTCGACTGAAGACGCTGCTGAAGGACGCGGCGTCGGAGCCTCCAAACGCCAAGCACGGAGTCAATCTCGCGATCGAGAACTTCAAACGTCCCGGTGACACGGCTTCGCGGTGGCAGGACCGAGGCCGCATTCGCTTCAACCACGCCGCGCATCTCAAGGCGGAATACGACGCGAATGGAAAACTCATTCACGGGCTGATCGGCAAGGACCGCAAGTTAACAGACCTGTCTCGCAGCTGCGAAGTTTGCCACGAACCGGACCAGGAAGGGCGATTCCTCAAGCCGATCTCGTTCGAGCGACACTGTCGTGAATGCCATCCGCTGCTCTTCGACCACGAACGCTTCCCCGGCCAAGCCGTACCGCACCAGACGCCGGACATCGTCCGCGGATTCCTCACAGAGACCTACACGCTGAGGGAATTCGGAAGTCGGAAGTCGGAAGTCGGACTCCCGAGCGATGAGCCGTCGCGCCCGCTCCCCGGCCATCGCGACTTCCAGAGACTCTCCAAGGATCAAGCCAAGGCCGTTCTCGATGACGTTACCAAGGCCGAGCAGATTGCTCAGCAGCATCGACACAGCCAATTCGGCTACGAAGCCACCGGCGGCTGTCGTTACTGCCACGAAGTTGAACCAGTCGCCGAAAAATCTCCGACTGCGATCGCAGATTGGAAGATTGTCCCGACGAACATCCCGTCGCGCTGGCTGCTGCACAGCAAATTCCATCACGAACCACATCGCCTGCTGAGTTGCACGGTCTGCCACGCCGATGTGGCTCAAAGCAAAAACACCGGCGACGTGCTGATCCCTTCGATCGACATTTGTCGAGCCTGTCACGCTCACCGCCCCGCCGAATGGCTCGACGGAATCAAAGCCGACAGCGTTCCTAAATCGGAATCGCCACAGGCACCGCCAAACGAATCGTTGAAAGACCTGCTCTCAAACGTAAACCGCGGCGCTCGGACGTTGTGCATTGAGTGCCACGTTTATCACGACCGCTCCAAGAACAAGTGGGACGGCCCGTTTGTGCGGTGAGAGGAAATGCAAAGTGCAGAGTGCAGAATGCAAAATGAACAATGTGAGAGTGATGGCCGCGCGTGCCACTCACTTTGCACTTTGCACTCTGCAATCGGCACTCTGCATTGTCGTCTGCCTCAGCGCCGATGACACCGTTGCCGAAGACGCGCCACCCAAACTCGTCGGGAGCGCCTCCTGTGCGACTGCCGCCTGTCACGGCGGACTCGCCGGCCACAAATTCGTTGGCTCTGAGTTCCCGATCTGGTCCGCGCGCGACCCGCATTCCCGAGCCTACTCGGTCCTGGAAAACGATCTCTCGCGACAAATGGCCGCACTGCTCAACCTGCCGAAGCCGGCACATGAGTCTGCCGTCTGTTTGAACTGCCACTCGCCAGCAACCAGCGTTGAGTCCAAGCTGACTTCAATTTCCGGTCGCACTCCGCTCGCCGGTGTCGATTGCGAGCAATGCCACGGTCCCGCAGAGCGCTGGCTGACTGAGCATGTCCGCAGCGACTGGAAGCTGCGATCTGCGGCGGATAAACAGCGTCGAGGTTATCGCGACCTGACCGACGTACTGACGCGAGCCAATGCCTGTGCCGATTGCCATGTCGGCGGCCCCGGCCGAGACGTCAATCACGATTTGATCGCCGCCGGACACCCGCGTCTGTTTTTTGAACTCTCCACGTTCCACGCCAACTGGCCTAAGCATTGGCCTGCCGAAGTCGATGCGAAACGGCATCCGGCCGTCGAGAAAGGATCTGTCTTCGAGGCCAAGCTGTGGACTGTCGGCCAGACGGTCGCGGCACAGCGTTCTTTGGAATTGCTCAGCCAGCGTGCGGAGCTGGCGAAAGTGACTCCCGCCAGGTGGCCAGAACTTGCCGAATGGAACTGCTTCGCCTGCCATCACGATTTGCGATCCGCAAGCTGGTGGCAGTCGAAAGACGCGGCGAAACGCCCGCGAGGTTCGTTCGCCTGGAACGCATGGCCGTATGCGATGCTCGATCCGCTCGCTCGGCGAGTCGTCGGTTCAGAGAACTCAATCCCGCAATCCGAATTGACGAAGCTGCGGTCACGGTTTGAGTCTCCAGTCTTGCCAGCCGATGCGATCTCGCGCGAAGCCATCGCCATCGCGCAGGGACTTCGTTCGGCAGCTGAACGATTCAACCGCAACGATGCAGCCAAGGACGTGCTCTCCGCGAAATCGCTCGCGGCGATGCGACTCGCCTTCGTGACCGATGATGGCCTAAACCTTGTGAATCGCGATTGGGATTCGGCCACGCAACTCTTTCTGAGCTTGAACGCGCTGCAACACGCGATCGTCGCCAGCACGCAAACAGACCCAGAACAGGACCGCCAGATTCAGGCTGTGCTCGACTCGATGAATGAAACGTTGAACTTCCAGCCTGGGCTTCGTAGCCCGCGTGATTTTGCCGCTCAACCGATCGAGCGCTTGCAGGCCGATCTGCAGCGCTTGCGGAAGTTGCTGAGTCCGCCTTGACCTACCGTCCCATGATCCATGCCTGAACCTGACTCATCTCGCGGCGAACTGATCCTGCTTGGCACCGGTACCAGCGTCGGTGTGCCGATGATCGGCTGCGATTGCGCGGTCTGCACATCGACTAATCCGAAGAATCATCGCACGCGCACCGGTGTCGCGATCAACACTCCGCGCGGCGTGTTCGTCATCGACACTCCCCCCGAACTGCGGCTGCAATTGGTGCGTGAGCGAGTCCGTTTAATTGAAGCGGCCGTGTTCACGCACGCGCATGCCGATCACATTTTTGGGCTCGACGATCTGCGGACCAGCGGTTGGAAGTTGTCGCGGCCGATTCCGCTGTTTTGCGAAGAGCGGGTCGAGCGACAGCTTCGCGCGTCGTTCGGTTACGCCTTCGAGACTCCATCCCAAGTCCTGCATCCGGGGGCGATTCCGAAATTGGAGTTTGTGCGGATTGGCCTCGAGGCCTTCGACGTGCTCGGCCAGCGAGTGCAGCCGATCCGCTTGCTGCACGGGCAGTTGCCGATCCTCGGCTATCGAATCAATGACGTCGCTTTCTGCACCGACGTCAGCCACATCCCTGAGGAAAGTTGGCCGCTGCTGGAAGGGCTGGACGTGCTGATCCTCGACGCCCTGCAAGACAATCCGCATCCGACACACTTCAGCATCGCTCAAAGTTTGGAGGTCGTGGAACGGCTCCGTCCGCGCCAAGCGTTCTTCACGCATGTGTCCCACAAGCTCGACTACGACGCCACAAATGCTCGCTTGCCTGCTGGCGTCGAGTTGGCCTACGACGGACTCCGGCTTCCGCTGTGAGTGAGCGCGGAGCGCAGGTTTGTGCCAATGATGCGGCTCGCCTTTCGCTCGCAGACTGCGTGGGTTAGTTTGGTGTTACCATGCCTCAACCTGCCCAGCCAATTGCGTCGCATACTCTCAAACTGTCCGGTCGCACCGCTCTCGTTACCGGAGCCGCTCGCGGGATCGGACGAGGCTGTGCGTTGGAACTGGCCCGCGCCGGGGCCGACGTTGCAATCAATGATCGGCAGCCAAATGTCAACACTGCATCGCTGATCGCTGAAATCGAATCGCTCGGCCGCCGCGGCTTACTCGTCGACGGCGATGCGTTCGAGCGTTCCTCGTGCGAGAACATCGTGCAACGGACGCTCGCGGCATTCGGCCGGATCGACATCCTGGTCAGCAACCCCGCGTACTCGCGGCGCGGTGATTTTCTCGATTACGACCCGGAGGTCTTCGACAAGACGCTGCGAGGCACACTGACCGCCGGGTTCCACATGAGCCAGTTCGTCTCGCGTCACATGGTTGAACGCGGAGGCGGTGGGAAAATCCTGTTCATTTCAAGCGTCCATTCACGACGGCCCTACGCTCGTGCTGTCGCCTACAACGCGGCCAAGGCGGGTTTGAATCACATGGCCTTCACGATGGCCGCCGAACTGATCCGACACCGGATCAACGTCAACGTCATCGAACCCGGCTGGATCGACACCCCCGGCGAACACGAAACCTTCGGCGACGCGATGATCGCAGAAGAAGGAGCAAAACTCCCGTGGGGCCGCATCGGCACACCGTCCGACATCGGCCGAGCAGCAACGTTCTTGTGTTCCGACGACGCTGACTACATCACCGGCACCTCGCTAGTCGTGGACGGTGGCTTTTGTCTCCGCGATTCGATCAGCAGTCCGTCAATGACGCCCAAGTAACGTCCTTGGAACTGCGGTGTGTCAGCACCGCTTTGAATTTCCCGTGGGTTTTGCCGTGAAAATAAAACCATCCAAAGCGGCGCTGACACACCGCATTCCAAAAGGCCTGTCATGCACCGCGTCGAAAAATCCTACGAACTGTATCGTCGAGCCAACGAACTCATTCCTGGCGGGACGCAGTTGCTCAGCCGTCGGCCGACGAAGTATGCCTATGGCGTGTCGCCAGTGTATGCCGCGCGAGCGAAGGGCGCACGCTTTTGGGATGTCGATGGGAACGAGTACATCGACTGGGTCAGTGGCATTGGGGCGATCATTCTCGGTTACTGCGATCCAGTTGTAGACGACGCGGTGCGCGAACAGATCGGCAAGGGGGTCGCGACGTCGATCAGCAGCGAACTTGAAGTCGAACTGGCCGAGGAATTCTGTCGCACGATTCCGTGTGCCGAGATGGTTCGCTATGCCAAGTGTGGCGGCGAGGCGTGCGCGATCGCGGTTCGAATCGCTCGGGGAGCGACTGGTCGAGACAAGGTGCTTTTCTGCGGCTATCACGGCTGGCACGACTGGTATCTCGCGGCGAATCTTGTGGCCGAAGAGAGTTTGAATTCGCACTTGTTCCCCGGAATTGAACCGATCGGCGTGCCCAAGGCGTTGGCCGGAACGGCTCTTCCGTTTCCGTTTGGTGATCTCACGGCGTTGGGTCAGATGCTTGACGATCACAAAGGGGAAGTCGCGGCGGTCATCATGGAGCCGTTGCGGTCTGAAAAGCCGACGGACGGATACCTCGCGGGAGTCGCAAAGCTGGCGCGGGAACATGGGGCCGTGTTGATCTTTGATGAGGTCTCGTCGGGATTTCGCTTCGGGATGCAGGGGGCTCAAGGGTACGTCGGCGTGACGCCAGACATGGCGGTCTTCGCGAAATCGATATCGAACGGTTATCCGATGGGAGCGGTCGTCGGGCGGCGCAGCGTGATGGAGCCGGCGGCGAGGATGTTCATCTCCAGCACCTACTGGTCCGATCCGATCGGCATGGCCGCCTCGCTGACGACGATCCGTGAACTGCGACGTCGAAACATATCGGAGGGACTCTGGTCATTCGGTCGTGAACTGCAATCGCGACTCGATGCCGTCGCGAGAGAGACTGGGCTTGAGGTGAAATGCTCCGGATTGGCCGTGCATCCGCATTTGGAGTTCGCCTCGGCGTCGCCCGATCTGAAACCGGTTCTGGCAACGTTATTCATTCAGGAGATGGCCAAGCGTGGCTGTCACGGCTACGCGAGCTTCTACCTCAACGCGGCTCAAGGAGCGGCGGAGTTGGAGCAGACGACGGCAGCGGCTCGCGAGGTCTTCGCGATCCTCCGCCAAGCGATCGAGAGCGGCAACGCCGAGTCGTTCCTCGAATGCCCCCGCCAGCAAGATGCGTTTCGGCGACTGGTGCGATAGGCTGTGCTCAAACAGGAAACGCTCTCGTGAGTTCATCGACATCACCCATTGAGATCGCCACATGCCTCCGACTTCGCCCGCCAGCACTGGATTGCACGTCGTCGATTATTTGATCGTGTTTGCCTACATGGCCTTATTGCTGGGGATCGGCTGGCATTTGTCGCGCAAGCAGGAAACCAGCGAAGAGTTTTTTGTCGGCGACCGCAAAATGCCCTGGCTGTTCGCCGGGCTGAGCATGATCGCCACGTTGATGTCCACGCTGACGTACCTGGGGATGCCCGGCGAGATCATCAAGAACGGCATTGCACAGGGCATCACAATTCTGGCCGCACCCGTGGCGTTTGTGATTGTCGGATATCTGTGGGTGCCGTTCTTCATGCGGCTACGGCTGACGAGCGCTTACGAATATCTCGAACGACGGTTCGGCACGTCGGCGCGGATGTTTGGCGTGACCGTGTACCTTTACATGCGATTCGTCTGGATGGGGGCGATCGTTTTCACGGCGTCGTCGGCGATCGCACAGATGACGGCCGACAGCGCCCCAGCTGCGATCTCGACACTGACGGGCGGAGCTGTCCAATTCTCCGAGACCGGCTGGTTCTTCTTCGTGATGATTTCGACGGGCATCGTCAGCACGGTGTACACGATGTTGGGAGGAATTCGCGCGGTGATTTGGACCGACGTGATTCAATTCGCAGTATTGTTTTTTGGAGCTGTGCTGACGTTGGTGATCGTCGCCAGTCGCACCGGGACCGGCCCGTCCGAATGGTGGGCCGAGACCACGAGTGTCGCGCATCAACTACCGGCCTGGGGCAGTTGGGATTTGTCGTTGGGCCGAACGGTGTTGTGGTCGCTGTTGTCGGGCGTGTTTTGGCACGCTTGTACGCACGCTTCGGATCAAGTTGCGTTGCAGCGGTACTTCACGACACAAGACGCGCGGGCGGCGCGTAAAACAGCCGCTGTCAATTATCTGGCCGACGCGTCGATGGCGATGCTGCTGAGTCTCGTCGGCATGGCATTGCTGACGTACTACCTTCGACACACAAGCGAACTGCCACCCGGAATCACCGATCCACGCTCGGCCGAGTTCGCCGACAAAATCTTTCCGCGATTCATCGTATATGGGCTGCCGATCGGGGTGAGCGGGTTCGTCGTCGCGGCTGTCTTCGCAGTGGCGCAGTCGAGCATTGATTCGGGGATCAACTCGACGGCGACGGTCATCACGGTCGATCTCGTGCGCCGCTTCCGATCGCAACCACTCGACAGCAAGCAAGAACTGCGGCTGGCTCAAATCCTGACGCTGGCCATCGGAACGTTCGTGACGGCAACCGGCATCGCGATTCATTTTCTCAAGGACAAGTCGAATATCCTGGAGATGCAATTCCGCAGCTTTAATTGCGTGCTCGGCCCGTTAGGAGCCGTGTTCATGACAGGCATTCTGTTGCGACATGTCGGACAGTCCGCCGTCGTGATCGCCGGTTGCTTGGGAGCAACCGCCGGGCTAGCCATGTCGCACATGGAGTCCTTGTGGAACGTACCCGGCCCAACGGTGTATCTCATTATTCCACTGTCGTGGACCGTGACGTTCGTGTCAGCCGCATTGCTGGGATCGTTGCTCCCGCCGCCTCGGCCGGAGCAGGTCAACGGCCTGACCTGGCAAAGCGTCATGTACGACCGCGAAGTCGCCCAATCCAAGGAATCGACATGAGCCCTTCCGAATGGAAATCTGACTACGACCGCAACGGTTTCGTCATCGTTCGCCAATTGTTATCCGCCGACGAATTCGCCGAACTGCGCCGCGAGCTGGATCGCTACATCCGCAAGGTCGTGCCAACGCTGCCGGACGCCGATGCATTCTTCGATGACAAGTCGCGGCCGGAGACGCTCAAGCAGATGCAGCACATGCAGAAGGATTCGTTCTTCGCGGAATACACTCGGCAGCCGAAGTGGAAAGCGTTGGCCGAGTCGCTCATTGGTGAACCTGCCGCGTGCGAAGGGCCCGAGTGGTTCAACAAGCCGCCGGGAACGAATCACATCACTCCGCCGCATCAAGACAATTATTACTTCTGCCTCACGCCGCCGAGTGTCATCACGATCTGGATGGCGCTCGATGATGTCGATGACGAGAACGGCTGCCTGCGATACGTCCGCGGCTCGCACTTGGTGCCGATCCGCCCGCACAATCGCTCGAAAGTGCTGGGCTTTTCGCAGGGAATCACCGACTACGGCGACGCCGACCGCGCAGCCGAGGTCCGCATCCATCTGGCTCCCGGCGATGTTGTCGCTCATCACGGCAACACAATTCACCGAGCCGACGCGAATCGCTCAGCAATCCGCAACCGTCGAGCCTTTGCCATGGTCTTCAAAGGGGTCAGTTGCCAGCGAGACGAAGTTGCTTTCGCTCGATACATGACTGCCGTCAATGAACAGCATCAGCAGATGGGGTTGAAGACTTAGTCTTGGAGTGCAGTTTGATTTCGCTGCTCGGGAAGAATTCGGGAGAGAGGCATTATGACTTATCGACTGGGCATTTTGTTAATCGGGCTAATTGCAATGCCGGCATTCGCCGAGGACTGGCCGCAATTCCGCGGCGTCAACGCCAGCGGCGTCTCGACGTCGAAGAAGAAATTGCCGACCGAGTTCTCGCTAGACACAAACCTGCGGTGGTCGGTGAAGCTCGGCGACGGAGTTGGCTGCCCGATCGTTGTCGGCGGGAAAGTCTTCACGACGGCAATGACGGCCGAGCGGACTTTTTCCGTCTTCGCCTTCGAGGCCGCGACTGGCAAGAAGTTATGGCAACGCGATTTCGAGTCCGGCAAGCTACCCCGAATCACTCCGCCGAACAGCCATGCGTCGAGTACTCCCGTCAGCGACGGCAAGCAGGTTTACGTTTACTTCAGTACGCTGGGCCTCATCGCACTCGAGGCGATGAGCGGCGAGGAGAAGTGGAAACGCTCGCTGCCCAGCCCCAGCTATTTAATGGACTGGGGAGCCGCCTCATCGCCGATCGTGCATGACGGCACCGTCTATTTTAATCAGGACGACGATCTGTCTCCGGTGCTGTTCGCGGTCGATGCGAAGTCCGGGGCCATGAAGTGGACCGCTGATCGTTCAGATATGCTGGGTGGCTACGCGGTGCCGGTCATCTGCGAAGCGAATGGGCAGACCGATGTCGTCGTGTCCGGCAGCGGATTCCTGAAAGGCTATGACCCGGCGACAGGAGCTGAACGCTGGGCCAGCAACTCAACGCTGCGGACGATGATGGCCTCGCCTATCGTTCAGGACGGCATCATTTATTTGTCGAGCCAAAGCTATGGCGACGAGAAACGGACACTGAAGTTCGCGCTGCTTGAATGGCTCGACACCAACCAGGACGGCAAGCTGACCAAGGCGGAGATCCCCAAGGAATTTGGTTCGCGTTTTGACGCCTCGGACAAGAACGGCGACGGAGTCATCGCCGAAGGGGAACTCGACACCGCATTTCAATCAGCCAAAAACCAAGTCGGTGGCGGCAATACGATTCAGGCCGTGCGCGGCGGCGGTCGCGGTGACGTCACGAAGACCCACGTCTTGTGGAACATCAACAACAAATCGCCGTCGAATATTGTCTCGCCGATTGTTGTTGGCGAGCAGCTGTTCATCGTCAAGAAGGGTGGACTCTCCAGCTCCTTCGACACCAAAACCGGCAAGAGCCATTGGGAACTCAGCCGCATCCGCAACATCGGCGACTACTACGCTTCACCGGTGGCCGGCGACGGCAAGATCTACGTGACGGGCGAGAACGGCTTCATCGTCGTGCTTGAACAAGGCCCGAAGCTGAACATCCTCGCCACCAATGACGTCGGCGAATCATGCGTCGCGACACCGGCGATCGCCGATGGCCGAATCTATGTGCGTGGCCGCGAGTCGCTGTTTTGCTTTGGGTTGGAATAAGTGTTCAAGTCGGTCAGGACTGACAGAAAAAGGGGAGCAAAACAAATGAACGCATTCCATCTTCGTCTACTATTCCTGTCCTCGTTGTTTTTGTCAGTTGCCCTCTCTGCCTCGCCATCTATCGCCGCGCCGCGCGTGGATATTGTCATCAGCGAGAAGGCTGCCGCGCTGGAACGCCTCGCGGCGGATGAACTGGCCCACCAACTCAAACGAGTCTACGAAGCCGACGTGACGATCGCCACGACCGCGCCGGCCGATGCGCGGCACGTCATCTTCGTCGGTAGCCCCGAGACGAACGCCCGCATGAAACCGTTCGCCGCCTCCTGGCCGAGCGGCGACAAGAAGCTGACCGACCAAGGCCACTTGCTCCGCAGCGTGACGCACAACAGCAAACCCGCCTTGCTCGTCGGCGGAGGCAGCCCCGTCGCGACGTATTGGGCCGCCGCCGAGTTCGGCCACCGGCTCGGAATTCGAACGATGCTGTTCGGCGACCTCGATCCGGTCAGCCCGCCGGAGTTCAAGCTCGATGGCATTGATGTCGTGCTGGAGCCGCAGCATCGCGAGCGTGAATGGCACTTCCGTAACCGAGGCCCGATGGACTCCGGTTCATGGAGCGTGGAAGAGCATCGCCGTGTGCTCCAGCAACTCGCAAAGCTCAAGTTCAATCGAGTCAGCATCAATGTGCGGGCGTCGCAGCCGTTTGTGCATTTCGAGTTCGCCGGAGTCTCGCGACGGTCTGAAGGTCTCTGGGGCTTTTCGGATATGGTCTACCCGGTATCGGGTAACACATCCGGCCGCAAGGTGTTCGGCGGAGCCAAGAACTTTGAGAACCCCAGCTTTGCCACGGTGACGACCTACGAAGATCGCATTGCGGCGGGCCAGCAGCATCTGAACGGGATCGTCGAGGCGGCTCGCGCGGCGGGGATGGCCGTGCGGTTGCAGCTTCGCCCTGATTGGTTTCCAGAGAATTTCCGACCCTTCGTGAAGGAGGCCAGCTCGCAAGGAAGCGATGGTCCACACGTCGTCGCCGATGAGTCGGAATTCTTTCAGAATCAAAAGCTGCTGGAATTGGCGCGAACGCAACTGCGAGCGTACCTCGACACCTACCCGACCATTGATGGCGTCGATCTGGAATTTCGCGCGGCCAAAGTCTCCCGACAAGACTTTCGGCGTGTCTTTCCCGATCCTCACTTTTGGCGTCGCGCAGATGGCAAAGACGTGGCCGTACGAATTCGCGCGAATTCGTTTCCAGTGCGAGCGTTCGTGCCGATTGAACAACTCGACCAACAGATTGCCTCTAAAGTCACCCAGCCGATGGTTCTGCTGATTGAAAGAGAACCGTTCTTGCCGAGCAGCCCCGTCGATTTCCCTGCAGCGTTCGAGAAGGTGCGACAGTTCAGTTCCAACAATTACGTGGTCGATCCGGACGGCATCAGCGACATTGACCTGCCCGTCTATTGGCTCAGCCGCAACAGCTTTGGATCGGTACTGACGTTCGAGCAACTCTGCCGCGAAGTAATTGACTCCACTTGTGGTGATGAAGTCGCCGACCGTGTGCTCGCGGCCTTCCAGCGGAATCATCACGCTCAAAAGATCATGGAACAACTACCCTTTGGCGGCGGCATGTCCAGTCCAGTGAACTTGCGGGTTGTCGAACAAGTCGCGAGCAAGAACTCTGAGCAACTCACAGCCGCCGCCGACGACTATCTCAACGCCATGAACGAGATGTACCGAGCCAACACACGAGCCCGCGAAGGAGGCCGGGCCTTTTCGTTGTATTGGGCCCGGCGATTTGAGTTCGCGTTGGAGTATTTGAGCTTCGCGCAGGCCGTTCAAAAGGCGGGCGCTGCCGAAATGACAAAGGACACGGTCACGCAGATCGCTGAGTTGGAGAAGGCTATTGAGTCGCTCAATAACGCCTTGAATGCCATGGCGGCGGTGGCTCGCAGTAACAGTGATCGCGGGTTGATCGCGATACTCAACGAGTACGGTTATCGTCCGCTCAAGAAGAAACTGGCCGAAGCGGAAGAAGCGAATTGAATTTGGAGTCCGGCGATGCGCCGCCGCTTTGGATTTGCGGTGGAGTCGCTTTGTTTTGGTTGTGGGTAACAGATTTCAAACAAAAGCAGCTTCGCTGCAATGGAACGTGGTGATGCATCACCGCATTCCAAAAGGGGAAAAATGACTCGTCGATTTAGTGGGATGTGGCCGGCGCTGGTGACTCCGTTTGGGGCGGATGGCAAACCGGCGTTGGATGTGGTTGAGAAGTTGGTCGATCTGTTTGCGAAGCAAGGGCTCGACGGCCTGTACGTGACGGGCTCGACGGGACAGTGGCCGTTGCTGACGGTTGAGGAACGGCAAGGGATTGTCGAGCGCTGCGTAAAGGCGAGTGCCGGACGCATCCCGATCATGGCGCATATCGGAGCGGTCGCGACAGACGATGCGGTGACTCTGGCGAAGCACGCGGCGAAAGTTGGAGCCGATGCGGTTTCGACGGTCGCTCCGATTTATTACCCGCACTCGGCCGACGTGGTCTTCGAGCATTACCGCCGCATCGGTGCGGCGTCGGAGTTGCCGCTGTTCGTGTATCACATCGAACTGGCACAAAAACTGTCGGTCGGAGCGAAGGAATACACCGAGCGCATCCTGTCGCTGCCGAACATCGCCGGGATGAAGATCACCAGTGGCGATTTGTATTTGTTCGGCTTGATTCACTCGTTCGCCGGTGACCGGCTGCAGCTCTTCAGCGGCGCGGACGAGGTGATGTGTCAGGCGGTGCTGTCCGGTTCGATCGGAGCGATCGGGACGTTCTACAACGTCTTCGGCCCCGCATGTCGGCGCGCTCGCGAGGCAATGGTCGCGGGACAAGTTGAGAAAGCTCGCACCTTCATGTTGGCCTTCCAACAGGTGATCGCGAAGGTCATCGCGTCCGGTTCGATCTGGTCGTTCTTCCGAGCGGCGATGCGTGTGAAATACAGTCTCGACATCGGGATGCCGCGTGCTCCGCTGGGAACGCTCGACAAACCCTGGGACGACGCGGAGATCGCAAAACTGATAGCGACTGTGGATGAGGTGCTTTAATGCGATGGGCACTCTTGCCCGTCCTGTGTTTGGTTCAACGAAAGGGACGGGCAGGAGTGCCCATCCTACGAGAGCTACGATGCCCGAACCGCTTGTGTTTCTTAACGGCCAGATGATTCCCGCCTCGCAGGCGAGTTTGAAAATCTATGACGCGGGAGTCGTGCTCGGTGCGACCGTGACCGAGATGACTCGGACGTTTCGGCATCAGCCATTTCGTTTGGAAGATCACGTTGCGCGGCTGTTTCGGTCGCTGAAGTACGTTCGCTTCGACATCGGCATGAGCCAGCAGCAACTCGTCGCCACGTCGCGCGAACTGCTGGCGCACAACACGAAGCTGATCGAGGCGGAGGATGAACTCGGCCTGATTCATTTCGTGACGGCGGGCGAGTACAGCTCGTATGTCGCCGTGCCGGGGACGCCGGTGCGCAGTGGGCCGACGATCGTCATGCACACGTTTCCGATGCCGTTCGCTCAGTGGGCCGAGCGGGTGAAGCACGGAGCACACGTCGTTACGCCGAGCATTCGGCACGTCCCGCCGCAGTGCTACGACCCGAAGATGAAGTATCGCAGCCGCATGCATTATTACCTCGCCGACCAAGAGGCCCGGCTGGCCGATCCGAATGCGCTGGCGCTGTTGTTAGACCTGGACGGCAATGTGACGGAGACGAGCGGAGCAAACTTCTTGATCGTCGAGCGCGGCACGATCGTCTCGCCGACTCTGCGAAACACGCTTCCGGGCGTCAGCCGAGCGATCGTGATCGAACTCGCCGCGAAGCTCGGCATTCCATTCGTCGAACGGGACACTCAAGTCTTCTCGGTGATGAACGCAGACGAGGCATTCCTGGCGAGCACTCCCTACGGCTTGTGCCCGGTAACGAAGATCAACGGCGTGGCAATTGGGGACGGCCAACCGGGAGCGATATATCGACGCTTGATCTGTGCTTGGAGCGAACTGGTCGGTCTGGATGTCGTCGCACAATTCGCAGCGCGTTCATAAGCACGACGCGTTAGAAAGTGGCCGTTTCAGCCACTCGCTGGTGCGTCGTGCTCGTTTGAAGTCACACCACCGGGCTGCGCAGCGTCCCGATCTGCTCAATCGACGCCTCCATCACGTCGCCGGCTTTCAAGAACTTGCCCTTCGCGTGGCCGACGCCGGACGTGGTTCCGGTCGAAATGATGTCTCCCGGGACGAGCGTCACGAAAGATGAGATGAACTCGATGATCGCGGCGACAGGGAAGACCATCTCGGCGGTCGAGCCGTCTTGCTCAACGTGGCCGTTGACCTTGAGCGTCATGTGCAGCGTCTGCGGATCGGCAAGTTCATCGGCAGGAAGGACGCACGGACCCATCGGGCAGAACGTGTCGTGCCATTTGCCGTGCAGCCAATCGAAGAAGCCGTCCTTCTCTCGCTGCAAACGGCCAGGGTTCGGTCGGAACTTGCGGTCGGAGATGTCGTTCACGACGGTGTAGCCAGCGACGTAGTTAAGCGCGTCCGCCTCTTTCACGTTCTTCGCCGTGCGGCCGATGATGACGCCGAGTTCCAATTCCCAGTCGATGTGATTCGGCGAGACCTCCGGAATGCGAACCGGATCGCCGGGGTGATTGAGCGTCGTGAGCGGCGGCTTCATGAAGACATACGGAAACGTCTGCTCTCGTTCGGTCGCCTTACCGCCACCTTCTTCGATGTGCTTCGAGTAGTTACCGGCCAGCAACAGCAGTTTCGTCGGCGACGGAATCGGAACCAGCAATTTCACCGAGTTGCTCGGAACACACAGTGCGGCCAGATCGCCGGCCGGCAATTGAGCGAGTCGCTGCTGAATGCCTTCGACGGTTTTTCGGTGGCTGCCTCCGGGTAATGCGGTCGTCAGTCCGTCTATCGGTGGAAGCGAAACGCCGACTTTCGCCGCGGCTGCGGCCAACGGCATGACCGTCGTGTCGTCGAAGAAACCGATTTGTTGTGACTGTTGAAGTTCGAATCGGCAGAGTCGCATGGAGAAACCTTTCGTGGAGGGCACGTTCGGAAAATCTCGTAACCCGAAGCGTCAGCGAGAGCGGACGCTTCAACAAACTTGGATTCTGCGGGTCGGCGAAGCGCGCGCCCTCACTGACGCTTTGGGATACTCGACCGAGGTCAATCGCCGTGCAGCGTTCGCAGTCGGCCGGACGTTCGCAACATGAGTTGCACACGCTCGAATTCGTTGAGCCACTCTTGGACGACGTTGTCGAGCAGTGATTTCTCTGGCGAGCCGATGCCGGTGGGGCAGGCAGCTCCGGCGAAGTCGGCGGTCATCTGTCGGTACTTCGACAGCGTGCGATCGCCGTACTGAGCACAGCGGAACCAGTCCTCGCTGAGGAACAGCACCGCCGGAACGCGAGCGGCTCCGCAGACGGACAGCTCGGCCGCCAGTTCCGGGTTTGCGTCGCGGTCGTAGAAGCGGAGGTTGATGCAGTTCGTTGCGGCGGCGAAGTGGTCGAAGATCGGGCACTGATTGACGCAGTCGCCGCACCAGGCTCCGGCCAACACGATTACCGGCATCTTCCGTTTGAAGCTCGCCAGCAAGTGCCGCTGAGCGTCGGTCAGCCGCACTTGAGCGTGCAGTCCTTCCCAGCGTTGCCGTTGCTCCGGCGTGCCGTACTTGGCCAGAAAGTTGGAATACGACAAACCGCTTTCAAAAACTTTGGCGTAATCGAGCATGGAAGACTTTCTTGCGATTCTGGGGTGAGCCGCGACAATCCTCGATCCGCTGTCGCTGGCGGGGAGACATTGTGCCGAGTCGGCTTGCCGGTGTCGAAGCTGGCGATCCGCGTGGGAGACGAATTGCTCGTGGCCAAGAAGAAACCGTCTGCGTCCGCAACTGCGAAGCCGGCTGCTGAATCCAAACAGCCGAGCGATCTGGAAGGTCGTGTCGAAGAGACGACGCAGGAGATCGGTCGCTATCTGTTCGAGCATCTGCATCGTCGCAAGGCATCGATCTTCGAGAAGCGTTGGTGGGAAGACCGCATCCTGTCGTGGGCGATGGGGGACGAGGCGGTCAAAGTGCAGATGTTTCGTTTTGTCGATGTGCTCCCTCGACTGAAGACGCACGCGGCGGTCGCTCAGCATTTGCAGGAATACTTTGAGGAAGTCAGTACGCACTTGCCGGGAGCGGCTCGGCTGGTGCTCGATTGGGCCGAGCCGAATACCGTGCTCGGCCGAGCGTTGGCCGTGAATGCGCGGTCGAACGCCACGCGGATGGCGCAGCGGTTCATCGCCGGTTCGACAGTCGATGAAGTTTCGGCGGCGGTCGGCAAGTTGCGGAAGCAGGGCTTCGCCTTCACGCTCGATCTGCTGGGCGAGGCCACAATTTCGGCCGCCGAATCGGACACTTATCAGCAGCAGTACCTTCACTTGATCGCCGGACTCGCGGAACAGGCCAATCAATGGCCGGAGGACTGTCAGATCGACTGCGATCACCTCGGTACGATTCCGCGTGTCAACGTGTCGCTGAAGTTGTCGGCTCTCTGTTCGCACTTTCGGCCCGTCGATCCGCGCGGTACGACTGACGAAGTCCTCACTCGTCTGCGCCCGATCCTGCGAGCAGCTCGCGAGCATGGGACCTACATCCACGTCGATATGGAGCAATACGCCTTCAAGGATTTGACCTTCGACATCTTCCAACAGGTGCTGATGGAGGACGAGTTCCGCGATTTCGCCGACGTCGGCATCGTCATTCAAGCGTATCTGCCCGATGCCGAGTCCGATCTGCAACGACTGCTGAAGTGGTCGAAGAAGCGCGGCACATCGGTGACGGTGCGGCTTGTGAAAGGAGCGTACTGGGACTACGAAACGGTCTCGGCCGAACTGCGCGGCTGGCCGGTGCCGGTTTTCCAAGAGAAGTGGCAATCGGACGCGAACTTTGAAAAGCTCACCCGAGTGCTCCTCGAGAACTACCAACTGCTGCGTCCCGCGCTTGCCAGCCACAACTTGCGGAGCCTCGCGAATGGCATCGCTTGGGCGCGACAGCTCAAGGTGCCGATCGAAGCCTACGAAATCCAAATGCTGTACGGCATGGCGGCCGAGCAAGCGCAACTCTTCGCCGAAATGGGACACCGCGTCCGAATCTATACGCCGTTTGGCGAACTGATCCCCGGCATGGCGTACCTCGTCCGCCGGTTGCTGGAAAACACGTCGAACGATTCGTTCCTGCGACACAGCCTCGCGGAGAAAGTCACCGTCGAGTCGCTGTTCGCTCCGCCCATCGGTCGCCTTGATCAGCCGGAACGCGCTAGCGTCCGGCTCGAAACCAAAACCAACGACCAACCGGACGCTAGCGCGTTCCGACTCAACACTGAAACCTGTCAGGAAGCTAGCATGTTCCAAAACGAACCACCGACCGACTTCGCTCAAGCTGCCAATCGCAAGGCGTTTCAAGAAGCATTGGCCGATGTCAAAAGCGAATTCGGCAACGAGTACCCGCTGGTCATCAATGGCCGAATCGTCGAGACCAAAGGCTCGATTGCGTCGAGCAGCCCATCGCATCGAGGTGTTACGGTCGGCAAGGTCTCCTCTGCGACGAAGCATGACGCCGAACGAGCGGTCGACGCTGCTAAGGTCGCGTTCGCTGGCTGGTCGCGGGTCGATCCGAAGTATCGGGCCGAGCATTTGAACTTGGTCGCCAAGCAACTGAGCGACCAGCGCATGGACCTTGCCGCGTGGATTGTCCACGAAGTCGGCAAGCCGTGGGAGGATGCGGACGGCGAAGTCGCCGAGGCGATCGACTTCTGCCGCTTCTACGCCGAACAAATGCTGGCGATGTCGCAGCCGCAACGAGTCGATCTGGCGGGCGAAGAGAACGAATTCCACTACCGCCCACGCGGCGTGGTGGTCGTCATCGCACCGTGGAATTTTCCGCTGGCAATCCTGACCGGCATGACCGTCGCCGCACTGGCGATGGGCAACACGGTCGTCATCAAACCCGCCGAGCAATCGTCGGTTGTCGCCGCCAAGTTCATGGACATCCTGTTGGAGTCCGGCCTGCCCGACGGCGTCGTCAATTTCCTGCCGGGGATCGGCGAAGAGATCGGCCCGACGCTCGTCCAAAGTCCCGATGTCGATGTGATCGCCTTCACTGGCTCGCGGGCGGTTGGTCTCGAAATCAATCGGCAAGCGGCCGCTGTCGACATGCACCTGCACGGCGTCAAGAAGGTCATTGCGGAGATGGGAGGCAAGAACGCGATCATCGTCGATGACGACGCCGACCTCGACGAAGCGGTGCTTGGGGTCGTGCAGTCGGCGTTCGGCTACGCGGGACAGAAGTGCTCAGCATGCTCGCGAGTCATCGTGCTCGACGGAGCCTACGACCAGTTCCTCGAACGTCTGACCGGAGCGGTCAAGAGCCTGAAGCTCGGCCCGGCCGAAGATGCCGGCACGTTCGTCCCGCCGGTCATCGACTCCGACGCTCGCGACCGAATCGCCGAATACATCGAGATCGGCTCACGCGAGTTCCGAGTCGCCGTCGCGAGTGAAGTCCCGCCGAAGCTCGCGAAGGAGGGTCACTACGTCGCGCCGCACGTCTTCGCGGATGTCACTCCCGATTCCCGACTCGCTCAAGAAGAAATCTTCGGTCCGGTGCTCTGCGTGCTCAAAGCGAAGAACCTCGACGAGGCGTTCACGATCGCGAACTCGACCGACTATGCCCTGACCGGCGGCATCTACAGCCGCAGCCCGCACAACCTCGCCCGCGCCCGCCGCGAGCTCCAAGTCGGAAACCTGTACCTCAACCGCCCGATCACCGGCGCGCTCGTCAACCGCCAACCCTTCGGCGGCTTCAAGCTCAGCGGCATCGGCACAAAAGCGGGCGGTGCCGACTACCTGCTGCAATTTGTCATCCCGATCAGCATCACCGAGAACACACTGCGTCGAGGCTTCGCTCCGAAGACGGACACGTCATCGTCGTAGAGCAGGATCGGTTCTCTTTTAGCACCGGCCTGCCAACGTCGCGGTCATTGATTGCGTCGTTCACGGCGCGGTGGGCCGGCACGGCGATGTGCCGCTGGTCCCACCCTATGGGATAGCCAGACTTGGACATCCGGTCTACAGGACCGGTTCTTCTTCCGGACGGCAAAGCAACAGAATGGCTGTCGGCGCGAGGACCAGCAACATGCCCAGCAGCGAGGCTTTGTTGTAGTCTCGGTTCTCCAAAATCAACTCGAAGATCAGCGCGAAGAAAACTTGCGAGAGACCCACAACAGCGACTCGCGAGGGAACGCCGAGCGTGAAGGCTTTCGTCAGGCAGAGCTGTCCAATCGTGGCGGACGCTCCGACTCCGAAGAGTTCGATCCAGCTCACCCACGTTCGGGGCTGTTGTTCGATCGGCATTCGTCCTTCGAGCAGTCCCATCGCCAGGCCCGCAAAGATCAGCGACACAGCGCTGAAATGCCACACGATTGCGCGGGTGTCGACTCCTTGCACGCTGTGCAGGCCGATCATCGCCAGTGCGCTGGTGAACGAGGCGATCAACGCCGTGAACGTCGCAAGATTTCCATCGGGCGAATGCGGCTGTTGGATCAAGACGACTCCGCAGACCGCGCTCACCACGCAACACCAGACGAACGCTCCGGGGCGCTGTCGCAGTAGCGGCCACGACAGCAGCGCGACCCAGATTGGAAAGAGGTTTGTCAGCGTCAGCGCATCGGCGACCGGCAAACGAGTCAGCGCGTAAAACGTGCAGACTAAACTTGTGCTGCCAGCAAGACTGCGCAGCCAGAGTGCTCGCGGGCCAAGCACGACCAACTGACCTCCCGACAACAGAGCTGACAAACCGGTCAGCACGAATGGAACGCTCGAACGCCCAATCGCGATGGCTTGCCACGGAAACCGATCGCGCACGAGATGCGCGAGCGTGCTCATCACCGTGAACGCGAACGCGCCGCAGAGCATCCACAAGTAGGGAGCCACTGTCGGATGGGTACTCTTGCCCCCCTCTTCGGGCGGGTAGGCAGGAGTGGCGATCCTACTTTCAGCATCAACATCGTCGGCCATCAAGACTCCATCGTTCGCATCAGCCAATCGGCGACGCGAGTGGCATGAAACGGCAGCCATGCCCGTTTCGTGTAAACCCCGTGGCCCAGCTTCTCCGTCTCTTCGGCACCGTAGTCAAACAGCCAAGCGGCGTCACCGTCAGCCGGAACGCGCGGGCCGCAGCGCAGGCGTTCCAGCAGCACCAGGAAATCCTTGAGCTTTTCCCGCACCCGAACGCGAGCCGCTTCCGGCAGATGTTCCAGCAGCGAGTTCTGTCCGATCTCCGGCTCGTTCACGCCGACTTCGAGAACCTCGCCCAAGGCTCGATGCGCTTCACGCATCTCGCGGTCGACGGGGGGCAGATCGGTCCCGGCGACTCCGAACGATTGCACCCAGTCGCCGTGCTTCGCCTTGAGCACGTCCTCGAGCGATTGCGGCAGCGCCGGTTTCGCCAGCCAGTCGGTCGGTCCGCTGACCGGACGATGCTGCACGATATGCAACAGCTTTGAGTATCCGTCTCGATCCCAACCGTAACGAATCGGCGTTCCGAACGTCACCAGGCACAGAGCCTTGGCCAGCGGATGCGGCGACGGCGCGGCGGCCAGTCGTTCAGCCGCTTGCTTCCAATCGGCACGCTCAGCGCGGATGCGGCCGGCGGCGGCAAAGAAGGCATTGATCGATTCGCGATCGTTGGCCAACAAGTTCGTCAGCAGCGCAAACACGTTGCCGGCGTGACTGTGTCCCCACAACAGCAGCCGATCGGTCGTGGAGTCGATCGGCAAGTCCGCGAGTCGATTGAACAGCCTCACCGCCGCATCAGCGCGGGCGAGATGATCATTGCCGCTCGACCAATCGAATCGATCGATTTTGATCTCGTCCGTCTTCAACAGCGATCGCGCATCGTCGAGATAGTCATCGCGAAAGCTGCCGGTCTCACCCATCATCCGATCGCCAAGCCGCTGATTGATGCCGCGCAGCACTCGGCCCCAAGACTCCATCGCCATCTTCTTGACCAGCGGCCGGAGCATCGGTGTGACCGAATCCGTCAGTTCATCGAGCTTCGCCGCCACGCCAAACGGATCGTCGCCGACAAACGTCCCATGCACGAGAAACCAATGCCGCACACGCAGCCGCCGCAGCGTTTCACCGACGTCGATGTTCGCCAATTGTCCGGCCTGCACTGCCGACACCGTCGTGGGAATCGGCGGCGACTCCCACGCGACGTAAGGCTGATGACGGAACCGATTTCGACGCGGCATGAGTAAATTCCTGAGAAACGATCTGAACCTGAAGACTGTTTCAAAACCAGCACGACGTTCCTGCGAGTGATTGTTCTGTCGTGGTTTGACCACTCGCTGGCGCGTCGTGCTGGTTCTGCAACAGCTTCTATGACCCGCCGGTTGCCGCCGTGATGACCATCTCGACTCGGCAGTCCGGATGTCCAAGCGTGGCTTGGACGCAGGCTCGCGCCGGGGCGTGACCCTCGGGGACCCAATTATCCCACAGCGGGTTGAGCACCGCGCCGTCAGTCAAGTCCGGCAGATAGATCAATACTTGTAACAGCCGAGTCCGGTTGCTGCCGAACAGTTTCAAACGCTCGTCAATCTGATTGAGCACCTGGACGATCTGCCCTCGGACATCCTGCGTCATGTCGTCGGGAACCTCGACGAAGTGCGCGGTGCCATTGTGGACCACAGCGTCCGACCAGCGGCGGGTCACTCCGAATCGTTGAATCTCGGCCATGCGAAGGAACTTTCCTGGATCGGGCTAGGGTTTGGGCGGCGACCACGCCGCCGGTTTGGGATTGGAGACCGTCAGCGGGGCGGTGTCACCCCAAGTCGGTTGGACTTCGGCCAGTCGCGCGAGCATCAATTGGACTCGGTCTTGATGAGCCGGTTGGTCGGCAAGATTGTGCCTCTCGTCCGAGTCCGCCTGCAAATCGAAAAGTTGCGTGACATTCACCTGCGGATAGCGAATCAGCTTCCATCGCTCGTCGCGGAGGGCTCGTTGGACGCCGAGATAGCTGAGGAACAACTCGCGGCGAGCCGTTTTCGATTGGCCGCTGATAACCGGCTCAAAGCTCAATCCGTCGATTCCTTCCGGCTGTGTAGCGCCAACCAAGTCGCAGATCGTCGGATAAATGTCGAGCAGGTAAACCAGGGCTGAGCTTTCGCCATGCGGGATGCCTGGCCCTGTAAAGATCAGCGGAGCCTTCATGCCCGCGTCGTATAAGTTCTGCTTGCCGAGCAGTCCGTGACTGCCGACCGCGATCCCTTGATCAGCCGAGAAGAGAATGATCGTGTTGTCGAGTTGCCCAGCCTGCCGCAACGATTCCAGCAGGCGGCCGATATGAAAGTCGAGGGCCGTGATCGTCGCGTAGTACTCGTGCAACGTGCGGCGGACGTCGGCTTCCGTGCGCGGCCACGGCAAAAGCTTCTCGTCGCGGACGGTCATCTCGCCGTTATCGAACGGATGTTGTGGCCGATAGTTCTTCGGCAACGGGATCGCGTCGCGGTCGTACTGGTCGAGGTATTTCTTCGCGGCGACTCGCGGATCGTGTGGGTTACCGAACGCGAGGTACATAAAAAACGGCTTCGCGTCGGCAGGCCGCTCACGCACAAACTTGATCGCGTCGTCAACGATTTCCTGGCCCGGCTCACCGCTGCGGCGTTCGGCTTCGTCGTTGGCCAGATACTTGTCGACATCGAACTTCGCCTGAATCAGCGGAGCGGTGTTCCCCTTTTTGCCGTGGTGGTAGGTGAAGTAACCGGCGGCCTTCATCGACAACGGAAAGTTTGGTCCGTCCCCCGGAGCGATCCCGCCTTTGGGCCTCGTTTTTTTTGGCGGCGCGAAGTCCTTCCAACGGAAGAAGGCCTTGCCGGAAAGGAGCATATTGCGGCTAGGCGTGCAGACCGCCGCCGAGTTGCCTCCCAGGCAGTACGCGTTACGCATCGCGAATCCTCGTTTCACAAGCGTGTCGAGGTTCGGTGTCTTGACGGTCGGGTTGCCCAGCGCGGCAATCGAGTCCGCTCGCATGTCGTCCGCGAACAGAAACAGCACGTTCGGTCGAGCTTTTGACTCGGCAACGGCTCCTGATGTGAGAAGCAGGACAATCAACAAACTGCCGAACCACTCGTGTCTTACAGACATCATTGTGATGCTCCTGCCAATTGATTGATAAATTCGTCCGTCATTCCTGCTTCGCGGCGAGCGTCGCGTTGAAAGACATCGCCGCGAGCTTTCTGCGGACGCAACGGCCACTTTAAGTGCGATTGAAACACTTCCCAGTCGGACTGCTCGGGCGACTTGAGCTTGCGTAGCCATTCCAGGCCAAACGCGACGTGATGAATCTCGTCGCGGTGGATCGCTCGCATGATCGCCGCGCCACGCTCGTCGCCAGCTTGCTCGAAGTGCGTCGCGAACTCCAGCGTGTGATCGAGATTGGCGCCCTCGAAGACCAACGGCAAGGTTGCGAGATAATCTAAAACGTTCTCGAACTGCTGAGCCTTCCGCCAGATATAGCAGTTCACCGGCAACTCGCCGAACCGCAGGCCAAGCGCCGCCGCTCGTTCGACATGCAGCCGCGTGTGCCGTTGCTCGTCCGCCATGACATCAATCAGGCCGCGACGAAATTCGGACGGAGCGGCGGGGAACGCGACGAGCACCCAGGCCATCACTTCCAACGCCTGCAACTCGTGATTCGCCATGATGTGATGCGCGATCGCCCGCTTCTTGACATCCTTGAACGCACCCGGTTTCGGCATCACCGGCGCGGTTCGCCGCGCGGCAAATTGAAGTTCCTGCGGCCGAGCAGGCTGCTCGGGACGCCACGCTTCCCCCGGTCGTTCGTCCCTCCACGATCGCGCCGCTCGAGCCAATTTCTCGTCGAGACTTTCGCTCAGCAGAATGCGTTCGGCGAATTCGCGGAGTTCCATCGTGGCCTCGCTCAACCTCGGCCACCTTCGCAGCAGGTTTCGCAAATCGTGTGGCACTGAGCACATTGCAGCTTGTGCCGAATCTCTATCAGCGTACCGCCGCACACGGGGCAGGCGGGCCGACTGAGTGGTGCCGCGGGCTCTTGAGAAGTTTGGGGCGCTTGTGACTGCTCCACGATGTTCTTTCTGGACCTGAAGGAGTTGTACTCTGCAATCATCCTCGTTGCCGTTTCAGTTCGGACTCTGCCCACGGACCAAGCTTCTCTCGAAAAATCTTGACGTTGTGCCGGATGTCCACAGGAAGTGCGCGGTGAAACAAGACTGTCTCGATCGAAGTGGTTAGTGAATTGGCTCGCCCGAGATTCAACAGCTCAGTTCGGAAACGGAGTTCGTCGGCCGACGAGTCGGGAAACTGTCCCGCCTCCGGTTCAACGATGATGACCGGTCGCTGCCGTGGTTTCGAGCCAACGCCGACCAGTGCCGACCGAAACACGCGCACATGATTGTTGAAGATCGCCTCGCATGGAATCGTGAACATCCGGCCGAGCATCGTTTCAACAATGTGGGCCTTGCGGCCACAGAACCAGAGCCGTCCTTCGTCATCGAGGTATCCGACGTCCCCCATGCGGTGCCAATAACAGTGAGAGGATGACAGAGTGAGGGGATGAGTGCGCGAGTCATCACTGATCTTCGCATCAGCGGTGGCTTCGGATCGCTGGAAGTACTCGCGAGTCGTGGAGGGGCCGCGAACGATGATCTCGCCAATCTGGCCAGAGGGAAGCTCACGGGCGGCGGTGAGGGACCGGATCGGGCCGTCGGTGATTTCGACGATCTTCACCTCGATGCCGGGAAACGTGCGGCCGACGCAGGTACCGGCTCCTTGCTGTGATCTCGGTGCGGTCTGTTCGAGCACCTCGCGACCACAGATCGACGCGATGGGGAGTGATTCGGTCGCTCCGTAAGGAGTGTGGATATCAGCATCGGGATTCGAGAACGCTCGGCGCATCCGTTCGATCACATGGACTGGCACCGGCGCGCCAGCGGACAAGACGCGACGGATCGTGGGAGGCAAACTCTCTCCGGTCGCCTCGCAATGCCGACCGACGCGATTCCAGATTGCCGGCGAGCCGAAGGCCTGCGTCACCTTCCAGTCTCGCAGATGAGCCAGGATGCGAACGGGGTCGACTTGTGCCGGTTTCGTCGGGTTCATGTCCGGGATGACGGTGGTGACTCCCATCGCCGCGTTGAACAGACCGAACAACGGGAAGCCGGGCAGATCAATCTCTCCTGGTTGAATACCGTAAAAGTCGCGGAGCAGATCGACTTGAGCGTCGAACATGCTGTGTTCGTACACGACTCCTTTGGGCGGGCCGGTGCTGCCGCTGGTGAAGATGATCGCGGCGGTGGATTGGGCAACAGGACGTTGGCAGTGGGCAGTGGATGCCAGCAGTTCGAAGTACGTCTTGCCACCCCAAAACCATTTCCGGTCGCCGACGGTGACGTTGAATCTCGCGTTCGGGAAACGGCGACGCTTAAAAACTCGAATCGCCTGGACGATTGGGATCGCCACAAAGCCGTCAGGGTTGATCTCTTCGAGGCAGCGGAAGATGTTTGCACGCCCCATGCCGGGGTCGATCAGCACGACAACGATGCCGGCTCGCATCAAACCAAATGTGAGAGCGACGAACTCGAAACTGGGGCGAACCATCAGCACCAAACGCTGTCCCGGTTCAACGCCCCAGGCGAGCAGCCCGTTGGCGATCGCATTCGCTTCTCGTTCAAGTTGCGAGAATGTCCAAGTTCGGTAGCGGTATCGGCCAGACGAGTCACGTCCGTTCGGCTGCACGACCGCGATCTGATCCGGCCCGCGCGCGGCCACGGTCGTCAGGCGATTTGCGATATTGGGCGGCTCCGTCATAGCAGGCGGAGTGTAACAATGCCGGCGCTATTCGCTCTCTTTGCGGCCGACACGCACTCGGCCCTTGAAGTCGTAGCGGTCACCCGCCTGCAAGACGGAGGACTTTGATGGCGCGGAGTCCGACGCACCGTTGAGCACCGCAACCTGATTTTTACCCACGACCTCCATCGCGTGACCATGAACAATGAGTGCGGTGGATTCCTCAATGCCCAAGACCACAACCTGCGGATTCTCCTGCTGGAATTGGGTGAACTCCGAAGGCGTTTCCCCTTTTTGCCAGTTCTGCGCGATGGCGACTCCGGGAAAGAATCCGAACCCTCGGTCATAGCCATCCATCAGCGCCCGCTTTGTTGGGACTGGACTGGCATTCAACAAGTAATCGCCTTGCATCATGCCTCCCGCTGCCGTACCGCCGATGACGCCGCCGCGACGAAGAACGTCGCGACAGAGCTGCTCGGCACCGGTCCCCAGGCAGGATTCGACGAACGAATCCGGACGCGCACCACACAGCCAAATTCCGCCAGTCATCTTCAGCAGGGCCGCGAGTTTCGGATCGTCCGCTTGTTGCCGCGAGGTGACCTCGACACGCTGTACGCTCTTCACCCCCACTCTGCGCAGCCGGTCCATCAATTCGGCATCGGCGGTCTCTGAGGATTCGCCATCAATCGACATCAAGGCAATCGTTGCGTCCGTGCCACCGGCGGCTGCGACGAATCGCTCGGTCGCTTCGTTCGGGACGGCATCTCCGCCGACGATGACCAGCGTTCCTTCAGAGACCTGTGGCGGTGCCAGCAATCTCTGCATCCGTGGTTGTTGTCGCGTCAGGGCAACACGACAAAGAGCACCTAAGTCAACCTGATCACCGCTGCGCAGGCTCTCAACCAACGCTTCGCGTGACTCGGTTCGAGCAAAGCAAACACGGACTTCGGATTCACCAATTACCGATAAGCGACGACCTTGGACCAGCAGCGCCGTCCCTTCGTCGATACCCAAGCCGACCAGCGTCGGATGCTGCTCGACGACCTTGAGCAACCGGTCTTGTCTCATGCGACGAACAAAATGCTGGTCGACAACCGCTCCGTCGAGGAACCCAAACCCTCGCCCGACTTCGGCAGTTGGACTGCCGCGACGAATCATCATCTTCGACATGACAGCGGCTCCCGCCGAGGTGCCGCCGATCACACCACCTCGCTCGAGCAACTTGTGGAACTCAGCTTCCGTGCGTGTGCCTGAGTACGTATCGATGAGCCAAGCTTGGTTGCCACCCATGAACCAGACGCCTGTCGCTCGTGTCAGGGGTTCGATGAACCGTTCGGTGTTGGCCTCCTCTCGCGAGCGTGTGTGCAGAATCGTCATCTCCGCCAACTTTTGCTGACGCCACCAAGCGACATACGTTTCGATGTCAGGGGTGTCTGCTGTCTGGCTCGCGGTGGAGACGACGACAATGCGAGCATGCTCACCGCCAGCCAGTTCCACCACCTTACCGCGCAGCGATTCCGGTAGAATGCCGCCGCCGCAGATCACGAGTGTCCCTTTCTCAGGACCAAACACCGCCGGCGGAGCAGCGGCCTTATCGCTCGACTGTCCACGAGATTCAGCAGGCTCCGTCGCCAGAAACAGCAATGCGGCCAGCGCTACATTCCATGCGGCGCGGCCCAAACGGATTGGAAACTTCAAGGTGGCACCTCGTTTTTGAGCCACAGAAGTCCTTCGCCAAAACAGTCACCTCATGTGACCGTGGAAACGGCGAAGGTTTATTTGCGGATGATGAAGTATGCCGGATTTCACGAATGAAGAAAGACGAACTCAAGGCTTTTTGCCGAACAAGTCGGGCTTTATGTCAGGAAGTTTTGGTGGCGGGGACTGAAAAACCCATCTACCAAATAGAAGAAGCGGTCGTTTCCGACCGCTTCTTGCTTGCTGTAGCTGAGCACCCGAAGGTGCGAGAAGAATTACTTCTTCTTCGCAGCAGCCTTCTTCGCGGGAGCTTTCTTAGCAGCTTTCTTCTTTGCCACAGTAGCACTCCTTACAGGGGCATTGGGCGTTCGTCTGACTCGCTTGGCTAACCGGGCTGAGACGAGTACGACGAGCACCACACCTTGGTGTCCGACCTACCAACCGTGATAGGTCGTGGTGAGCCTCTTGCTTCAAATCTTCGTCGTACCGATTTCACGAAACCGAAGCGTGATGTGACTCGCGTTTCGATTTGTGAGGGTGACAACTGCGATCCGTTGCAAGTTGCTCACGCTTGACACAGATCATCCTTACGTCTTTTCTTATTTCCTGCAACCCAATTCTTGACAGAATTGTACAGATTGTGACGAGATGTTTTGGGCTCGCCGGATGCGCGATTCCAATTCCATCGGGTCCACCGCACGACTTGATGATGCAAAATTGAGGCGCGATGAAGTGAATTGAGAAGCATCTTGCTGCTCGACGCGCACATTCGGTGATGTGATCTTCGCATCGCGCTCTCGATCAAGACTTCGACAACTGACTCAGCACGCTACGCATGTAATGAATGCTGTCTCGCGCGATCTTTTCGGCACCGGGTCGATAGTCAAAGACTTCCACAGAGACCCATCCGGAGTAGTTTGTTCGCAGTAAAGCCCGGAAAATTGGGGCATAATTGGTTGGTCCCATTCCGGGGCCGAGTAAGTTCACGTCGTTGACGTGAAAGTGTCCGACGTGCGGCGCGAAGCGTTCGATGATGGTCTCGATCGGCTCTGACTCACCTCCGATCATCGCTTTCACATCTTGATGCAACACGAGGTTTGGCGAGTTGACCATCTCAATCAACCGCATCGCATCAGCGCACGTATTGAGGAAGTTGGTCTCCTTGGGTGTCAGCGGTTCGAGGCAAATACGAACTCCTCGATCGCCAATCGCAGGCATGCAAGCTCGCAAGACATCCGCCGCATTTTCAAATGCCTGATCGAGCGAGACTCCGTCTTCGAGGTTGCGCTGCTGCGGTGATCCGAACACCATCAGGTTCCCACCGAAGTCCGCGCAGGCATTTCCGAGTTCGACAAGATAGTCCGACGTCGCACGTCTGACGCTGGAGTTTGCGGTCGTGAGGTGGAAGCCCTCCGTCTTTGCCAACAACCAATGCAAGCCGATGATCTGCACCCCGTGCCGCTCGGCGGTCGCACGCATCAAGCGGCGTTGCTCGACGGGGACCTCCGTAATCCGCGGGGCCAGGGTAAACGGAGCCAGTTCGAGGCCGGTGTAACCCAACTCGGCAGAGAAGGCGCATTGGCGTTCCCAATCCCAATTCTCGAACAGTTCCTGGCAGATGGCGAATTTCATGGTCAACCTCGTCAGCGGGCGAGCACTTTGGCGTGCGCCCAAGTAATACAGTCAAAACCGCGATCCGAACTGCGGAGACGTTGACAGACGTTACCGGCGACCGCGCAGAAACTTGCAACGCTTGCGGAGCGGCCTTAGAGTCCTCTGTCCTGCGAGCCACGGAAGGGGTTTTTGAGACGCAACTCAAGAACTGCCCAACAACAGCGGTCACAGAGTACGTACTCGCGGCACAATTCTCATGATCGTTGGCTGGCTTTGTTGTTTGCAAACTCAGCGTTGTCTTTCAGTTATTCTTTCGTCGTTCATTTTCAAGGTGCGGGTCGATGGAGACACAGTCGGTCATTCAAATTAAGAACCTGACGAAGATTTATCGCGACTTTTGGGGACGGAAAAAAGTTCGCGCCCTGAATTCGCTCAGCTTGGATGTCAAAAAGGGGGAAGTTTTCGGACTGCTCGGTCCGAACGGCTCCGGAAAAACGACCACCATGAAGTTGTTGCTGGGCCTGTTGTTTCCCACCGAGGGGGAAATCACCGTTCTCGGCAAACCGGCATCCGACGTCAGCAAGAACGAGTGGATCGGATACCTGCCGGAAGAATCGTATCTCTACCGGTTTCTCAACGCCGAGGAAACGCTCGACTTCTACGGCCGCCTGTTCGACATGTCGCCGCAGCAGCGAAAAGAGCGGTCGAATCAGCTCCTGGAACTGGTTGGTTTGCAGAACGCCCGCAAACGGCAGTTGAAGGAATACTCGAAGGGCATGACTCGCCGAATTGGCTTGGCCCAGGCGCTGATCAACAATCCGGACCTGATTCTGTTAGACGAGCCCACCAGCGGTCTCGACCCGCTGGGCTCACGCGATATGAAGGACTTGATCGTCAAGCTGAGAAACGAAGGCAAGACGGTTGTGATGTGCAGCCACCTGCTGGCTGACGTGCAAGATGTCTGCGATCGAATCGCCATTTTGTATGCCGGTGAGTTGAAAGAACTCGGCCGCGTCGACGACTTGCTCAAAGAGCAACACGAGACCGAGCTGCTGACTTCCAAACTCAGCGCCGAAGCGGTTGCGGACGTCGAAGCGGTACTGGCCAAGCACAACGCGAAACTTCTGCGGCACGGACATCCGACGAACAGCCTCGAAGACTTGTTTCTCAAAACCGTCCAGAAGAGCCAAGAGCGTCCCGGTCAACGGTTTGTTCCCGCGGCGTCCGAAAAGTCGTGATTTTGGTGTTCGCGGCGTGTTCGCCTACCCGCGCGGCGTGGTGATTGATTGTTTCAAGCACTCTGGAATTCTGAGCAGCGACCATGAATTTTGACGCTAAGCCATTTCTCCCGTTCAGCAATGTTGAAAACGGCCTCATGCACTGGTTGCTGGTGTTTGGCAGTTTCACTGGCGCGATCTTCGCTGCCACGATTCTGATTGCACTGGGAATCTACGGAGTATCAGGGCCAGTGGCGGTGATGAGCCGAGTGCGACAAGGATTGCACGACTTTGTGAATTCTTCGCCGAAGCGCATTTGGGCGATTGCCTGGCTGACGATCATGGAAGCCGTGCGCCGCAAGGCCTTGTTGGTGTTTGTGGTGTTTGCATTTCTCATGATGTTCGCCGGATGGTTCCTCGATTCTGAATTGCGCGCTGATCTGCAGGTGAAGAATGCGGTCAGTTTCGCCCTGACCACAGTCTCTTGGTTGACGATTCCTGTGCTACTGCTGCTGTCTTGCTGGGGACTTCCCGAAGACATCCGAGTTCGCTCGATTCACACGGTCGTGACGAAGCCAGTTCGTCGAAACGAAATTGTGATGGGGCGGATCCTGGGTTTTGCATCGATCGCGGCCGGGATCGTCGCGATGATGGGAGCGATCGGGTACGTGTGGATTCTGCGGCAAGTTCCCAACAATGCCAGTTTGATTTGCCGAGTTCCCGTGTACGGCACATTGCAATTTCTTGACCGCGAAGGAAACGCGACGGACAAAGGAATTAACACGGGGGACATTTGGGAATTTCGCAGCTACATCGAGGGTGGTACGAAGGCATCGGCCGCGTACAAGTTTCCAATAGACGCTCCCGTTGACCGAATCAAACTGGAATCCCGATTTGAGGCTTTTCGTACGCACAAGGGCCGGATGGGACAGTCAGTGCTGGTGCGGTATGTGCTCGTGAATTCCACCAAAGATTTGCGTGTCCCGTTGGATTCGTTTGAAATCAAAGAGTTCAATCTCAACGAGCATTACCTTGAACGGAAACTCTCATTTTACGACGAAACACGAATGGATAAACGCACGGTCGACTTGTTCGACGATGTCGTCGATCAGAATTCTCTGACGATCGAAGTGCAGTGTCTCGACGCCGGGCAGTATCTCGGAATGGCTCGCCCGGACTTTTTCATCCGGCTTCCCGATCGGCCATTCGCGGTTGGATATTTCAAGGCTGTACTCGGGATTTGGCTGCTGACAGTTTTCATTGTCAGCACCGGAGTGACTTCGAGCACTTTCGTCAAAGGCCCAGTGGCCACGCTGCTGACCTTTAGCCTGCTGATCATTGGACAAGGCTTCCGTGAGTTCATGATCAAGTTAATTACCGGGGTGCAAAAGGGAGGCGGACCGATCGAATCTTGGTATCGTCTGGTCACTCATATGAACGACACGTTGGAGCTGCCCGACAATATTGGCATCAAGATTATGCAATCCATCGACAACTTCATGCTCGGTGGCTTGTGGCTGATGCAGCATTTGATCCCAGATCTCAGTTCGTTCGTCATGTCACCTTATGTCGCGAATGGATTTGATGTCCCCTGGAACGTGGCGATTTTCCGCAGCTTGGCCATCACGATTGGGTACTTGGTTCCTTCGTTGTTGATTGGCTACTACAGCCTGACGTTGAGAGAGTTGGAAGCAAAATGATTGAACAACTCACCGCGCAGCAGCGCAAACTGGCGTATCTGGTCGGCATGGTCGTGTTGATGCTGCCCATCATTGTGTTAGGAATGCCGGCGACCGACGAAGCCGACTCCGGCGGGATGCTCGCAAAATTGCGGCAGGAAAACGACTTGGGGGAAAGCACCCTGGGAAAGGTTGATCCCACGAGTGCCACCATGAATTTGGTCTTGCTGGGGATGCGCGGTGTCGCCGTGAACCTGTTGCGAATGCAACTTGACACGCAGAGAGATCAAAAGCAGTGGGCGCAGATGCGAGCCACGACCGAGTCGGTCATCCTGTTGCAGCCGCACTACATTCAGGTGTGGCGCTATCTCGGTTGGAACTTGGCCTACAACGTGTCGGCGGAATGGGACGCCGTCGAGGATCGTTACTTCTGGGTGAAGGAGGGTGCGAAGTTCCTGATGCAAGGTGCAGAGCGCAATCGTCTGGATCCGGAAGTCTACTGGGACACCGGCAACACACTGGGTAAGAAGATTGGCCGCTCCGACGAATGGAAGCAGTTCCGCAAATTCTTCAAAGAGGATCCCGACAAGGAACGCTACGACGGCGGACCAGACAGCGAAATTAATCCCGATCGGAAGGACAATTATCTGGCCGCGAAGGACTGGTTTTTGAAAGCCAACGAAAAGGAAGAGCATCACGAGCAACACATCATGATGGACTGTCTGTTCCGCTCGTACCCGGCTCGTTCACAGCTGGACTATGCGGAAGCATTGCAGCGCGAAGGTCAATTTGACGAAACCACTCGGAAGGCGTGGGATGATGCCTACCACGACTGGGTCGACGTGTTCGGTCAGATGCGGTTTCAAACCGGCGATTGCGAGATCTTCATGGAAGCTCCCGCCTCAGAATCCGCGATGGAACAGATTGTCTCGGCGTCCGGCAAGGACCGAAGTCATGTGGAACGCGAAATCGATTTGTATCAAAACGTAAGCAACTATCGATTTTGGAGGACGAAGGCGCACTCGGAAAAGCAGCTGAACACCACTCGTGTGCATAGCGATCTTTTTGAGGGTGAAGAGCTTTTCAAAAAGGGCGACATTGACGCCGCGCAAGAAGTTTTGGAGTCGGGCCTCGGTCGTTTCAAAATCATGCTGGAGGCCTACAAAGAACTTGGCAGCGATGACTCCACGATGGAAGAGGGACTCTGGGGCATCATGCTTTGGCAGAAGATTTATCAATTGAAGAATCAGGTCCAGCCCGAAGTGTTCCCGCTCAAAGATCTGTGGGAAAAGGAACTCAACCGCGTACCGAATCTTCAACAGGACTTTAGTCGCAAATACGGTTCTTCATAATCCGGCGGTCTACTTGCAGCTCGGTTGTTGAACCGAGAGCATATCCTCGGCCAATCTCGCCCGTCGAAGTATTCGCTTCGCGAGTGATGTTGGCCGGGTTCGTTTTTGAATCTTTTTTGAACCACGAAGACTCGGAGTGATCCCATCGCCACCTCCGTTCGTTCCAAACCTAGCGAACCCGCTATTGCCGAGCGTCAGCAAGCCAGCCGCGAACTCGCCAGCTTGGCCGCGCAAGCCTGCACCGACCTCAAGGGCAAAGACTCCCTCGTCCTCGATATGACTCAGGTCACGCCCATCGTGGATTTCTTTGTGATCACGACTGCGACCAGCGGACGCCAGATGCGTGCCATCGCCGAGGAGGTCGAGCAGTTGATGAAGAAACGAGGCAGTCGTCCACGGGTTGGCGTCGAAGGTCGCAATTCCGAAACTTGGATTTTGCAAGACTACGGCGACATCGTCCTGCACGTTTTCTCGCCCGAGGGCCGCGAACTTTACGACCTCGAACACCTCTGGGCCGACGCGCCGCAAGTGGACTGGAAACCGCTCGCCAAAAAGCTGGCTGACACTCAGAAGTAATGTGGTCCAGGACTCCAAGCTGCTGATTCTCGCTCAGCTCAATTCGCGCCGAGGAATCCGCGCCGCCAGCATGTCCGCCTCTGCGAAGATCGCTGGGGTGCCGCCCGTGTGGACAAAAACGATGTCCTGATCCGCTCGAAATTGGCCGGCGCGAATGTGGTCGATCAGCCCCGAAAGAGCCTTTGCCGTGTAAACGTGTTCGACCAAGAGCCCTTCGGTCCGCGCGAGCAATGTCATCGCCTCGACCCCCGCATCCGAAGGCTGGCCATAGCCAGGACCGAGGTACTCGCCGATGAAGAGTATGTCGTCGGGTGTCAGTCGAGTTTCGATGCCGACCAACTCCGCAGCACGATTCGCTGTCGCTGACAACTCTTGCTGGCTGTCCCACGGCCAGATCATCGGAGCGATGCTCTTCACGGGATAAGGCAGGCCCAACGCTTTCGCCCCGAGCGCCACGCCGGCCCCGGTCGACCCGGACGAAGAAACGTAAATCGCCGCCGGTTCAAAACCACTGGCGGTTGATTGCTCAACAATTTCTGCCACGCACAGCGTGTAGCTGAGCGCTGCGAGCGGCAACACAATTGGCCGATCCCAGACGTAGACCTTGCGGCCTTTCGCTCGGAACTTATCGGCCGTCTCAGAGATCTTTCGATCCAGTGCCGGACCGACCGCTTCTTCGACGATCTCGACACTCGCGCCGACGATCTGGTCGAGCAACAAATTTCCTTGCACAACATCCGGCCCATGGGCCGGCTTGCCGCGACCCAGAACCAAATGGATATCGAGACCGACCTTTGCACAGGCGGCGGCCGTCTGACGGCAATTGTTGCTCTGGACTCCCGCACCCCAGACGACCAAGTCGGCCCCCTTGGCCAGCGCATCAGCGATCAGAAACTCGTTGTGCCTCGCTTTGTTCCCACCGAACAGCAGGCCTGTGCAATCATCGCGTTTGATCCACACACGCGGTCCATTCGGGCAAACGGCCTGGCTGAACCGCGGTAACAATTCCAGCGGCGTCGGCAAGTGAGCCAGCGGCGTTCGCGGCACAGACGCAATCCGAACTCTCAACTCATTCGTCGTCAGCATCATCGTGAACTCCGTCAAATTTCTCACCGAAGCGGATCTGGGTTATAGAACCAAGTGACTCATTCGCAAACTCAAGGCGATCCCGTTTACGATGTCCCAGGCCGGTGATTCCAGCTGCTCTCAACAACAACGGAATGAACAGAAGAAAACGAAGGGAACGAAGAACGCAAGATTCCTCAAATCTAATCGGAGCGACATCGAACTCATTGAGTTAAGAGGAGACAAGCCATGATCCCGCGGACGTTGTTCATCGCAGCACTATGTGGCATGTTGTTCGCCTCGGCAGGTCGCCTTTCTGCTCAAGCCACACGGCAGACCGAAATCTACAAGCGAATCAAGTTGAAGATCGATGCGGTGCCGGCCATTGACACGCACGATCATCTTTGGCCGTTTGATCGGCTGCCGGGGTTGCGTGAGACGTCGCGCGGCAAGGGAATGAACGTCGCCAGCATTTGGGGGAACAGCTATTGGCCTCAAGTGGGACGGCTGACACCGTGGCAGCCGAAGATGGAGTTCGATGATTGGTGGAAGGACGCGAAGGACGATTGGGACAACTCGCGAGCGACCAGCTTTTACCGCTACACGCAGATCGCGCTGAAGGATTTGTACGGCGTCGATTGGGATCGCGTGACCGATGAGCAGGCTCGCGAATTGGATCGCAAAATTTTTGACAACTACCGCGACCAGAAGTGGCTGCACCACGTCGTCACAGAGAAGGCCAATATCGAACTGATGTTCAACGATCCGTATTGGGCGCGGCTCGCGTTTGAGAAGTCGTATCCGTTTGAAGTGATCGTGTTCAACATCACGTCGCTGGTGCGAGGGTTTCACGCGAGTGAATACGGACCCGAAAACCCGTTCGACAGCCCGTATGAGTTCGCGACGAAGCACGGCCTGCCGATGAACTCAGTGGACGATTTTCTGAAGGTGCTCGACCGGCTGTTTCTCGAAGCGAAGGACAAAGGGGCCGTCTGCCTGAAGAGCACGCTGGCGTATCAGCGGACGCTGGAGTTCGACAACGTGCCGAAGGAGCGGGCCGAGGCCGCGTTCGGCAAACGTCGCACGACGCTCACGCCGGAGCAGATCAAGGACTTCGAGGACTTCGTCTTCTGGCGTGTCTGCGAACTGAGCGCGAAGTACGAACTGCCGTTCCAGATTCACACCGGCCACGGCCGCATTCAAAGCTCGAACCCGCTGCTGCTGGTCGATTTGATCGAAGCGAATTTGAAAACGAAGTTCATCTTGTTCCACGGCGGCTACCCGTGGGTCGGCGAAACCGGCGCGATCCTGCTGCGGCATTGGAACCACGTCTGGATCGACAGCGTCTGGCTGCCCAGCCTCAGCTATTCGATGGGTAAACGGGCCTACCACGAATGGTTGGAACAAATGCCCTCAACCCGCATCATGTGGGGCGGCGACTGCAACCACGGCGAAGGCATCTACGGCTCGACCGAGCTAACTCGCATGTGCATCGCCGAAGTCCTCGCCGAAAAAGTCGAACGCGGCGATTTGCTCGAAGACCACGCCCATCGCATCGGCCGCCAAATCATGCGCGACAACGCTCTGGAGTTGTTCCCGCAGCTCAAGGAACGGTTGTGGAAGAAGTGAGGACGTTTTCGTTGACGGTCTGAGGCATCGTCTCGTCAGTTCGATTTCGCCGTCAGCGCGTCGAGCTCGCCGCAGAGTTCGAGAGCCTTGATGGCCTGGATCGTGGCGATGTAGGTCGTGTAGTGGTAGTTACCGCGATAGAGCGAGTGCATCCACCAGCGGCCGCTCTCGCGTTGCTCGCGCTTCAGCCAAGTTAAACCTTTCTGAATCCGCGGGTCACAAACAGGAATGTTGCTCTGCCGAAACAGCACGATGGCCAGCGCGGTCATGTAGGCATCGCTCTCCGGCTTGTCGGCATCGGGCAGGTTCTGAATGAGTTTCAGCACAAACGGGCTCATTTCATAGTGCCAATCGTTGACTGGCGACATGTCGCGCGTGCTCCAGCCACCGTCGGCGTGTTGCTTCGAGGTCAGCAAAGCTAGCGCGGCGTCACGATCCGAACACGAAACCAAGTCGGGCAGGTAATGAGCCAGCTGCAATTTCAAAACGCGATCGAAATCGTTCTTCGGCGGCGAAGTGCGAAGATACTGTTTCAGCTTTTCGACGCCAGCGGTCAGCGTTTCGTCCTTCAGCCCCGCTAGCCAACCGGGAGCGGCCGTGATGGCTCGCGCGGCTTGCAGTGAGAGTTCAAAATCGGTGGTGATATGCGGAATCTCGACTTCGCCGTGACTGACAAACGCGCCGTTCTCCGATTGGCGCGCGAACATATCTCTGAACGAACGCTCGGTTGGTTCCGAGAGTTTTCCGGTGACGTGGCGGTCCCACTCGGCGAGTCCAGCGGTCCGCCACACGGCGAAGAACGCGCCGGGATAAAACTTAAAACCTTTTGTCTCTGTCTCCCGCACCGCTTCGATTTCCTTCGGCACCGCCTTGACGAAGTTTTTCAACACCGCTTCGTTGGGCTGACCGAATCTCCGCGACCACGCGGTGTAGTCCGTCATGTAGGGACCGGTGGTGTGACAGTTCACGCAGGCTTTGTCCCGCTGTAACCAACTCGCCGCCCCCGTTTCCAGATATTTCGCCGCTGCCTGCAATGACTCCTTGCCAAACGATTTCACCCGCGGTTCATCCGCCGTGGGGATGCTCACACGGACATCGCCCACTTCATACTGAAACTCAGGCTTCGTAGAAGACTGCCCGCGAGCCACGGTGCACAGAGCGAATGTCAGCACCAGACTAAGCGGCAAGCGTGGGCATCGAGGAAGACAGAACAGGCCACAACAAGTTGTGTTCATTATTTGTGTTTCTAAAGTGAAAGGCAGGAAGAAGGACGAATTCATCCAGCAGAAGCACACGGCGGTGGTTGAAATATACTCGGCGGCGCAGCAGATGAAACTCACCGACCCAAATCAGCGAATGTACGAGCAGTACAGTTTTCTTCTGCGGCCTTTGCTTCTCCGCAATTCATCCAAGCGAGCACGTCACCGATGTGATGCGTCCACGGAGCCGTGGGAATCGAAAGCATGCGGTTGAATTCCACCCGACGCGACTTCGTCTGCCACTTCTTTGTGCCTTCGCGCTTTTGCGGTCAATAATAGAACCACAACGGCAAGAAGGCACAAAGGGGATACAAACCTTACGAGGGAACTTTTCGACGACGCAACTTGCCATTTTTCTCCATTGCGATCCGGCCGACGTCATACCTTGGGCGGAGACGTGTGGCGAGATTCGGTGCCTGATCGAAGAGAATGACGGCACGGCGGGGGAGGTGCATCAGGTGCGGATTTACGACGCCAAGTGGCACACTCACGAGCACATCGACGAGTTCTATTACGTCATCGACGGCCGAGGGACGATGACGCTCGACGGCACTGAGATCGAACTTCACAAGGGCGTGATCGTTTACGTCCCGCGCGGGACCAGGCATAAAGCGGTCGGCCAAAACAATCTGATCGAGTTGATCCTGTATATGCCGCGTGGCGTGATGCACGACATCCAAAAACTGGAGCAGTCGCAGGCTGTGGTGTCGCCGATCTGTCTTGTCGGTTTTGTGGGCGCGCGGTAGCGTTCGTCCATAGTGACAATCGGTTAAGCTCGCTGCGCGCGAGCCTTTCGCAAGGAGGCGAAGATGACACGTCGTGACATGGCGATTCAGGCGTCGTTGGGACTGGTTCTGGTCTGCGGGGTTGTCGCCGCGAATTTCGTGCTGCACCGCTGGGTGATTGGCAACGCGGGTTCGCGCGAAGTAAACGCTGAGACATCCGCCGTGGTGACTCCTCTGGAGGACCTGGAGGAATTTGCTCCCCGCCGCCCCCCATTTGGACTTGAACTCGCGGACGATCCGGCCAGGAAGCAGGACCTGCTGCGAAAACTCATCGCGACGAAGTTTCCGCAGGCATCCGACGACGAGCGACAAGTCTGGTTCGAGGAGCTTGGCAATGTCTCGTTGCCGGCTGCCGAGGGAATTCTGGATTTGCGACTTCAGTTGTTTGCGTCTCCGAGTGTACAGGAGTTTCATCAGCCGCAGCCGTTGACCGCGCCTCCCGTCGAATCGCCGAATCGATCGATCGACACCCTGCGTTAGAGCTCGAGCCCCCTCGTTTGCGGGACATCGTCGCGGTCCTCCTGTATCATCGCGTCCAACCCGATGAGTCGGTCGATGAGACACGATGGTCGGCAATTTGCGAGAGAGGGAGCGATCATGAGGATGCCACTGCGAGCACTGTGTGGGCTGAGCATCAGCCTGATGAGTTTGACTTTTTCCGGATGCGCGCAGGAATCCGCGCCCGTCTCGTCGTCGTCGAAAGGCCCATCGACGGTCTCGCAAGAGGCAACCGCATCCATCGGCTCGGCCGAAAAGCCTTCTGTCCCGAAGGATGATGCGGCCTCGGCTGAGGTGATTTTGGGATCGCCGGAATTGACGGCAGGGATTCCCGGCGAGGGATCACTGACGTCCGATCAAATTCAGGCCTGGCTGGAAAAACCAGAGAACCATGTGCCGCTGGAGATTGTTCTGCCACTGGGGCTGATGGCGGGGACGAGCCAAGTGCAGGGGATCGCGGACAATTTAATGACTCGCGCGAAGATCGAACTCGGCCGGCAACTCTACTTCGACAAGCGACTCTCGGCTGACAGCACGATCTCGTGCGCGAGCTGTCATGATCCCGATGAAGGCTTCGCCAAGCACACGCAATTCGGTGTCGGCATTGCCGGACAAATGGGGGGACGCAACTCGCCTGTCAGCTACAACCGTATCGTCAGCGGCGCACAGTTTTGGGATGGTCGCGCCGCCTCGCTGGAAGCTCAGGCCGTCGGCCCGATCGCTAATCCGATCGAGATGGGCAACACCCATGAGAAAGCCGTCGAGACCATTGCGGGCATTCCCGGCTACGAGATGCAATTCCGAGTGATCTTTGGCGACGATGGAGTGACCATCGACAACATCGGCCGCGCGATCGCGACCTTTGAACGCGCCATCGTTTCCGGTCCGGCTCCATTTGATTACTACGAAGGGGTGCGACCATTCCTCGCTATGAAGCCAGCGGACCTGGACGCCCTTAAGGAAGACGACCCGGAAGCCTACGCCAAATATCAATCCGCAAAAGCTGCCGCCGACGCACATCCGATGTCCGAGAGTGCCGTCCGAGGCCGCGACCTCTTCTTCAATGAGAAGGTCGGCTGCACTGCATGTCACGTCGGTGCCAACCTCGCCGACGAGAAATACCACAATCTCGGTGTCGGCATGACGGCCGAAACACCGGACCTTGGACGCTTTGTGGTCTCGAACAAAGAAGAGGACAAGGGCGCATTTAAAACGCCAACGATCCGCAACGTCGCGCTCTCTGCTCCGTACATGCACGACGGCACCCAAAAAACACTCGAAGAGGTCGTCGAGCACTACGCCAAAGGTGGCACGCCGAATCAATGGCTCAGCACCAAGATCAAAAAGCTGGATCTCAAGCCCGAAGACAAAGCCGACCTCGTCGAATTCATGAAAGCCTGCACCGGCGAGTTTCCAAAGATCGAACGTGGACGGCTGCCCGAATGACTTTGGGAGTGCGGTGTGTCAGCACCGCTTTGGATTGTCTTTCCCTGCGCGCTTTGCGTCTCTGCGTGAAAGCGGCCTCACGCAGAAACGTAACGTTTGGGGAGCAAAGTGGTGCTGACACACCGCGCTCTAACGTGAGTCACACATGCAAACCGCGACCGGTACAACGCTCATCCGCAACGGCCAGATCGTCGACGGCACAGGTGCCTCACCGCTCTCCGGCGGTGTCGTCGTCATTGACGACGGCAAATTCACTTTCGTCGGCAGGGAAGAGAATGCTCCGCTACTCTCGCGCGAGGCAACAGTCATCGATGCTCACGGCGGAACGATCATGCCGGGGCTGGTCGAGGCACACTTTCATCCGACGTACTTCAACGTCGCGGCGCTGGAAGACCTCGATATCAAGTACCCGGTCGAGTACGTCACGCTGCTGGCGGCGGCAAACGCCAAGCTCGCGTTGGAGTGCGGCTACACGGCGGCTCGCAGCGGCGGCAGCTTGTTCAACATCGACGTCTGGCTGAAAAAGGCGATCGAGAACGACATCATGCTCGGCCCGCGACTGGCTTCGAGTGGCCGAGAGATCTGCGGCGTCGGCGGACTGATGGACTGGAATCCGGACTTCCGCAAAATCGGCATGGAAGGCTTGATCTTGTTGGTCAACGGACCGGAAGAGGCTCGCGCCGCCGTGCGAAAATTGGTCAAAGATGGCATCGAGTGGATCAAGACGTACCCGACTGGCGACGCAGCCGCGCCGGATACGAACGATCATCACACGCTCTGCATGACGTTTGAGGAGATGCACGCCGTCGTCGCGACTGCTCATAACCACGGCAAGAAAGTGACCGGTCACTGCCGAGCCACTGAAGGAATCAAGAACGCACTGCGAGCCGGCTACGACGCGATCGAGCATGGCACGTTCATGGACGACGAAGCGTTGGAACTGTTGCTGCAACGAGACGTGCCGTGTGTTCCCGCGCTGTACTTTGAACTCGCCAGCATCGAACGCGGCCCGGAATTCGGACTCCCTCAAAAGGTAATCGACGGCCATCAAGAAACGCTCGATGGCGGTGCCGAATCCGCTCGCCGCATTCTGAAAGCCGGAGGCCGGCTGGGCATGGGTGGCGATTACGGCTTCGCCTGGAATCCGCACGGCGACTACGCCAAGGAACTGGAGTTCTTCGTCAACTTCGTCGGCATCGACCCGCTGACGGTCATCAAGTGCGCGACAAAGACCGGAGCGGAAATCATGGGCCGCGGCGACGAGTTTGGAACTGTCGAAGTTGGCAAACTCGCCGACCTGTTGATCGTGGACGGAGACGTCGTCAAGAACATCGGCGTGCTTCGCGACCGCTCGAAGTTCCTCGCGGTGATGCAAGCGGGAGTCGTCAAAGCGGGACGATTGGCCTGATCTCGAAACGAGTGCGGAGCGAGTGGAAACGCGGAGCCGCTCCAAGTCGTTCATTCTCCGCCATCGGCTTCGGTGTCTAGCTGCGGCATGTCATTCCCCACTTGCCGGTCGGCCCTGCTGGCTTCGGCAAGGGTCAGGATTTCAATGAGAATCAGCCTGATCACGACGTTGGCAAATGCGTTGCGAAAGCTGCCGCGATACAGAGCACGATGCGATCCAGAACAAGTCCCGATAACTGCTCGCCGGGCCACACCGACTAGCCGGATTCGCTGCATTGCCGAGGCACCGTACTCACAAGGCGGACTTTTCCGGCAGGCTTGTAGCGAACCGGCGAAAAAGGGCTCAACCTGGGTCTTCGTGGCTGGCGATTCAGGACTTCGGCATTGAAATAACAGCGTTTTTTCGCAACGCTCGTGGCCGTGGGAACTTTCTGAATCGGCCGCTTGTCAGAGCAGCCCTGCCGAAACTGACAGATTCCGACATCCTGCTCATGCTTCCGTTTTGACCTTCCGAAGTAGACGACTGAGATGGCCCTCCCTGCCGACAACCTGCTGAGTCCCTTTCATGACGGCGAATTGAATCCCGCTGAGTGTGCGGTCGTCGAGCAGCGATTGGCGACGTCCGCCGAGGCTCGCCGTGAATTGTCTGAGATCCAACAGGTCTCCACCCTTCTGAAGAATCTGCCGCGTGAGCGTCTGCCGTTGGAGTTTCCGAATCAGGTCTTGCAGGCGATCGAACGCGAAATGCTGATTCCATCCCATCGAGACGACAACGCATGTGCCCCGACGCGAGTCGCGGCGAGCAGCGCCGGTTCGGCGCGTCGCTGGGTCGGAGCAGTCGCAGTGCTGACCTCCGCCGCTGGCTTGCTGTTGCTGGTTCGAGCGATGGACGACCGAGGCAGTCCGAGCATCACGCAAGTTCAGAGGCAAGACGCTGCTCTCGGTAAGCAATTCGCCGTTGCGGAGGCGTCGCCGCGAGGTGCCACTTTCGGTGGAGAGGCCGCCCCACTGCCGATGACAGCCGACACATCGGCGACCGAATTACGAAACAGCGGTGCGCTGGCCGGTGCTGCCGAAAACAATTCGATCGCCGTCAATGGGCGGCGCGACGTTGCGAGTTCGTCATCGACGATCGCCTCGCCTGAGTCGGGCGTCATCTTCTTCGATCAAGAGGCGCTACGGGGTGCCGGAGTTGGTGATAGTGTCCGTGCGATGCGAACCGAGGGAAACGAAGTGGCCGTGGTCTGGCTAACCATTGTCGATCGTCAAGAGGGCCAGGCCGGGTTGCAGTTGTTGTTCGGCAATAACGGGCGTGCTGATGCGATTGCCGACAAGAAATCAGACTTTGCCAAATCTCCAAATGCCCCTTCCGACCAACTGCACGCGGTCTTTATCGAAACGGATGCCGAACAACTCACCGCGACGTTAAGGAAGCTTCGCGACGAGAACTTCCTCCAAAGTTTGAAAGTCGATCAGCCGATCGAGCTGGCTCAGTTGAACGAGGTCAGTAGTGGACTCGACTCGCAGGCGATCGCCCGCCGATTTGCGGCTCCCGCGCCCATTGTCGCCGAAAAAAGGAATCTTGAGACCGGTCCCGCGACCTCGAAGATCGCCCGAAAGGGGGCTTCGGCTGGCGGCAAGGAGTCGCAAGATTCAAAGGATCAGCCGACAAAACAGTTCGCATTCGAAGTTTCGCGCGAGGCCTTGGTACAGAATCAAGTGAGCCAGCAGACTCGCAATCGCGGCCCGTCACGAAACGCGAACCGTTCGCAGATGGCACTCGAAAAGAACGCTGACCGGGCTCCGACCGCTCAACGACCCATGCAAGTTTTGTTCGTGGTCGTCGATCAATCACAGGCAGGAAAGTCGCAAGTTGCACCGAGCAATTCGTCGAAGCCGACGGCTCCGGCCGCTCCCGCGAAGGCTCGATCCGAACCCGCGAAACCCGCCGACAAAGATTGTGCCGCCTGATTTCTCGCCTCTAGCTGTAAACATTTCTCCATGCCACGCACCGCCAAAATTCACCGGCAGACCGCTGAAACGACCATCGACTTGTCGCTCGATCTGGATGGTTCTGGTCAAGCGCAGATCGACACCGGAGTCGGCTTCTTCGATCACATGCTGACGCTGCTCGCGAAGCATTCGTTGATGGACCTGACCGTCAAGGCGACGGGCGACCTGCATGTTGATCATCACCACACGGTCGAAGACACCGGCATCTGTCTCGGCAAAGCGTTGGCCGAAGCGCTCGGTGACAAGAAGGGAATTGTGCGCTACGGCAGTATCGCGCTGCCGATGGAAGAAACACTGGTCACCTCGGCCGTCGATTTGAGCGGACGCATGGCATTCGTGTTCCGCGTTGATTTCCCGACCGAGAAGATTGGCGAATTCGATTGCCAGTTGGTCCCGGTCTTCTGGGAAGCAGTCGCCGCCAACGCGCTATTGAATCTGCATCTCGTGTTGCATCACGGGCAAAACAGTCATCATATCAGCGAAGCGTGTTTCAAAGGTACCGCTCGCGTGCTGCGCCAAGCGATCGTGATTGATCCGCGACAAGCCGGTGTGCCGTCCTCGAAAGGGACGCTCACAAAGTAGCTCAGTAAGAAGGAGCACTGTGATTTGCAAGTTCAAAATCGTGGTCGAAAAATCGACATGAAATGTTCGTTGCATTTCCACAGGCGACCGATACGCTACCGCCGCAATTCCGACCCCCAACCGAATTGCTGAACCGGATGCCGCATTCGAGTGGGAGTCGTTCGCGGACAACTGCCGGGTTATGTCAACACGGAGGACAACTCAGGTTGTTACGACTGTTCGCTCGTGACTCGGTCACGGCGGGCAGCCACGGATCGCAGGCTCTTCACGGCGGGGGGAGCTCGGCGGGTTGTTGGCGACAAAGACACGTTGGAATTGTTTAGAACATGCATCAGCCTGGCCGTTCGGATGCGGCCGGGCTGATGTTGTTTATGACCGACGCTTCGTGCGTCGGTTGGATGAGAGACGTATCCCCTACACCTTGGATTTGACGACTGGATTCGTCAGCGTCCCAATTCCGGTGATCTCGATCGACACGCTGTCGCCGTCTTCGAGCGTGAATTCATCGGGCGGAACGACGCCGGTCCCTGTCAACAGGAATGCCCCTTCCGGAATGTCGTTTTCGCGAGTCAACCACCCAATCAGTTCGTCCCACCCGCGAACGATCATGCCCAGATGGGTTTCACCTCGGAACGCTTCGCGGCCAGCGCGATGAATCGTCAGCATGACCTTGGTCGCATCGCGATCGAGAGGCTGATCGGCTAGCAGTACGCACGGGCCGAGAGCACAGCATTGATTGTAGACCTTCGCCTGTGGCAAATAGAGCGGGTTCTCACCCTCGATGTCGCGGGCCGACATGTCGTTGCCGATCGTGTAGCCAACCAGCTTCCCCTTTGGTGACACGACGAGCGTGAACTCCGGCTCTGGCACGGTCCAATGGCTGTCGGCTCGAACCCGTACCGGTTCGCTGGGGCCAGAGGTGCGGCGGGCGTTCCCCTTGTAGAAAATCTCCGGCCGTGGTGCCGTGTAGACCTTGTCGTAGTGCGACGCCCCGGACTCGGATTCTTCCATCCGCGCGACCTGGCTGCGCTTGTAGGTGACTCCTGCGGCCCAAACTTCTTGCGAGTCGATCGGAGCGAGAAACCGCACTGCGCTGGCCGACAATGGTTCGCTCGTGTCGTCGATCAGCAATCGAGCCAGCGCGGAAGGATCGGCTTCGTTGAGGATGTCAGCGAGGCAATGAATCGTCGCCGAGCGTGACAGATCGAGCAACCGCAAGGATTGATCTTCGACACTGGCCACGCGGACAGAACCATCCTTCAGACGAACTTTGGCGAGCTTCATGGGTATTAGTCCTTTCTCAATGGTCAGTGGTCAGTCACAACGGACGACGGATCACCGACAACCGGCCTGCAATGTACTTCAGCATTTGTTCTGGCGAAGCGACTCCAGTGTTTGTTGAAAATCGAGGGGCCACGGCGCTTCAAACGTCATTGGTATTCCACTCTCCGGATGCCGAAAGCTCAATCGAAAGGCGTGGAGAGCTTGGCGGCGAATGAGGACGTCGTCGAACGTGTCTACCACCGACTCGAAGCCGGACTTCTTGGCGGCGGACTCGGCTTTGCGAGAGAGCAACGTCTCTCGTTCCGCCTGAACGACACGACCGTCGACATCGGCAACCCGCAGACATTTGCCGCCACCGTACAGTTCGTCGGCGACGATCGAGTGGCCGAGGTGCGACATGTGCAAACGCAGTTGGTGCGTGCGGCCAGTCTTTGGTTTGAGGTGCATGAACGTGAATCCGTGAAAGCGTTCGGCGACCTCGAAGTGCGTGATCGCCTGGCGAGCATTCCCCTCGGCCTCACAGACCTGCATCTTCTCGCGGACTTTCGGGTTGATACGAACGTGCGTATCGATGATGCCGCTGTCCTGAGCGACCTCGCCCCAGACGATCGCTCGGTATTCTTTGACCGTTGTGCGGGCCTCGAACTGCTCGCTGAGCTTGCAGTGGACCTGATTGTTCTTGGCGATGACGATGACACCACTGGTATCCTTGTCGAGCCGATGCACGATCCCCGGCCGAAGTTGTCCCGCGACGTTGCTGAGCTGGTTGAAGTGAAACTGCAACGCACCCGCCAGTGTGCCACGATAATGCCCCTTGCCGGGGTGCGTGATCATGTTCGCCGGCTTGTTGAGCACCACGAGATGCTCGTCCTCGAACAGCACGTCGATCGGAATGTCTTCCGGCGGCAAGCTGCTATCGGGGAGTTCGGGCAGGCGGACATCAAGCACGTCGTTCACCCGCAACCTCCGAGCGGCTTTGACCGGCAGCCCATTGAGCACGACCGATTTCTGCTCGAGGGCTTTCTGAAACAATGCGCGGCTGTAGTTGGGGAACAGTCGCGACAGATAATGATCGACTCGCCATCCATGGGCTCGAGCTTCGACCACGACGCGAACTGGTTCGGACGAAAGTGTGACCGCCAGAGATTCCGTATTCTCGGCGACAGCATCCGATTCGTCCGCTCCCTCAAGCAAATCCGACTCGGCGACCAGAGACTCTTCCTCGTCGGTGCTCGATTGCGGCCGGTTCATTTCGATTCCGCCGGGGCATCCTTGTCCTTGCTCTCCGTAGGCTTGTCATCCGACTTCGGCTTTTCATCCTTCGCCGGCTCCGACTTGGGCGTGTCTTGTTTGGGCGCCTCAAGCTTGGGAGGATCGGCATCGGCCGGCTTGGAGAACTCGAACGGCGTTTGCTCGTTCTTCTTGGCAAACTCGGCCGTCGTGATGAGAGCTTTTTTTTCCTCGTCTCGAATGACCAATACCATCCCTCGCCCGGGTCTTTCCTTCTCGGACTTCTGGAGGATCGCGTCGATCGCAGCCAAGCCGGTCACTTTGCCGAGCGTTAGATTTTGCTCCATGTCCTTGGTGAACCCTGACGCCTTAAGAGCCTCGCCGTCGAGATCAATTTCGATCTCGCACTTCTCTGCGATGGATTTGACGGCATCTTGCAGCGGCATCTTCTTCCAATCGACTTCGATCTCAGCTTTCAACTTGGCGACGACCGGGCTTTCGACTTCCGATGACTTCGTCTGGTCTTCCGATTTCGTCTTCTCTCCGTCCGGCTTGTTATCCGGCAACGAGTCGATCGGCGGGTGGCCCTCTGGCAGTCCATCTTTGGGCTTCTTGAGATCGGCCGGCTTCGGACTCTGCTTGTGAAACCAGGCGTAAAATTCTTTGGCTTCCGGCGACTTGAGAGACTCGATCCGTTCTTCGGCCGCAGCTTTGTAGATCGACTTCGGGAATTGGTTGAGCAGTGCGGCGTAGCCTTCGATGGACTTGGCAGTGTCGCCGTCAGACTGGGCTTCGGTCGACTTCGCCAAGCCCCACGCAGCCCGCTCACGAGCGACTTCGGGACCAGACATGTTGCCGAGCACTTTTCCAAATGCCTCGTCCGCTTTCTTGAGCTCTCCCAACGCCGCTTCGCGATCGGTGAACATCAGCGAAATGCCGGAATCGACCAATCGCTCCCCTTCGCCCAAGCGTGCCCAAGTGCCGACTTCCGTGTTTGAGAAGACGTCGGCGATGTTGCCGAAGTCTTCGGCGGTGCGAGCCTGACTGTATTGGGCCCACGCTGACTCGCTGCGAGCCGACGACGTGCGGGTGTAGGAGTACCAGATCGCTCCGCCGATCATCGCTACGCAGGCAACGATCGTCGCTCCGTTGCCATACTGGTCGAGCCACTTAACCAGCGGCGACTGGGTATTCGGCAGGGCACTGGCGTGTTGCATTGGCTCAGGTTTCATGTCGAACTTTCAGCGAGATATTCCAAGGACTTTCCGCAGATTTTGGTCAAAGGCAAACGATGATACGAGTGCCCTCTTTCGACCGTCAAGGCGGTGCGTGACGTGAACAACGAATGACGTATGACGAAAAGAAGATTTGTCATTCTACATTTGGAATTCGTCATTTCTCCCCGAACAGGATCGGTCGCAAGACTTGCTCAAAGGCATCCGCTTGGCGGAAGAAGCCGAGATCGGTGGGATGCGAACTATCGACCGTCCCCTCGTTGTCCGGGCCCAGCAGAAAATCTCCATCGAGATAGAACAGTCCCTCGATTCCGTCGCCACGCAGGCGAGCATGTGCTGAATGCAGTGCGTGGCGACTGTATTCGTTTCGCTCGCGCTTCGACGTGACGAGGAACGAGTCGCTGTAGCTACGATCTTCGACAAGCAGGATCGGCGTCTTGGGCCGAGCCTTGCGAAGCGCGAGCACCAACGGTTCGGTTCGCTCAGCGACCTCTTTAGGTTCAAGGTTCGGCAGGCAATCAATGACGTAGCACGAGGCGTCGATCTCGGCCATCAATTCGACCACTTCCATCTCCATCTTGCCGTTGCCGCTGAAGCCAAGATTCACGACCGGATGATCCAGCCGCCGTTGAAGAATTGCCGTGTGGACCATCCCTGGCCGAGACGCACAGCCCCCTTGCGTGATCGACGTGCCGTAAAACACGATCGGTTTGCGCAGAGAGCCGTCCTCGTTTTTGTACGGCTCGGCTTTCAACAGCTTTGCGTCGGTGGGCAAGCCGATCTCGACCGAACTGACTCCGTTGTAGAGCGGCAGGTACAGCAAGAACTCGCGTGTCTCCGACGGCTTTCGCAACGGCGGAAGAGTGGAGACCAACGTCGTCTCGTTCGTCTGAGCCGAGGGCCGGCCGTTCGCCAGCCAGCGCCAGAAACCGTCTTCCGAGCGGACGTACAAATCGAGTCCGCTGACTCCCGTGGCCGGCATGTGTGGCATCTCCAGCTTCGCCGAAGTCAATGTCCACTTGGCTTTGATCGACGCGGCATTCGTCTCGAACCGAGCACACAGACCGGTCGAATGCTGGCTCAGTCCCCACACCCCCGCGCGGACGGTTTTCTCCGCCTTGGCTGGGAAGCGGTCGAATGGAGCCTTCGTTTCCGTCCACGCTTGGCCTTCGACTTTGAGTACTCGCAGATCAAACCAGCGCGTCGACTTGTCGTCGCTGAGTTTCCCCTTCTCGCTGGCGACGGGGTCGGCGGCCCGTAATGCGAAAGCGGTAGAAGTCAGGATCAAGAAGCCCAGCAGAGTTCGCAGAACTTGGCGAGACATGAAAATGGTCCTTTCTAGACAAACCCGAAGTGCCCGCGAGGGCGGTCGTTCCAAATGACCTGAACCCGGGAAATCAGTGAAGCGTCCGCCCTTGCGGGCGCTTCGGATTAGTTCGCAGAGAGTGCTGCCAATTGTCGGCGGCCGACATCGACAACGCACGTGTCGTCCCAACGTTCAAGTGGCGAGTATCGTGGATGCCGGGAGTCCTTGTACGGGTCATTGTGCTTGGAGTTGTAGCAGCAGATGAACGCCCAGCGAGGATGGTCGCTCTTGTTTTGATCGGAGCGGTGCAGCAAGTTGCAGTCGAAAAAAATCGCGGAACCGGGGTCAAGTTCGCAGTGTGCCAACTCGAATCGCTCCAACGCGGCAGCGACTCGCTCGAGATCGGCTCCGGTTTGATCGCCGGTCTTGCCGTGATCGATCCGGCCGAGATGCTGTGATCCGCGGAGCACTTGCAGGCAGCCGTTCTCGCGCGTCGCCTTGTCGAGCGCGATCATGCAGCTCGCCAAGTGCGGGAACAGACAGCCGTTGTTGTACCAGTAGCCGTAATCCTGATGCCAAGCCCACGCGCCACCGACACGCGGTTCCTTCAAGATCATCTTGTGGTGGTAGTGGTAGACCTCGTCGAGCAACAGAGCCTCCATCGCGTTGACGATTCGCTCGCTGCGGACGATCGCGCTGTAGATCGAATCGTCTGGAAGTTCGTTCTCGACAACCAGGTCGATCGCCCCTCCTTCGCCGTCTGCGCGGGTGGCCTTTTTCAACGCCAGTTCGCGATCGGCGCGAGCGATCTGGCTGAGCAGCGAGACCTCGTCGCTGTCGAGCAGGTTCGGGACGATAAAGAACCCGTCCTCCTTGAATTTGTCGATTTCAGCGGCGGAAATGCGGAAATAGCTCATACTGCGATCCTGACTTTGAGAACGCTGACTGTACCGGCGAAACCGTGGAAATGAACCCCGCCGAGGCCGTCGTCGTATTGTCGCGTTGCTGCGTTGAAGGCGGACGAAAGCACTATTAGGATGCCGCCCCTTCACGGTGATCGCTGAGCTTGGCGGCCGCCGCGAAGAGCGAATGCGAAGTCGGGCGGAGTGCCTGAGCCGGCGGCAAGGTTGCTGAGGCTCGGAGCAATCCGCGTCAGCAGGAGTTCGGCCGACTTCCGAAATAGCGATGCGGCGCAGTGGGTTGCGGCCGAGCATCGCGGGGCCGGCACAAAGCGTGCTCCGGCAGGGGAGATTCCGGGGAGGGTGTGTTGCTCGAGGGCACTCTTCTCGTGGGACGTCGTTAAGTCATTGTTGTTTTTCGAGCCAGGTTTTGTCCCAGGAGTTGCGCTCAATGTCTTCCAATGCTCGTGCCTCTGCCATCGCCGCTGTGATCAACTACAAGTCGGACGCCACACCGTTGAACTTCCGTGAAGTTCCCAGTCCGTCGCTGTTCGGTATCAACACGTTCAACGAAAAAGAAATGCGGGCACGCCTGCCGAAGCCGGCCTTCAAGGCGCTGCAGCGCACGATCAGGCGGGGCGAGAAGCTCGACCCCAGCATCGCCGACGCCGTCGCCACCGCGATGCGCGACTGGGCCTTGGAAAAGGGTGCGACTCACTACGCTCACGTCTTCCAGCCGCTGACCGGCATTACCGCCGAGAAGCACGACTCGTTCCTCGCCCCGACGGGCGACGGCAGCGCAATCTCCGAATTCACCGGTAAGCAACTGATCCAAGGCGAGCCGGATGCTTCCTCCTTCCCCAGCGGCGGTATCCGTGCGACCTTTGAAGCTCGCGGCTACACCGCGTGGGACGTGACGTCGCCCGCATACATTCTGGAGAATCCGAACGGCACGACGCTCTGTATTCCGACGGCGTTCTGCTCGTGGACCGGTGAAGCTCTCGACAAGAAGACCCCGGTGCTCCGCTCGATGCAGGCTCTCAACAAGCAAGCTCAGCGCGTACTGAAAGCGTTGGGGAACACCAATCCTGACTACGTCTTCGCGACCGGCGGACCGGAGCAGGAGTACTTTTTGATCGACCGCAACTTTTATTTCTCGCGACCCGATTTGAACATCTGCGGTCGAACGTTGTTCGGTGCCAAGCCGCCGAAGGGGCAGGAATTCGAGGATCAGTACTTCGGTGCCATCCCAGATCGCGTCCTTGCCTGCATGCTGGAAACCGAGCGTGAACTGTACAAGCTCGGCGTTCCGGTCAAGACGCGGCACAACGAAGTCGCTCCCTCGCAGTACGAAGTGGCTCCAATCTACGAGAACGCAAACGTCGCAACCGACCATCAGCAGCAGATTATGTTGATGCTGCAAAAGGTTGCCCCCAAGTATGGCCTGGCCTGCTTGCTGCACGAGAAGCCGTTCGCCGGCATCAACGGCAGCGGCAAGCACCTGAACTGGTCGCTCGGCACCGAATCGGCGAACTTGCTCGAACCGGGTGACAACCCGCATCAGAACATGCAGTTTCTGGTCTTCTGTGCGGCCGTGATTCGCGCGGTCCACAAGCACTCGAAGCTGCTGCGAGCCTCGATCGCTCACGCGGGCAACGATCATCGTCTCGGAGCGAACGAAGCTCCTCCGGCGATCATCTCGATCTTCCTCGGCGACATGCTGACCGATGTCTTCGAGCAGATCGAAAAGGGCAAAGCCGAATCTTCGAAGAAGGGTGGCTACCTGACGATTGGCGTCGACACACTTCCTCCGCTGCCGAAAGACGCGGGCGACCGCAACCGCACCAGTCCGTTCGCCTTCACCGGCAACAAGTTCGAGTTCCGAGCGGTCGGATCGAACCAATCCATCTCTGGCCCGCTGGTCGTGCTCAACACGATCATCGCTGAGAGCTTGGACTTCGTCGCGACCGAGTTGGAGAAGGCCACCGGAGGCGATTCCAGCAAACTCCCCGGTGCTGTGCAGTCGCTCGTGCAGAGCATCTACAAGCAGCACAAAGCGGTGGTTTTCAACGGTAACAACTACTCGGAAGAGTGGCACAGCGAAGCCGAGAAACGCGGCTTGCCGAACCTTCGCAACACGGTCGATGCCCTTTGCTCGATCAAGTCCCCCGAGGCGATCGCTCTGTTCGATAAGTACGGAGTGCTCAGCCCACGCGAGACCGAAAGCCGTTACGAGATCTATACCGAACGGTACTGCAAGGACATCAACACCGAAGGCCGCTTGTGCCTTGGCATGGCTCGCTCGTCGATCCTCCCCGCCGCGTACCGGTACCAGGGTGAGCTGGCTCAAACCGCCGCCGCGATGAAAGGCTGCGGCCGCACTCCCGACACCAGCTCGCTGGATCGGGTAACGGAGCTGACCGGCCGGCTCGAAGGGGCCATCAAGCAGCTGGAACATGCCGTTGAGCACTCCGCCAGCGGCGATGTGTTGGCTCACGCCAAGCACTACCGCGACGAGGTCTGCCCGGCGATGTTGAAGGTTCGCGGCGTCGCTGATGAACTCGAAGGGATCGTTGCCGACGACCTCTGGCCACTGCCAACCTACCGCGAAATGCTCTTTATTCGGTAGTTCGCTGAACAAGTTCTGAATCGAACAGGCGAGTCCGAGTCACCTGACCCGGACTCGCCTTTTTCGTGGCTACGCTCGCCGGAGCGTGGGTTCGACGATGATTCGGCCCATGCTCTCGCGAGCGTGGCTACAGATACGCTGCGTGTGCGTTCTTCCAAAAGAATTTTTCGGCGGTTGTCTTGCCGCGTGCGATGACATACTGGTTCACGATCGAGAAGAGCACTTTGTAAGACGCGGACCGATCGCTGACCGGCCAGTTGCTGCCGTAGATCAAGCGGTCGTCGCCGAAGATGCTCCAAATTGCGTCGAGGATCGGCCGATAAAAATCAACCTCTTCGGGAACTTTCTTCTCGCCCGACTTCGGTTTGGCGTGCTCGACGAGCGCCGACACCTTGCAGAAGACACCCGGATGTTTCGCAGCGGCTCGCATTCCGTCTTGCCACGCTCCCGGTGGCTCAGTGCCGTCCACATCCGCGTTGGCAAGATGATTGATGACGATGCGCAGGTCCGGCAGCTTTTCCGCCAGCCGCGCGACGTCGGCCGGCATGTCAGGTCCGCCGTTGACGTCCAATTCCAATCCGAGTTCCGCAAGTCTTTTGATGTCCGCGAGAAATTCTGGCTGATCGAGTCCCGTCTTCACCGCGCCGTGGTTCACCCGGATGCCTCGGTAGAGTTTGTTCGCCGCGAAGCGTTTCAAGTGTCCTGCGAACTCCGGCCTGCCCGGAGTCAAATTACCGACCACGCCAATAATTGACGGATTCTTCGCCGCCAGATCGAGCAGCCAGGCGTTGTCCTCCACGCGAGGACTGGCCTCGACCACGATCGTCTTTGTGACTCCAACGGGAGCCGCTTGCTCCAAAAATTGTTTCGGCAGGATGGTGCGATACAGCACGGCATCCCCCTTACCCGGCCAAGGAATGCCTTCGGGCCGAGTCGGATCGTAGAAGTGCGTGTGACAATCGACGATCGGCAGTCGGTCATCCGCCGAAAGCATCTCGAGCATCGTACTGGCCGCAGCAGCGACAACACCGGTTTGCAGAAACTCGCGTCGAGTGGAAAGCATGAGTGGCCTCCAAAGTTTGTCAGCATCTCCAGGCCGACCCAGACAACCATTGACGTGGACTTGCCGATTCGGGCCAGGCTGAAAAGCCTGACCTACCCCGCCAGTCGCTCGGTCGTTGCGGCGAATTGGCTGAGCCGTAGATTCGGGCATCCTGCGTTCGTGAACAAGCTCGTCAGGTGCGGGTGGCAGGTGAAAAACAGGACTTGATGACCGCGTTGAGCGAAGGCCACGAGCTCATTCGCGGCGATGGCGGCTCGCGACGGATCGAGCGTCAGCAGCACATCATCCAACAGCAGGGGCAGGTTGATGCCGCGGCGGCTGTAGTCCTCGACGAGGGCCAGTCGGATTGCCAGCAGCAGCAACTCACGAGTACTGCCGCTGAGTTGTTCCAATTGCCATGTCGTGTTGTTTGCATCATCGACGCGCAGTGAGCGATGACGGAGCGGTGTCCACAGCTTGCGATACTTGCCTGAGGTGAGCCGAGCAAAGTGACGCGACGCGGCGGCGAGAATTCCCGGCTGACAGACTCGTTCGTACTGGGCGCAGATGCCGTCGATGGCTTGCGCCGTCCAGCCATCGGCCAGCCATTCTTCGGCGAGAGTTTTGATTTGTGAGCGGATGATCTCCCGATCCAGCCGCACGTCGGAAGGTGCGTCATCCGCTTCCATCTCCTCAATCTCGTGACGTGCCTTGCCGAGTTCTTCGTGGAGTCGTTCGATCTCGGCGTCGGTATCGCCCGATTCGCGGCGCAGGTTCGTCAGCGTCGTGGCGTGCGAACTGACGTCAAATCGAATGAGGTCATCCTCGACAATCGTCAATTCGGGATTCGCTCGGCCGGCGGCTTCCAGTTCCGCCTTGGTCGCGTCGATCTGATCGTGCAGTTGTTCGTGTCGCTCGACGATGATCGCTCGACGCGTATAGTCGTCTCGATCGGTCGCGCAGCCTTGTCGCAAAAGCGCCGAACGCTGCAAACGCAAGTCATCGATTTTCTCGGAGTACTCAGACGCTTCCGCTCGGCGGCGACGTTCTTCGCGGCGGAGTCGCAATCGATCTTGCAATATCGCGGTAAGTTTCGCGAGCTCTTCGTCCCAAATCTGGAAGACGTCAGCGGTCGTTCGCTGTTCGAGATCGCGGCGGTTCAGGCGATGCAGCAGTTCGACGATGCGACTGCGAGTCGTCTGCACTCCTTCGAGATGCCGCTTGAATTCCGCCTCAGCCGATTGGAACGCTTTGAACAACTCGTTCGCCGCAGCGAGTCGTTGCCACAGATCGAAGGTCTCGGCGACGCGGACACTCTCCGGCAGACCGAGTTGTTTGAGCGCGTCGCACCACGATTGTCGCGCGGCGGACAACTCTTGAGCCACCGCATCGAACCGCGTTCGCCACGGAGTTCGCTTTTGTTGATTGCGAGCCAACTCGCGTTTCGACTCGATGAGCCATTCGAGTTCCTCGACGGTGAATTCCTCGTCGCGACTCGCGGCGTTGGAAAGCAGCCCGCCCGCAATTAAGCCGACGGGCTGCTCGCCTGACCCAGATGTGGTTTGGTCCACACTCACCCGCAGCGCCAGCGAGGGATCCTCGTCCGTTCGCCCTCCCTCACGCATCGGGGCGGTTTGACTCAACATCCCCGTGAGAGCCTGCCACGACTCGCGAGCTTCTCGCAGGCGGGCTTCGTTTTCACGCAGTTCGTCATTCATCGCGTTGAGGCTGTCGCGGACTTGTTGTTCGAAGTGCAGCTTCAGCGACAATGCCAGCCCGCCGCAAACGGTGCCGAGCAGCGCGTACGCCGCCCCGGCCAGCGCGTTTGTGGAAAACCCGGTCACCAGGCCAAGTAACGCCAGCACGACGCCTCCGACCGCGAAGAAGCCGAGCACTCCCAGCACCCACTTCGGCAGAATCAGTCGTGGTTCGAGCCGCTCAATCTGCCGCGAGATGCTGACACGCCGCTGTTCGAGTTCGACGATCCGCGCATGCAGGTGCTCGATCTCCGGGTCACTCGTGCTGATCGTCGAGACGGCGCGAGCCACGGGGATCGATGGGTTCGCCCCCGCTCGCTGTTGTCTCGCTCGCCGCAGTGCGTCTTCGAGGCTGATGCCGCGCAACTTCTTTGACGCTGCTTCCAGTTCGGACGACTGCTGCTGGCATTGCTGCGACAGCCGAGTCAGTCGCTGCTTCCACTTGTTCCGTTTCGCAACCGCTCTGCGGAACTGCCGAGCTTTCTCGACGAGCCGGTAATGAGCCGCAACGGACGTGTCTAAGGCTTCAAGCTTCGCCGTCGTCCAGCCTTCACCCAGCGACGTCACCGCCGCATCGAATTTTTCCTTCTGCTGTTCGACAGTCGCATACGAGGCTCGCGCACGTTCTTCGACACGGCCGATGTGCTCGCGCTGATCGAGCAGCGCCCGCATCGATGCCGAAGAACGGCGCAATTCGCGGGCGACGGTAATCCTCTTGGCATCCCGATGGAACTGCTTCGCCTCGCCGATCAATGCCTCGCGACATTTCAGAGCCGTCTGCAATTCCTGTTCGATGTGATCGAAACGGGCGATACCCCCTTCCGGGAAGTCGTCGATGCGAGGGAACCGCAACAGCTCGGCCTGTAAGTTGCGCAGTCGTTGCCACGGAGTCCACACTCGTTCGATGTGCGTGTAGGCGTGCAGCGATTCTTGAAACTGCGAGCGTCGCGATTGCAATTCGACCAGCCGTCGTTCGTGATGCCGTCGCAGGCGGATCACATCGCGGTAGCGATTCAGTCGTTGCTCTTGAGCCTCAACGTGCTCGCTGAGTTGTTCGTACCGAGCCAGCAGCGACGGCAGTGCGTTCTGCCGAGCCTCGTCCCACAGCTGATCGGAGTTGTGCGACATCTCGTCGCGCGCGGCGAGCAGCGTTTGTGCGAACGGTCCGAGCGTTTCGCCGTGAATCGCCTTTGCGACATCGTCATCCGCAAGATGCGACAGTTCGTGGAGCTGACTCAGCCCCAGCGAGAAAATTTGATCGAATAGCTTTTCGGAGAGGCCGCCGACAACATCGGACAGCGCGTCGGTCAACGGCAACGTCGCCGCGTCGGGTTCGAACAGCGTTTCCTCTTCGGCCTCATCTTCGATTTCGAAATCGCAGTGCTCGATCAGGCTGTTGCCGTGCGACCGCGGGGCGTTCGCGGGGGTGAGCCAGCGGGATGTGACCAAACCGCCGCCGCCGTCATGAGCGGCTCGGCGAATCTCAAACAGCCGACCGCGATGCCGGATTTGTAATGCGCCGACATTCGGCCGCCGCCGCGAGTCCTCAGCCTGAAAGCCGAAAAGCACGCCACGAATGAAACGCCGCAGCGCCGATTTGCCCGACTCGTTCGCGCCGGAGACGACCGTCAACCCTTCGCCGGCGATCGGCAGGGAGAGCTGGTTCCACGGACCAAATTGTTCGATCTCGATTTCAGTGATCTTCATCGAGTGCTCATCCTTGTGCGACTCGTGTTCTGTCTGACATTCGTAGGGTGGGCCAACTATCAGTTACGTACTTGCCGCTCGGAACCATTTCCAACCACGGCAACGAGCAAGGCCAAGGACGACTGCCGCGTCTCCTGCGGCGTTCGCCGCCTGAATGCGCGCGAAGTGTTCGCGCTCGATCGACGAATCTCCGCCGAGATCGTTCCACGCCGAGTTGCCGAGCGGTTGAGCCTGATCGAGTCGCCAGAAGAATTCAGTCGCAACGTCAAGTTGTTCATCGTCCGCATCCGCGCGAGTGACGGGTGGTTCGGCGGCGATCAGGCGGATGCGGTGCAGACGCGCGACTTCCAGTGGCCAATGCACATCGTCATCGAGCCACTCGATCAACTCGGTTTGCATTTCGTCTTTGAACAAGGCCTCAAACAACGGCCCATAGCCGCGGATCGTCCAACGCAGGAAGCAGGCTTGAGCTCCACTGTAGCCCAGGCCCTTGTGGCCTGAGAGATTCGACGTGGCGACAGAATCCTTCGACCCACAAGGGGTCGGGCTACGGGAAAATTCCTTTTCGGATTTCTCGTCGGCGGCATCGCCGTATTCGGCGACGAGGCGTCCTTGTTCGGGCTTCGATTCGACTCCGCAGAGTTCTCGACAAGCGGTTTGTGCACGCTTCACCAACTGCTGAAAAGTCGTGTCGGTATCGATGCCGAGTTCAAACGACTCCCAGCGCACCGGCGCAGTCGGCAGGAATCGACAGCGAATGACGCCGTCGCTGTCGAGGTCCACCAGTGAGCAGCCATGCAAACCCGATTCTTCGGGCGTGCGGCCTTGAGTGCCGCCGGGAAAGTGCATCAGCCAATCCGCGCCCTTGGAGGTCGTTCGCTCACAGCCGCCGACGACGGCCAGGTAATCGGCCTGCGGATCGTTGCCGGGTTGATCGATACCGTCGCGCACGATGGCGATGGCGAAATGATTCGGCCGCAATTCGGCAGGGGATTGCACGCGGCGAATCTCACGATGAGCTTCGTGCCGCGCGGGAGTTACGAGGTCGGTCGCGTCGAGGCCGTCCAGCGATTGGTCGTCGAGTTCGGAAACGTCGCCCAGCGACTTCGTCTGCGGCTTGGTCTTATCGAGCAAGTTTTCCGCATCATCTGCTTCTTTTTTGCGGCGCTGCGTGCGATCGGCGCGTGGCTCTTCGTCGTCCCAGTTAAACCACGGTTGCCGCCAGTTCAGTGCCCGGATCGAAGCGATGACCGAGCCGTCTCGCAACACGGCGACGGGATCATCTGTTTCCGGACGAAAAACAGTGACGTTGCCCGGGAGTTCAGGAAAATCGTCCCAGACGGCGATCGGGTCGCTCTTGCCGGGAACAAGAAAGACTTGGATGCCCGCATCGTCGAGTTGCTCAAACCCGCGTCGCAACTCGACACGAGCCTTGATGCTGTAATCGGATTGCTCCAGCGTGTCGCCGGTGAGCAACAAGAAATCGACGTCGCGCTCCAAGCACGCCGCCACGAGATTTCGAAAGGCTTGCGTGGTCGCGTCGCGCGTCAGTCCGCGCAGGTCCGGGGCGATGACTCCGGTATCGCCCAACGGTTGATCCACCGACAATCGCGCCGCATGGATAAAGCGCATGGTTTCATACGGCATGGCAGACTCCTTTCCGCCGATAAAGATCGGATTGAGCCGGGTTCGTCCGGCAATTTCCGCATCTTAGCTCCCCCAAGCGGGGCGGAATGTAGCGGCGAGGCCAAATCCACAAAAGACCGTTTTCCAGGCGTTCAAGCGGGCTGGGCAAAGTAGCCCTGTCGCTCCGTGACAGAAAAGCCGAACGGTCGGTTGGGCTGCTGAATTTGACCGAGGTCTCCTCCGCAAACGAAGCATCACGACGCACGGATTTCCACTTGTGGAGCAAGAGGGCTACATTCCCTGCACACCTTTTCAAGACGAGACGACTGATGCCTGTTCCTTACGATGCTTTGTTGATTGTTGGCTTCGGCGGCCCCGAAGGGCCGGACGAGGTCATGCCGTTTCTCGAAAACGTGACTCGTGGCAAGCCGGTCCCGCGCGAGCGGCTACTGGAAGTCGCCGAGCACTATCAGAGCTTTGGCGGTGTCAGCCCGATCAACCAGCAAGTCCGCGACCTGATTCACGTCCTGCGGCCGGCACTGATTCGGCGAGGCATCGACTTGCCGATCTTCTGGGGAAACCGCAACTGGCATCCGCTGCTGACCGAGACGATCCAAGCGATGGTCGAAGTCAAGCACCAAAGGGTGCTGGCGTTCGTGCTGGCGGGGTTCAGTTCGTACTCCAGTTGTCGGCAGTATCGGGAGAACATCGAGGCGGCTCGACAAGCGGCAGGGCCGACGGCTCCAGCGATCGATAAGGTCCGAGTCTTCTTCAATCACCCAGACTTCATCGAAGCCACCACCGACCGAGTCGCCAACGCGATTGCCCGCCTGTCGATCGAGGGCCGAGAAGCGGCGCACATCGCCTTCACGGCTCACAGCATCCCAATGCTGATGGCCGACAACTGCAAGTACGCGGCGCAACTCACCGAGACCGCTCGGCTAGTCGCCGAAAAATTAGAAATCCCCGCAGATCGCTGGCAGGTTATCTACCAGAGTCGCAGCGGACGGCCGACCGATCCGTGGCTCGAACCGGACATCCTCGATTATCTGCGAGTCTTAAAAGAACAGTCTGTTTCGCAAGTCGTTATTGCCCCGATCGGTTTTCTGTCGGACCACATCGAAGTGCTGTACGACCTCGACGACGCTGCGGCAAAGCTGTCTCAGGAACTCGGCCTGACGATGGTTCGAGCCGGGACGGTCGGCACGCACCCGAAATTCGTCGAGATGATCGTCGACTTGATTGCCGAGCGGCTGGCGACCGAATCGGGATCGGCGTGCGAACGCCGAACGGTTGGAGTTTGCGAGCCCAACCATGATGTCTGCCCGGAGAATTGCTGTTTGTATCCAATCTCGCGTCCTTTGCCGGCGAGCCGGAGAGCGTAAGTTCCCAAACGAATCTGCGTTTGTCTGAGGGCTGACGCCGATCGACTCGCATGCCAGGTTTTTGTTTGGAGCCTTTCATGCGAATCGCCATTGGCCAGATGTGGCAAGAATCGAACACGTTCAATCGCAATCTGACCCGCTGGTCGGACTTCGAGAACTGGGGCGTTGCCGTTGGGCCGGAGATCTTCGAGAAGTACGGGCAGACTGGAGAGATTGGCGGCGTCCTAGCGGGTATCCGTCAGTGGCCAGAGCCGCCGCGCGAATTGGTCGGGCTGGCTCGGTTCACTTGCTGGCCGTGGGGTGCGGTTGAGTCCGGGACGGCAAAGCGAATACTCGAGACGTTCGACGAGCAGCTCCGCATCGCTGGGCCGCTTGATGCCGTGTGCCTCGTCCTGCACGGAGCGATGGCGGCTGAGAACGAGCCGGATCTGAGCGGGGCATTGCTGGAACGAGTCCGCGCGAAAGTCGGTCCCGACGTGCCGATCGTCGCGACATTTGATCTGCACGCGAATCTGACGCGACGGATGCTCACGAATGCGAACTTGCTGTGCGGCTATCACACCGCGCCGCACTTAGATTCCTGGCAGACCGGCGAACGAGCGGTGCGGGGCTTGTGGAAGATTCTGAAGCGCGGCGTCCGTCCGCAGACAATCTGGCGCAAGCTGCCGATGTTCACGGCGGCCGAGAATCACAACACGTTCACCGGCATACCGGCTCCGATTTACGAGCGGCTGAAACAGCTCGAAACCGAGGACGATGTGCTGGCCGCGAACGTGGCAATGGTCATGCCTTGGTTCGACGCCCCGCAACTCGGCTGGACGGTCATGCTGACGACCGCTCGCCGCGAGTCGCGCTGGGAACAGACCGTCGATCAACTTTGCTCAACCTGCTGGAGCATCCGGCACGAACTCGAAGCGGTCGATCGCCTGCCGCCAGCCGAGGTCGTGAAGCGAGCGCTTGCGCTCGGCAAGCACCCGATCGTCATCGGTGACGGAGCGGATGCGACGAACAGCGGTGCGCCGGGTGACTCGACCTGCCTGCTCCGCGAATTGCTCGCCGCGATCAAAATTCCGCACGGCGCGCTGACGTTCATGGTTGATCCCGTCGCCGTGTCCGAGGCGTACCGAGTTGGTGTCGGTGGCACATTTGATTCCGAGATTGGTGGCCGGCTGGCCGCAGCGTATTCGTCCCCCGTCCGCGTTCGCGGCGTCGTCGAAAAACTGCAAAACGTCGAGTGGACGCTGACCGGCCACATTAGCAAGAACCTGCCAGTGAACATGGGCCGCGGCGCGATCGTGCGAGCGGGTGACGTTCAGATCCTGCTGGTCGAACGGGGCGGTCCCGGCAGTTCGCCCCGGCTGTACGAGTCGGTTGGTCTCGATCCTCGGCGGTGCGGAATTGTTGTCGCGAAGTCGCCCTCCGGGTTCCGAGCTGACTATGATCCGTTCGTTGCCGGATCGCTGCTTGCCGACTGTCCTGGTTGTGCCTCGCCACACTGGGATGAGATGCGATTCGACAAGATCAACCGGCCGCTCTGGCCGCTGAATTCGCTGGCGACACCGAATGAGGCGAACTGGTGCGAGAGTGGCTGGGTGAATTGAGACGTCCGAAACTCGAAATCCGAAACTTGAAGAGAATGGTCATGACTGCTTTTACACGTCGTTGCGGTACGTGGTTTGGTTCGCTGGTTGTCAGTTTTTGGATTCTCGGCTGCGGCGGTGCGAATGAACCGGACCCCAGCAAGCCTGCGAAGAGCGGCTCGAAGAAGCCCGCCGCGGTGACCAGCACGACCGAAGAATCGACAGACAAATCGAAGGCCTCCGCACCAAAAGAGGACGCGGCGGCGGAATCGTTCGCTCCGGTGAAGCTCGGTGGCGGCAGCGGAGACCTCTCGGACAGTACGACGAAGTCCACAAAGAAAAACGTCCCGCCGGAGAAGCAGCTTGACGACGTGAAGAAGGCGCTCAAGCCGATTCAGGTGGTGCTCGGCCCGTGGCACGCGATCATCGACAAAACGAAATCGTACGAGGACCTGCAATGGGTCTGGGATTGGAAGACCGATCGTACGCAACCCGCGCTGGCAATGGCCACGAAAGAAGAAGGCACTTACTTCAAAACGGCGCGGCTGACGTATCTTGTCGAGGACGAGAAATTTCAGCTGACGCTGACGGACAAAGATGGCAAACAGCGTCTGTTGCAAGGCGTGTTCACCGTCGAGCCGACCGATAAGCCGGGTGAGGACAAAAAGCAGACTCCGCAGCGAACCTACAAGTTGCAGCTCACCGAGACCGGTGACGCGAAGGATCGCTGGCAGATCGTGATGAACCAGCAGGATAACAACCGCTACCTGTTCGAGCTCTCGCAATTCCGCGGCTCGCGGTTTGTGCGATTCGACACGATGGCCAGCCAGCGCGAGGGGACGTCGTTTGCGCTCGACGACAGCGACTACAAAGATCGAACCTGCGTGATCTCACAGGGCTTGGGGACGACACAAGTCAGCTACAAGGGAAAGTCGTACTGGGTCTGCTGCTCCGGCTGCAAAGCGGCGTTTGAGGAAGACCCTGAGAAATGGATCGCCAAGTTCGAGGCGATGCAAACCAAGTAGCCCTGTCGCCCCGCGACAGGATAGCCGGGTGCGGAGCTGGGGTGGATTGGTTGTTGAAAGTGAACGGCACGAACGACATCGTTGAAGCGTTCGGCATTCGTGTCACGGAGTGACAGGGCTACTTTGGCGGCAAGTCCATCACGATGCCTCGATCATTTGTCACGTCTGGTTGGATCAAAGTCTGCGGCGTTCGCGATGTTGCCACTGCCGAGCTGGCTGCGAAGGCTGGAGCGTCTGCGGTTGGGCTGAACTTCTTCACAAAGTCGCCGAGGTGCATCGCGCCGGCAGATGCGGCGCGGATCGTGTTGGCACTCTCGGCGACGTCAACTCGGCCAGTCGGACTCTTCGTGAATCACTCGCGGGACGAAATCGAGTCGATCGCCCGGCAAACCGGACTGGCGGCAATTCAACTTCACGGCGACGAGACACCGGAATTTGTCGCGGAGTTGCAGCAGCGGCATCCCGACTGGGGGATCCTCAAAGCGTTTCGTATTGGCGAGAGTTTGTGCGCGGTCGCAGAGTTCCTGGTCGAGTGCGATCGGCTCAACACTCGACTCGACGGATGCCTCTTGGATGCTCGTGTCGATGGTTCGTTCGGCGGCACAGGGAAGGTCGCACCATGGGAATTGATTGCTCGCGATTATGCCGGAACGAATTGGCCGCCGTTGATCCTGGCGGGTGGATTGACTCCCGACAACGTCGCCGCTGCGATCAAGTCCGTGCGGCCGATGGGTGTCGACAGTGCCGGCGGCGTGGAGTCGTCTCCCGGAGTGAAGGAGACTAAACTCCTCGCCCGCTTCATGGCCGAGGCCCAGCGGGCATTCGCCCAGCTTTCATAAATCGGTTTTCCTCTGTGCTCTCTGTGTCTCTGTGGTGATTTCTGTTTTCACCACCGATGCCTGGAGGGCACTGAGGCTGTGGATTTCAGGAGGGTTTCTGGTGGCTGACATTCTTCCGTTTCGCGCGTGGCGGTACGACTTGGCTCAGGTGGGGGATCTCTCGGACGTAGTGACGCCGCCGTACGACGTGATCGACGAGGCGTTTCGCTCACGGCTCTACAAGCAGCATCCGTGCAATGTCATTCGCGTGGACTTCAATCGCGAAGAGCCGGGCGACAGGTCACCCGACGACAAATACTCGCGAGCCGCTGGCTTCGTGAAGCAGTGGCAGGCCGAAGGTGTTTGGCTCCGAGAGAAAGAAGACACGCTCTACGTCTATCACCAGGAGTTCGACTGGGAAGGCCGCACCTATTGCCGCAAAGGATTCATCGGCCGCTGCCGCCTCGAAGAGTTCGGCAAAGGCTGCGTTTATCCGCACGAGCAAACACTCTCTGGCCCCAAGGCAGATCGACTGCTGCTGACCAAGGCGACGAAGTTGAATCTGTCTCCGGTCTTCGGTCTGTATCCGGACCCGGAGACGAAAGCTCAGACGATTTTGGAAAAGGCGATCATCGGCCTGACTCCACTGGAAGCGACGGATCATCTCGGCGTGAAGCACCGCTTCTGGCCGGTGAGCGATCGAACCGTGATCGATCAGGTTCGCGACTCGCTCAAGTCTCAGCCGATCTTCATTGCCGACGGACATCATCGCTACGAGACCTCGTGCAACTACCGCCGCTGGCTAATCGAGCAAGGGCAATCGATCGACGAGAATCATTCGGCTAATTTCGTGCTGATGATGCTGGTCGGCATGGACGATCCCGGCCTCGCGATTCTGCCGACTCACCGGCTGTTCTCCGGGCTGCCGGAGCTCACGGCCGATGAATTGAAATCCGCTCTATCCGCTAACTTTGAATTTGACGAGTGCGGGACCGGAGCCGACGGTGCAAAGGCCGCCTGGGACATGGTCACAGCCGATGGAGGCCAAGACGTCTTCGGCTTCGGCACGATCAAAGACAATCGCTGGTTGTTCGGCCGAGTCATCGATGCAACGCCGATGAAGACACTTGCTCCCGATCAGACCGATGCTTGGCGAGGACTTGGCGTCGCCTTGCTGCACAAGCTGGTCGTCGAGCATTGCCTGAAGCGGGCGTATCCCGACGCGAACCCGACGTTCAAATTCCCGCATATCCTCGATGAAGTTATCGAGGCCCAACACGCGAAGAGTTGCCAGCTCGCGGTGCTGGTCCCGCCGGCCGAGATCGGTCACGTCCAGCAAATCGCCAGCAAGCTCGAAAAGATGCCCCCCAAGAGCACCTTCTTCTATCCAAAGTTGCTGACCGGGCTGGTATTCAACGCGCTGGAGTAGCTGACTTGTCGGAGGGGCACTCTTGCCCATCCGGATCAGGCAAGAGTGTCCGACCTACGAACCGTCTCGACGGAGGCCGCGATGAACGAATTCGAACACTCTCCGAAGACCTGGCCGCCGCTGGGGCTGCCGACCGGCAGCGTGCGAGCGTTGTTGACGCTGATCGTTCTGGCGGTGGTTGTCACGCGAACAGTGCTTCGCAGAAGCCCCGATCCGTTGTGGATCGAGACGTTGCTGATCGCGCTGGCGCATTACTTCACGTCGCGGAGGTTCGTGTCGTTGACGCCGGCGGTCAGGCAACGGCTTGAGCAGGAAGGCGTGCTGGCGCAGGAAAGAAATCCGCTGTACCTGCCGAAGAACTCCATTCGCACGATCATCATCGGAACGTTCTTCGGATTGGGAATCTATCTTTACCGCGAGCCGCGACTGGTCACTCCCGAAGCAGTCGCATTGCTGAGCATGGTGTTTGCGTACCTGCTGGGCGCGATCGTTCGCAGCATCTCCGACTGCTTCGCAAGGCGGCGTTCGCAACCGATGACAGGAGTCTGGGGGGACATCAAAGCGCTGATCGTTCTTGGTGCGCTCGTGCTGGCCGCGGTTCCGACCGTCTTTGACATCGGAATGTCATTCCCGCCGCTGGTCGATCGCATCGCGCTGGGGCTGACGCTGTTTTACTTTGGCTCGCGATGAATTGTGCGACGCGTGCGGCATTACTTCGTGGTCTGTCGTGCCGACAGCAAGGCCCGCGCGAGTTGCCGGCCCATTTCCCGAGCGGTGGGGTCGTCCTGGCCTGTCATGATCTTCCCGTCGATGACGACATCGTCCGCCAGAGTGCTTTGATCACCGACGGAATTCGGTGCAACCATGCGCGCACCATTGGTCTCCGCGTGCCAGCGAGAGTTTGGCGGCGATGAACCGCGGTGACCGGGATAGTTGCCAGCCGGTCCGACGATGGTCGGTCCCGTCGCCTGCTTTCCGGCGAGTGGACTGCGGCCGTTGACTCGGGCCCAAGCCAGCACGGTTGTGCCGTGGCACAACGCGCAGACGTACTTGTCCTGTTGAATAAAGCTGTTGATAAGTTTGTTGACTGCCTCCTTCACACTGCGCTCGCCGTTGTAGGCGGTGTTCTGGTAACTCCCCTGAAACGCGAATTGGTACATCGAGGAACCCCAACCGCCGGAGAACAGGATCGCGTCGTATCGCGACGCATCCGCATCGGCGATCGCCAAGTCCGGGTTCACCACCCCACCGTCGGCTCCTTCGCCAGTCCCTTGATGCGGACGACACGGAGACTTCCGCCCTGCGGCAACTTCGACGGCGATGCCTGCCCTCTCCAGTTCTTGTTTCGGTTCGGAGTACTCGCGGTAAAAGAAGTGCTGGTTGGCAATCACCAACAGCACGCGTGGCGCACGTCCCGCTGAAGTTGCCGACTTCGTGGCCGCTTTGGCTGACGAGTTATCGGATTTGCTTGTACTTTTCGTCGTCGAGGATTTGGCTCCAGGAACTGGCAACGGACGAGGAGTCGGCGTTGTCGATGTCGTTGCCAAGGCCACCTCGCCGCTGACCCGTCGGACGGCGACGCTGTGAAAGATTGTCTCGGATTCCCAAGCTCCCAGGCCGAGCGACTGTTGGTCGGGCATTCGCCAGAGATTTGACAGGCTCAAATCAGAGCCGTCTGTGCGATGAGTTGTCAGCAGTTTGTCATCCAGAAAGCCCTCAACTTTATCACGGCGGACACGAACTTCGGCCGTGTATTTGCGACCGTTCTCCAATGCTTGATCGGTGACACGCGTCGGGTTTGAGGTGATCGGCTGCCCTTTGATGTCTTGAATGCCCGCCAAGTGCTGACCCCAGGCATCGACCTCGTAAGCCGCCTGCTTGCCACCTGCGACGAAGAACAACCCGATCGAATGCCGACCAGTGCGTCGCGTGAAGGTGACTCTGAAGTCGTACTCTCCCACCGGCTTAATGGGCAGCAGGATGCGCGACCCGGTTGCGGCGTCCGTGACAAGTCCGTCGCTCGACTTGGTCCACATCCCCTGGACCCGGTGCTTGGATGGCTCGGTCGCAGGTAAAAGGTCGATCCATTCGTCGGCGGCATTCACGCGGGCCGCAGCCGACAAAAACACGGAGAACCACAGAACGATTCGAATGTGACGCATAAAATGAGTCTTCTTCGTCCGCTGAAGTGAGACGTTTTTAGCAAGTGGCGACAAAACTAGCACGACACGCAAGCGAGTGATTGCCCCGGTGTGATCACTCGCTTGCTCGTCGTGCTGGGCGTCACTTACCGCTCGTCGTCGCCGGTATTGAGCACGGCGAGGAATGCCTTCTGTGGGACTTCGACTTCGCCGAATTGTTTGAGGCGCTTCTTGCCCTCTTTTTGCTTGTCCCACAACTTGCGTTTGCGGCTGATGTCGCCGCCGTAGCACTTGGCGGTGACATCTTTCTTGTAGGCCGAGATCGTTTCGCGAGCAATGATCTTGCCGCCGATGGCCGCTTGCAGAGCGACCTCGAATTGATGCTTGTGAATTTCAGTCTTGAGTTTCTTCACGACCGCTCGGCCACGGCGTTCGGCGTTTGAGCGATGTACGATCGTCGAGAGCGCATCGACGCGGTTTCCCTTCACAAGGATGTCCATTTTGACGAGGTCGGCCTCGCGGAAGCCGATGACCGCATAGTCCATCGTGCCGTAGCCGCGCGTGCAGCTCTTCAGCTTGTCATGCAGGTCGAAAATAATTTCCCCCAGCGGCAATTCCCAGACAATCTGGGCACGCTTCGGGCCGAGGAATTCAGTGCTCTTGAAGGTCCCACGACGATCGGCGCAGAGCTGCATGATCGGGCCGATGTACTCGGACGGCACAATGAAGTTGACTTTCGCGATCGGTTCACGCCACTCCTGGATGTTGCCGCCGTCGGGAACGTCTTGCGGGTTGTCGATCACCATGACTTGTCCGTCGCGCGTGACTAGTTCGTAGGTCACGTTCGGCGCGGTTTGAATCAGATCAACGCCCGATTCCTTTTCAAGTCGCTGCTGAATGATCTCCATGTGTAGCAGGCCGAGGAATCCGCAGCGGAAACCGAAGCCGAGTGCGTCGGAGGTCTCTGCCTGAAATGAGAAGCTGGCGTCGTTGAGGCTCAACTTCGTGAGTTGGTCGCGGAGCTTTTCGAAGTCGGTGGACTCAATCGGGTACATGCCGCAGAAGACCATTTGCTGCGGCTTCTTGTAGCCTTCCAGCGGAGCGGTGGGCGGATTGAGCGGGTCGGCGATCGTGTCGCCGATGTGAACTCGACTGAGGTCTTTGATCCCCGTGATGATGTAACCGACCTGGCCGGGGCCGAGCATCTCGCACGGCTTCATGTCCGGGCAGAACTGGCCGATCTCCAGGACTTCATGAGCGGACTGCCCTTTCATGAACAGGGCCTTTTGTCCTTTGCGAATCGAACCGTCCATCACGCGGATGTAGGTGATGACGCCGCGATAAGTGTCGAACTTGCTGTCGAAGACGAGCGCTCGCAGCGGATCCTCCACCTTTCCTTTCGGTGGCGGAACACGCTCGATGATTGCGTTCAGCGTTTCCTCAATGCCGACTCCTTGCCGAGCGGAGACTTGCAGAGCACCGGTCGTATCGAGGCCGACGACCGTCTCGATCTCTTCCAGAATTTCGGGAACGCGAGTGATTGGCAGGTCGATCTTGTTGATGACTGGGATGATTTCCAGGTTCACGTTGATCGCCGCGTAGGCATTTGCGACCGTCTGAGCCTGCACTCCCTGAAACGCATCGACGACCAGCAGCGCACCCTCGCAAGCTGCGAGGCTCCGCGAGACTTCATAATGGAAGTCGACGTGGCCCGGCGTGTCGATCAGGTTCAGCTCGTAGGTCTCCCCCTTGTAGGTGTAGTGAATGGCGACTGTCCGCGCTTTGACCGTGATGCCCCGTTCCCGCTCGACGTCCAGGTCGTCGAGGATTTGCTCGCGAAATTCGCGCTGCGTGATAGCCCCGGTCTTCAACAAGAGCTGATCTGCGAGCGTGCTCTTGCCGTGGTCGATGTGAGCGATGATCGAGAAGTTACGGATGAGGCGAGTGTCCATGAAACCTTTAACCAACAGTGCCACCCCACCGGGCTTGTCCCGGTGGCTCGTTGGCTTTTGCGCTACTTCGGGATCATAAGTCGCTTGCGATCGACCACCCGACAGCAAGTAGTGCAGAAGCCAGGAAACCACCGGGACAGGCCCGGTGCGCGAAAGTCAACTCGGTGGGTCATGCGAGGGGCGGGGATGCTAACGGTTGTCGGCGGAGTGGTCGAGTGGCGGTTTTGCCCCAGACTGCGTGCCGAACACCAGCAAACTTCGATCACGGAAGCCTCATAACTGCTGCTGGCTGGTCATCTTGGCTCGCGATAGACTCGTTGCGACGAACGGTCAGCGTCGGAGACTCCCGCCTTGAATACCCGCCTGTTTGCGATTGCCCTCGCCCTTGTGAGCAGCGTGTGCCTCTTCGTCGCGCGACCGACGTTTTCGCAAAACGAGGACGAAGCCGAAGCGGAGGCGCGAAAGTCGGCCGAACGGTTTCTGTTTGTGCTGGAACGGAATCCACGCAGGGGAACGGCACTCGACAAAGTCGTTGAGTTTCATCTCGACCACGAGTCACTCGATGAATTGATCATTCGGTTGCGAGAGAAAGCCGAAGCCACCGAGTTCGAGGATGCCGGCCGAGCTTGGTTCGTCGTGGGCCTCATCGAGTCTTCGCAAGGGGATGCGGAAGAGGCTCAGACAGCGTTTGAGCGCGCCGAAGAATTGTTGCCCAAGAGCGCTATCGCGTCGTTTTCGTTGGGCCAGAATTTGATGACGCTCAACCGCTGGGCCGATGCGGCGGTGGCCCTCGAACGCGCGGTTCAGCGGAAGCCGGCTCCCACGGATCTGCTCGACGTTTTTCAAACGCTGGGCCGAGTGCAGCAACGACTGGCTCCCGGCGACCAGGTGATTGAAGTTTGGACGCGGCTCGAAAAACTTGTCCCGAACGATCCGCGTGTGCCAGAGTTGATTGCTAAGACGTTGCTCGACGACGGTCATTGGGAAGCGGCCTTGCCACGTTTTGAAGCGTTGACACGCGCAACCAAAGATTTGTATCGCCGGTCGGAGTTTGAACTCGAAGCAGTTGATCTGCGGTTGAAGCTCGGCCAGTTCGAGAAGGCGCTGGCCGAGGCCGATCGGTTGCTGGGTGGGCTCAAGCAGGACCATTGGCTGTTTCGCGAAACTCGGCGGCGCGTCGAAGAGGCATTCCTCGCGAAGGACGATGCGGCAGGACTTATCAAGCACTACGAAGAGCGGTTGGTGAAGCAACCGGACGATCTCGATGCGGTGGTGCGGTTGTCGCGGGCGTTGGTCTCACAAGATCGCCGCAAGGATGCGCGGACGCGATTGGACGCTGGCATCAAACTCGCGCCGACTTCCGTCGAACTGCGGCTGGAGTTGATCGAACTGTTGCAGTCAGACCAACAGTTCGCGGAAGTGCTCTCGCAATACGAGGAACTCGATCGCATCGCTCCAAACAATCCCGACTACATCCGCGATTGGGGGTTCTTGATTCTGAAATCCGGCGAGCGGGTGGGCGTCAGCCCCTCGACTACGTCAAACAGCAATGACTCAAAAGGTCCGGGAGCTGATCCCGCCCGGACTGCCGATGTTGCCAAGCGTGCCGCAGCCGTCTGGCGAAAGCTCGTCGATGCCAAGCCGAAGGATGCCGTCGTTGCGGCACAGGTCGCGGGGTTGATGGCGTCGGCCGATAAGTCGCTACTCAACGACGCGGTGGAGTTGTTACGCAAAGCGATTGAATTGGAACCGGAAGCCCTTACGCATCGGGAACAACTCGGCGAAGTTCTGGACTCGGCCGGCAAGAAGAACGAATCGCTGGCGGCCTGGCGTTCGATGGCTGAGGCCCCGCGACGCAATGCCAACAACCTCGCACAACTCGCCGAGGTGCTGTCTCGGTTCGGATATCGCGACGAGACGCTCACGACAATTGATGCGGCGTGCGAACTGGATCGCAAGTCGCTGGAACTCCGCTTTCAACAAGCCGAATTACGTCGCAAGTGGAAGCAGTTTGATTCGGCGATGTCCGCGCTGGCCGAAGCTGCCGCGCTCGCCGACACGCCGGAGACGTTTGACCGTGTGGTGCAGTTCGAGGTCAAAGTGCTTACCGAATCGGAGTTGCTGACGGAACGGATTGAGGTATTGAACTCACAGACGCAGAGACGCAGAGACGCAGAGCCCGTCGAAAGCCGTAGTCCTTTTTCTGCATCGTCACCATCCAATGATTTTTTCCGTCTCGCCAAGTACCTCGAAGCTGCTGACAAGCTGCGCGAAGCAACCGTTGCCGCGAGGAAAGCTGTCGAACTCGCCCCGCGTAACGGTCTCTTCCTCCAAGCGGCGGCGAAGATGCTGACACTCGACAGCCAGTGGCTCTCGGCGGTCGAGCTTTACGAACGGTTGTGGAAGCTTGATCGGCGGTTTCGGATTGATGCCCTGCGCGCAATTGCGGAACTCGAACAGAAGCTTGGCCGCAAAGAGAAAGCGTTGAAGGCGGGGCGAGAATTGCTCGCGGCCGCTCCGGGGAATCCAGAGAGCGCCGAATTCGTTGTCGATGTTTGTTTGCGATACGGACAAAACGCCGAGGCGCTGCAGATTCTGCGGCGAGCGTCGCGTCAGAATGGAGCGGACAAACGATTGGCATTGAAGCTGGTTGAGAGATTAATGGAGGATGGATTGCGGAGTGCGGAGTTCGGAATGCGGAATGAAAGCAAATCCCAAATCCGCACTCCGCACTCCACACTCCGCACTCAAACCGACGAGGCTCGCGAAATTCTCTGGCGGGTCTTCGAGCAAACCGCGAAGTCCGACGATCGCATCGAAGTCATCCGCAAGCTGGCCGAGTTATCCGTCTTTCCCGGCGAGTTCACGAAGCTGGTGCAGCGGTTGGAGCGTTATCGAGCGGAGCCGAAGCTGCGTCGCGATGCATCGCTGGCGTTGGTGCAGGTTCACGAGCAGGCGGGGGACACGCAGCAGGCTCGGCGTGAGTTGGAGCGATGGCTGCCGCAAGCTCCACGAGATGCGGCGTTGCTGGCTCGGATGGTCTCATTGTGCGAGACCGCCGGTGACTTGGAAGCTGCGATCGCACATCAGCAGAGACTGGCTGAAGTGACTCGCAAGCGCGAAGCGGACGAGCATCTCGTCGTGTTGCTTCGCCGAGCCGGCCGCGACTCGGATGCCGAGAAACTCGCCACCCGCTGGCTCGATTCCGAACGTGACCCTGCCAAGGCGCTCAAGGAAATCGACCGGCTGCTGGCAAACGGAGAACTCAAGCAAACTCTCGCGGTGAGCGAACGCTGGATTCAGGATCGGCCAGACGCGTGGGAGTTTCTGTTTCGATCGGGAATGATCCTTCAAGCAGAAGGACGCAACGACGAAGCGTTCTCGCGATTCGATGCTCTCATGCAGTTGAGACTGCCAGATGAGACACCCAGCAGTGGGACATCGTCAGCATTGGTTGCCGCGACGAGTCAGAAGCTGGGTTCTCGATTCGCAGCGCTCAAAGCGAGAACTAAACTCATCGAGCAGCTTGTCGCCTTCGGATCGCCAACAGCTCGAAGTTCCGCGCGGAGCGTCAGTCCTTCGCCAATACCAAGTCGAATTGCAATTCCCACGAAACTGTCAAACACGGCGTTGATCGTGTGGACCACAATGCTGGCTCCGGCGGATTTCGGACAAGCGCGTGTGTTGGTGCTCTTTCAAAGACCGTACCGTACCGATGGGCCACGTGGTGGCTGGGACGCGGTCTATTCGGCGATGTTGGCAGACTCATCGACGGCACTGGAAGACACTGCAAAGCGACTTACGGCCGACGTCCCCGATGATCCGCTCGCGCATTGGCTCGTATTCAAGGGTGCGATGCAGGGCCGACCGAACCCACCGAGCGTGATCGCTTGGGAAACCTTGCGTGGCAAAGACCCGATCAGCGAATCAAGCCTCGCGTCGATGCGTGATGCCTATGCCCGGCTCCAGCAACATCCCGAACTGCGTGTCGCAGAGCCGCGCCCGCTGGTCGATCACTTCGGTGAGGAGTTGATTCGTGCCGGCAAAGTTAAAGAAGCGGCCGCGCTCTTGGCCGATTACGAACGGAACGCGACGACCACCGACGAGTTCTCGTGGCTGTTGTTCCGCACTTCTGTGAACGGTGAGTTCGACGCGGTGCTCCGGCTCCTGCCAAAGTACGCCGCCGCTTATAAGGAGTCGGCAGCAATTCGCGGCGCGCGTGTCGAGCCGACGCAAGCGGTTCGTTGGGTTCCGTATGTCCTGCAAAGCCAGATCGTCCGTGACAGCACGATCGGCGAGCGATTGCAGCAAGGCACCGACGAGTTGCCCGGTGCTCTGAAACTCTTGAGTCTGGTCCTGACGGAATTCGCGGACCTCGTCGATTCGCAGGGGCAAGTCGGGGCATTCCCTGCTGTCGCAAATCAAATGCAGATCTGGAAACCGAGCGGCGTCAAGCCGGTGACGCTTAGCTTCCCACCACAGGACTCGTCCGTGGAAGCGGCGGTGATGGGATTGATGTATCAGACGTTTGAGTCGGCGAAACAACAGAATTGGTCCTCGAGCCTGCTCAAGTTTCTGGAGCGTGAGCGGGACTCGTCGCCCGAGGGATCGCGTCGCCGATACCTCGCTCGGCTAGCGGTCGCGTGCGTGCGTGTCTGGGATGAGCAGTTCGATCCGGCGCTTGCCGAGATGCGCGAACTTTTCGACGCCGCGTCGCACAACCCGGCGCTGCAAATCGCCGTCGTCGTCTCACACCATCAGCACGAGCAGCTTGATGTCGCCCTCCACCTGTTGGATCGCATCGAGACCAAGGACAGCCAGCAACTCAAAGAGATTGAGCAGCGAGCCGTTCAGTTAGCGGGCAAGCTTCGCCGCACGGAACGCTTGCAGTTGGCGGCCGAGCGATTGTTCGGCATGAAGCTGGAGCCGGCCGATGAGCTGCAACTCGCGAGCACGTTGTCGGGCCTGGGTCTGCATGAGCACGCCGAGGCGATTCGGCAGCGGTTGCCCCAGCGAGCGGGGAACAACCTCGCGGTGCTGCAACAGGCGATGCAGGAACGGATCGACGCCAAGCAGATGGACGAGGCGTGCCAGATTGCTGAGCAAATCATTCGACGGACGTCGCCGGCCAACACGCTCATCGGCAGCGTGCAACAATCGACGTTCGGCGGCGGGCAGCAGGCGCGGGTGATCACAACGACCTCGACTGCGCGCACGAAGGCACTCGCGGTATTGGGGCAGCAGGGGAGACTGGGCCCGCTCATCGAGCAAGCTGAGCAACAATTCGACCGTTCGCCGCAGTCGCTGAAATTGTTCGGACAGTTGGCAGAGTTGTATGGAGCGGCTGGAACTCCGGAAAAACAAACAGGACTGCTCGTCCGACTGGCGGACAGCGACGCCCCCGATCCGCAGTTCCGCCTGACGCTCGCGCGAGCGCTGGTCTCGGCCGGAAAGGCGCAGCTTGCGGTGCCGCACTTTTTGTTTGCGATCGAACGGCTGCCCAACGCGACCGCTCAAGTGCTGTTCGAGGCGGAGCAAATCCTGTCGGAACTCGGCCATGTCGATGAACTGGCGGCCATCGTGCTGAAATCGAAGCTGGCCGTGAACGATCAGCAGCGAATCGAACTCTTCCGTCGCATCGTCTTTCGTCTGGAAGGTCCGCCGATCCGAGCCAGGCTCATCATCCAATTGTTCGAGAAAGCATTCCGCGAAGCGCCTGACTTCCGCGCAAGGCTGGCCTCGCAGTTGCTGATGTTGAGTGGCTCTGTCTGGAATCAAGAAGAGCTGTGGCCGCTCGCGCGAGACATGGCCGTTCCCCCGGATTCATTCAAGGACGTCGGTCCGTGGTACGGGATCGACATCGTGAGGAAGTCTGCGGGATCGCCCGCTAATCTGCTGACTCGCAATGTGATCGAGCTTGCAAAGCAGATTGGCAAGTTGGACGAATTAGAGACTCACACGCTCGCAGCGATGAAATCGCACCCCGATTGGACACACGGCGGCAATTTGACGCTGGGGCTGATCCATCTGCGACGACAAGGATCAATTCAGAAAGCAATTCCGCTGTTCGAGGCGATGCTCCGCAGCCGCGACGACTTCTCCAAAGCGTTTCAGGGAAACCCAGAACGCACTGCCAACTTTCAGGTGTTGATGACTGGCGTCGGTCACGAACTCGCCGTCGCAGGTAATTTCGCCGCCGCGACCGAGTTCTACGAATTGACGACTCCCGAATTGGCTCTCGAAGAATGCCGCGTGTTCGGCAAAGAACCGGCGATGCAGGAACTGGCAGTGCGGATCGTCAATCGGATGCTGACAGGGCTGAACGATCCCGATGAATTGGCTCGGCAAGCTGGCAGCCCGCTGTTCGTCGAGGCGGCGAAGATCACGGCCGAGATCGACCAACCCTACGTCGCCGCGCGGCTGGCTCAAGCGATGATCACACGCTGGCAACTCCCCAGCGCGAACAACAGCGATGGCGGAACGTGGCTGGAACAACTCGAACACCGCTTCGCGAATTCACGAGCGGCGATCAAGCCGGAGATGCTGCCAGCGATCGTAGTTCAGACGCTTACGTCCGAACGAACATCTAATCGACCGGACGTGGGCGTCCGGTTCGCGCCTCGCATCGACCTGCTCACGCACGTCGTCGGCGATTCGCTGACGAACTTGCAGCTCGACAGTCCGTTCGTATTGTTGATCAAAGAAGCCGCTCAGGACAAAGACCTGTTGAAGAAGTGGACTGAGTCGCTACGCAGGACGGGGCCTCCTGCCCGTCCGTCCGACGATGCCAAAGACAAGACGCAGACGAGTGTCCGTCCTACGGATCTGTCGCTCGCGCTCCTCGCGTCGCTCACCGAACTCTTTTCACCGCAAACAAACGATGCCCATGTCGCTCTGCCGCAACTTGTCGAAATCACGAAGTCGCATCTCAAGACCGAGCCACCGCGCACCGCACCGGCGGGCTTTCATCCGCAACTCGGATTGTGGCTGGTCGCGCGAGAATGTCTCGCGCACAAGGAATATCAACAGCTCGGTCACGAACTCGCCGAACTTGCCACCGAATCGGCTGCGCTGCATGCGGACTCGCGCTTCCAATGGGCAATCCTGCGCGAGCGTGGTGAACTGGCGTTGAAAGCCGGTGACAAAGATCTCGCCAGCAAGTTGTGGACGCGATTGGCGGTTGATGTCCTGCGGCCTCGTTCGGCCGAGGAAACCGTGGCGATGATGTTGGGCAAGGAATTCGTCTGGTCCGCCAATTGGCTGAGCACTCGGCTGCATCGCGCTCGCGATCTCTGCCGGCTGACGCTCAACGCGGAGATGTCTGACCTGTCGCTGGCTATCTTCCGTGACACAATCAACTGGCCGAAGTCGGTTCCGTTCCAATTAAAAGTCGACAATGACACTGGCCTGACAAGCGACCAGGAAGCGATCTCTGCAACGGCGCTGTTCAACGCCAACTTCATGGCAAGCAGTCACATCACCGAAGACATCCTTGTGACCTGGGAAACACTCGAGTCCGAATGGCGAGCGAAGGGTGTCGCCGCCGACGCAATCTTCGCGACGTTGCTCGAATGTGTACTGCCGTCGAATCGGCCGGACGAGGTGTTTGTGTTCGCTGTGGCGCACGCGGCCCGCGCCGAGCGCCGTGTGCCGAGCCTCGCTTTGCGACTTGTCGAACTGGCCGTCGCCGAGAAACGAATCGACACGCTCGCGCAGCGATTGATCGAGCGTGAGAAGACCGCCACGAACGTGCTCCCGTTGAGGCTGATTCAGTTGTTAATCACGAGACTGACGAACGACGATCAGCGGCTGGATGCGGAATTGACGAAGCTCGCACAGCACGACTGGTCGAAGCCGGCGCTTCAGAACAATCGCATCGCCACGCAGATTGTTCTGCTCCTCACAACGTTGCCCGAAAGGCGTGAGCAAGTCGCCAAACTTTTCGAGCAGTGGATCGCACCGGTCAGCAAAGCCTACCCGCGCGACGAGCATCCGATGTCTGAGCTCCGCCGCTGGCTGGCGAAGCAACAACTCGATCAGCGGCAGATGGACAAAGCCAAGGAAACGATCTCGTCGCACCTACGCCACATGGATCAAGCCTGGTCGGCGACCGGAGCGATGGACGGCCAGCATCTGCGGCGGTTGGAACTGCTCGCGATTGCGACTGACTACGCCTCGGCCGGGCTGACTCAGGAGGCGATCGCTCTGCTTGCTCAAGTGGCGGACGCGCGCTGGCCGGATCGTTACGCGGACGAAAACCCCGGCCCGGTTTTGACGATTCTGGCAGCGAAACTGAAGACCCGACCGGCTCAAGAACGGTACGAATTGTGGCGCGCGTGGTCGTTGCCGAATGACGGCGTGAAATCGATGCGGATGCTGACCGGATCAGGGATTGGGGATCCGGGGGCAGGGGTTACGGAACTCAAATCGACGGCGTTCTTGCTGCTCGAGGCGGCTCGCGAGGCGGATCGGTTGGCGGAACTCGATGCGTTTGTCGAAGAGCAAATGAAGCAGCGGCCGAGTGACCGGATTCATGTTCTGCTGGCACTGATTCACCTCGCGAACAAGGTTCCGGCGGTTGCCGAGACGTTGGTGAGGCAGCAAATTACGCTCTGGGAATCGCAAACCGGCAAGAGTAGTTCCGCGACTCGCACTCGGGTGTGGGACGACTGGCTGTTGTCGGTTGCGTGCTCGCGTCACGAATCGCTGCATGAGCTCGCGGAGCAGCTCGCGAAGAGGGCGGAGTCGGGAGCGCGAGAACTCAAAGACCAAGTCCTGCTGAACCTGCTGCGTAGATAGAGCGCCCTCGCACCTTGCGACTTTTCAGGGTTGATGGCAGGTTGAGTTCACGGCGCCGAACTGGTCTTCTCGGCTGTCGGGAAATTCTCCGGAATTGGCAAAGTCACTTGGCCGGTGGCAGACCATTCGCTTCCTCGGGCGACTATCGATTGGAAGCCGACACACTTCATCGAGTACTCGGCGTGCCCCATGACGGTCGTGAAGACTTTGCCTTTGCCGTAGGGAATCCACCAGATCATCGGCTCGTGCGCACCAGTTCCCCCTTTGGCCGAGTCGGCGAACGCGGTCGCAATCAGGTGCATATCGGTGGCTGGGCCGCGCTGGCCGTGATACAGCTCATCCTTGGCGTGCAGCCATTCTGTGGGCATCCCTTTCACAACCGGATGAGTGGTGTCTCGCAGGCGGATGGTGAATTCGTGCTGCGAACCATGTCCCGCTCCAGGGCCTTGGCCTTTCGGAGTGCGGACGACCTCACCGGCGTCATTGGTGGTGATGCGGTCGCCGAAGCCCGCTCCGCGCCAGCCGAGGCCGATCATCTTGTTGAAATCGGACCACTGCTCGAAGGCGTTGTTCGCGGCGTGGACGATGACGAGTCCTCCGCCACTGCTGACAAAACTTTCGAGATTACGCTGCACCGGCTCTGGCCAGAGCTCACCGTTGTAATTGCTGAGCACGACTTGGAACTCCGCAAATTTCGGGCGGAATTTATGCCAATCCTCAGCTGACGACTTACTGGGAGGAGTGGTCGAGACGGCGACTTCGAATCGCCCACTACGGTTCAGGAATTCCTGAAGGATCGGGGTGGTCGCCTTCCAATTGTGGTTGTTTTGGCCGTCGACGATCAGGAGTTTCAGCTTCTCAGCGGCTGGCAAACTCGCGGAAAACAGGCCCAAGACCAACGTGGCGGCAATCGCGATCAGACGTGTCATGGCAAATCCTTTGAGTCCCATAAGAAAAAACTTGAGACGAAATCGGGTTGGCCGCGTAGAATTCTTGGCTCGCGTTGGGGACGCAAGAGCTTAAGCGGCGTCTCAGATGCCGGCAAATCAGAAACCGGCGGCATAGACGGCACAGTCCGACGACCGTTTGGAAGTGCTTGCCGTTTTTGAGAATCAGGGCTTCGGCGTCTGAGTTTGGGTGACGATTACCCTTGCACGACACTCACAACGATTGCGCCGACAGGATCGATTCGCGCTGGCGAACGGACTGAAACCAACCTGCCGAGCGAGCCAGTCAGAAGCGACTTCGACCACTCGAGTCGCTTTTGTGCGTGATCGAGGCAAACCACACGAGCGGATTGTGGCCGGCGGGAAACCTTCGGCGACCTGAGAAGGAGTTCTGTGATGCTTGTCCTGTCGAGACAACGCGACGAGAGCATCATCATTGGTGACCACATCGTCATCACGGTGGTGGATATTCGCGGCGATAAAGTGCGTTTGGGGATCGAAGCTCCCAAGGAAGTCCCCGTTCATCGCCAAGAAGTCTACGAGGCCATCCAACGAGAAAACGCTCTCAAGACTAATGCCCCCAAAGACGAGCCTGTGGAAAAGAAATCCTAGGCACGTCACTCAAATTTCCATCGTAGGCACACTCCGCCTGCGCTGATCGAGAATTGTCTCGGCAGCCATGCGGGGTGTGCCTACGGTCTTTTGATTTGGCAGCAGCCGCTACTTGGCAGCGGCATCTTTGACCGACTTCTCGTGCCACCCTTTCGACACATCCGGGTTCGGCTTTGCGTCGCCGGGCACTTCGTTGCGAATCCAGCGGATCGCGGCTTCGGTCGAATCGAGGAATCGCTTGTCGGTCCAGGTCGATTCGTTGTGACCAAGGTTGTTGAAAAAGATCTTGCCGTCACCCCACGAGCGGCACCACGCGACGGGAACGTGCTCGGCGTGGATGGACTCGACTTCCTTGTCACCCTCTTTTTTCTTGCTGACCTGTCCCTTGGTTTTGCACTTCTCGATGTTCAGGCTCATCAGAACATGAACGTTTTCCGGCACCCAATGGTCGTACCAGTAGATTTCGTCCTTGATCTGAAACTCACCACCGAACGGCTTCATCGCTGAGTGTGTTGTGTCATGGACGGTCATCGTGACCAGCTCACCGGCATTCCACGGATGCCCTTTGAACGTACCGCCGCACAAATCCCAGTACCATTTGTGAGCTGGATTATTGGTGCGAAACGTATCGGCCGCCGAATGGAAGCCGATCCAGCCGTGTCCCTTTTGTTTGAGCCACTCGTTCATGAAATAGTCGCGGTCGGCGTCGGCGATGGGTAGTTCGCCGGTCGTATAGAACGCGACGATGTCGTAGTTCTTTAGATTCTCTTTGGTGAAGTCCGCCTTTGTGTCCTGTGTGCAGTGAACCGAGAACAGTCCAGTCTGCTGTCCGAGCTGTGTCATCGCGACCTCGGAAGGGGCAAGATCTTTTTTGTCACGATTAACCGAACCGTGCTTGAATCCCTTGCTCTCGGTCAGATACAGAATTTTGGATTTCGTGGTTTGAGCGAAGGCCGCAGGAGATGAGCAAACCGCACCCACCAAACCAGCCAGCACGAACGCGGACACACATGTTCGATACAACATCGTTGAGGCTCCTTCAACAGCGGCAACAAAATTTGCGGCTCGAACCGGAGCGAGCCATCGGCGGGATGATATGAGTTGCTCGACAAGGTCGCAAAGAATGTTCACTTCATCGTCTGGTTACCGGACGATTCAGGTCAAACCGCACTGACGGAGCAACGCTTGCGGATCGGGATCGCGGCCTCGGAAGGCTCGGAAGACTTCCAGTGGGTGACGGCTTCCTCCGAGCGAGAGCACCGTGTCGCGGAAGCGGCGGCCGGTGGCTTTGACTGCTTCTTCGTTGTCGAGGCCCGCCTCCTCGAAGGCTCCAAAGGCGTCGGCGCTGAGTACCTCGGCCCACTTGTAGCTGTAGTAACCCGCCGCATAGCCGCCGGAAAAGATGTGAGAGAACGCGCACAGCATGCGATCTTCAGGAAGCGGTGGCATCACCGAGGTTCTCTCGGCCATACGACGCTGCACGTCGAATGGTGACTCGTTCGATGACGGATCGAATTGGTGATGCAAATAAATGTCCGTCATGCCGAAGTGGAGTTGGCGGAGCATCTGACTGGCAGCCCGGAAGTTTCGGGCGGCAGTGATTTTGTCGAAGAGCTCGTCCGGCAACGGCTCGCCCGTTTGATAGTGAGCCGAGAGGCCGCGAATCGTTGGGCGGTCGTAGCACCAGTTTTCCATGAATTGACTTGGCAGCTCGACCGCGTCCCACTCGACGCCGTTGATACCGGCGACGTCTGCTTCATCCACGGTCGTGAGCATGTGCTGCAAGCCGTGACCGAACTCGTGGAACAGCGTTTCGACTTCGCGGAACGTCATCAGCGATGGTGTGTCGCCCACTGGAGGAGTTCCGTTGCAGACGAGATGCGCAACGGGCAATTCGATCTGACCCTTGAAGCGACGACGTGGCAGACAAGTATCCATCCACGCGCCGCCGCGTTTGTTTTCCGGTCGCGAGTACGGATCGAGATAGAACGACGCGAGCGGCTGATTCGTGTTGGCATCGAATACGCGGAAGAACCGCACGTCGGGATGCCATGACGGAGCCTCACCGTCCGCCGGTTGAATGGCGATGCCGAAGATTTTCCTCAGCAGCGCAAATAGTCCGTCGAGCACGCGCGGCAACGGAAAGTACGGCCGGAGTTGCTCGTCGTTGAAATCGTAGCGTTGCTCGCGCAATCGCTCGGCCCAGAAGGCGGCGTCCCAATGTTTGAACTCTTCGCTCTGTCCGCAGTTCGCCGCGAGCGATTTCAGTTCGGCCAGATCCTGCTCGGCCGGCGGGCGTGAGGCGGCTCGCAGCTTCTCGAACATTTCCTCAACGGCCGCGACTCCCGGAGCCATCTTTTCGGCGAGGCTCAATTCGGCGAACGTGCGATAGCCGAGCAACTCCGCCTTCTCGCGCCGCAGCTTAAGAATCTTCGTGATGCTCTCGCTGTTGTCCCATTCGCCAGTGGAAGCACGCGAGATGAAGGCTCGATAAATCGTCTCGCGCAGATCGCGCCGACGTGAATGCTGCAGGAATGGCGTGACGATCGGACCATCGAGCGTGATGCGCCACGGGCCGGCAGATCCTTGGAGTTTCTCTTCGGGATTCTTCTGTCGATAAGACTGCTCGGCCAACTGCAACAAGCTGGGCGGCAAGCCTTCGATCTCTTCCGGCTTCGTCAGGATCAACTCGAACGCCTTCGTCGCGTCGAGCACATGATTCGAGAAGTCCGTGCTGAGCTGCGATAACTCTTCCGCGATCGCGTTGAAGCGTTCCCGCTGCGCCCCTTCGAGCGCGATGCCCGACAGCTTCGCTGACAGCAGTTTCTGATCGACGATCCGCCGCCGAGCTGGAACGAGCGAATCGCCCGCTTGTTGGTTGAGCCGCACGATCGCGTCATAGATCGGCCGGCTCTGCGAAGCTCGCAGCCCGAACCGCACGACCTCCGGTAAGACTGTCTCGTAAGCTGTTCGCAGTTCCGGAGAATTGAGCACGCCGAACAAATGCCCGATCGGCTTCCACGCGAAATCAAACGGCCGATCGAGTTCTTCGAGCGGCACGATGAGGTCGTCCCAACTTGGCCGGTTGAGACTGCTCAAACGCTGTTCCATCTCCGTCAATCGCTGCTCGGCCTGCGCGAGCACCAGCCGTACCGCCGGGACGATGTGCTCTGGCTTGATCTGATCAAATCGCGGCAGGCCATCGGTGACCAAAAGGGGATTCTGTTTCAAGTCGTCTGATGATTCTGGCATGAGTCGATCCCTCGAGTTGGTATCCGGCGGCTTAAGTCGCGGTTGGTAGTTGGCAAGGTTCCACGAGTCAACGTAGCTGCGAGGTCGCAATCGAACGGACGACAGGTCCTCGGCCACGATGAACTTTCCGCGAAGTCGAACTGGCTGCTTGATCGTCTTGGCGAGGCTAGCTAGATTCGCTCGCGTTGAGCTTCGGCTCACGACCTCTGCCATGTTCGACAGGGCTATCGTTGGGGTTGACCCTACAAGCATGACCTCCGGGAGCAAACTGACTTCGGCCGCGTGTAAATCCGCTTGCTTCGGCATCGGCTCACATTAACCGGATCAGCCGCTCCCACTTTACGGTTCTGGGTCATTGAATCCACCACAGCCCACCGGCATTACGGCGGAGGTTTTTTTGCGCCTACGCGGAAATCCCAAGGGCCACAAACCCAATGTCCAAGGAATGTCCACAACTCAATTTCCAAAGCTCAACCATCGCGGAATCACGACACGTTGGACATTGGGACTTGGTTTTTGGACATTCCTTGGACATTGGGTTTTGAACCTTGGGATTTGTCATGCCCGGCTTGTTCGATCAACACGAAGAGCAACACCTAGACTCCGCGAAACCGCTGGCCGCGCGGATGCGACCGCGAACGCTCAATGAATTCACCGGGCAGCAACACTTTCTTGGCGAAGGCAAACTGCTGCGGCGGATGCTGCAGGCCGACCGAGTTAGCTCGGTGATCTTCTACGGCCCACCCGGCACCGGCAAAACGTCGCTGGCCGAGATCGTCGCCAAGCACACCAAGTCAGTTTTCGCGTCACTCAATGCTGCATCGGCCGGTGTCAAAGAGCTACGTGAAGTCTTGGAAGCCGCGCGGACTCGGCTAAAGACCGGCGGGCAACGGACGCTGCTATTCGTCGATGAACTGCATCACTTCAACAAGACGCAGCAAGACGTGCTGCTGCCGGATGTCGAATCGGGGGTCGTGCGACTGATCGGCGCGACAACATCGAATCCGTTCTTCGCGTTGGTCTCGCCGCTGGTCAGCCGCAGCCAGGTTTTCGAGTTCCGCTCGCTCTCGCAAGAAGACATCCTCGGCCTGCTGCACCGAGCGTTGTCTGATCGCGAACGTGGACTCGGCCACCACGCGGTGACTGCGACCGATGAAGCATTGTCGTTCCTTGCCGAAGTCTGCGACGGTGACGCTCGCCGAGCGCTCAACGCACTGGAGATCGCGGTGCTGAGCGTGATTGGTTCATCGTCGGCAACCGTCGATCTGCTTGTCGCTCAGGAATCCATCCAAAAGAAGGCCGTTCAATACGGTGACGACGAGCACTACGACGCGGCCAGCGCGTTCATCAAGAGCATTCGCGGCAGCGATCCCGATGCGGCGATCTATTGGCTGGCGCGAATGCTCGAAGCGGGCGAAGATCCGCGGTTCATTGCTCGGCGAATCGTGATTGCGGCATCGGAGGACATCGGCAACGCGGACCCGCAAGCGCTGGTCGTCGCGATGGCCGCCGCGAATGCCACCGAGTTCGTCGGTTTGCCGGAGTGTCGCATCAATCTGGCTCAGGCGGTGACGTACCTTGCAACCGCTCCGAAGTCGAACGCCAGTTACGTCGCCGTCGATGCCGCGCTGGACGACGTCCGCTCGAAACGAGTGCTTCCGGTCCCCACGCATTTGCGCGACGGCCACTATCCCGGAGCCAAACGTCTTGGCCACGGCGAAGGCTATCAGTACGCGCACGACGCGCCGGAGGGCTGGGTCGATCAAGACTACCTCGGCGTTGACCGCACCTACTACCAGCCGGTCGATCGCGGTTTCGAAGCGGAGTTGAAGCGGCGAGTCGACGAGCAGCGACGGCAGAAGTAGACGGGCAGGAGTGCCCATCCTACAAAGGCAGCACATGCCAAAGCCTCGACAGAAAGACGAGTCGCTGAATGCGAATCGCCGGGGGATGACCCTGCGCGAGCTGGCTGCGCTGTTGCCTAAGCAGGAGTCTTTTTCAGCGGTTGTCGCCGCGATGAAACGGGGTCAAGCGGGGGCAATTGATGGGGCATGGGGTTCCTCGGCGGGGTTAGTGGTTGCGACGCTCACACAGCAGGTGGGTGGCGACAAGCCGTTGCTGGTGGTGTTGCCTCGGATGCACGATGTCGATGAGTTCGCGGATGACGTTTTCAACTTTCTGGGCGAGGTGCCGGCGATCTTTCCGGCGTGGGAGAGTTGGCCGCCGGATGGCTCGGCGGCGGATGCGGTGGGTGGTGCTCGGTTGCGAGTGCTGCGGGCGTTGAACTCGGACAAGCCGCCGCGCGTGATCGTGACCAGCGGGCCGGCGCTGATGCAGCCCGTGCCGAGCCGTGACGAGATTGCGGCTTCGTCGCGCTCACTGCGAATCGGAAGCGATATCGATGTCGAAGAGCTGCTGCGGTGGCTGATCGAGCGCGGGTTTGAGCGAGTGCCTGCCGTTGAGCTTCCCGGTGAGGTCAGCGTCCACGGCGGGATCGTCGATATCTTCCCGACCGATTCCGAAGAACCGCTGCGGTTGGAGTTCTTCGGCGATGAACTCGAATCGCTGCGGAGGTTCGACGTCGAATCGCAGCGCACGATCGAGACGCTGAGCGAAGTGAACGTGACGGCGCTGGGGCAGAAGTCAGAGGTCAGAGGCCAGGAGTCCGAGAAAGATGCTGTCGGATCGACAATCCCCGCTCACCTCCCTGTTGGGAGTTGGATCGCGTTCGTCGAGTTGCCGGAGTTAATCGATGAAGCTCGGCAGTATCTTGGGCGACTGAGTGAGGCGGAGGGGTTGGCAGGGATACACGATGTGATCGCCTCACTGACCGATTTCGCGAACGTGACGATTGCTCCGCTGGCGGCCGACAGCTTCGAGACCTCGTGTCACTTACAGGTCGAATCGGTCGAGCGATTCACCGGACCGAAGCATGAGGTGCTCAACGAACTGGCGACGGTGGTTGGCCGCGACGAGCGAGTCGTCATCGCGTGTCACAACGACGGGGAACTGGAACGACTGAGCGAGTTGTTGCGAGATTTTAGTTCGGCTGAAAGCCATGAGCCGATCACCGATGGCCGTGATCCTTTTCCTGAGGGGCAGGAAGAAAAAGGACTTCGGCGACCGGCTCACGGCTCACAGCTGACGGCCGGGCAAACAGTTTTGTCGCAACGAGTTGATCTGTGTGTCGGGCGTGTGAATCGTGGCTTCCGACTTGTGGCGGAGAAGATCGTGGTCATCGGCGATCACGAGTTATTTGGGCGGACGGCGATCGCTCGCGAGACGAAGCGGCGACGGAAGGTGGAGTCGCGGGCAATCGACAGCTTCATCGAACTGAGCGAGGGGGATTTCGTTGTCCATCTGTCGCACGGGATCGCCCGGTATCGTGGTATGACGCTGATGGAGAAGGGGGACGCGACCGAGGAGCATCTCACTTTAGAGTTCGCGAATCGTGTGCTGATCTATGTGCCGGTGTCGTTGATTCATCTCGTGCAGAAGTATGTCGGCGGGCAACGTTCTTCGCCGGAATTGAGCACGATCGGCGGCGCCTCATGGGCAAAACGGAAGCAGAAGGTGGCAGATGCGGTCGCTGATCTCGCGACGGACATGATCCTGCTGCAAGCGGCTCGCGAGACGAAGCCGGGGTTCGCGTATCCGCAGGACTCGCACATGGTGAAGGAGTTCGACGCGGCGTTTCCCTACGAAGAGACGCCGGATCAGCTCAGTGCGATTGAAGACTGCAAGGGGGATCTCGAACGAGCGCGGCCGATGGATCGGCTGATCTGCGGCGACGTCGGTTACGGCAAGACCGAGGTCGCGTTGCGAGCGGCGTTCAAGGTCATCGACGCGGGGAAACAGGTCGCGGTGCTGGTCCCGACGACGGTGCTCGCCGAGCAGCATTACCGCACCTTCTCCGAACGGATGGCCGAGTTCCCGATTACGGTCGCAGGAATCTCGCGGTTCAAGACGAAAGGGGAGCAGAAGAAGATCATCGACGGCGCGGCGAATGGCGCGATCGACTTGCTGATTGGCACGCATCGACTCGTGTCGCCGGACGTGCGGTTCAAAGATCTCGGTTTGCTGGTGATCGACGAAGAACAACGCTTCGGTGTGGAACACAAGGAAATGCTCAAGCACCTGCGACTGGAAGTCGATGTGCTGACTCTCTCCGCGACGCCGATCCCGCGCACGTTGCACATGTCGCTGCTGGGAATTCGCGACATCAGCAACCTGACGACCGCGCCGGTCGATCGCATGGCGGTGACGACGCGCGTCTGTCGGTTCGACGGCGATCTGATCCGGCAGGCGATCGTGCGAGAACTCAATCGCAATGGGCAGGTCTTCTTTGTCCACAATCGCGTCTACAACATCCGGTCGATAGCCGACCGGATTCAGCGGATCGTGCCGGAGGCTCGGATCGGCATCGGGCACGGGCAGATGGCGGGGTACGAACTGGAAGAAGTCATGGTCAAGTTCGTGAATCACGAACTCGACATCTTCGTGAGCACAACGATCATCGAGAGCGGCATCGACATCCCGAACGCGAACACGATCTTCATCAACGACGCTCAACACTACGGCCTCGCCGACCTGCATCAGCTTCGAGGGCGCGTCGGCCGGTACAAGCACAAGGCGTACTGCTATCTGCTGCTCGAAGAGGGTAAGTCGCTGACTCCGCTGGCGACGAAGCGGTTGAAGGCGATCGAGGAGTTCAGTGAACTGGGAGCCGGTTTCAAGATCGCAATGCGCGATCTCGAAATTCGCGGAGCGGGCAACATCCTGGGCGCCGAGCAAAGCGGGCACATGGAAGCGGTCGGGTATGAGTTGTATTGCCAGCTCTTGGAGAACGCGGTTCGCTCGGCCAAGAAGCAGCCGGTCAAAGAGCACATTCACGTCCAGATCGACCTGCCGGTGACGGCGTACTTGCCCCACGATTACGTCCCGCCGGGTCGTCCGAAGATCGAGGCGTATCGCAAACTGTCGGCAGTCGGTTCCTTCGAGGAGCTGGCCGACTGGCAGAACGAACTCCGCGACCGCTTCGGCCCGCTGCCGGAGCTGGCTGAGAAACTGGTGAAGCTGCGCGAAGTGCAGTTGAACGCCGCTCGCTGGAGCATCGATCGGATCACCCGCGAAAACGACTGGCTGGTCTTCGGCTACCGTGATGCTTCGCGGTTACGACCGCTGGTCGGACTGCACAAGGGACGATTTCGAATCGTCGATACAAAATCGGCTTACTGGCCGATGGGCGAGGAAGCAGAGACCTCGTTTGAGGCTCTGTTGCCGCTGCTAAAAACGGTGTTGCAGCCAATTTGAAATTGGCGGATAGTCCCGCCCCCTCCGTTCGTCGTTCCGCCTTCAGGCGGTCACAACTTCCGCCCGAAGGCGGGGCTACGAACTTCCGCAAGGATGCGGTTCATGCGACTGACTCAAATCTTACTGACAGTCTTGCTGGCCATTGCTGGCTGCAAAGGAGACAGCGGCCTCGGACCGAAGGTCGATAATCCCGTCGCTGGCCCGCCACCTCCTCGACGAATCGGAACGCAGAGCTCCCAGCAGACATCGCAGCTTGCCAATGAAGAACGTGATGCCACAAAACGCTCTAAAAGCAATGGCATCGAATTCGTTGGACTGGCGGAATCTGATGCAGATCTACCCAAAGAGCTCGAAGGAAATCGTGTCGTCGCGACCGTGAATGGAGCACCGATTTTCGAGGCAGAGATCCTCGAGCGTTATGCCGAGGGCTTGGCGAAAATGCGAGAACAAGCCCCGCCCGATCAATACCGCAAACAGATCGACCAGCTCATCGAACGCGACCTTCGAGCGCATGTCGAGCGCAAGCTGCTTTCTGAAGCCACTCGAAAATCGCTCAAGAAGGATCAGCAAACACAACTCGACAACTTCGTGAAGAAGCAGTTGCAAGAACAGCTCGAAGAAATGAAAAAGGCCATGGGCGTGACCAGCACTGCAGAACTGGATCGCGAATTACAAAAGAAGGGCACCTCGCTCGCCATGATCGAGTACCAGTTCCGAAACCGGACACTGGCTCAGCAATTCATTGCCGGAAAAGTCAAGAACAACCAAAAGCTCAGCCGGCAAGATTTGTTCGCGTACTACCAAAAACATTTGAAGGACTTCGAAGTCAAACGTCGCGTGAAGTGGCAGCAGATTTTGATCTCACGTTCTGACGAAGTGCAGGCTCGCGCGAAGCTGCGGATCCTGTCGGACGGACTCCAACAGAAGCCGCCACGCGATTTCGGTGAACTGGCGGTGAACCTCTCGGATGGCCCGACGGCCGAAAACAAAGGCATTTATGATTGGACCAATGCTGGCAGCCTTGCCGACGAAAAGCTCGAAGCGCTGCTGTTCAAGTTGCCCATTGGTGAGCCGAGCGACTTGATCGAGTCGTCCCGCAACTTCCAGATGGTTCGTGTGCTCGAACGGCAAGAAGCGGGCCACACCCCGTTTGATGAGGTTCAAGACCAAATTCGCAACAAGCTGCAGGACACGGATCAGCAAGACGAAATCACGAAACTGATCGATGAACTGTGGGCCACAGCGACGATCGACTCGGAATACGACATTCAAGGCTATGAGCCGCCGAGTTCGTGACAGAGGGCCTCGACCAGCGACGATTGCTGCCCCTTTCGAGCCCGGATATCGTGCGACGGGTGTTGGCGAGCTGCCCGCACCACACGTCGATCTTTTGTGAAAGGCTCGTCATGGCTGCTGCGCATCAATGTCCTTCAGACGATTCCGCAACCTCTCGTCGCAATTTCCTGCACGCGGCCGGAGCGGTCGCTGCCGCGGCCAGCGTCAGTCCGATGATTCTGAACGCCTCCGACAAGGCCGGTACGAAGTCACCGTTGCTGGGGACGGGAGAGTTTCAATACGAAGTCGTCTCGCACAATTGGGGCGAAGTCCCTGAACACATCCAATGGGGTGAAACGCACGGTGTTGCTGTCGACGAAGAGGGTCTGGTCTACATCGCGCACCGATCCAACGCGCCTCAGTCGGTCGACGCGATCGTCGTCTTCGATCCCAGCGGTAAATTTGTTCGCTCGTTCGGCAAGGAGTATCACACAGGCGGACACGGCGTCGACATTCGCAAAGAAGGTCGGGAGGAGTTCCTCTACCTTTGCTCAACGAGAACGGGGCTCGTCACCAAGACGACGTTAAAGGGGGAGATCGTCTGGAAGAAAGAACGGTTGCTGGAAACCGGCAAGTACGATGACCCGAAGACGCCGTACAGCCCGACGAACATCGCCTTTTCACCGGACGGCGGCTTCTATATCGGCGACGGCTACGGCTCGCACTTCATTCATCAGTACGACAAGGATGCCAAGTGGATCCGGACCTTTGGCGGCGTCGGAACGGAGCCAGGTCAGTTCAAGACTCCACACGGCCAGTGGCTCGATAACCGACCCGGTCGCCAACCTTCACTGGTCGTGGCTGATCGAGCCAACGCTCGCTTGCAGTACCTGACGCTCGACGGCAAACACATCGGCTTTCTGACACAAGACAAGGAGGGCAACCCCGGCCTGACCTCGGACATGTCGAAGTTGAACTCGCCGGTGAGCTTCCCGGCCCACTTCGACATTCGCGGTGACGTGCTGCTGGTTCCCGATCTGCATGCACGAGTGTCGCTATTTGACAAGAACAATAAGGTTATCACGCACCTCGGCTACGATCCCGAATGGACAAAGACTGTGCTCGGAGACGGCAAGTTTCCGATCCGTGTTGATCGGGCCTTGTGGCCAAACGGCAAGTTCATCCACCCACACGACGCTTGCTTCGACAAAGCCGGCAACATCTTCGTTGTCGAATGGGTGCTGAACGGCCGTGTGTCATTTCTGCGGAATGTCTCGTAGGTCAGGATTCCAGTCTGACTCGAACAGGCAAACTGTGTAATCCCTCGAAGGAGTCAGCCTGAAAAGGCTGACCTACGAATGCGGAAGGATCCGATATGACCAACGTCTTGCTGCTGGGAGCGGGCACAATTGGGCGGATGATCGCCACGTTTTTGGTTCAGTCCGGCGACTACCAAGTGCGTGTCGGCGATACCGACGCTGCGGCACTCGACCGACTGAAGGTCAAGCTCGGCGTCGAAACGATGATCGTCGATGCGGCCAACGAAGCAGATCTCGCGGCGGCAATGAAGGGTCAAGCGGCAGTGATCTCGGCGTTGACGTTCTCTCTGAACCCGCGAGTGGCTCGCGTCGCGCTGGCGGCTGGCACCAGCTATTTTGATTTGACCGAAGACGTCGAAACGACCCGCGTGGTTCGCACGTTGTCGGGAGCGGCTCGGCCCGGCCAAATCTTCGTGCCGCAGTGTGGGTTGGCCCCCGGCTTCGTCGGTATCGTTGCGAATCACCTGGCCCACAAGTTCGAGCGACTTGATTCGCTGTTCCTGCGCGTCGGAGCGCTGCCGGAGTTCCCGACCAATTCGCTGAAATACAACCTGACGTGGTCCACTGACGGACTCATCAACGAGTACTGCAATCCTTGCGACGTCATCCATCAGGGAAAGCGACAAGAGTTCTGGCCCCTCGAAGGACTGGAACACCTTTCAATCGACGGCGTCGAGTATGAAGCGTTCTCGACTTCCGGCGGACTCGGCACGCTGTGCGAGTCGTTTCAAGATCAAGTCCGCGAACTGAACTACAAAACGATCCGCTATCTCGGCCACCGAGACCGCATGCTGTTTCTGCTGGACGAACTGCGGCTGCGCGATCGGCGGCAACTGCTCAAAGAAATCCTGGAAAACGCCGTTCCGCGCACGTTGCAGGATGTCGTCGTCGTCTTTTGCACGGCGACGGGCCAGCGCGACGGGCAGATGGTGCAGCTTTGGGACGCCCGCAAGATTTACCACAAGCAACACGGCGACGAAGTCTGGTCCGCGATCCAGATCACGACAGCCGCCGCGATTTGTGCGGTGCTCGACCTACACATCCATGGTCAGTTACCAACCACTGGATTCGTGAAACAGGAACAAGTCGACCTGGAGGCGTTCCTTGCCAATCGCTTCGGCCAGAACTACGTCGGCCCCGGCGTGACGTTGAATTCGCCCCAGCGCACCTAGCCAACTCACCGCCGCGAGGCAGACGACATCAAGTTGACACCGTCGAGAGTTAGGCTGAACAGTGAACTGGTGAGTCACCGGCACAAGCTCCGCCTCGCGGGAGCAAGACGATAACGTTCACGTCGCTATCAAGAATTGCTCGAACTGCCAGTCTTCATGCTCGTCGTTGTTGTCGCGAAACTTGTTGGTTTTGCCATTCTTCTTGGCCGAGTCGTGCAGTCCGTTCAACCGCGGCGACCAGTCGACCGGCTGGGAAATGAACGGGCCGAGATACGGCATCGCAATATCGAGCACCTCTTCGTGCGGCAAATCGTCCGGCAGCTTCACTCCCTTTTCGGGATTGCGAATCATCCAGAACAACGCGCCCAGCACGGACGAGGCAACTTGAACCGTGGTCGGATTCTGTCCGGGAACCAGCCGTCGCGATTCATCGATGTCGAGCATGCTGCCAATCCACCACGACTTGTAATCGTGCCCCATCAACAGGCAGCCCAACTCATCGCGGCCGGAGACAATCTCATTGCGGAGAATGCGTTCGTGGCGATGCCGCTGGTACTCGTTGCTGCGAAGTTCATCGAGCGATCCGATCGCATCGTCGCACGGGCAGTAGGCGTAGTGAACCGTCGGTCGATAGATCACGCCACCTTCTTCGTCCACGCAGGTCAGTCGTTCGGAGATGCTGAAGGCTTCGCCGTGGCGGATCACCATGCCGCGCATCTCGCCCGACGGGCACCACGAGCGAACCCAGGTATTGATCCCGCGCCGCTCCAAACAGATCTGGTTGCGCGGCCCGTGTGTGTGCTCGCGAGCGTCGTGGGGCAGTCGCTTTTCGTGCGTCCCCCAGCCGAGTTCGGCAGGAGCGATCCCCTCTTCGTAGAGCCCTTCGACACTCCACGTGTTGACGAATTCGTCAGCGGTTTTCTTCTGACTGGATTTCTGCGTGTCCCGTTCGGAAATATGAATGACCTTCACACCGCTGAGCATGGCTAATTCATTGAACGACAAACGTTCGATGGCTCGCCACAGTGCGGGAATGCGACGATTGCGCGGCCGGTCCTCGATGATCCGCCGGGAGATTTGCAGCAAAGCCTGCTTGGTGAAGTGCGATACGAGGCCGGGGTTCGCACCGTGATCGAGCACCGCCGTCGGGCCGTGATTGTCCCCCCAGCGGTCAATCATTTTCCGAAGCTGCATGTGCCGGTGATACAACGTCAACTCGGTGATCGGCCGCCGCTTCATCCCTTCGTAGGGATCCCAAACCTCGACCGACGTGTTGATGTACCGCACTCCATTCTGGCGGCACCAATCGAGCAGATCGGTCGTCTGCAAATTCCACGCGAGATCAATCAGGATGTCGCCCGGCCCCAAGTAGCGGCCAAGCTGCTCACGGTACTTGCCTTTGGTCAGCCGCTCTTGGACGTACTTCACGCCGCTGCCAAGCGGTTGCGCGATGCCGTCGCGGTTGTCCCGCACGTCCATCACCGTGACTCGACCCGCCGGCATCTGAATGTGCCTGAGCAAGAGCGGGATCGTGCATTGAGCCACGCTTCCACAACCCAGAATCAGCAACTTTCCGTCAAATCGAATCTGGTGCTGCATTTTGTTTCGATACGCTTCCAGCGCAAAAGGGTAAGAAAAGCTAAGCCAGTCCGAGCAAACCCCATCGACCCAACATGCCGTCCGACATGGGCGCGCTCAGATTCCAACGAGTTGTCGTGTCCTTGCCGTGAGGCATGATCGCACCTGAGAAAACTGAGGCGTCGCTGCTTCGTCACCGAAGAAGACCTCGCCAAAGGCCACCGTTTAAAAAAGACCAGCCAGCATCCTAGTCCGACCGCAGTAGCAGGGAATTGTAATGAAACACCTCCTAGCTCAAAGCCCGAAGATCTAAATTTGTTGACGAGACGAGTGCGAACTGGAGCAGACAAGAGCTCCCAAACTCCGCAATGGCGGCTCTACGGTTGACTCGCGTTTCTGATTCGCCAGATTCCGAGGCATACTCCTGATGCGAATGCGACGAACAAAGCGGCTGCCTCGATCGTCAAATCGAAGTTCGGTAAGAATCCTGAATGCGGGATCGCAAGGACCACAACAGGCAACGCACATCCAACCGCAAAGAGTCCAAGGATTACGCAATCAGCGACGTTTCGGATCATGCGTTTCATGGACACGTCTCGCGTGCCTTAGGCGACCTGTCAACCGGACAGTCGGCTTACTCCACCTCGACGTACCTCGGTATGTCGAGGCCGTTGAAGCCGCAGGCGCTGGCGGAGGAGTAGGCTCCCATCGTGGGAACCAGGACCAGTTCGCCGACTTCCAAGTCGGGCAGCGATTGGTCGCGGCAGACGATGTCGCCGGAGTCGCAGGTCGGACCGGCGATGATGCACGGGCGATGCGGGCGGTTCTCGGCGTTCTCGACGAGCAACGGGAACTCGGCGTGGTCATAGACGATGCCGGAGAAGGCTCCATACAGGCCGTCGTCGATGACGTACTGTGTCGTGCCGCTGCGGTTCGACTTACCGAGGACTCGCACGATCAGTGTCGCGCATTCGGCGACCAGTCCGCGGCCCGGCTCAGCGATGAAGCGGACGCTGTTGCCCAGGTCCCCGAACGTCTCGTCCAACGCCCCTTGCAGGCTGCGGCAGAAGAGCTCCAGCGAAATCACTTCGCTCTTGTACGGAGCCGGGAAGCCGCCGCCGATGTCGAGCACTTCCAGCGGGCAGCCGATCTTGATTCCCTCGTCCCAAACTTGGCGAGCTTGCAGCAGCATGGCCCGGAAGTCGGCGGGGTTGAGGCACTGCGAGCCGACGTGGAACGACAACGCTTTGACGTTCACGCCCGCTTGATGTGCCTGTCGCATCAAGTCGCCGGCGTCCTTCGGAGCACAGCCGAACTTGGCCGACAGATTGATGAGGCTCGACTGCGAACTGGCGGCGAGTCGCAGAATCAAATTTACGTCGGGCGTGTGCTTCACGAATTTGGCGATCTCGGACGGCGCGTCGAACGTGAACCACCGCAGTCCCTCCGTATAGCAATCGACGAGGTTGGCGATCGTCTTGCACGGGTGCGTGTGGATCATCTGGTCCGGAGTGAACCCGGCGTTGAGCGCGGCCTGCATCTCGCGGTACGAGCAGACATCGACCGAAGAACCGAATTCACGGAGGTTCTTCAGCACGAGATATTCCGGGTTGGCCTTGGCGGCGTAGAACAGTTCCACGCCCGGCATCTCGGCTCGCATCGCTTCGTAGTTGCGTTGCAACGCCGAGCGGCTGAGCACGAGCGCCGGAGTGCCATGCACTTCGGCAATGGCCTTGGCTTGATCGAACGAAATGACCGGTTGAGCGACACGCGTGGCGGATTGCACTCCACAATCGAGCAACGTGGACATGAGCAGGTTCTCCAGAACGAGCGTCTCCCAGAAGCCAACTCATTCGGCCGACTGGATCGTAGATCGAAAAAAAGATCTGTTCGATCGCAGCAAGTGGGAGACAGAGGAACGAAAGCACGCCAAAACAAGAGACCAAAACACTTCGCCCGTCAGGCGAATGAACTCACCGGCGGGGGAACCGCCGCACAAATTGCAGTGGCAGTAGCTGCCCCGCTCGAACGGTGGCCGCCAACCAAACGCGATACGCGCGGGCGGGGCTGAGCGAGATTGAGCCAGCAAGGCTCAGAGCAAGAAAAGCATTGGGGAGAGGCTCAAAACGGCGGTCGCAATTCGACGCAGGCCGGAGCAGACGGGAAAATCCATCACGCAGGCGGGACGACGCAGCATGCAGACGCTGCAAAGGCCCTGGGGGACGACGGCGGTAACACGATGGGGGCTGCTCAGCGGTCTCAACCATTGTGTTGTGTGGTGCCTCGTGAAGAGTTCTAGAGGTAGGAATCCCGAATCCCGAACGGGCGGGATTCTATGAGTCTCTTTTTCGATGTCCAACATCGAGTTGGCAAGTTTTTCAAAATTTCGGCAGTTGGAGCCGCTGGCTTGATACGGATTGCGTTCGATCGGGAAAAAGGTCGGAGAGAGTTTCACGATCCGAGTGCCCAAGAACTTTCAAGGAGTCGTCAATCAGCATGACGACTTGGCTCCGACTTCAGAATTCCGTTTAATCTCCGGCGGTTCCAATACCTTGTCGGACGTGTGTCGCAGCGAAGTCTCTTGCGGCCTTCAACGCATCAACCCAGCGTTTCGCGGCTTAAAACCCACGTCCGGACAGATCCCGGCAGTTAGTGCGCCTCCCACGGAACTCTATCGTCAGGCAGGCAAATTGAGTAAGACAGGAAATCACACGGAGGAATTGCCATCGAGACTTGCTCGATGGATTTGCGAGAACGAGTGCTCACGGACTGTGACGCGGGAATGGAAGTGCGGCAGGCGGCGGTGAAGTATCGCGGGAGCGAGTCGCGGATTCGGCGGCTCAAGCAGCGTCGTCGCGAGAGTGGCGAGGTGTCTCCGCGGAAATCGGGGCACGCGGCCGCGCCGCAGGGGCTGGCGCATCGCGAACCCTTGGAGCAACTGGTGCGTGAGTAAGCTGACGCGACGTTGCCGGAACTTCGTGAGCGACTCATCGCTAAAAGGCCTTACGGCCATAGGAAGACGACCACGTTCGTCGCGGCGTTGTGTCACGATGGCTTGACCGCGCCGGTGGTCATCGACGGAGCCACAAACGGTGAACTGTTCCTCGCCTACCTTCGGCAAGAACTCGTCCCCACGCTGCAGCAAGGCGACATTGTGGTGATGGCCAACCTCGCTGCGCATTACGGTCGGCGGTGTGCGTGAAACCATCGAGTCCGCCGGCGCAACATTGGTCTACCTGCCTCCCGACAGCCCTGACCTGAACCCAATCGAAATGGTCTTCTATAAACT